>X279_Western_Grey_Kangaroo__coassemble_13_pt1 | contig 25632 bp, 24 predicted proteins | sample X279_Western_Grey_Kangaroo__metabat2_high_PE_001 | metagenome-assembled genome bin X279_Western_Grey_Kangaroo
GGGGTTGTGGGCCTCTCCCGCCTGAAGGCCGTTCATCTGAACAACAGTCTCAATGACCGGGGGGCGAAAAAGGACCGCCACGCAAAAATTTCCCAGGGAAAGCTCCCGCTGGACGCCATCCGCCGCATCATCACCCATCCCGCGCTGGAGGGGCTTCCCTTTATTCTGGAAACCCCCAACGACGAGGCCGGCTATGCCGCCGAGATCGCCCTGCTGAAGGACCTCCACGGCTGACCCACGGGGCTACCAAAGCCATAAAAGCGCCGCCGCGAAAAACGCGGCGGCGCTTTATAGCGGTTTCCCCCTGCCCTTTCGGCCTGGCGTCGGCGCCCGTTGCCAGCGCGCGGGGAACGATGTATAATAAACTCCTACCACGGATCGCTGACCGCGGGCCTGGCCCCGGCGTATTCCACCGCCGCGAGGGCCAGCGCTCTCGTGGGGTCCAGACAGTCCTGCCGGATGCCAAGCGCCGCAAAGGCAATGGGCAGCTCCGTGCAGGCCAGCAGAAATTTTTCCGCGCCCTTTTGCCGGAGGCTCTCCAGCAGCTGCGCCACCGGGACAGCCTCCAGCGGCAGCTTCCGGGCCTTCACGCCCTCATAAATCAGCGCCATAACCATGGCCTGATGCTCCGGCTCCGGATACACGGGCTCAATCCCCAGCGCCGCCAGCGCCGCGGCATATACGCCGCTTTGGATTGTGCCGTCCGTGGCCAGCACGCCAACTTTTTTCACCCCCGCCTTTTTCAGCGCCGCCGCCGCCAGCCGGGGCATGTGCAAAATGGGAATATCCACCTGCGCCGCAAGGCGGTCATAGAAGAAATGCGCCGTGTTGCAGGGCATCACAAGAAAATCCGCCCCCGCCGTCTCCAGGCGCTTTGCGCTTTGAACCAGCTGGCAAACCGGATCCTCCCCGCCCCGCAAAATGGCCGCGGTGCGGTCCGGAATATCGGTATTGACGTCGCTCACCATATGAATATGCTCCTGGTCGCAGGCGGCCGCCGTCAGAGCAATAATCTTTTCCATCAGGTCGCAGGTGGCCGCCGGCCCCATCCCCCCGATAATTCCCAGCACTTTTTTCACGCGCATCGTCTCCTTTTCCCGGATATACCGATATTTTAGGCGCTGCGCTTCTCGCCGTCAAGAAAAACAAAAAAAGAGAGGAGCTCTCATGGATAACCGACCTATCGGCCTTTTTGATTCCGGCGTGGGCGGGCTTTCCGCCGTGGCCGCCCTGCGGCGGGAGGCCCCAGGGGAAAGCTTTGTCTATTTTGGCGACACCGCCCGCGTCCCCTATGGCGACCGCGAACCGGCGGAGATTTGCGCTTTCGCCCGGCAGGACGCCCGCTTTCTCCGCACCCAGAATGTCAAAGCGCTGATTATCGCCTGCAATACCATCACCGCAACCGCCCTGCCGCAGCTGACGGCCGACCATCGGGACCTCCCCGTGATTGGCGTCATCGCGCCGGCGGCGGTGGCCGCCGTTCATGCCAGCCGCTCCGGAAAAATCGGCCTCATCGCCACCAGCGCCACCGTAAAATCCGGCGTTTATGAGCGGGCCATCCGGGCCATCCGGCCCGACGCCGCCGTCACAGCCCAGGGCTGCCCCGCGCTGGTGCCGCTCATCGAGGCCGGCCACACCGCGCCCACGGACAGCCTGCTCCTGCCGCCGCTCCGTCAGGCTCTCGCTCCGCTGACGGAGGCCGGGGTGGACACGGTGATTCTTGGCTGCACCCACTTTCCCCTCATCGCCGGGGCTGTGGCCGCCCTGATGGGGCCGGAGATTGCGCTGGTGGATTCCGGCGCCGCCTGCATCGGCACAGCGCTGGCCGCCCTGGCGCAGCGGGATGCTCTTTCCGGCCTGGGGGAGGGTCAGGCGGCCTTTTATTGCAGCGCCCGCCCCGCCGATTTTGCCTCCGTTGCCACGGCTTTTCTGGGCGCGGACATCCGCCCGCTCACCCACGAAATTGATATTTCCGCATTCTAACGCTGTCCGCTTTTTGGGACACTTTCCCTTGCTCCCGGCGGCGAGGGTGTGCTACAATGGCAAAAAGGGGGGATTTTGATGCCCAAATCGCCCAACCAGAAGCTGAAGCTGCTGTATCTGTGCCGGTATTTGCTGCGCTCCTCTGATGAGGAGCACCCCGTGACCGTGGCCCAGATGATTGAGCAGCTCGCCCGCCAGGGCATTTCTGCCGAGCGAAAAAGTCTCTATGACGATATGGAGGCCCTGCGCCTTTTCGGTCTGGATGTGCAAACCGTGCGCACCGGCTCCGCCACTGGCTATTTCATCGGCCAGCGCACCTTCCAGCTGCCGGAGCTGAAGCTCTTGGTGGACAGCGTGCAGTCCTCCAAATTTATCACCGGCAAAAAATCGCTGGAGCTCATTGAAAAGCTGGAACAGCTCACCAGCGAGCATGACGCCCGCCAGCTCCACCGGCAGGTATACGTTCGGGGCCGCATCAAGGCCATGAACGAGTCCATTTACTATAATGTGGACAGCATCTGGTCTGCCATAGACGGCGATCGGGCCCTCTCCTTTCGCTATTATGAATGGAGCGTGGACCGGCAGCGCAGCTTCCGCCGGGCGGGCAAGCGCTATGAGGTCAGCCCCTGGGCCCTCATGTGGGAGGACGAAAACTACTACATGATTGCCTTTGACCATGACGCCGCCATTTTGAAGCATTTCCGCGTGGATAAAATGACCGATATCCGCTCCGCAGAGCAGCCCCGCCAGGGGGCGGCCGCTTTCAAGGCCCACGATATGGCCGCCTATACCGACACCCATTTTGGGATGTTCTCCGGGGATGTGACCCAGGTGCGCCTGGCCTTTGAAAACGGACTTGCCGGGGCGGTGATTGACCGCTTTGGCACCGGGCTGGCCCTGATCCCGCTGGATGGGGAGCATTTTTCCGTCACCGTCCGCGTGGCGGTAAACGTGCAGTTTTTCAGCTGGCTGTGCGGCTTTGGCGACCGGGTCCGAATTCTGGCGCCGGACTTTGTCATCCAGGATATGCGCCGCCATGTGGAGGCAATCGCCCGGCTGTATTCCGATTAAAAAATCAGCTGGCAGAAAATATCCATCCAGCTCTCGGCCGTGAGCGCCGCCAGCAGGATTCCCCAAAAGCAAAAACTATACAGCAGATTCTTTCGATTCAACATGGCAAAACCCGTCCTTTCTGTTTGTGAGATCAGCATATCCCTTTGGCTGACCCAAAAAACGGACACCTGACAGCAAGGATTGTTTTTTGCCGGATAGGAGTTATATGGACAGCAGGCTTCTCTCCCCGGAGGAATACGGCACGCTCTATATCGTGGCCACACCCATTGGAAATTCCCGGGATATGTCCGCCCGGGGCATCCAGATTCTCACCGAGGTGGACATCATCGCCGCCGAGGACACCCGCCGGAGCGTGGTGCTTCTCAACAAGCTTGGCATTCGCAACAAGCTGGCCTCCAACCACAAATTCAACGAATACGGCAAGGCCAGGTATTTCATCGCCGAGCTGAAGACCGGCAAGAGCGTCGCCGTCATCACCGACGCCGGCACGCCCTGCATCTCCGATCCGGGCAACGAGCTTATCCGGGCCGCCATTGCCGAGGGCATCCGGGTGGTGGGCGTCCCCGGCGCCTGCGCCGCCGTCACGGCGCTCTCCGTTTCCGGCTTTGATTTGAGCTCCTTTTTCTTCTGCGGCTTTTTCCCCCGGGAAAACGCTGACCGCCGGCGAATGCTGGACCGGATGCGCCGGGGCATGACCCGAACCTATGTGTTTTACGAATCTCCCAAGCGCATCCTCGGCGCGGTGGAATTCCTCATCGCCGAGGGCTTTAACGGGCAGCTCTGCGTATGCAATGACCTCACCAAGCTCCACGAGATGATCTTCCGGGGCACGCCGGAGCAGGTGCAAAGCCAGCTTCTGGCCAAGGGGAATTATGACAAGGGCGAATTTTGCGTTGTGGCCGAGCTGGCGGAGGAATATCTCTACCAAAAAAAGGAACACGCCGTCTCTCCCGAGGCTCTGCTGGTGGACAAAATGCTCCGGGAAAACTGCCAGACAAAGGAGGCCATCAAGCTCCTCCTGGCCGATCAAAACAACTCCTACTCCAAAAACGAGCTCTATGCCGCCGGGCTCGCTTTGAAAGCGCTCTTTGGCGGCTGATATCGCGAAGAAAAAACTGCAGTCTCCCCACCCGGGCTATGCCGGTCAGGGAGACTGTTTTTTGCTTTTTATCGGGGGCTTTTATTGCTTCAGGCGCAGGAGGCAGTCATATTCCCGCCGCCGGCCCCCGTCCGTGTTAAAGGCCTCAAAGGGGCCGCCGGGCACGTCCAGACTCTCGCCGGGGCCGATGCCCCAGCCCGGGTGCATCACCAGCTCCAGCTCCCGCCCCCGGCGGGCGGCGGTTTTTTCAAAGTCCGGCAAAAGCGCCTTGACCAGCCGGTATTCCATATTGCCGGAGAGCACAACGCCCATGACCATGCCTGGCGCTAGTCCCATGGCCCGGAGGCGGCGGCGGCCCAACCGGCCGCATAGATTCAGCACCAGGTTTTTCACGATATTCACCGGCCTGTAATCCCGCCAGAGCGACATCTTCCGGAGATAGGGGCCCAGCGGCTCGCAGGACCACCGGAGATACGCAGGCCGAAGCCCCTCCTCCGCCAGCGCTTCGGCCAGCGCCGCCAGCACGATGGGCGCCATCTGGATGTGCTGATGGCCGTCCAGCCGCAGGGCGCGGCCGTCAAGCAGCGGCCATACCCGCCGGAGCTGCGCCCGCAGCTCCTTTTTGAGCTGGGCCTTCAGGGCCTTTCGCCCCGGCAGACAGCCCTGAATAAAAAGCCGGAAAAAGGTCTGGCGAAACCGCCCGTCCGCCCCGGCCAGCCGGGGCACTTCTTCCGGTTTTGACAGGCAGAGCCCCTCGGTCACATTCAGATGAACCGCCACCTCCAGCGCCGCGTCCCCCGCGAGGGCCGCCATGGCCTGCGCCAGATAGGGGCTGTTTGGCATGACGCTCACGCCGGTGAGCGCGCCCTCCCGCCGGCAGGCGCGGATGGCCTCGCACTGGGCGGGGCAAACGCCGTAATCGTCCGCGTTAAAGCGCGTCATGCTCGTTCCTCCTGGCGGGGATGCCCACCGTGCCGGACACGATATAGCGGTGGCGGCCCTTGACCTCGTCATAAATTTTGGCGATATAGCCGCCAAGGATGCCCAGGCTGATCATCACCGCCGAGCCCACAATCAGCTCGATGAGGATGACCGTGGTAAAGCCGGCCTGCGCCTGATGGGTAAAATAGCGGATGAGACTTTCAATGCCCTGAATCAGCGCCAGTATCAAAAAAATCACGCCCATGCCCGTCACCAGATACAGGGGCTTTGTGGTGAAAGACATGATGTTGTTCACAGCGTATTTAATCAGGCTCACGGTGCCCCATTTGCTCTGGCCAACCTCCCGCTGGCGAACCGCAAAGCCCACGGAGGTGGTCTTATAGCCCACCCAGGAGGACAGCGCCCGGAAGAAGGTTGTCCGCTCCGGCAGGCTCACCAGCGCGTCCACAACCTTTCGATCCATGAGCTTGAAGTCCGAGGCCCGGGACATATCAATTTTAGTGGCGGAGCTCATCAGCTTATAAAACAGGGCGGACATGCCCTTATATATGGCGTTTTCCCGGCCCCGATCCTCTTTGACGCCCTCAATGACCTCAAAGCCGTTTTCCCACAGGCGATACATCTCCACCAGCGTCTCCGGCGGATGCTGCAAATCGCAGTCCATCACAGCGCAGCAGTCTCCCGCCGCCATTTCCAGCCCCGCGAAGATGGCCGCTTCCTTGCCAAAATTCCGGGAAAAGCGGATGCCCCGAACGCCGTTGCTCTCCTGGGCCGCGTTTTGAATCTCCGCCCAGGTATTGTCCCGGGAGCCGTCGTCCACAAAATAGATGGCGGCGGAAATATTCTCCCGCTCCATAATCTGCCGGATTTCCGTGACGGCCCGGCGGATATTTCCCTCCTCGTTATAGGCGGGCACAACGATGGAAAGACTCTCTCTCTTGTCGCTCATGGCGGTTCCTCCCCGTGGGATAACAAAAGCTTTTGTGTTTTTTATTATAATAATCCTGACAAAACCTGTCAAGAAAACCGCTCCGCAAAAAAGCGGCCCCGCCTGCATCAGGCGGAGCCGCTTTGCCGCGAGCGCTGATTAAAAAACGCCCATGACCATTTCCGTGCCATCGGCATACTTCACCGTGGCCACGATAAAGTCGTCATAGTATAAAAGGCCGTCCTCGCCGTCCAGCACCAGGCAGCTGGCGCTATACGCAACGCCGTTGGGCTCGCCAATCGCCGCGTAAAGCTCCTCCACGCTGCGGCCATACAAATCCTGAACCACGCTGAGCAGATCCTCCTCATTTGCCGCGGCCGGAGCTTCCTCCTCCACTTCCTCGGCAGGCGTCTGTTCCACCGGCTCGGCCTCAATTTCGGGCTCCGCAGCGGGCGCCATCGTGGCGGAAACCTCGGCAGCGGGCTCCTCCGTGCCGCCGCAGGCGGCGCAGACGGCAAGCATCATGCAAACAACAAGCAGTACAGCTAAAATGGACTTTTTCATATATAGTACCTCCTCTATTTTTCTCAAAACGCTACACTACAAAAAACACAGCGGCTTGATTATACTATGCTCCATACAAAAAAGCAAGCCGCTTTTTCGCGCCTTTTTTTGCCGGACGCCGCTGGCCGGGCCGCGGGCTGAAGCTCTTTTTTCCCGCCTGGCGGCGCGCTGACCGGCGCGCTTTTGTTTTTTCTTGCCACGCGCCCTGAAAAATTGGTATAATAGGCTCGACCCTTTTATACACACCGCTTATGGAGAACTGTATCTAACCATGAAAACCATTTCCAAAAAATCTGTCACGCTGGCGCTGGCCTTTTTCCTCCCGGCGGCGCTCATGGCTCTTGTATTCGCCCTTGGCGGCATCTGTCCTTTCGGCAGCCGCAGTTTAAGCGTTATGGACATGGCCCATCAGTACCTGTCCTTTCTCTCCTCTTTGCGGGATATCCTCTCCGGCAAGGCCAGTCTGCTGTATCTGCCCAGTATGTGCCTGGGCGGAAATATGACGGGCGTGGCCGCCTATTATCTGCTCAGCCCGCTGAATTTCCTCCTGTGCCTGTTTCCCCGGGCGCAGCTGATGACCGGCGTAAGCCTTTTATACTTTCTCCGGGTGGGCCTGTGCGGGCTCACCATGTGCATCTACACCGGCCGGCGAAACGGCTATGGCCCCCGCTGTCTTTTTTCCGCGCTGGCCTATGGTTTCATGGCCTATATGGTGGCCTACGCCTTCAATTACCTCTGGCAGGACGGCGTCATCCTCCTGCCCCTCATCGCGCTGGGCATCTCCCGGCTGGTGGAGCAAAAGGGCCCCTGGCTATATATCATCGCGCTGGCGGGCGCGCTGTTTATCAATTTCTATATCGGCTATATCCTGTGCCTTTTCTCCGTGCTGTTTTTCCTGTATGAAATCCTCTCCCGGGGCGGCGAGGCCCGCATCCGCTTTTTGCCTGCGCTGGGGCGCTTCGCCCTTTCCAGCCTGGCCGCAGGCGCGCTGGCGGCCGTGGCCCTGCTGCCGGCCTTTTTCTCTCTGGCGGGGGGCAAGGCGGAATTTTCCCTTCAGCTTCTCTCCCTGACCCCGAAATTTGACTTCATCGCCCTGTTTTCCAAGCTCTATGTAGGCGCCTTTACCTATGAGGAAATCATGCCCACCGGGATGCCCCATATCTTCTGCGGAACGCTGACCTCGGCGCTGGCCGTGCTCTATTTTGCCAACCGCCGGATCTCTCTGCGCCGCCGCCTCCTCACCGGCGCTCTCTTCGCCGTTTTGGCCCTCTCCTTCTGGATTTCGGCCCTGGATCTCCTCTGGCACGGGCTCAATACCCCCAGCTGGTATAACTATCGCTACTCCTTCCTTTTCAGCTTTCTCCTCTGCATGGCCGCCGATGAGGCCCTCGCCCATCTCCGGGCGGGCTTCCGTCCTTGGCACGCGGCGCTGCCGGCGGGGCTGGCCGCGGCCGTCTCCCTGCTGGTATTTCTTGGCCGGCGCTATGACTATATATCCTGGCCCGCGGCGGCGGAGGCGGTTTTGCTCGTCGCCTTATTCTGCGGCGGCATTCTTTTGTTCCTCCGGCCCGGCGGGGGAAAGCGGCTGGGCTGCATTCTGGCCGCGGCGGCGCTCCTTTTGCAGGCCGGCGAGCTGGCGATCAATGCCGGCGTCTCCCTGGCCGAGCTCACCGTTCCCTCCTCCAACCCCGCACTTTACGCCCAGTATGTCACCGCCAAGGAGGAGATTCTGGCCGCTGTTCCGGAATCGGATGCGTACACCCGGGTGGAGAGCGCCTCCTCCTTTGATATGAACCGCTGCGAGCCCATGCTCTTCGGCTATGACGGGCTCTCTCACTACGGCTCCACCATCTCCCAGAAAAACCTTGATTTTCTGGATCGGCTGGGCTTTGACCGCTATACCGATCTCTGGAGCCAGTACGGCCCGGGGGTCACCGCCGCCGCGGACACGCTCCTGGGCGTGGGCTATCTCGTGGATGCGGACACGCCCAAGCCCTATGAGCCCCTGGCCCAAACGGACAGCTATACTCTCTGGCAGAATTCCGGCGTGCTCCCCATCGCCTGGACGGCGGACGAGGCTATCATGGCCCCCATAGCCGAAGGCTCCGCCTTCGCTTATCTCCAGTCGCTCTATGCCGCCGCGGCCCCGGAGGTCGGCGAGGATATATTCATCCCCGCGGAGCTCACCGAAACCGCCCTCACGAACTATCTCCGCCAGGGCTCGCTCTACACCCGGGAGACCGACGGCGTCGCCGCCGTGGAATACACCCTTGCGGTGCGGGCGGACGGACGGCTGTACGGCGAATTTGATATCCCCGATTTCCCCGGCGTGATGATTTTTGTAAACGGTTCCTTTGTCTCCTCCTATGCCTCCGCCCAAACAAACGGCACCGTTTATCTCGGCAATTTCTCCGCCGGAGACACCGTCACCGTGAAGCTGCAGACAGCCACGGACATCACCGTAAGCTCCGCCGCCTTTGCCACGGAAAACGACGGCGCTATCGCCGCCTATGCCCAGGCGCTTCAGGCCGGGGGCTGCGCCCTTGCAAAGCTCTCTCCCTCCCGCTATACCGGCTCCTTTACCACCGGCGCGGGGGATGAGCTTCTGGTCTTCACCCTCCCCTGGGACGGGGCATGGAGCCTCTGGCTGGACGGAGTCCCCGTTCAGCCCACCGAGGTGCAGGGCTGCCTCATGGCGCTGCCCGTTTCGGAGGGGGCGCACACCGTTTCCCTGCGCTATATCCCCGGGGGGCTGATTCCCGGCGCGGTCATCTCCGCCGCGGCGCTGGCCGGATGTCTCGCCGTATATTTTCTCCGCCGCCGAAAAAAATAGCCTCGCCCCGGGGGCAAGACCGCTTTTAGGAAAATCCGCCCTTTGAAAACGTCTGGCCGCGCCGGCTTTTCGGGCGGAAAGCCGCTTGACAAAAATAACCGCCGGCAGTTCGCCGGCGGTTTTTCTATGCCCTTTTCCGTTTTCTGTCCTCCCGGACCCGCTGAACGCAAAAGCACAGCGGCAGCAAAAAAAGATAATAGCTGAAAAGCAGCGCCTTTGGCCCCACCCCCAGCATCCCCAGCGGCACGGAGCAGGCGATGCACCAGGGGACCAGTCCGGCCGTTAGAATGACGGAGTTTTCCATATCCAGCATCTTTTCCGTATTCTCCCCGGGGGCATAGAGGGGCGAGGCCAGCTCATTGTGCATGATGGCGCTGATGGTTTGGTTGCAGAAGATCGCGCTGATGACAGCGCTCATCAGCAGCGCCGCCGGATAGCGCCCGATTTTTCCCGCCAGCGCCCGGAGCTTTTCCGTCACCCCGGTCAAAAGTCCCGTCTCCCGGAATATACCGCCATAGGTGCCGGATATGGCCAGAATGCCGCATACCTCCAGCATGGAAACGATCCCGCCGCCGGAGAGCAGCTCCGAAAGCGCCCCGTCCGCCGGCGTGTAGCCGGCCACCATGGTCCACAGCGCCGCCCAAAGGCTCTGGCCCTGGACCGCCACAGCCACAATCAGCGAGGCCAGAATGCTCACGCCCATGCTCCCTTTCACCGGCACCCCGCAAAAGGGGAGCGCCAGCATCAGAATCGCCGGGATAAAGCAGGCCCAATGGAGCCGGAAGGCCCCCTCCAGCTCCGCCAGCACCGATATATCCGCCGCGCCCATGGGGTGAAACACGGACAAAAGCCCATACAGCGCGCAGCACAGCAGAATCGGCACGAGGGAGGACGGTATCATCCGGCGGACATTCTGGCGCATATCGGTTTCGGTGAGGGCGGCCACAAGATTCCCGCTGGAAGCCGCCGGAGAGCCCCGGTCCCCCACATATACCCCGGAATAAATTGCGCCCGCGGCCAAAATCGGATCCACGCCGCCCGCCCGGGCAATGGCCATCAAAATCACGCCGCAGGTGGCCGTCACGCCGAAGCTGGTGCCCAGGGCGTAGGACATCCCCATGGACAGCAAAAACGCCGCCAGCAGAAACATGGCCGGGGGCATCAGGCGCACGCCGCCCACCACAAAGCAGGCCACAGTTCCGCAGCTCCGCCACAGGCCGGTGAGGCAGCCAATCAGCACCATGACCCGAATCACAATCAGGGATTCCGGCAGGGTGGCGATTGCCATTTTCAAAATCTGGCGGACGGAATAGCCCCGGCGCAGGGCCAGCGCGGAAAAAAACACAAAGCCAAGCCCCAGGGGCAAAAGCATGGTCACGCCCAGGGCCAGGCTCGCCGCCATGCACCCCAAAAACAGGAAAAATACAATCAAAAGCTCCATACGCGCCTCAATATCAGGGAATGATTTACCTTACCATACTCCGCCCGAAATTACAATAAGCCCGGCGCCCTCCGCCGGCCCGGGCCTGTTTTCTTTTTATCCGGGTCGTCAGAATAAAGACATTGTTTTTTGCTGTTTTCTGTTCCCTTTCGCCCTCATCTATGATAGGATAAATCCATCAAAATATGATTACCAATCAGAAAGGACGGATTGCATGGGTGTATTTGTTGTCACCGGCGGCTCCGGCGGCATTGGCGGCCAGACCGTCGCGGCCCTGAAGCGGGACGGAAACGAAGTTGTGAATATCGACATGAAGGGCGGGGATATCTGCGCCAACCTCGCCACGCCGGAGGGCCGGGAGGAGGTCATCCGCCAGCTCCATGAGCGGTATCCCGACGGGCTTGACGGGCTCTGCTGTGTGGCCGGCGTTTCCGGGGACGGAAAAAATCTGCGCCTCATCGTCAGCCTGAACTATTTCGGCGCTGTGCGTCTTGCGGAGGGCGTATACGATCTTCTGAAGAAAAAGCGGGGCAGCTGTGTGATGATTGTTTCTAACACCATCTCCCAGGGCGCGGCCCGCATGGACGTGGTCCACATGCTCAATTCCGCCAAGGACGCCTCGGACGAGCAGGACATTCTGGCGCTGTGCGACCGCTTTGACGGCGGCAATCTCAGCGTTGGCAACAGCTACTATGTGGCCACCAAATACGCCCTGGCCCGGTGGGTGCGCCGGGTTTCCGCCTCCTGGGCGGCCAACGGCGTTCGCATCAATTCCGTGGCCCCCGGCAATGTGGCCACCCCCATGACGGCCACCATGGGCGCCCAGGCCCGGGCGGCGCTGGAGGCGCTTCCCATCCCCATTAACTACGGCACCGGCGAGCTGATGCGCCCGGAGGATATCGCCAACGGCGTGGCCTTTCTGGCCTCCCCCCGCGCCCACGGCATCAACGGCATCATTCTCTTCGTGGACGGCGGCACCGATGCGCTGCTGAACCCGGACAAGGTTTATTGAGGAGGGCTTTGCTATGGTGACAATTCAGGACTATATCCGCGCGCTGGAGGCAAAGGACCCCGCCGCGCTGGGCAAGCTGTTCGCTTTTGACGCCACATACCGGGACTTCTGCCCGGAGATTGCCGGCCTTGCGAAATACCACTGCCACGGCCGGGAGGGCATTGATATGTTCTTCCGCAATCTGTTTGTGTTCAACAAATTTTCCATAACCGACCCGGAAATCCTCAGCGATACCGAGGGGCTGTTTGTGGGCATTTACGGCAGCTTTTACCTCGTGGCCGTAGCCACGATTCTGGACTATGACAGCGATGGAAACATCCGCTCTCTCACCGTCCGTCCGGCGTAAGCGCCGGCACAAAAAAACCGCGCGGGCCTTTTTCAAAAGGCCCGCGCGGTTTTTTATTGATTTCTCTCGCCCCGCGGAAAAGCCGCCCGGCTATATCAGCTGCTGCTCGTTAATCATCAGCTTAAACTGAAGCCCCAGCCGCTCCGCCGCCTTGCGGCAGAGAATCATGCGCTCCATAAAAATTTCAAAATAATCCATCACCGAGCCAAAATGCGGGTCCACAAAGAGCTTCAGCTTGATGAGGGTGTGGGCCTCGTTGATCTTCAGCTCGGATTTTGTGACGGAGTAATTCACCCGGTCGTGGATATCGAACTGGGTTCGGTCCTCATTTCGCACCCGGGAGCGGCGCACGTCGCACTTATCCGCCAAAATCAGCGCCGCCGCCACCTCGTTCACAGGCACGCCCGTGCCCTCGTCATGGTTGCCGATGGCGGTGACCACCGTGGCGATTTCCTCCGGCTCAAAGTTCATTTTTTCCAGAAGCCGAAAGGCCATCACAGCGCCGCTCTGGCTGTGGTCAACGCGGTTGATGAGATTGCCCATATCGTGGAGCAGCCCGGCGATTTTCGCCAGCTCCACCGTTCTGGCCGGGTGGCCCAGCGTTTCCAGGATATAGCCCGCCATCTCCGCCACCTTGGTCACATGGGCGAAGCTGTGCTCCGTATAGCCCAGCGATGCCAGCGAGGCATCCGCCTGGGTGATATAGGTTCGCACGGCGGGATCCTGGCGAATTTGCTCGTATGTGACGATGGTATTCTCCTCCTTCATTCCCGCCGGAGCCGGTCTATCAGCGCCGGGAGCACGGCTTCAAATTTAACGCCGTACCAATGCTCCGGGTCAGAGGCCGTGGCCTCAATGCATTTTACGGTGTAGTCTGCCGCGATTTTTGCCGCTTCATACAGCGGCCGCCCGCCCAGCCATGCGCCCGCCATGGCGGCGGTATAGATATCGCCGGTGCCGTGATAGCTCTTTTCAATGCGGCGATGGCTGTAATACCGGGTGACGCCGCCCTCCCGGACGGCCACGCCCGTCTGCCCCGGGGCGCGGCTCACGCCGGTGAGCACCACGCTCCCAGCCCCCAGCGCCTCCAGCCGATCCAAAAGCGCCTCCAGCCCGGCCTCGTCCAGCGCTTCGGCATAGTCCGTGCCGGTGAGGAAGCAGGCCTCCGTGATATTGGGCGCAATCACATCCGCCCGGGCGCAAAGCCGCCCCATGGCGGCCACATAGCTTTCGTCAAAACCGGGATAGAGCTTGCCATAATCCCCCATGGCGGGGTCCACCACAATTTTTCCCCCGGGCGCCACCAGCGTTTTGAATATTTCCTCAACATAATCCGCCTGGCGGGCGCTGCCCAGATAGCCGGTGACGACGCCCTGGAAGGTGAGCTTTTCCTGCGCCCAGTGGCGCCGGATGGCGGGAAAATCCTCCGTCAGATCCCGGACGGTATAGCCCGAAAAGCCCCCCGTATGGGTGGACAGCACCGCCGAGGGGAGAATGGCCGTCTCCAGCCCGCAGGCGGAGAGGATTGGCAGCGCCACCGTCAGGGAGCATTGGCCCACGCAGGATATATCCTGAATTGTCAGAATGCGTTGATAGCTCATATATGGTCTCCTTTTTTCCCGGAAAAGCCGCTTCAGCCCCGGTCCCGCTCTTTCCGCTGCCGCCGGATATCCCGGCCCACGAAGGGCAGCGTTTGATAATCTCCGACGAGACGGGAATAGATTTGGGGGGTATACAGCCGCTGGATATCGTTTTCGCTCAAATTGGTGCTGACAACGGTCTTTTTCCCGGAGAGGAGGCGGGCATTGAGCAGCGTATAGAGCGCGCTTCTGGAAAACTCCGTAATCATCTCCGTGCCCAGATCGTCCAGAATGAGCAGCTCGCAGGACAGCATCCGGGAGATTTTTGCGTCAGCATCGTCTTCCCCGGCCCGGAATTTCTGGTTTTCAAAGGCGGCCAGCGCGTCCACCACCGTTTCATACACCACGGAAAAGCCCCGGCGGGATACCTCCCCGGCGATGCAGGCGGACAGGAAGGTTTTGCCCAGGCCGGTATTGCCCCGAAACAGAAGATTCACCGAACCCCTGCCGAAGTTTGCCGCGTAATCCCGGCAAAAGGCCAGCACCGCCTCCATCTGGCTTCGGGCGGAAACGCCGATTTCCGGGTCAACGTCATCGTCATAATAGCTCAAATCAAAATCGTCAAAGCTCTCACTGCCCAGCTTCAGCAGGGCGGAAAGCTCCTTTGTCCGCTCCTGCTCATACAGCCGCATAAGGCAGGCGCAGGGGTGGCCCTCCACATAGCCGGTGTCCTGGCATTTCGGGCATTCCCACGCCCCATCCAGCCAGTCAAACGGCCAGCCGTTTTCCACCAGAAGCTCCGCCCGGGCAGCCTGAAGCTCCAGGCTCTCCCGCCGGATTTCTTCCACCGGGCGCCCCTGCCCCAAAACGGCGCTTACCACCTCCGCCACCAGCTCCGCCAGCCGGCGCTCCATGTCCCGCAGGGCTGGGACGCGCCCGCAGGCAAGCTCCCGGCGGCGAATATCCTCTGCCAGGCTGTTGCGGCGTATTTCCTCTTTTCGGGCCCTTGCCCGGGCCAGCAGTTGTCCATCCATATCCTTGCTTCCTTTTCGTCAGCCGTCTTTCATCTTCCGGCGCAGCCGTTCCAGCTGGGCCAGCGTTTTCATATCCTCCCGGGTGGGGCCGGAGGGTTCGGCGCTGCCGTATTTCCCCGGGCGGGCCGGCTTGCGGTCGCCCCGCTCGATTTCCTCCACGGTGTGCAGCCCCTTTCCGTGCCAGGAGCGAACGATGGAATCCATGTATTTCCAGCGGAGGCCGCCCGTGTTGGTAACGGTGCGATCCGCCGCCAGCGCCAGCGCCTCCACGCCAAAGCCAAGCTCCAGCCAGCTTTCGATATATTTTCGCTCTGTGGGCGTCAGCTCCCGGTCCCTGATGCCCAGCTCCCGCTGGAGCCGGCCGATAAGCTCCTTGCGCCGGGCATATTCCCGGAGCCAATCGTTGGCCTGTTCATAGGTGACGATTTCCCGGTTGAACCAGGTATAGGCCACCTTTTCAATAAATCCGAAGCCCAGATTCCGCTCCGACCCATAGCGGGCCTCGTGCTCCTCCCGGCAATGCTGTATCAAAAGCAAAATCACCTCGGGCGGCATGGCCATATTGTCATAGATGCCGAATAGCTTTTTTATATCGGCCGAGGTCAGCACGCGATTCATGGCGCTCTGCACTTCCTGCACCAGCGTCTGAAACCGGGGGTCCTCCGCGCCACGGCGCGCCACATCCTCCGCCTCATACTCCGGCAGCTCCTCCGCCGGGGCCAGCGGGCCGCCGCCCCCGGACAAAAAGCCCAGGCGGCGCAGCGTGGCCACCGCCGCGCTCATCCGGGCCGGGGAGAAATGCAGCTGCCGGGCCGCCCCGGTCTCCCGCAGCTCTCCGCCGCAGCGCAGGATATACAGCCCCAAAATGGCCGCATCTCCGTCCCCGGCGGCAATCAGCTTATCCGCCAGCGCGGCCGGCACGGTTACCGCCGCCGCGGGATTCAGTTTCAGTTTGGCGTCGTCCATGGTCTGTTTTTCCTGTATCTCTTTGGTCTTTTCCCCGCATATTGGCGGAGATACAGAGCTATTATAGCATCTGGCGCCACCCGTTACAAGATTCGCCGGGGGAAGAATTTGAATCCGGCCTCTTTTTGTGGTATACTGCGGAAAATCGTTCCGGGGAGAATTTTAATGGAAAAGCCTGTGGATTTGCATATTCACACCACCGCGTCCGATGGCGCCGATACGCCCGCCCAGGTTGTCGCCCTGGCAAGCGCGCTGGGCCTCGGGGCCATTGCCGTCACGGACCACGACACCGTTTCCGGCATTGGCGAGGCCGTGGCCGCCGGGGCGGGGCTGGGCGTGGCGGTGATTCCCGGCATTGAGCTTTCGGCGGATTACCGGGGGCGCGAGGTGCATCTTCTCGGCCTGTTTATCGACCGGGGCTCCGCGGCGCTCCGCTCCGCGCTGGACTGGAGCGTTCGCCAGCGCCTCGCACGAAATGACCGGATGGTGGCCGCCCTGGCGGCGGACGGCTTTGATATCCCGCCGGAGGCTCTTGGCGCGCTCTGTCCGGGCGCTGTTCCGGGCCGCCCGCATCTGGCGGAATATCTTCTCCGCCGGGGCTATGTCGCCTCTATCCAGGAGGCCTTTGACCGCTATCTGGGGGAGGGCCGGCCCTATTTCCGGCCAAGAAAGCTTCTGCCCCTCCGGGAGGCTGTCCGGGCCATCCGGGCGGCCGGAGGCGTTGCCGTGATTGCCCATCCTCTGCAATACGGCTATGACGAAGCCCGGCTCCGCCGCTTTCTCCGGGAGGGGAAAGACCTTGGCTGTCAGGCGCTGGAGGTCTATTACCCCGAGCACACCCCCGCCCAGCAGGCCATGCTCACCGCGCTGGCCGATGAGCTGGGGCTGGCCCTCTCCGGCGGCAGCGATTATCACGGCGCCCGCAAGCCGGACGTTGCCCTGGGCTCCGGCATCCGGGGCAATCTTCGCATTCCCTATTCCGTTCTCGCGGGGCTGCAATCGCTCCAGGCTCCCTAGCTCGCCGCCGCTGAAAATCCCCCGAAGCCCGGGGGATTTTTTTAATTTTCCATAAACTTCCGCCGGGAATGGGGCAGGTTCACGGATTTCCTCTTGTTTTACGGCGGACTTTTGATTATAATGTAGGATGCTATGGTATGCACCGAAAGCGGTCATTGCTTTTTTCCGCTTTTTTTATCCCACCGTAACGCGAGGTTTTTTATGCTGAAGCTTGTCTCTCCCGCCGGAAGCCCGGAGTCGGTAATCGCCGCCGTCCAGAGCGGCGCCGACATGGTCTATATGGGCTATGGCGTGTCCCAGCTGGAACCGAATAAAGAACCTTTCACCGCCGAGGAGCTGGCCCAAAGCCTGCGGTATTGCCGGGTGCGGGGCTGCAAGGCCGCCGTATCCCTGGGGGAGCTGGTCACCGACAGCTCTATAGACGCCGTGGTTCAGCGGGCCGTCTATGCCGCCCGCCAGGGGGCCGATGCGCTGATTCTCCAGGACCTTGGCCTTGCGAGCATTTTGCAAAGCGTTCTGCCGGATATGCCCCTCTGGGGCGCGGCCCCCATGGGCGTCCACAGTCTGGACGGCGCGGCGGCCGCCGCGGCTCTCGGCCTGGAGCAGATTATTCTGGCGCCGGAGCTAACCCGGGACGCCATCGCCGCCATTGCCGGCAGCGCCCCGGTTCAAACCTCCGTATATGTCCACGGGCCCCTGTGCTTTTCATACATGGGCCAATGCTATATGAGCGCCATGAAGGACCGCCTGCGGAGCGACAGCTGCCTGCGCTGCGCGGAGCCCTGCCGGCATCAGTTTTCGCTGGGCGGGCGCATGGACGATCACCCTCTTTCCATGGCGGAGCTCTGCCTCATCGAGCATCTGGAGGAGCTGGAGCAGCTGGGCGTGACCCATGCCGTCATCGGCGGGCGCAGCCGCCGGCCGGAATATGTGGCCTTCGTCACCCGGCTCTATGCCCGGGCCCTGAAGGAAAAAGCCCTGCCAACAGAGGAGGACTATCTCCAACTCCGGGAGCTTTTCGCCCCCAACGGCCTGACGGACGGCTATTATACCGGCGAAAAGGGCTCGGATATGCTGGGCGTTCTCGCCAAGACCGGCCGGACGGAGGCCCGGGCCTTCGCCGCCATCCGCAAGGAATATATGTCCGGGGAGCTTCGCCGGGTGCCCGTGCGCTTCTATACGCTGATGGAGCAGGGAAAGCCCGCCATGTTCGCCTGCGAGGACGAAGCCGGCCACCGGGCCGTGTATCAGGGCTATGAGCCCATCGACCTGGGCCGCCAGGGCATCACCGCCGGGCGGGTCCGGGAGCTTCTGCTCCGCACCGGCGGCACTCCCTACTACTGCTCGGAGGCCCAATGCATCCTTGGCCCGAACCTGGACTATCCCGATGAGGCCATCGAGGAGGCCCGCCGGGAGCTGCTCGGCCAAATCACCGAGCAAACCCGAATCCCCGCCCCCGTGCGGGTGGAGGCCCCGCCGGAGGGGCCAGAGCTTCTGGGGGGGCAGCCCGCGCCCCGGCTCATCTTCCAGATTAGCCGGCTGGAGCAGCTTTCTCCGGAGCTTGTTAAGTTCAATCCCGACTATCTCTATATCCCCGCGGAGCTGCTGGCCGCCGCCCCGGCCGAGCTGGAAGCCTTCCGGGAGGCCGGCGTTCGCATCGCGGCGGTTCTGCCCCCGATTGTGACCGACGAGGAAAAGCCCGCCGTGCGGGAGCTTCTGGCCACGCTCCGGGCCATGGGCGTCACCGAGGCCGTCACGGGAACGCTGGGGCTCGTCCCGCTTCTCATGGAGGTCGGCATGACCGTCCGGGGAGACGGCGGGCTCAACCTCGCCAATTCCTGGGCCATCCATCGCCTGCGCCAGGCCGGCTTTGCCTCGATGACCGCCTCTGTCCAGCTCTCCGCCCGGCAAATCCGCGCCCTGGCCCAAACCGCCGACATTGAAATGATTATCTACGGCCGGGCGCCGGTTATGATTACGGAGCTATGCCTCATCCGCAACAGCTCCGGCCGCTGCTCCTGCGCCAGCCCCGCCAGCATGAGCGACCCCTTTGGCAGCGTTTACCCCGTGGAAAAAGAATTCGGCTGCCGAAATGTGGTCTATGACAGCGCCAAGATTTTCCTGGCGGACCGGCCGGAGGTTTATACCGATGTCGGTCTATGGGGCGTCCGCCTGCTGTTCACCACCGAGAGCCGCCGGGAATGCGTGGCTGTGGCGGCCCGCTATCGGGGCATGAATGACTACACCCCCAACAATATCAGCCGCGGCCTCTATCCGAAAGGAGCCCTATGAGCCTGATTCTCGCCTCCGCCTCCCCCCGCCGGAGGGAGCTTTTGGAAAAATTCGGCGTTCCCTTCCTTGTGGACCCCGCCGCCGGCCCGGAGCTTCCGCCCGCGGGGGCAACGCCGGCGGAAACGGTGCAAGCGCTCTCCGCGGCCAAGGCCGGGGAGGTGGCCCGGCGGCATCCCGGCTGCGTGGTCATCGGCGCGGACACCGTTGTGGAGCAAAACGGCGTCATTCTGGGCAAGCCCCGGGACGAACAGGACGCCTTTCGTATGCTTCGCGCGCTCTCCGGCCGGGAGCACCGGGTATACACCGGCGTCACCGTGACCAACGGCGCCGCCACCCTCTCCCACGCGGAGGAAACCCGGGTCTTTTTCCGGGCGCTGACCGACCGGGAGATCCGGGCCTATATCGCCACCGGCGAGCCGATGGATAAAGCGGGCGCCTATGGCTATCAGGACTTCGCAAGCCTGTTTGTGGAGCGGATCGAGGGGGATTACTTCAATGTCGTCGGGCTGCCGCTGTGCCGCCTTGGCTATATGCTTGAAACACTGGGAGTTATACTGCTGTGAAAAATTACATCAAAAAATACGGCCTGCGGGTGGGACTGGTTCTCGCCATCGTGGTGCTCATCGTGGTTTTGTCCACCGCCCTGCTGGGCGGGCGGGCCGGGCTCACGGCAAATGTCGCCGGCGGCGTATCCACGCCGGTGAGCCGGGCGGCCTCCGCCGCCGTGCAATGGATCGAGGGGCTTTACGGCTATATCTATAAATACGACCAGCTCGTGGCGGAGAACAACGCTCTGCGCGCCCAGCTGGCGGACGCCCAGCAGCAGGCCATCAACGCCGTGGAATACGAGGAGGAAAACGTCCGCCTGCGGGAGCTTCTCGGCTTCGCCCAAAAGCACACCGACTTTGTATACGAGCCGGCCAAAATCACCGAATGGTCCAGCTCCAACTGGTCCAGCTCCTTCACCATCTCCAAGGGCAGCAGCAACGCCGAAACCGACATTCAGGTGGGCGACTGCGTGGTGACGGAATACGGCGCGCTGGTGGGCCAGATTATCGAAATTGGCGATACCTGGAGCACCGTTCGCACGGTGATCGACGCTTCCATTGATGTGGGCGCCCTGGTGGGCGAGGCGGAGGCCGTTGGAATGTGCATCGGCAATTTTGCCCTGATGCAGGAGGGGCTTTTGAAGCTCACCTATCTCTCCGAATCCGCCCAGCTCATTGAGGGCGACGTTGTCCTCACCTCCGGCAAGGGCTCCTATATCCCGCAAAACCTCATCATCGGCTATATCCGCTCCGTCCTCTCCGAGGCCGGCGGCCAAACGCTTTACGGCGTGGTGGAGCCCGCCTGCAATCTGGACACGCTGACCCAGGTTTTCATCATCACCGACTTCCAAATTCAGGAGTGATCCCATGCTTCTTGACCTTATCAACCTCTCCAAGCTCCGGCGGGCCATTGTATACGCGCTGGTGCTGGCGGGCGTATTCCTCTGCCAGGATCTGCTGGTGGCCCGGATTGAGCTTTTCGGCGTTAAGGCCATGCTGATCCCCGCCGCCATCGTGGCAATCGCCCTTTTTGAGGGCGGGCTTTGGGGCGGCTTTCTGGGTCTTGCCGCCGGATACTTTTTCGACCTGGGCTATACGGAGCAAACCGTCCTTTTCACGATTTTTCTAACCGGCATCGGCTTTTTTGTCGGCGTTTTGGGCAAGTATCTGCTCCACCGGGGCTTCGTGTCCTACATGGTGCTGGTGCTGGCCGCCATGGCGGTTATCACCCTTTTCCAGATATTCCGCGTGCTCATTTTCGCGGAAACAGCCGCCTGGCCCGTATGGCGCACCGGCCTGCTCCAGATTCTTTGGAGCTTGCCCTGGGCGGTGCCCATCTATTTCCCCTGCAAGTCCATCGCCGCCCGGCCGCTGGTCTCCTGAAAGCCCTCTTATCTCTCCTTTGAAAGACAGGAACGATACCCATGAAACGACTGATTCATCCCGGAAGGCTCTTTTTTCTCGGCCTGACTATGCTGGCGCTGGTGGTGCTGTATGTCACCACCCTCTATAAGCTCCAGATTGTTGACGGCACGAAGTATTATGAGGCCTCCACCAACTCCATCGTATCCGACGAAACGGTCATCGCCTCCCGGGGCAACATCATGGACCGCTACGGCCGGCTTCTGGTGTCCAACCGAAACTGCAATAACCTCCTCATTGATACCGACGAGCTTTTGAGCGACGAGAGCGACGAGGGGCTGGACCGGGCCAACGCCACCATTTTGCAGATGTGCACCATCATCCGGGAAAACGGCGATACTTATAACGACGAGCTGCCCATCTCCATGAGCCCGCCCTTTGAGTTCAAGGAGCGTATGTCTGACATTCAGCGCACCCGGCTCAACGCCTGGCTTGCGGCCAACAACCTGGATTCCGACGCCACCGCCGTGGACGTGATGGCCAAAATGCGCACCCGCTATCATATTGACGATAACTACTCTGCCGAGGAAATGCGTATTATCGCCGGCGTCCGCTATGAAATCAACATCCGCTATGTTATCAACACCTCCGACTATGTCTTTGCCGAGGATGTGAGCATCGACACCATCACCGCCCTCATGGAGGCGGATATCCCCGGCTTTGAGGTGCAGGTCAGCTATATCCGCGAATACAACACCGAATACGCCGCCCATATCCTGGGCTATACCGGTCTCATGAACGAGACGGAATACGAAACCTATCAGGAGCTGGGCTATCCGCTGAACGCCACCGTTGGCAAAGCCGGCGCGGAGCTCGCCTTTGAGGAATATCTTCACGGCACCGATGGCGAGGCCCAGATCACCCGCACCAGCGAGGGCGTTATCACCAGCACGGTTTACACCAAAACGCCGGAGCCCGGCAACCACATCTATCTCACCATCGACATTGAGCTTCAGGGCGTGGCCGAGCTGGCGCTGGCCTCCTTTATCCGCGACACCAACGAATACCGCGTGGAAAATAACGTCCTCCGCGTGCTCAACGGCAAGGACCCCCAGGAGATGATTACCGGCGGCGCGCTGGTGGCCGTGGACGTGCACACCGGTGAGCCCCTCTGCATCGCGAATTATCCCACCTTTAATCTGGAGACGTTTCTGGACGATTACGACGAGCTGCAAAAGGACGAAACCAATCCCCTCTTTAACCGCGCGCTGGACGGCATCTATTACCCCGGCTCCACCTTCAAGCCCGTGACCGCCCTGGCCGCCCTTAATGAAGGGCTCATCGGCTCGGACACGCCCCTGGTCTGCGAGGGAATTTATCTGAAATACGAGGAGGAGGGCTATGCCCCCCGCTGCACCGGTGTTCACGGCGCCGTGACCGTCACCGACGCCATCACCGTCAGCTGCAACCTCTTTTTCTATCAGTGCGGCGATATGCTGGGCATTGACCTCATCGACCGCTATGCCACAGACCTCGGGCTCGGCCAGCCCACCGGCATCGAGCTGGAGGAGGCGCTGGGCCGCGTTGCCTCCCCGGAATGGAAAAAGCTCCTGTTCACCGGCCAGGACGCCAACTGGTATTCCGGCGACACGGTCCAGTCCGCCATCGGCCAGTCCGACTCCATGGTCACGCCCATCCAGCTGGCCCGCTACTGCGCGGCCCTGGCCAACTACGGCAATGTATACGAAACCTCCATTTTGAAATCCTCCTCCAGCTACGATTATTCCGACAGCATCTATGAGCGGGAGCCTGTTGTGGCAAGCCATATCGACGCCGACCCCTATGTATGGGAGCTGATTCGCACCGGCATGATTGGCGCGGCCAATAACCCCATGGGCACGGTGTTTGCCACCTTTGCCGGCTATTATCCCACCGTGGCCGCCAAAACCGGCACCACAGAAACCGGCTCCTATTCAAACGACGCGGTCTTTATCTGCTACGCGCCCGCTGACGATCCCCAGATCGCCATCGCCGTGGTGGTGGAGAAGGGCAGCGCCGGCGCCAGCCTTGCGCCCATCGCCAAGCAGGTGCTGGATTATTATTTCGACTTTGAGCAAAGCACCCAGCAGGTGGAAAGCGAGCTGACCCTGCTCCACTAAAGCCGGACGCGCGGCTTTGCTATCGCTGACAGAAACGGGGGAATATCCATGAATATCGCGCTGATTGCCCAGGACGGAAAAAAAGAGCTCATGGTTCAGTTCTGCATCGCTTACTGCGGCATCCTGTCCGAGCACAATCTTGTCGCCACCAACGCCACCGGGAAGCTGGTCGCGGAGGCCACCGGCCTGCCCATCCAGCTTTATCTGGACGCCGCCCAGGGCGGCGCCCAGCAAATCGGCGCCCGCATCGCCTATAACGAGCTGGACCTGGTCATGTTCTTCGCAGACGCCACCCAGCCCGAGCGGCTTGGCCCCGTGAACGAGGTCTCCCGCCTGTGCGACCTCTATAACATCCCCTTCGCCTCCAATGTGGCCTCGGCGGAGGTTCTGATTCAGGGGCTGCGCCGGGGCGACTTTGCCTGGCGGGACATCGTAAACCCCAAGAAAAAATAACATTCCGGGCGGGCGCACCCGCCCCAGAGAGGACAATACCGCCATGGAACGAATCAAACCCCGGACGCTCTCCGGCTTTATGGAGCTTCTGCCCCCCAGGCAGGCCCAGCTGCGCGCGGTGATGAAGGTTCTGCGGGAAACCTATTCCCTATACGGCTTCACCCCCATCGACACCCCCGTCATCGAGGCGGCGGAAATCCTGCTGGCCAAGGGCGGCGGCGAAACGGACAAGCAAATCTACCGCTTCACCAAGGGGGACAGCGATCTGGCCCTGCGCTTTGATCTTACCGTGCCCCTCGCCAAATACGTGGCCATGAATTACGGCCAGCTCACCTTCCCCTTCCGCCGGTACCAGATTGGCAAGGTATATCGGGGGGAGCGGGCCCAGCGGGGCCGTTTCCGGGAATTTTATCAGGCGGATATCGACGTTATCGGCGATGGCGCGCTGGACGTGCGAAACGAGGCGGAGATTCCTGCCGTTATCTGCGCGGTTTTCCAGAAGCTGGGGATTCAGCGCTTCCGCATCCGGCTGAATAACCGCAAGGTTCTAAACGGCCTGTTTGCCTGGCTGGGCGTGGAGGATCGGGCCGGGGCCATCATGGTCGCCATCGACAAGCTGGATAAAATCGGCCCCGCAAAGGTCACAGCCCTCCTCACGGGAGAGGAAATCGCCATGCCGCCGGAAAAAGCCGCCAGCCTTATGGAGCTTCTCTCCGCCGCCGAGCCTCTCGCCATGCTGGAGAGCCTCCGCGGCCAATGCGCCGCGCTGGACGAGGGCATGGATGAGCTCAAAACCGTGGTGGAGCTCCTCCCGGGGCTGGGCGTGCCGGACGACAAATGGGAGATCGACCTCACCATCGCCCGGGGACTTGACTACTATACCGGCACCGTGTATGAAACCGTGCTGCTGGACCACCCCGAGGTGGGCTCCGTATGCTCCGGCGGGCGGTATGATAATCTCGCGGAGTATTACACCGATAAAAAGCTCCCCGGCGTGGGCGTGTCCATCGGCGTGACCCGGCTGTTTTATATCCTGCAGGAGCAGGGCCTGCTAAACGACGCGCTGCCAACCGCCCCCTGCGATGCGCTCGTCATCCCCATGGGCGAGGTAACGGACTATGTTGTGGCCTGCGCCACGGCGCTCCGGGCCGCCGGCGTTCGCACACAGATTTATATGGAGCGGAAAAAGGCCAAAAACAAATTTGCCTATGCGGATAGGCTCTCCATCCCCTACGCCGTGGTTATCGGCGAGGACGAAGTCGCCCAGGGCGTTGTGAGCCTCAAAAATCTGGTCTCCGGCCAGCAGGTGACCCTCTCCGCGGACGAGGCCGCCCGCGTCATCCTTCAGGAAATCAACAATCCGGCCACGCCGGTGAAAGGAATATAACGTCATGACTCAAATGCGTACCCATACCTGCGGAGATCTCCGCCTGGAAAATGTTGGCCAGCAGGTGAAAATCGTTGGCTGGATGGAAAATGTCCGGGAGGTGGGCGCGGCCCTGGCCTTTGTGGTCGTCCGCGATTTTTACGGCACCACGCAGGTGGTTGCCGAAACCGAGGATATGGTCAAAATTTTCCGGGGCATCAATAAGGAGAGCACCATCTCCGTCACCGGCGCCGTCCGGGAGCGGGACAGCAAAAACCCCCGGCAGGCCACCGGCGATGTGGAGATTGTTCCCGCGGCCGTGGAGGTTCTGGGCCGCTGCCATCATAACGAGCTTCCCTTTGAGATTAACCGCAGCCGGGAGGCGGATGAAACACTCCGGCTCCGCCACCGCTATCTCGATTTGCGAAACCCCGCCGTGAAAAACAACATCATCCTCCGCTGCAGCGTGGTCTCCGCCATCCGCGAGGCCATGACCCGCCACGGATTTTTGGAAATCACCACCCCCATTCTCACCGCCTCCTCCCCCGAGGGGGCCCGGGACTACCTGGTCCCCGCCCAGAAGCACCCCGGCAAGTTCTATGCCCTGCCCCAGGCGCCCCAGCAGTTCAAGCA
>X279_Western_Grey_Kangaroo__coassemble_14_pt1 | contig 23495 bp, 22 predicted proteins | sample X279_Western_Grey_Kangaroo__metabat2_high_PE_001 | metagenome-assembled genome bin X279_Western_Grey_Kangaroo
GCCCCGGCCGGCCGCGCGGAGAACCCGGTCGTCCATAGACTGCGCCCCCAGCTCCACCGTCTCCACGCCGCAGCGCAGCAGCCGCTCCAGCGCCGCGCCGTCAATGGCGTCCGGCCGGGTGGAAAGCCGGAGGGCGCGGATGGTGCCGTCCTCCCTAAAGGGCTGGGCCGCCGCCAGAAGCTCCTCCTGCCCCGCCGGGTCTATGGCGGTGAAGCTGCCCCCGTAAAAAGCAAGCTGGGCCCCCGCCAATCCCTCGGCGCGGGCCTTTTCAAGCGCGGCGGTCACCGCCGCGCCGGTGGCGGGCAAAGGGCTGCCGGAGATGCGTCTCTGGTCGCAGAAAACGCAGTCGTTCGGGCAGCCCAAATGCGGCACAAATATGGGGATGATCCTCTCCCGGGGCATCACGGTTGCAAAATTTGCAGGGCGGCCTTTGCCGCGCTCTGCTCGGCTTCCTTCTTGCTTTTGCCGGTTCCGTCGGCGTAAGCGCCGTCATGGAGCAGTACCCGCGCCACAAAGGATTTGTTGTGGTCCGGGCCGCTCTCCCCGATGACGGAATACACCGGCGCGGCGCCCCCCTCTCGCTGCAGGAGCTCCTGAAGCTGGGTCTTATAATCCGTCCGCACAGGGCGGCGGCCGGCCCGGACATCCCGGAGAATGCGATTTTCGATGAAGCGCTCCGCAGGCTCCAGCCCGCCGTCCAGATAAATGGCGGCGATGATGGCCTCCACGCAGTCCGCCAGGATGGAAACCCGCTGGCGGCCGCCGTTGCATTCCTCATTCCGGCCCAGCCGCAGGCATTTTCCCAGCCCCAGCGCGGCGGCAACCTGATAGAGGCTGGCCTCGCATACAAGCTCCGCCCGCAGGCGGGTCATCTCCCCCTCCGGCATTTCGGGATAGAGCCGGCAGATGGTTTTGGCCGCGCAGAAGCCCAGCACCGAGTCCCCCAGAAATTCCAGGCGCTCGTTGCTGTGGACGCCCTGCCGCTCATTGGCATAGGAGCTGTGGGTCAGCGCTGTTTCCAGATAGCTGCGATCCCGAAACGCATACTCCAGCCTCTGCTGAAGCTCCTCCATCAGATGCCGGCGTGGGCGCTGACATAGTCCGCCAAATCGCGGACGGTCAGGAGCGTTTGGAGATCCCTCCACTGTGTGTCGGGCATATTGAACTCGGTCTCAATCTCCATGACCAGCTCCACCACGTCCAGCGAGTCGATGCCCATATCCTCCACAAAGGAGGTATCCTCGGAAATTTCAGAAGGCTCCATGTCAAACTGGGCGCAAATCATCTCAACAATTTTTTCATACATGATTTCAGTTCTCCTTTTCGTCGGTAATCTTCATATATTCGATATTTTCCATAATGGCCCCGGCCACATCCGCCCGGATGCAGGCGATGGCCTGACGAACCGCGTTATAGATGGCCCGGTCATCAGAGCTTCCGTGGGCCTTAATCACAGGCTTTTCAATGCCCAGCATAGCCGTGCCGCCCACCTCGGAGGGGTCCAGCATGGCCTTCATGCCATAGAGATCCTTCCGGATGGCCAGCGCCGCCAGCTTGTTTTTGAGCCCCGCGTACAAAACGCCCTTGAGCTGCCGGAACATAAACTTGGCCGCGCCCTCCACGGTTTTGAGCATCACATTGCCGGCAAAGCCGTCCGCCACCAGCACGTCCATCTTCCCCGTGAGAAGATCGCTGCCCTCGGCGTTTCCGATGAAGTTGATGCGCCCCGCGTCGCCGGCCTGCTTCAAAAGCGCAAAGGCCGCCTTCTGGAGCTCGCCGCCCTTGGTGTCCTCCGTGCCCACATTCAGCAGCGCCACCCGGGGCCTTTCGCAGCCCAGAATTTTTTCCGCATAGAAAGAGCCCATAAAGGCAAACTGCAAAAGATACTCCGGCGTGCATTCCACATTGGCGCCGCAGTCAATCAGCACAACGCCCCTGCCCCCATTGGGCAGCACAGGGCCCATCGCCGCCCGGCGGATGCCCCGCACCCGCTTGACAATCAAGGTGGCCCCGGTGAGCAGCGCGCCGGTGCTTCCGGCGGAAACCATGGCGTCTCCCTCGCCGTTTTTCACCAGGTTCAGCGCCACCGTCATAGAGGCATCTTTTTTCCGGCGGCAGGCCGTGGCGGGGTCATCCTCCATGGTAACCACTTCGGTCGCGTTCAAAACGCGGATGCGGCCATCGCCGTCCCAGCCGTTTTCCCGCAGCGAGGCCAAAACCTCCGCCTCCCTGCCCACAAGGGTGATTTCCACGTCGAAATCCCGGCAGGCCTTGATCGCGCCCTTAACGATGGCGCTAGGGGCGTTATCGCCGCCCATGGCGTCCAGAATAATTCTCATGGGGCAAAATCCTCCCGCTTCACAATGTCATCAATGGCGGCCAGCGCCCGGTTGGCAATTTTGAGATTCTTTTCCCGCTTGCCGCGGATGCGCTCCCCCAGCCCCTCGATGATGCCGAAATTCACATTCATGGGCTGAAAGTCGCCGCTGGCGGCGCCGTTTGCCACATAGAGCGCCAGCGCGCCGATGGCGGTTGTCCGGGGGAAATCCAGCGGCGCAAGCCCCTGAATGCGGCGGGCGGCCTCCAGCGCCGCAAGCATCCCGGAGGCGCAGGACTCCACATAGCCCTCCACGCCGGTCATCTGGCCGGCAAAGGCGATGCGCCCGTCGCTCCGGAGCCGGTAATACCGGTCCAGCAGCTTGGGGGAATTTATAAACGTGTTGCGGTGCATTTTCCCATAGCGAAGGTATTCCGCGTTTTTCAGCGCCGGGATCATGCCGAACACGCGGCGCTGCTCCGGGAAGGTCAGATGGGTTTGAAAGCCAACGAGATTATACACCGTGCCCTCATCATTATCCCGGCGGAGCTGGGCCACGGCGTAATAAGCCTCGTCCGTCTCCGGATGGCGCAGGCCCACCGGCTTCAGCGGGCCATAGCGGAGGGTGTCCTGCCCGCGGCGGGCCATAACCTCCACCGGCATACAGCCCTCAAAAACGCCCCCGTCCTCAAAGCCGTGCACCTCCGCCTCCCGGGCGGAGGCCAGGGCCTGCACAAAGGCCTCATATTCCTCCTGGTTCAGGGGGCAGTTGATATAGTCCGCCGTACCCTTATTATAGCGGGAGCCAAACCAGGCTTTTGTCATATCAATGCTGTCAAACTGGATGAGCGGCGCCGCGGCATCGAAAAAATGCAGAAAGTCATCCCCGGGGCAGCAGGCCGCAATGGCGGGAATCAGCCCCTCGCTGGTGAGCGGGCCGGTGGCCACGATAACCTCCCCCTCCGGGAAAGCCGTAACCTCCCCCTCCACCAGCTCGATATTCGGATGGGAGCGGATGGCCTCGGTCACCGTTTGGGCAAAGGCCTCCCGGTCCACCGCCATCGCGCCGCCGGCGGGCACCCGGTGGCGCTCCGCGCTCATCATAATCAGGCTGCCCAGCCGGCGAAGCTCCTCCTTCAGAAGCCCCACGGCGTTGGACAAATCATCTCCCCGGAGGGAGTTTGAGCACACAAGCTCCGCAAACAGCGGGGATGTGTGGGCCGGGGACATCTTCTCCGGCTTCATCTCATACAGCCGCACCTTCAGTCCCCGCCGGGCCAGCTGCCAGGCGGCCTCGCTGCCCGCAAGGCCCGCGCCAATCACGGAGATATCCGCCATCACGCCTTGGCCTCTTTTCCCGGCTTCCGGGTCTTTTTTGTCTTATCCCCGGTCTCTTCGGCGGCGCCGTCCTTTTGGGCGGGCCGGCGGCGATAGCCCCGCTTATCCTCCGGGAGGAATTTTTCGCACTCCTCATTGATGCAGAAAGGCTTTCTCTGCCCCTTGCCCGAGAGCTTAAACATGGTCTTGCCGCAGGCCGGGCATAGCTCCGCCGTGGGCACATCCCAGGTCATAAATCCGCAGGCCGCGCCCTTTTCGCAGGCATAGTAGGGATAGCCCTTTTTGGAGGTGCGCTTCAAAATGCGGCCACCGCACCGGGGGCACTTGCCCGGCATCTCCACCACGATAGGCATGGTGAAGCTGCATTCGGGATAGCCCGGGCAGGCCAAAAACCGGCCAAAGCGGCTGGCTTTGTATACAAGGTTCCGGCCGCAGTTGGGGCACAGCTCGCTGGAAACTTCGGGCGGCACCCGGAGATGAACGCCCTGAAGCGCCTCCTCCGCCCGGTCCAGCGAGGAGGAAAAGCCCTCATAAAACTCGCGCAGAACGCCTTTCCATTTCTCCTCGCCCTCCTCAATCTTATCAAGCGAGGTCTCCATGCGGGCGGTGAATTTCACATCCACAATATCGGGGAACTGCTCCTCCATGAGCTTGTTCACCGTTTCGCCCAGCGGCGTGGGCCGGAGGTATTTTCCCTCCTTCACCACATACTCGCGGGCGGTGATGGTGGTGATGGTGGGGGCATAGGTGCTGGGCCGGCCGATGCCCTTTTCCTCCATGGCGCGGATGAGCGTGGCCTCGGAATAGCGGGAGGGCGGCGTGGTAAAATTCTGCTCCCGCTCCAGCTTTTTCAGGGAAACGGTCTCCCCCTCGGTCAGCTCCGGCAGCGGCTTCTTGCCCAAAACGGCGGTATCATCCTCCTCCCGGTGCTCCTCATAAACGGCGGTATAGCCGGGAAACTCAATCTCGGAGTGATAGGCCCGGAATACATAGCCCCCGCACAAAGCGTCCACGGTCACATTGTCATAAACGGCGTTTGCCATCTGGCTGGCGGTAAAGCGGCCCCAGATCAGCCGATACAGGCGGTATTGATCGCCGGTGAGGCTCTTTCGCACCCGGTCGGGAATGAGCTCCGGCGCGGTGGGCCGGATGGCCTCGTGGGCGTCCTGGGCGTTGGAGCCGGTTTTATAGCGGCGGGGCTTGCCGTAATAATACTCCTTGCCATAGTGCTTGGTGATGAAATCGCCGGCGGCGGCCAGCGCGTCCTCGCTGAGGCGGAGGGAGTCTGTACGCATATAGGTGATGAGGCCAACGGTGCCCTCGCCCTCGATGTCCACGCCCTCATAGAGCTGCTGGGCGATGCTCATGGTGCGCCGGGGCGTCATCCCCAGGCGGCGGGAGGCCTCCTGCTGAAGCGTGGAGGTGATGAAGGGGGGCGACGGGCTGCGCTGCTTTTTCCCGTGCTTAACGGACTGGATGGTAAAAGGCTCGCCCTCCACCTTCTGGCATACCGCCTCCACCTCGGCCTCGCTTCCCAGCTCCAGCTTTTTCTGCTCGCTGCCGTGGAAGGTGGCCTTAAAGCTCTCCCCGGCGGCGGTGCGCAGCGTGGCATAGAGATACCAGTATTCCTCGGGGACGAAATTTTTAATCTCGTTTTCCCGATCCACTACCATCCGCGTGGCCACGGACTGCACGCGCCCGGCGGAAAGGCCCTTGCGGATTTTGCGCCAGAGCAGCGGGCTGAGCTTATAGCCCACGATGCGGTCCAAAACGCGGCGGGCCTGCTGGGCGTCCACCAGATCCCGGTCAATATCCCGGGGATGGGCGATGCTCTCCTGCACCACCTTTTTGGTAATTTCGTTAAAGGTCACGCGCCGGGCCTTGTCGTCCGGCAGCGCCAAAAGCTCCTTCAAATGCCAGGAGATGGCCTCGCCCTCGCGGTCAGGGTCCGTTGCGAGATATACGGTGTTGGCCTTGCCCGCGGCCTTCCGCAGGGCGTCAATCACATCCTCCCGGCCCTTGACAGGCTGGTAATCCGGCGTGAAATCGTGCTCCAAATCCACGCCCATGGTGTTTTTGGGCAGATCCCGGAGATGCCCCATGGAGGCCACCACCTTGTAGCCGCCCCCCAGATATTTTTCGATCGTTCTCGCCTTCGCGGGAGACTCCACAATTACGAGATCGTTGTTGACTTTGGCCATTGTTATTCCTCGCTCTTAATTCATTTTTTGCGTGTATACCGCTTCCCGGCCCCCTGGGTCACATAGCCGCCGATTTGCAGCATGGTCAGGGCTGCCAGCGCGTCCCTTGCGGGCAGCGCCGCGGCCTCTATAATCTCATCGGCGTGCATATCCGGGCGGGTCATGGCCCGCAAAACTTTCTGCTGGGCCGGGGGAAACTCTTCCAAATCATCCGTGAGGTCAATATAAACTATGTCCTCTGGCTTGTCAATCTCTTTTTTAATAGGTATAGCCGCCGGTTTCATCAGGCCAAGGTCGTTTCGCCCCGCATATTGGCAAATCACGTCCTCCCCGCAGGTGACGGCATAAGCTCCGCTTTGGATAAGCTCGTTGCAGCCCATGCAGGCCTCCGCGTCGGCGTTTCCCGGCACGGCAAAAATATCCCGCCCCTGCTCCAGCGCATGGCCGGCGGTGTTTTGGGTGCCGCTTTTCTTCGGCGCCTCCACCACAACAACGCCCACGCAAAGCCCGGTGATAATACGGTTTCTGACCTTGAAATCCGCCGGATAGGTCCGCATCCCCGGCGGGTATTCGCTGATGAGCGCGCCCCGGCTCTTCACCTCCGCAAAAAGCTCGCGGTTTTTGGAGGGATACACCTGGTCAATCGCCGTTCCCAAAACGCCCAAAACCACGCCGCCTCCTTGCAGGGCGGCCGCCATGGCCGCGCCGTCACAGCCCTCGGCAAGCCCGGAAATCACAACGGCTCCCTGCTCCGCCAGCTCCCGGCCCAGCTTTCCGGCCATACGCAGGCCATAGGGCGTTGCCTTTCTGGTGCCGACCACCGCCACCACAGTTAAATCGTCCACCGGGGGCAGCTTGCCCCAAACATACAGCACCACTGGCGGATCGGAAATGCGCCGAAGCCGCTCCGGATATTCCGCGTCCTGCACGGTGAGGATTTGAATGCCCCGCTCGTCGCACAGCGCCTGCGCCCGGGAGGCCCGCTCCATGCTTTTGTCCATGAGCCGCCTGACCTCTCCCGGCTGAATTCCTTCTACGGCCGAGAGCTCCTCCTCCCCGGCGAAAAACACCGCCTCCGGACTTCCAAGCTTTTCCACCAACCGGTATTTCGCCCAGGGGCGCACGCCGCTCACGCAGGATAGCCACACCCAATACTTGCGCCGCGCCATTACCGTACCATCTCCCACATAACCACCGCCGCGGCAACGCCCGCGTTCAGCGATTCCGCGCAGGGCCGCATGGGGATAACAACCTGCCCCGCGCATTTTTTCAGCAGCTCCTCCGAAAGCCCCCGGCCTTCGTTTCCAATGGCCACCGCCAGGCCGGATTTGGGAAGCTCCCGAATATCCCGCGCGTCCGCGGCCAGCGCCGCCCCATAGAGGGGCAGTTCGCCCAGAAGCCGCTCCAGCTCCGCCACCTCGGCCCGAATCACCGGCTGGCGGAATATGGCCCCCATGGAGGCCCGGACGGTCTTGGGGTTATAGGGATCGGCGCAGGCGCCGCACAGCGCCACCGCGTCTATCCCAAGGGCGTCCGCCGTTCGCAAAACGGTGCCCACATTGCCCGGGTCCTGCACGTTTTCCAGCACAATCACCCGGCGAAGCCGCTCCGCCGGCGGCAGCGCGCGCATTTTCACCGAAAACACCGGGCCCGCGCTGTTTTTCAGGGGCGAAACCGCCTGCAAAAGCTCCGGCGTTACTACCCGGCAGGGCAGCCCCGGGCGCTCCTCCGCCGCCAGCACGCAGCATATCTCCGCCCCGGAGGCCACGGCCTCCTCTAAAAGCTTTTCGCCCGCGCAGACATACTCGCCAAAAAGCTGGCGGGTTTTGCCGTCCCCGCCCAGCGCAATTATATGCTTTACCTGTTCGTTTTGCCGCGAACGTATCACTTCCATATTCGCACCCGGCTCTCCATAAATTTCTTTTTATATTAATGCCCTAATCTATGCCAAAAGTCAATAGACGCCGGAAAAATCGGCCCGGCGCAAAAAATCGGAGAGCCGCTCCCAGCTCTCCGAATGCTGCTGTTCCATGCCGGGGGCAAAGCCGCGCCGGCTCAAAACCAATGCCTGACGAATATTTCCACCCCGATAAAAAGGAGGATAACGCCGCCCAAAACGCCGGCCTTCCCCGCCAGACGGGTTCCCGCCTTTTTCCCGATGGCAAGCCCGGTCACGCAGATGAGGAAGGTCACCGCCCCGATGAGCAGGCAGGCCAGCGCCGCTTCCCCGCCGCGGTAATCGGCGATGGTGAAGCCCACGGACAGCGCGTCAATCGAGGTGGCGATTCCCTGCACCAAAAGCCCCGCCAGGCCCACCGCCGGGGCCGCCTCTCCGTCAGCCTGCCCCCGAATGCCCTCTATCACCATTTTGCCGCCGATGAAACTCAATAAAAGCAGGGCGATCCAGGGCACGCATTTTTCAAATATGGCAAAATACTGCGCCACGGTGGAAACGCATACCCAGCCGAGCATGGGCATGGCAAACTGAAAAAGCCCAAAAACGCCCGCCACCAGGCCCATTTTGCCTCGGCTCATATCCGGCTCGTTCAGCCCGTTTGCCAGCGATACGGAGAAAGCGTCCATCGCAAGGCCCACGCCCAGCAGGAGGTTATTAAAAAAGAAGGCAAAGCCAAAATCCATTTTCCATTCCTCCCCGCGGGTGAAAATCCCCGGCCGCGGCGCGCCCGGCGCCGGATAAAAAAAGAGACCTCATGTATACCTCCGCAGTTATACATGAGTCTCGCAAATTAAAACAAGCCAGGCCGCAAGGCCAGTATGTTGACTTGTTACACCTTTGTGCCTGCTACTCCCTCACGAGCGAATCAATCATAGCGCAAACCGCGCGAAAAGTCAAGAATACCCGCCCCCGGCGGGCCCCCGGCGCACACCACCAGGATATGCGCCCCCGCGCCAATCCATGAGCATTCTTTTCCCGGCCCGGCGCAAAATCAGGCCCGCGGCAATGCCGCGGGCCCGGTTATGGCGGCTATTTAATGTCCGTGGGGCTTGCGGTGCACAAGGCCCTTTTCTGTTTTCAAATCCGCGCGCAGCAGATTTGCCAATATCACCGCCAGAGGAATCACCGCAAAAAACATGGCCTTTCCGAGGAAAACCCGGGTGAGCACGGCGGCGGAAAAGGCGCCGAGGATAAACGCCGCCAGCATGGCGCCGTGCTGCGCCAGCTTGGATGCATGGGGCGCTTTTTCCCTGTGGCGCAGGAGGTTGCTTAAAGCGACGCCCACCTGCCGGACGTGATTGGTGCAAAACGTAGTCGCCATCGGAACGCTTTCGGCCTGGCGGAAGGTGTTATACTGCATGGAGCAGATAAAATTGATAATCACCTGGCTGATCTGGTGGGGCGCCGTCTCGGGCAGGAGCGCGAGGAATATGACCGCCCCGGTCTCAAGGGCGATAAACAGCGTTTCCCACCGGAGCAAAAGCTTTCTCTTGATTGCCAGCGGCACATATTCGGAAACAAAGGCGCCAAGAATATACGCGCTCACGGGCATGAGCAGATATAGAGCGCGGCTCCAGTTCCCCTCGGCCGCCGAAAGCGCAAGCAGCACAAGGTTCGCCGTTTGCGCGTTGCAGAATACGCCGCCCCGGATTAGAAAGGTAAAGCCGCCAAAAAAGCCCGCCACCAGCATCAGCAGCAAAAATACCCACCGCTTTTCACAGGCAAGGTATTCCCGCTCATTCAGTTCAGAGATATTCTCCTGCGGTTGCATAGCACTCCACCTCCACGCTTCACAGGCCGCGATCCCGGCCCTTTTCAGTCCACCGGCTTCATGGTCGGGAACAGCAAAACATCGCGGATGGAGGCGGAATCCGTCAGGAGCATTACCAGCCGGTCCACGCCGAAGCCAAGCCCGCCGGTGGGGGCCATGCCGTGCTCCAGCGCCTCCACATAATCATAGTCCACCTGGGCCTTGCAGTCCGGATCCAGCGCCCGGCGCGCGGCCACCTGGGCCTCAAAGCGCAGCCGCTGGTCGATGGGATCGTTCAGCTCGGAGAAGGCGTTGCCAAACTCCGTGGCATTGATGAAATACTCAAACCGCTCCGCAAAGGCCGGCTGGTCCGGCTTGCGCTTGGCCAGCGGGCTGATTTCCACGGGATAGTCATAGATAAAGGTCGGCTGGATGAGCTTTTCCTCCACAAAGGCATCGAAAAACTCCGCCAGAATGGCGCCCCGGGTGGGCTCCTCCGGCAGCTCCACACGGTGGGCCTTGGCGGCCGCCACCGCGTCCGCATCGGTTTTCCAGTCATAGAAGTCCACGCCGGCGTATTTTTTCACAGCCTCCGCCATGGTCAGGCGCTCCCAATGGCCAAGATCAATCTCCCGGCCCTGATAGGGAATCACAAGACTGCCGCAAACCCGCTGGGCCACCCGCTGCATCATCTCCTCCACCAGGTCCATCATCCCCCGATAGTCGGTATAGGCCTGATAGAGCTCCACGGTGGTAAACTCCGGGTTGTGCCGGGTGTCCATACCCTCATTGCGGAATATGCGGCCCACCTCATAAACCCGCTCGATACCGCCCACAATGAGCCGCTTCAGATAAAGCTCCGTTTCGATGCGAAGAACCATATCCATATCCAGCGTGTTGTGGTGGGTGAAAAACGGGCGGGCGGCGGCGCCAATCTCAAAGGGCGTCAGGATGGGGGTATCCACCTCCAGAAAGCCCTTTTCGTCCAGATAGGCGCGGATTTCCCGGAGAATGCGGCTGCGCTTGACGAAGGTATCTTTCACCTCGGCGTTCATGATGAGATCCACATAGCGCCGGCGATAGCGGGTGTCCACGTCTGTGATGCCGTGGAATTTCTCCGGCAGCGGGCGGAGGCTTTTGGACAGCAGCGTCATCTTCGCCGCGCGGACAGAGATTGTCTCCGTCCGGGTTTTGAATACCACGCCCTCAACGCCCACAATATCGCCCACGTCCCAGGTCTTCACCTCGGCCAGCGCCTCGGCCCCCAGCTCATTGATGCTCACAAAAAGCTGAATCCGGCCCTGATCGTCCGCAATATCCATAAATCCGGCCTTGCCCTGAAGGCGCTTTGCCATGATGCGCCCGGCCACGGCAACGGTTTCCCCCTCCAGCGCGTCATAGCCGTCCTGAATCTCCCGGGAATAGTGGGTGCGGGCAAACCGGGTGATGTGATAGGGGTCCCTCTCCTGCTCCTGGAGCTTAAAAAGCTTCTCCCGGCGCACGCGCATTTCATCGGAGAGCCCGGCAGGCTCCGCCCGATACGCTTCTGCATACTGGAACATATATCTTTCCTTCCCTGTCAGTAGCGGATGCTCAGAATTTCAAACTTGAGGCTGCCGGCCGGCGCCTCCACGGTGACGACCTCGCCCACCTTATGGCCCAGCAGTCCGCGGCCAACGGGGGACTCATCGGAGATGCGGCCAGTGCGGGGATTGGCCTCCTGGCTGCCAACGATTTGATACTCAGTTTCTTCCTTGAATTCCAAATCCATCACCTTCACCCGGCACCCGATGCCAACGCCGCCGGTGCGGGCGGTTTTTTCCACAATCTCGGCATTCTCCAGCAGGTTTTTATATTCGGCAATCTTGGAATAGAGCTTGCCCTGCTCGGTTTTTGCCTCGTCATATTCGCTGTTTTCGGAGAGGTCGCCATAGCTCCGGGCCTCCTTGATTTGCTCGGCAACTTCCTTCTCGCGAACGGTTTGAAGATACTCCAGCTCCTTTTCCAGCTCCTCGTACCGCTCCCGACTCATCTTATATTTGGTTTCAGCCATGCTATACCTCCGGTCTGATAATTTTCATAGAGCGTTATAACAACGCCATAATATTATAGTTTTTCAAAGGGTTGGTGTCAAGCATTCCATGCCGCCATCGCGCTTTGAATCTGGGGATCGTCCTCGGGCTCCAGCCAGCCGGTGGCAAATTGGGCGTATTCCTCCTCCGTGAGCTCCGCGGCCACGTCCGGAATCAGGCCGCCCGCGGCATAGAGGTCGTTTCGCTCCGGCGTTAAATAGGTATAGCGGGACAGATGGATAGCGCTCCCATCCGCCAGTTGCGCCGTCACCTGGCTGCGGGCCTTGCCCGTGGTGGGCTCGCCCACCACTGCCGCCCAGTCATATTCCTGCAGCGCTGCCGCGAAATATTCCGCCGCGCTGTAACTCTGGGCGTTCACGACCACCGCCATGGGCAGGGAAACGCATTCCCCGTCAGATGTTTCTATCTTCTCGCGGCCCCGCCGGTCCGCCCGGATGAATATATCCCCCTCCGGCAGCAGATAGTCCAGAAGCTCCACCAGCTCCGAAACCTGACCGCCGGGATTGTCCCGCACGTCAAAAATAAGGCGCTCCGCCCCCTGCTCCCGCAGGGAATCCATGGCCGCAATGGCCTCCTGGCTCGCGCCGGAGCGGAAATTTTTGATGCGGATATAGCCCACGCCGCTATCCAAAAGCTCCGCCGTCACCGGCGAGGTATATACCTCCCGGCAGGACACAGCGTATTCCCCCGTTGTTGCGTCCTCATGCACAACCGCGATCAGCGCCTCTTTGCCAAAATCCGCCTGAATCATGGCCTTGAGCTCCGCCAGTTCGCTGCCGGTCATATCCACGCCGTCCACCGCCAGAATGATGTCCCCCGGCACAAGCCCCGCCTGAAAGGCTGGGCCGTCCTTCGTGACGGCGAGAATCCGGAAACCGCCGGTATCCTCGTCCTTGGCGATGGTGACGCCGATGCCCTGATAGCGGTTTGCCTCAGCGTCCAGATAGAGGGCGTAGGCATCTGCATCCATATAATAGCTCCAGCGGTCCCCAAGACTGTCCACCGCGGCGGCCAGCGCCGCGTCGGTGAGCTCCGCAGGCTCCACCTCGGCCACATAATAGCGGCGGATTACCCCAAGCCCGGCGGCGTATTTCAGCGCGGCCATCGCCCCGCTCGCCCCGCCGGACAGCCCCATCAGCAGCAGAAAGGCCATCGCGCACGCCAGCGCCAGCAGGCCGATCGCGGCCCCCAGCGCGTAAATCCAATCTCTTAATTTCACCAAAACACCTCAAAAATCCGGGCGGCTTGAGCCGCCCGGAGGGTTTTTGTCTGCGCGCTTATGCGTAGATATAGCTATATCCCATGGGGTCGGTTGTGCTCCAGGAGCCGTTCCATACCTCAAAATGGATGTGGTAGCCGGTGGAAACGCCGGTGGAGCCCACAAGACCGATGGTCTGGCCCTGGCTCACAGACTGCCCCGCCGATACCAGCCGGGAGGACATATGCCCGTATAGAGAATAATACCCATCATAGTGCTGAATTACAACATAGTTTCCATAGCCGCTGCTGTAACCGGAGGTGATAACGGTGCCGCTGGCCGCGGCCCAGATCGCGCTGCCGCCGGATGCGCCAATATCAACGCCGGAATGGAATTTATAATAGTTATATACCGGGTGGATGCGATAGCCGTAATAAGAGGTGATTGTGCGGCAATAGCTGGGCCAGAGCAGCGTGCCGGAGCTGCCGGAAACATTGGCGTTACCGGTGCTGCCGGGGTTCTGCGCCGCGGCGGCGGCAGCGGCAGCGGCGGCAGCGGCGGCGGCAGCGGCCTCCCGGGCCTTGGCCTCCTCATATTCCGCCTGCTTTTCGGCAATCTGCGCCTTAACGGCGGCCTCTTCCTCCTCCTCCATCGCCAGCAGTTCCTGATAGCTCTCGATGTCCTTTTCCATCTCGGCAATCAGCTGATTGGCCGCCTCGATATCCGCCTCCAGCTGGGCCTTTTTGACCTCCAGCTCGGATTTGTTCTCCTCGTTCAGGGCGAACATCTGCTCCGCCTCGGCCTCAAGATATTCCACATTTTCCCGGGCGGCCACATAGTCCGCCTCCAAATCCCGGTCATAATCCATGACCTCGTTGACAAGGTCAATGCGGGTCAGCAGGTCGGAAAAGCTGGTGGCGTTGAAAATCACCTGAATATAGCTGAGCGTGGAGTTTTCCTCCATGGCCCGGACGCGGGTGAGCCAGCGCTCCCGCTGATACGCCTCCTCGTCATGGGCCGCGGCCAGGTCCAGCTGCATATTGCTCACAAGGCCGTCAATGATGCTGATTTGCTCCTCGATAACGTCAATCTCCTCCTGGGCCAGAATATTTTTCTGGTCCAGCACTGCTTTGCGCTCCATGACGTTGGATTTCTCGGTATTGATGCCCTCAATCTCGGCCTCGTATTCATCCATGCGGGCCTGAATTTGATTTTTCTGCTCTGTGAGCTCGTTGATTTCCGCCTGAATCGAGCTGCTGGACGCCGCATGGGCGGCGGAGGTGAATACCACCGTCAGCAGCGATAGCACCATCAGCGCCACCAAAATGACGCAGGTGATGCGGATAAATGCTTTGCGGTCTTTCATAGAATGCCTCCTTTTCCGGTCACACCCGCAGATAATCGCGGATGGCGATAGAGCTGCCAAAGGTGCCGACCACCAGCCCAACGCCCGCGTAAATCAGAAGTATAATGGAGCTGACGGAAGCAAAGGGGATCATGGTCATGAGATTCCCCATCATGCCGGCCATGATGTTGCTGGCAACAATGTCATAAATGGCCCACTCCAAAAAGAAGGCCAGAATGCCGCCCAGCACGCCCAGCACCAGCCCCTCCACCACGAAGGGGAAGCGGATGAACCAGTTGGAAGCGCCCACCATCTTCATAATGGCGATTTCCTCCCGGCGGCTGTATGTGGCAAGCTTCACGGTGTTGGCCATGATAAAAACAGAGACGATAACCAGCACCACAATGAGAATCATGGATACGGCGCTCACCACATTCCGCACGGTGACGAAGCCCTCCGCCACCTCCAGATAGGCGTTCACATCGGCGATGCCCTGAATCTCATAGAGCTGGGCCTGGGTATCCCCCGTGAGGGAGATGTCCTGCAAATAGATGATATAGCGGTCCCGGAATACGGAGGAGCCAACGTCCTGAAACAGGGTTTGGTCGTCATACTGGGAGGCAAATTCCTCCATAGCCTGCTCCCGGGTGATGAATTCGCAGTCGCTCACATTGGTGATATAGCGAATATCATCCTCCAGCGCCAGCGCCTCCTCCCGGGAGAGGGTCTCCTCCACATAGGCGATCACCTGGTTATCCGCCTCCAGCGTGTCCAGCAGGGCGTTCACATTCACGGCAATCAGGGAGAAGCTGCCCATAATCACCAGGCAGGCCACCACGATGGTCACCGTGGCGAAGGACATGAAGCCATGGGTCAAAATGCTTTTGAAGCCCTCTTTGATGAGGTAGCCGATTTTAGTTGATTTCATAGCTGTAATACCCATCCATTCCGTCGGAGATTACCTGGCCGGCCTCAATGGCCACCACACGCTTGGAGAGGGAGTTTACCAGCTCCTTCTCATGGGTCACAACCAGCACGGTCGTTCCCATCTCATTGATGCGGTCCATCAGCAGCATAAGCTCCAGACTGCGGGCCGGGTCCAGATTGCCGGTGGGCTCATCGGCAATCAGGAGGCGGGGGCTGTTCACAATCGCCCGGGCCACCGCAACGCGCTGCTGCTCGCCGCCGGAGATTTCCCGGGGATAGCGGTTTTCCCGCCCGGCAAGGCCCACCAGCTCCAGCACATAGGGAACGCGCCGGCGGACATCCCGGTTGGTCGCGCCCACAACATGCATGGCAAAGGCCACATTTTCATAAACAGTCTTGTCCTCAATCAGGCGGAAATCCTGGAAAATAACGCCCAGCGTGCGGCGCATGGCCGGAAGCTTGTTCCGGCGGATATGGCGCAGGTCAAAGCCGTTTACATTCACAGAGCCCTCGCTTGCCTCCACCTCGCCGGTGATGAGCTTGATTACCGAGGTCTTTCCGCTGCCGGAGGGGCCGACCAGAAAGACAAACTCGCCATCCTCAATGGTGAAGGTCATATCGTCGATGGCCCGGGCGTCGCCGCCGGGATATACCATGGACACATTTTCAAATCGAACCATAGGTTTATTTCCTCCGTCCTCAATATCGGGCGCTCTGGGTATCCAGATAGCGGCTGACCATCAGCGCCACCTTGAATATGATTGCGTGGTCAAATTCCCGCAAATCCAGCCCCGTGAGCTTTTTGATTTTTTCCAGCCGGTATACAAGGGTGTTTCGATGGACAAAGAGCTTCCGGCTGGTCTCGGATACATTCAGGTTATTTTCAAAAAACTTGTTGATGGTATAGAGCGTTTCCTGATCCAGCGTTTCGATGGGGTTTTTCTTGAAAACCTCCGCCAGAAACATCTCGCAAAGGGTGGTGGGCAGCTGATAGATGATTCGGCCGATGCCCAGGCTCTCATAGCTCATCACGGTTTTTTCGGTATCGAACACCCGGCCGACCTCGATGGCCGTTTGCGCCTCCTTATAGCGGCTTGCCAGCTCCCGCAGGTGCATCACCGGCGAGCTGACGCCGATCACGCAGCGCACGCCAAGCTCCTTTTCCATGCTCTTTTGCATCTGCTCCGCAAGGCGCACAAGCTCCTCTGTGCTGTGCTCGCTGGGAAGCTCCCGGATGACGACAACGTCCGTCTCGCTCATGGAGAGGACAAAGTCCTTATCCCGGGCGGGGAACACCGTCTGGAGATATTCCATCACCGTCACCTCCGCACCGGCATCCTGGCGCACAATGAAAACGACCCGCGGCGTTTCCCCGTTAAAGCGCAGCTCCTTGGCCCGGACATAAACATCGCCGGGGAGGATATTGTCGGAGATGATGTTTTTTACAAAGGTGGTAATATCGTGCTTATCGTCATAGCCGCTTTTGGCCTCGGCCAGCGCCACCGCCACCAGAATGCAGATGCTCCGGGCCAGCTCGTCCTGTCCGTCCACAAAACACACATAGGCGTCCTTCCCGCCGCCGATGACGCGGCAGGTTTTTCCATCCGCCAGAAAAATCTCATTGCCCGTTTCCGGGGCGGCCTTGCATAGCTCCCCCATCGCGAAGCCCATCATGGACAGGTCGTTAGAAGCAATCACATTTCCCTGCTCGTCCACAACGCCAAAGCACCGCTTGGTGGCATCCTTCATCTGGAGAATCACGCTCTGGAAAATTCGGCTGGACATATCGCACTAACCCCCACTTTATATATGGCCCTATTTTAGAACATTTCTTGTCATTTTTCAATAGAAAATTGACAAGAATTTGTAAACTTTTTCATAAGTTTGTCATTAGATGGCCCATAATGTACAAAAACAGGCCCGCAAATTGCACATTTTAGGCAAAGCAGGCCTGCACTTCTTCCTCTGTCATCGGGCGAAATTCTCCCGGGCCAAGGGCCGGGTCAAGCTGTAAGCCGCCGATGGATATTCGCCGCATTTTCACCACCGGGCTTCCGCAATAGGCCAGCAGATTTTTCACCTCGTGAAACCGCCCCTCCGTGACTGTGACCCAGGCATGGCAGGGGTCCGCCGGGTCAACAGACAGCTCCGCCGGCTTATAGGCGCCCCCCGCCCCATCGGGCACGCCGGCGCGCAAAATGTCCGCCGCCTGAAAACTCATCGGGTTTTCAACCCATGCCTCATAGGTCTTGGGCACCTCCTGCCGGGGCGCGGTGAGCCGGTGGGCAAAGGCGCCGTCATCTGTGAGGATTAAAAGTCCGGTCACGTCCGCGTCCAGCCGCCCCGCGGGAAAAAGGCCCCGCGCCTGCTGATGCCGGGGCAGGAGCCCCGTGACCGCCGGGTATTTCTCGTCCCGGGTGCCGCTGATATACTGGGCGGGCTTATTCATCATCAAATACAAAAATTCCGCCCCGTCTACCGGCTCGCCGCCGGCCATGATGGCGCTGGCCCGGTCAACGCGGGTCTCCGGCCGGCGCACCGGCGCGCCGTTTACCGTCACGCCGCCGGCCAAAATGAGCGCCCGGGCCTCCGAGCGGGTATAAAGCCCGGTGCCGCAGAGAATTTTGTCAAGTCTGTCCTGCTTCATATTCATACCTCGCCCCGCGCCCACATATCCTCTACCATGAAACGGAATCTGTCACCAAGGATAAAAACCTTTCTGCTGGCGCTGGGGGCTTTTGTGATTTTGGCCGTCCTGCTATCCCTGGGAAATTCCACCGGCGGCGTCCGGCTGCTCGCGGCGGAATCGGCCGCCACGGCGGAGGACCGGGCGGACTTCCTCCGCTCCTGCGGCTGGGAGGTGGATATAACCTCCGAGGAGGAGCAGACCATCCATATTCCGGAGCGGTTCACCACTGTATACGAAAGCTATAATGAGCTGCAATTACAGCAGGGCTATAACCTGGCGGACTATGCCGGCGAGGACTGCTTGCTGTATTCCTACGCGGTGGTGAATTATCCGGACCCCTCCCAAACGGTGCTGGCCCACCTCTATGTTTACAAAAACCGCATCATCGGCGGGGATGTTCATTCCACCAATCTTGACGGCTTTATGATTGGCCTGAAATGAGCCCTGCAAAAAACTCCCGCAGCCTGGCTGCGGGAGTTTTTCATCGTTTAAGCTTATTCCTCGATGTCAATGACAACGCCGGAGCCAACGGTGCGGCCGCCCTCGCGGATAGCGAAGCGGAGGCCCTTCTCGATGGCGATGGGGGTAATCAGCTCAACCTTCATGTCGATGTTGTCGCCAGGCATGCACATCTCAACGCCCTCGGGCAGATTGATGACGCCGGTCACATCGGTGGTACGGAAGTAGAACTGGGGGCGATAGTTATTGAAAAACGGGGTGTGGCGGCCGCCCTCGTCCTTGGAGAGGACGTAGACCTGGCCGGTGAACTTGGTCAGGGGCTTGATGCTCTTGGGAGCAGCCAGAACCTGGCCGCGGACAACGGACTTCTTATCAATGCCGCGGAGCAGGCAGCCAACGTTATCGCCAGCCTCGGCGTACTCCAGCATCTTGTGGAACATCTCGGTGCCGGTGACGGTGGTCTCCTGGGTCTCGCGGATGCCAACGATTTCGACCTTGTCGCCAACCTTGACGCGGCCACGCTCCACACGGCCGGTGACGACGGTGCCGCGGCCGGAGATGGTGAACACGTCCTCGATGGGCATCAGGAAGGGCTGATCGGCAGCGCGCTCGGGGGTCTTGATCCAGGTATCAACAGCGTCCATCAGCTCGCGGATGCAGGCATACTCGGGGGCGTTGATATCGGTGGACTCGGAAACCAGAGCGTTCAGAGCGGAACCCTTGATGATGGGGGTCTCATCGCCGGGGAAGCCGTAGTAGTCAAGCAGCTCACGAACTTCCATCTCCACGAGCTCAAGCAGCTCGGGATCGTCAACCTGGTCGCACTTGTTGAGGAACACCAGGATATAGGGCACGTTGACCTGGCGGGCCAGGAGCAGATGCTCGCGGGTCTGGGCCATGGGGCCGTCGGAAGCGGCGATGACCAGAATGCCGCCGTCCATCTGCGCGGCGCCGGTGATCATGTTTTTGATATAGTCGGCGTGGCCCGGGCAGTCGACGTGGGCATAGTGACGGGCGGGGGTCTGATACTCAACGTGAGCGGTGTTGATGGTGATGCCGCGCTCGCGCTCCTCGGGAGCCTTGTCGATAGAGGCGTAGTCGATGAACTCGGCGGACTCGGGGTCATTGAGCGCCAGGGTCTTGGTGATCGCGGCGGTCAGGGTGGTCTTGCCGTGGTCGATGTGACCGATGGTGCCGATGTTGACATGGGGTTTGCTGCGGTTGAACATCTGCTTTGCCATTGCAAATTTCCTCCTAAAAGTGAATTAGAAAATTATTTTTTTACACAAGTAATAGAATTATATCGTATTCGCCCAATTTTTGCAACTGCTTTTTGTCAGTCTCTGCCCCGGGCGGATACAAGCTTTTCCCGCAGGCCCGCGGGAAGCTCCACATAGTGGCTGGGCTCCATGCTGTAATTGGCACGGCCCTGGGTTCTGCTGCGCAAATCGGTGGCATAGCCAAACATATTGGACAGGGGCACGCTGCCCTCGATTTGAACAACGCCGTTGCGGAATTCCTGGCCGGAAATCTGGCCGCGGCGGGCGTTCATATCGCCAATAACGTCGCCCATATATTCCTCGGGCGTGGTGACCACAACCTTCATAATGGGCTCCAGCAAAGTGGCGCCGGCCTTGCCGCAGGCATCCTTAAAGGCCATGCTGCCGCAAATCTTGAAGGCCATTTCCGAGGAGTCAACCTCGTGGAACTGTCCGTCCAGCACCGTGCATTTAACGTCAACCACGGGATATCCGGCCACAATGCCGGAGGCCATGGCGCCCTGGATGCCGGCATCGACGGAGGGGATATATTCCTTGGGGATGGCGCCGCCGGTGACGGCGTTTATGAACTCGTACCCCTTGCCGCTCTCGTTGGGCTCAATCATGAGCTTCACCTGGGCGAACTGGCCCTTGCCGCCGGTCTGGCGGCTGTAACGGCAGTCCACCGTGGCGGACCGGGTGATGGTCTCTTTATAGGAGACCTGGGGCTTGCCGACGTTTGCCTCCACGCGGAATTCCCGCAGCAGCCGGTCAACGATGATCTCCAGATGGAGCTCGCCCATGCCGGCGATGATGGTCTGCCCCGTTTCCTCGTCGGTATAAGCCTTAAAGGTGGGGTCCTCCTCCGCCAGCTTTGCCAGCGCGATGGACATTTTCTCCTCGCCGGCCTTGGTTTTGGGCTCAATCGCCACGCGGATGACGGGCTCGGGAAACTCCATGGACTCCAGAATCACCGGGGCTTTCTCGTCACAGAGAGTATCGCCGGTGGTGGTATTTTTCATACCCACCAGCGCCACGATGTCGCCGGTGTAGATGGTGTCCAGGTCCTGGCGGTGATTTGCGTGCATCAGCACGATGCGGGCCAGGCGCTCCCGCTTGCCCTTGGTGGAGTTCAAAATGGTGGAGCCGGCGCTGATGCTGCCGGAATAAACCCGGGCAAAGGTCAGCTTGCCCACATAGGGGTCGGTCATAATCTTGAAGGCCAGCGCGGAGAAGGGCTCGTCGTCCGAGGGACGGCGCTCCGCCTCCTTGTCGGTCTTGGGATTAATGCCCTTCATGGACGGGATATCCAGCGGCGAGGGCATATAGTCCACAATGGCATCCAGAAGCTTCTGAACGCCCTTGTTGCGGTAGCTGGTGCCGCAGCATACGCAGACCACTTTGTTTTCAATGGTGCCTTCCCGGAGGGCGGCGCGAATCATCGCCGCGGGAACTTCCTCCTCCATGAGATACAGCTCCGCAATCTCATCGGAGATGTCGGAGGCGGCGTCCATGAGCTTGGCGCGGTATTCCGCCACCAGCTCGGCCATATCGGCGGGGATTTCCTCCTCCCGGACGTCCGTGCCCACATCGTCATAGTAGACATAGGCCTTCATCTCCACCAGATCCACGATGCCCTTGAAAGCGGCTTCGGCGCCGATGGGCAGCTGGATGGGCACGGCGTTGCACTTCAGCCGCTCCTGAATCATGTTCAGAACGTTATAGAAGTTTGCGCCCATGATGTCCATCTTGTTGACGTAGATCATGCGGGGCACCATATAGTTATCGGCCTGCCGCCAGACGGTTTCCGTCTGGGGCTCCACGCCGCCCTTGGCGCAGAGAACGGTAACAGAGCCGTCCAGCACGCGAAGGGAGCGCTCCACCTCAACGGTGAAGTCCACATGGCCCGGGGTATCAATGATATTGATGCGGTTGCCATTCCAATAGCAGGTGGTGGCGGCGCTGGTGATGGTGATGCCGCGCTCCTGCTCCTGCTCCATCCAGTCCATGGTGGCGGTGCCCTCATGGGTTTCACCCAGCTTGTAATTCACGCCGGTGTAATAAAGGATGCGCTCGGTGGTGGTGGTTTTGCCCGCGTCAATATGGGCCATTATGCCGATATTTCTGGTTTTTTCGAGAGAATATTCTCTAGCCATAGCAGTAACCTGATTTCGGGGCTCGGATCAATAACGGAAATGCGCGAAGGCCTTGTTGGACTCGGCCATCTTGTGAGTATCCTCGCGCTTTTTCACCGCGGAGCCGGTATTGTTGCAGGCATCCATGATCTCTCCGGCCAGGCGCTCCTTCATGGTCTTTTCGCCGCGCTTGCGGGCATAGCCCACCAGCCAGCGCAGGCCGAGCGTCTGCCGCCGGGCGGGGCGAACCTCGATAGGCACCTGATAGGTGGCGCCGCCCACGCGGCGGGCCTTAACCTCCAGGCTGGGCATGATGTTGTTCAAAGCCTCGGTATAGGCCTCCATGGGGTCCTTTCCGGACTTTTCCTTGATGATGTCAAACGCAGAGTACACTACCTTCTGCGCCACACCCTTCTTGCCGTCCAGCATGATCTGGTTGATGAGCTTGGTCACCAGCACAGAATTATACAGGGGATCCGGCAAGATCTCTCTTTTGGGAACGTTACCTCTTCTGGGCACTTTACTTCCCTCCTTCATAAGAATGAATTCACCGGTACTCGAAAGTGTGCTTCGACTTCCGTTTGCGCCCTGAGGTTATATCAAAACCAACAGGGACGCTGTTGGGGTATTGCGTTTTGTTGTGCTTGGCTTTACTTCTTGGGACGCTTCGCGCCGTACTTGGAACGGCCCTGACGGCGACCGTCGACGCCCTGGGTATCCAGAGAGCCGCGAATGATGTGGTAACGCACGCCGGGAAGGTCCTTGACACGGCCGCCGCGGATCATAACGACGCTATGCTCCTGCAGATTGTGGCCAATGCCGGGAATGTAAGCGGTCACCTCATAGCCGTTGGTAAGGCGAACACGGGCGATCTTGCGGAGCGCGGAGTTCGGCTTTTTGGGCGTGGAGGTACGCACAGCGGTGCAAACGCCGCGCTTCTGCGGGCTGGAAAGGTTGGTCTCTCTGTTTTTCAGCGTGTTGAGGCCTTTCTGCATCGCGGGGGAAGCGGACTTGTAGGTCACCTGCTGCCGACCCTTACGGACGAGCTGGTTAAAAGTAGGCATGTTTTTCCTCCTTTCCTAAAAATTTGCGCTTTCACACAAGCTAGGATTTTACCACAAATCCCCGAGGCTGTCAACAGAAAAATCGCCGTCCGCCCGGCAAAAAAACCGGGCGGACAGCGGTTTTCGGCGAAACGCCCCGAATTAGAACTGATGGCTGGCAAAATAGGCGTCCCGGCTGCCGGTATGGATGTTGCCCACCTGGCGGCAATCGCCAATCATATAGGAGTCCCGGGCGCAGGGATAGAGGGCCATCGCCTCCTCCTGGCAGGGCCGCATTCCGCCCAGCGCCACCGCGCTGTCGCACGCCGCGCGGCAGAGCCTGCCCTCCCGGTCGGTATATTCCACCCAGCCGTCCCCCACCGCCGTGGCGGTCGCGCCGGTGATATAGCGGAAGTTTGGCAGCTCCCGGTAAAATTCCTGCATAATCTCCCGATAGTGGATGGGCGTGGCGTCCAGCGCCAGCCCCTCCCGGCGGGTGAGCACAAGGGTATCATGTCCGTTTTCCGCCAGATACATACCGGCCTCCGCCCCGGATTCGGACCCGCCAATCACCACGCACCGCCGGCCCATCTCCTTTTCGTGGCCAAATACCTCAAAAATGCTGCGGCATTTTTCCGCGCCGGGGATGCCGGGCTTTTGGGGCAGCGCGCCCAGCGCCGCAATCAGCACGTCATACCCCTCCGGCGCCAGCAGCTCCGCCGTGGCCCTGGTATTCAGCCGCAGGGCGACGCCCAGCTTTTCCACCTGGCGGATAAGATATTCC
>X279_Western_Grey_Kangaroo__coassemble_16_pt1 | contig 22787 bp, 18 predicted proteins | sample X279_Western_Grey_Kangaroo__metabat2_high_PE_001 | metagenome-assembled genome bin X279_Western_Grey_Kangaroo
GGGAGCAGGCGGATTTTCAGCACGGGCTGGAGGCCGTCCGCCGGGCGGAGGAGCAAAAGGCGGCCGCGGCCGCGGCGGCGGATATTGAGGCGGCCGAAAAGAAAGCGGCGGCGGAGGCCGAGCGCGCGCTGGAGGCGCTTGCCCGGCAGTATGAGCAGGAGCTGGCCGCGCTGGACGGCAAGGTTGCCGCCGGGCAGGAGGCCTGGGCGGAGCAGATATTCCGCGCGGTGGTGGGCCTGGATGATTAAGGATTTGATGAAATACAGCGCGGTCACCGCGAAGGTCCGCGCCATGCATGGAAAACTGCTGACGGCCTCCCAGTGGGAGAGCATTCAAAGCGCGGGAAGCCTGCGGAGCGTGTGGGACATTCTGCGCAGATGCCCCGGCTGGAGCGCGGTAGGGGATGCGCCGCCGGAAATGGCGGCGATGATTCAGGCGCTGGCCGGGCAATTTTCTGACGATTGCCACAGAATCGGCCTTTTCCTGGAGAGCGGCGACCGGGAGGAATTTCGTCTCTTTTGCCGCCACCAGCTGGCGGAAGCCGCCATGACGCCGGAGGATTACCAGCGCTGGTGGGCCTCGGTGCTCCACCGCGATATGAATATTCGCCGCGTCGTGGGGGCGGAGGTGGACGCCATGAACCTCGTTTATATCCTTCGGCTGCGCCGCTTTCCCCAAACGGCCCGGCGGGCCAAGGAGTATCTGATCCCCATTCATTACGAGCTGCGGGAGGAGACCGTTGACCGGCTTCTCAAGGCGGCGGACGACCAGGCCGTGCTGGAAATTCTGGGGCAGACCCGCTGGGGCGAAATTTTCAAATCTCTGGCGCCGGGGGCGCTGGAAAAGCAATATCAGCACTATATGGAGCTGCTTTGCCACCACCTGCTGACGTCGTCAAACGCGGGCGTTGGGGTGGCGCAGGCGTTTTTGATTTTGAAGGATATGGAGCGGCGGAAGCTCATCCGGGTTATGAGCGCCGTGCAGAGCGGCGTGGACCCCCATACCGTAGTATGAACCGAAGTCCCCGGTTTATAGGGGACGGAAAGTGTGAACGTATATGCCAAGCGAAAAAATGACCGCGCTAACTATGTCCGGGCCGCTGGAGCGGCTGGACGACGCCCTCCGCGGCTTTGTGATGGGGCGGGCCTTCCACCCGGAAGAAGCGGTGAGCTTTCTGGCGGGGATGCGGCGGCTGAAGCCCGTGGAGATTGCGGACCGCTGGGGGGCGCTCCTGCCGGAGGCGGACAGGCTTCTGGCCATTTTCGGCGCCGCGCCGGGCCCCACAGATTTTGCGGAATATGACCTGGAGGAGACGGAGGCGTTTCTAAACGGCATCGAGGACGAGCTTCGCGCGCTGGACGCGGAGGAAAATGAGCTGTTAGAGCGGGAACATGGCGAGCGGGACCCCATCATCCACTGCCTTGAGTTTGTGCCCGAATCGCTGAAGACGATGCAGCAGCTCCACTATGTCCAGGCCCGGGTGGGGCGGCTGCCGGAGGAAAAATGGCCGGAATTTCTGGCCACCACCGAGGCCCGAAGCGATGAATTTGCCGTGGCCACCCGCCGGGAGGAGGGCTATGTATACCTTCTGGCGCTGGCGCTCCCGGAGAGCACAGACCGGCTGGACGCCAATCTTGTCCGCTTTTCCTTTGAGCGCTTTCGCCCGGATCACCGGCAGCATCCCGACAGCACCGCGGCGGAGGTGATTGCCCAGGTGGAGGAGGAAAAGGCGGCCCACAAAGACCGCCTGGCCGAGATTGCCGCCCGCCGGGAGGCCATAAAGGCGGAAAAGGGGCCGGAGCTTCTGGCCCGGCGCGCCTGGCTGAAATTCCGCTCCGCCTGCGCCCAGTGCCGGGCGTATGCCGGCCAGAGCCATGGCCGGTTCTATCTGGCCGGGTGGGTGCCGGCGGCGGATGAAGAGGCTTATATTGAGGAATTTGAGCGGGAGCCCGGCTTTTCCTGCGTGGCTTCGGCCCCGAAAGAGGTGAAGCAGGCCCGGCCGCCGGTACGCATTCGGGACGGCGGCGCGGGAAAGCTTCTGACCCCGCTTTTGAAAATGTACGGTATGCCCGCCTATGGCACGGCCGACCCCCGGGTGTTCATGGTCATCACCTATACCCTCTTTTTCGGGATGATGTTTGGCGACGCGGGCCAGGGCGCCGCGCTGGCGCTGCTGGGATTTTTGCTCTATAAAAAGAGCGGGGCGTGGCTATGGCGCATCATCGGCTTTTGCGGGCTTAGCTCCGTTGTATTCGGCCTGGTTTACGGCAGCGTGTTCGGCATGGAGGGGCTGCTCCCCTGGGAGGGGGTTTATCCTCTGGCCTCGGAGAACATCATGCTTGTCCTCATCGCAGGCGCGGCGGTGGGTGTGGCGGTGATTCTGGTATGCATGGGGTATAACATCCTCAATTCTTTCCGGATGGGCGATTTGCGCCAGGCGGTGTTTTCGCCCAACGGCATCTGCGGCGCGGTGCTGTATACCGCCGTGCTGGCGGCGGTGGTATGCGCCTTTACCGGGGCGGCCAACCTGCTGAAGATCTGGTTTGTGGGGCCGTTTATCCTCCTGCCGGTGGCGCTTATCTGGGTGAGCGAGCCGCTGACCGGGCTTCTCCGGGGGGAGGAGGACTGGAAGCCGGAGAGCTGGGGTATGTTCATCGTGGAGGGATTCTTTGAGATTTTTGAATCCGCCATCTCCTATATGTCCAATACCATGTCCTTTCTGCGGCTGGGCGCCTTTGCCATCTCCCACGCGGGCATGATGATGGTTGTCTCCATGCTCTCGGCGAACGCCGCCGCCAGCGGCAGGATTATCATCATGGTCATCGGCAATATTTTCGTGGCGGGGCTGGAGGCGGCCCTCAGCTCCATCCAGATTATCCGACTGGAGTTTTATGAGATATTCGGGCGGTTCTACGTTTCCGGCGGCCAGGAATTCGCGCCGGTGACGGTGGATTATGAAACGTAAATCATTGTTTTGAAATAACATAGGAGGGAATCTCATGATTTTTCTGTATGCTTTTCTGATGCTTGCGGCCATTGCCGCGCCGCTGCTGCTGATTTATCGCCGGTTTCGCACCGGCCACCGGGGCAAGGCGCCGCTGGTGACAAATTTGTGCTGCTTTTTCGGCGTGATGGTCTGCTTTATGGTGGTGTGCCTGAACCAGGGCGCGGTTGCGGCGGAGGCCGTTCCGGCGGCCGTGGCGGAGACGGCGCTTGTCAATACCGATGCTTTCGCCACCGGCATGGGATATCTGGCGGCGGCGCTGGCCGTGGGCATGGGCGCCATTGGCGGCGGCATCGCTGTGGCGGCATCCGCATCGGCGGCGCTGGGCGCCTTGAGCGAGAATGAGAGCATCTTCGGCAAGAGCCTCATCTTTGTCGGCTTGGCGGAGGGCCTTGCGCTCTATGGGCTGCTTATCGGCTTTATGATTTTTTCCAAGCTGTGAGATACTGGCTGATTGCGGACAGCGCCGAAGCGCTGGAGGGGATGCGTCTTGCCGGCGTGAAGGGCGAGCAGGTGTCGGGTGCGGCGGAGGCCCGGGCGGCGGTTCGCCGCGCCGCGGAGGACGCATCGGTGGCTGTGCTGCTGGTGACCCGGGGCGTTGAGGAGCTGATTCCCGAAACGGTGGAGAAGCTGAAGCTATCCGGCCAGCGGCCGCTGCTGGGGATCATACCCGGCCCCGGCGGCGCGGGGCTTGGCCCGGACGCCATCACCGGCCGGATTCAGAAGGCCATAGGGGTGAACATTAATGAATGAAACGCTGAATTGCTTTTTGGAAAATATCCGCGCTGCCGCGGAAAAGGACTGCCGCGCCCTGGCGGAGGAGGCGGCCCTGCAGCAGCAGGAGGAGCTGGCCCGCATCCGCCGGGAGGTGGCGGCCGGGGGCGAGGATATCCGCCGGGCGGGGATTGCCAAAGCGCAAACCGCCGGGCAGCAGAGGCTTGCCGCCCGGGAGACGGAAAACCGCCGGAAGCTGCTGGCCCACCGGCAGACCCGGGCCGAGCAGACCATGAAGCTGGTGCTGGAGAAGATCCGCCGGTATACGGCCCAGCCGGAATATCCGGAGCGGCTGGTTGCGCTGACGGAAAAGGCCCTGGAGGCGCTGGGCCGGCCCGAGGAGGCGGTTTTATACCTCCGCCGGGAGGATATGGCCCACGGCGGATATATTGGCCGCCGCATCCAGGGCGTGGAGCTCTCCGTGGAGGAGGGGGACATGATGCTGGGCGGCGTTCAGCTGGCCTGCCCTGGAACGGGGCGCCGGGCGGATATGAGCTTTGACGCCGCGCTCCGGGAGGGCGAGCGCCGCTTCGGCGAGATTTCCGGCCTTGGTCTGGAGCAAAATTAAGGAAGTCCCAGGGGCGAATCAGGCCCCTTGCGGAGGATGCAATGGAAGAATCTGTTTATAAAATTCAAGGGGTGAACGGCCCGGTGGTCACGGTGACCGGCGGGCGTGGCTTGCCCAAGATGAGCCTTGTCTATGTGGGCGAGCTTGGCTTGCCGGGCGAGGTGGTCTCCGTGCGGGGGGACGAGAGCGTGGTGCAGGTCTATGAGGACACCGCCGGTCTTGCCGCGGGGCAGCCGGTACGCCCCACGGGGCAGCCCCTTTCGGTGCTGCTGGGCCCCGGCATGATTGGAACGACGTATGACGGCATTGCCCGGCCGCTGAAGGCGGTTGAGGCGGCGGCGGGCAGCTTTATCACCCGCGGCCTCACTATGCCCGCTTTGGACATGGAGCGGAAATGGGAGGTAACCGTAGAAATCCAGGAGGGGGACGAGCTGCTGCCGGGGCAGGTTTTTGCCACCACGGAGGAATCGGCGGCTATTCGCCACAAAAGCATGGTGCCCCCCGGCGTTTCCGGCCGGGCGGTGGAGGTGAAGCCCTCCGGGCGCTACACGGTGGCGGAGCCGATTGCCATGGTGGAGGACGCCCGGGGCCGGAAGACGCCCCTGCTCTTAAGCCAGGTTTGGCCGGTTCGCCAGCCCCGGCCCACAAAGGCGCGCCTGCCCATCACCCGCCCGCTGTTCACAGGGCAGCGGGTGCTGGATACGCTGTTTCCCGTGGGCAAGGGCGGCTGCGCCGCGATTCCCGGGCCCTTTGGCGCGGGCAAAACGATGGTGCAGCATCAGCTGGCCAAGTGGTGCGACGCGGACATTATTGTATATCTCGGCTGCGGCGAGCGGGGCAATGAGATGACCCAGGTGCTGGACGAATTCGCCGAGCTGAAGGACCCGAAAAACGGCCGCCCCCTCATGGAGCGGACCATTCTCATTGCCAACACCTCCAATATGCCAGTAGCGGCCCGGGAGGCCAGCATCTATACCGGCATGACCATTGCGGAATATTACCGGGATATGGGCTATCACGTGGCCCTGATGGCGGATTCCACCTCCCGCTGGGCGGAGGCGCTCCGGGAAATCTCCGGCCGGCTGGAGGAGATGCCGGCGGAGGAGAGCTTTCCGGCCTATCTGCCCAGCCGGCTGGCCAGCTTTTATGAGCGGGCGGGGTATATGAGCCTTTTGAGCGGGGCGGAGGGCAGCGTTACCGTCATCGGCGCGGTCAGCCCCCAGGGGGGCGATTTTTCCGAGCCCGTCACGCAAAACACCAAGCGCTTTATCCGCACCTTCTGGGCGCTGGACCGGGCGCTGGCTTATGCCCGCCACTTCCCGGCCATCAACTGGAACAGCTCCTATTCCGAATATTTCGAAGCCTGCGGGGACTGGTATGAGGAGAATTTCGGCGCCGGCTTCACCGCCGCGCGGGCGAGAATCATGGCGATTCTCCATGAGGAGACCGGCTTGCAGGAAATTGTCAAGCTCATCGGCGCGGATGTTTTGCCCGATGATCAGAAGCTGACAATTCTGGTGGCCAAGGCCGTGCGGGAGGGGTTTTTGCAGCAAAACGCCTTCCATAAAACAGACACCTATATGCCCGCCAAAACCCAGATGGATATGCTGTTGGTGATTTTGCATCTTTATGACCGGGCGCGGGAGCTTGTGGCCCATTCCATCCCCATCGGCTATCTGGAGGCCACCGGCATATTCACCGTGATGAGCCGCATGAAATTCGGCCTGGGCGAGGGCAAAACGGCGGCGGACTATATGGCCCAGGTGGACGCCGCGGTGGACGGCGTTCGGGAGGAAAATCTATGATACGCATTGAATATACCGGCTTGAGCGAAATCAATGGCTCTCTGGTGGCGCTGGAGGGCGTTACCGGCGTGAGCTATGACGAGATGGCGGAGCTGAGCCTGCCCGACGGTAGCCGCCGGTTTGGCCGCGTAACGCTCATTGACGGCGACCGGGTAGTTTTGCAGGTGTTCCAGGGCACGGACGGCATCGCCATGGACAGCGTTCGCACCCACTTCACCGCAAGTCCCATCAAGCTGGCGCTCTCCCGGGAGATGCTGGGCCGGATATTCACCGGCTCCGGCGATCCGGCGGATGGGCTTGGCCCCGTGTATGCCCGGGAGAGCCGGGATATAAACGGAAGCGCCATCAACCCTGTATCCCGCCAGTACCCCCGCAGCTATATTCTCACCGGCGTTTCGGCGATTGACGGCATGATGACCCTTATCCGGGGGCAGAAGCTGCCCATATTCTCCGGGGACGGTATGAGCCACAATGAGCTGGCCGCCCAGATCGTCCGCCAGGCCAGAGTGGAGGGGGACGATGAGGAATTCGCCATCGTTTTCTGCGCCATGGGCGTGAAAAACGACACGGCCGAATTTTTCCGCAACGACTTCCGCCAGAGCGGCGCGCTGGGTCGGTGCGTCATGTTTATCAACATGGCCTCGGATCCTATCATTGAGCGCATTTTGGCCCCCCGCTGCGCGCTGACGGCGGCGGAATACCTGGCCTTCACCCTGGGGTATCACGTTCTGGTGGTCATGACGGATATGACCAGCTACTGCGAGGCAACCCGGGAATTCTCCTCCTCCAAGGGGGAAATCCCCAGCCGCAAGGGCTATCCCAGCTATATGTATTCCGATTTGGCAAGCCTGTATGAGCGGGCGGGCATGATTCGCGGCAAGCCCGGCTCTGTGACCCAGGTGCCCATTCTCACCATGCCGGCGGACGATATATCCCACCCCATCCCGGATCTCACCGGGTATATCACCGAGGGGCAGATCGTGCTGGGCCGGGAGCTGGCGCAAAAGGGAATCTATCCCCCGGTGAGCGTGCTGCCAAGCCTGTCCCGCCTGATGAAGGACGGCATTGGCGAGGGCTTCACCCGGAAGGATCACCCCGATCTTTCCAACCAGCTCTTTGCCGCCTATTCCGCGGTGATGGATGCCCGGAGCCTTGCCTCGGTTATCGGCGAGGATGAATTGAGCAAAACGGACCGGCAGTATATCCGCTTTGGCGAGGCTTTTGAGTGCGGCTTTGTGGGCCAGGACGCCCGGGAGGACCGGAGTCTTGCCCAAACGCTGGACCGGGGATGGGCGCTTTTGTCCATGCTCCCCCGGGAGGAGCTCAGCCGCGTGCCGGACGAGCTTTTGGATCAGTACTATAAACCGGCGGAGTAAGAAGACGGAGAGCTTTTCCCGCGGAAAGGAGGCGCTTCCATGGCCAATCTGCCCCCCACCAAAAGCAATCTTATGGCGGCCCAGCGCTCCCGGGCGCTGGCGGAAAACGGCTGGGAGCTGATGGATCAAAAGCGAAATATTCTCATCCGGGAGCTCATCAGCCGCATCGACAAGGCGGCGGCCATTCAGGAAAAGATTGACCGGATATTCCGCGCGGCCTATGAGGCGTTGGAGCTGGCGGAGCTCACCTCCGGGGACTGCGCGCGTGCGGTGGAAACCGTGCCGGAGGACGAATCCGTGCGCCTTTTGTGGCGGAGCGTCATGGGGGTGGAAATCCCCGCGGTGACCGCAGCGCCAACGGGATGGGAGGAGCTGCCCTATGCGCTGGCGGCCTCCAGCTCCGCGCTGGACGAGGCCTATCGCCGGTTTTGCACGGTGAAGGAACTTTTGGCGGAGCTGGCGGAAACGGAAACGGCGGTATACCGGCTGGCCTATGCCATTGAAAAGAGCCGCAAGCGGGCCAACGCCCTGGAGAATATTGTCATTCCCGGGCTTGACCGGGACATTGTCCGCATGACGGAGGCCCTGGCGGAAAAGGAGCGGGAGGAATTTGTCCGCCGCAAGGTGATTAAAGCCCGGCGATAGCGCCCCCGCGACGGAAAACAGAGGAGTTTTTGCAATGAAAAGAACATACGCGCTTTTTATAGCTTTTATCCTGCTTTTATCCGCGGGCCTGGCAGGCTGCGCCCAGCCGGTGCAACAGGTGTCCGAGCTCATGCCCACGGCAGCGCCCACCCCGGAGCCAACGCCGGAACCCACTCCGGAGCCAACGGCGGAGCCGGTGGTTGCCGTGCCGGAGGGGCGAAACCCGCTCACAGGGCTGGAGCTTGATGCGGAGCATCTGAATCGCCGGCCGGTGGCCGTGATGATTAACAATATCGCCGGCGCCCAGCCGCAGCACGGGCTGAATATGGCCGACCAGATTTATGAAATGGTGGCCGAGGGCGGCGTGACCCGCCTGGTGGCGGTGTATCAGGATGTTTCCCAGGTGCCCGTGATTGGCTCCATCCGTTCCTCCCGGTACTATTACGCCGATATAGCGGCGGGGCTGGAGGCGGTGTATGTGCATTGCGGCTGCTCCGGGATTGACAGCTATATCGACGCTTATAACTCCGCCCGGATGGACGCCATGTTTTCCTCGGCCTGGAATTATCGGGATCAGGACCGCCTAAACACGCTGGCCTATGAGCATACGCTGATGACCACGGGGGCCATACTGGAGGATTATATTCTAAACAGCGCCTCGTTTTCCGCCTGGCATTCCGATGGCTTTGCCCCCTCGATGACATTCGCGGAGGGGCTGACGCTGAACGGGGAAGAGGCCGCGGCTGTGGATGTGGATTTCTCCAGCAGCAAAAGAACCTCCTTTGAATACGACGCCCAGCAGGACAAATACCTGGTCTATGAGATTGGCAGCGCCGTATCCTCTGACGGCAGCTATCAGTATGACGGCAATGACGGCGAAATCCTGGCCATGACAAACGTGGTCGTATGCGTTACAAATACCGGCGCCCTGCGGGACAGCAACTACTTTGACTATTTGAGCTGGGGCGGCTCCGCCTCGGATGGGCGGCTGGATTATTGCGCGGCGGTGGACGTTGTGGGAAGCGGCTCCGGCTGGTATTTCTCCGGGGGAGAAGTGGTGGCAATCCAGTGGGAAAAGGACGCCCAAACCGCTGGCTTGTCCTTTACAGACGGGGAGGGGAACGAGCGGCTTTTCCGCCCCGGCAACACCTATTTCTGCTTCGTGGGGGAGGGGCAATGCTCCTTTGCATAAGACCCCGCCCGGGAGAGGGCCTTTTTTCCATAATAAAGCCGCCCGCAAGAGACTTGCGGGCGGTTTTGCTGCGGTTAGCTTTATGCGATTATCCAAGCTCCCTCTGGCGCTGGATATATTCCTTGGGGTATTTGGGGTTCATCTGCCGCCGGACGGAGCCGTCCGGCCCGACAAGCTTGGTGGAGCCGCCGGCCCCCAGCGCCAGAACGGGGCACAGCTCCTCCATCATGAGGATATTATAGAGATTTGCCGTGCCCGGTTTTGCCCAGCCGACATTTTCAAAGCCGCCGGACATATATTTTTGGCGATAGAGGTAATAAGGCTCATAGCCCGCGCCGCGGAGCGCGGCGGTGGCATAGTCCACCATGCGGCCCACCGCGGCTCCGGAGGGCAGCGCCCCGGAGTGCTCCGAAAGCCAGGAGCCTTTTTTTATGGCCAGCGTGTGGACGGTGACGTTTTCCGGGGCCAGCGCGAGAACTTTTTCCACGGTTTCCTGAAAGTCCGCCAGGGTATCCGTCGGCAGGCCGGCAATCAGGTCCATATTCACCTCAAAAGCGCCGGCAGCGCGGACAGTTTTGAGCGCGTCCGTCACCTCCCGGGCCGTGTGGCGGCGGCCGATGGCCTCCAGTACCCGGTCGCTCATGGTTTGGGGGTTGACCGAAACGCGGGTCACGCCCCATTTTTTCAAAACGGCCATTTTCTCCGCCGTGATGGTGTCCGGCCGGCCGGCCTCCACCGTGTATTCTCGGAGGGCGGTGAAATCAAAATGCTCCGCCAGCGCGCCGCAGAGCATATCCAGCTGCTCCGCGGACAGGGTTGTGGGCGTGCCGCCGCCGAAATAGAGGCTCACCGGCCGTTGGCCCGATGCCGCCGTCTCCGCGCCCCGGCGGCGGATTTCGGAAAGAAGGGCCTGCAAATAGGGCTCCACAAGCTTTGCGTTGGCCCCCACGGCGCTGGAGATAAAGGAGCAATAGACGCATCGGGTGGGGCAAAAGGGAATGCCCACATAGAGAGCGATGTCCCGCGGGCCCAGCGAAGCCTGCGCCGCCATCGCGGCCGCGGCGGTCTGCCGGCAGAGGGCCGCCCGGGCGGGGGAGACGTCAAAATCCCGGGCGAAATCCTCCGCCGTGCGATTGGCCGCGAGATACTGGGCCATCAGCTTTCCCGGCTTTACCCCGGTGAGGGCGCCCCAAACGGGCTTTTCCACGCCGGAGAGAAGCGCCGCCCGGTAAAAGGCCAGCTTCACCGCCCGCTGGAGGGCGCGGTTTTGCTCCCGCTTTGAGGGCTGGGGCGCCACGGGAGCCCGGGCTTCCCAAAGCTTTCCCGCCCGCACAAGGCGGCAGAGAACGCCCGCGTCCTCATAGCGCAGCTCCACCCGGTCCCCCGCCGGCTCTCCCGCGGGGTAGCGGGGCCGCTCCTGGGGGAAAAGAGTGAGCAGCATCTGCTCCGCGGCATATTTGCAGTCGTGTCCAAAGAAATAGAGGTCCATGATCCGTCTCTCGGTTGTAATTTTTTCCGGTTTGTGGTTTAATGAAAACAGTATAGCACAGTCCGGCCTGAATGCAAGCGCCGGAGCGAAAACGAAGAAACGGAGATAGCCATGAATAAACCTATTGTATATTTCTGCCCCACCATCACCCCGGAGGCGGTTTTGAAGCTCTATGAGGCGCTGGGCGCGGCGCTTCCCGGCGCGGTTGCCATCAAGGTCCATTCCGGCGAGCCCGGCAATCAGAATTTCCTCCGCCCCGAATTTTGGCGGCCTGTTATTGACCGGGTGGGCGGCACGGTGGTTGAGTGCAACACCGCCTATGAGGGCGGCCGGGACACCACGGAGCATCACCTCAAAACCATCGCGCTCCACGGCTGGAGCCATTATTTCCCCGTGGATATTCTGGACGCCGAGGGCCCGGACCGGGAGCTTTCCATCCCCGAGGGCCGGAGGATTCAGAAAAACTTCGTTGGCAAAAACATCGAAAACTACGATTCCATGCTGGTGCTCTCCCATTTTAAGGGCCACCCCATGGGCGGCTACGGCGGCGCGCTGAAGCAGCTCTCCATCGGCATGGCCTCCTCCTATGGCAAGCAGTATATCCACGGCGCCGGGGAGCCGGAGAATTTCTGGACCACGGACCGGGAGCTGTTTCTGGAATCCATGGCCGACGCGGCCAAGAGCGTTGTGGACTATTTCGGCGGCAAGCTGGCCTATGTGAATGTGATGAAAAATATGTCTGTGGACTGCGACTGCTGCGCCGTGGCCGAGGACCCCTGCATGGCCGATATCGGCATCCTCGCCGCCACCGACCCCGTGGCCATTGATCAGGCCTGCCTGGACCTGGTTTATGCCTCCGCGGATCCCGGCCGGGACCATCTGATTGAGCGCATTGAATCCCGCCACGGCATCCGCACCGTTGAGGCCGCCGCCGCGCTGGGCATCGGCAGCCGGGACTATGAGCTGGTAACGCTGGAGCTATGAGAGCCACTGCTGTTCATGTCCGGCGGCTGATTGCCAGCGCTGTGTGTCTGGCGCTGGCCATGGTGCTCCCCCTGCTCACGGGCCAGCTGGAGCAGCTTGGCAGCGCGCTTTGTCCCATGCATATCCCGGTGATTCTGTGCGGCTTTATCTGCGGCTGGCCCTGGGGGCTTGCCGTGGGCTTCATCGCTCCGCTCCTCCGGTTTTTGATATTCGGTATGCCGGTGATATTCCCCAAGGGGGTGGCCATGGCCTTTGAGCTGGCCGCCTATGGCGCGCTGGCCGGGCTGCTGTACAGCCGCCTGCCGAAAAAAACCTCCTGCCTTTATGGCGCGCTTATTGCCGCCATGGTGGGCGGGCGGGCCCTGTGGGGCCTAGTGCAATATCTGCTGGCCGGACTGCAGGATACCGCGTTTCCCCTCTCGGCCTTTCTGGCTGGCGCCGTTACAAACGCCATCCCCGGCATTATTCTCCAGCTCATCCTCATCCCGCTGCTGGTTTTGGCGCTGAAAAAAGCCGGCATCCATTATAATGAATAGCCAGCGCAGAAAAGATGAAAAGGCACGGCCCTCTGGGCCGTGCCTTTTCCATGGAAAGAATTTTTTATCGGGTCATAAAGGCATAGAGCATTTCCGCCGCCGCGCCCCGCAGACAAACGGAGTCCGGCTTTAGCTCCCCGCCGCTGACCATGCCCAGCGCGCTGGCGATGGCGGCATAGCCCGCGTCCTCCGGGGCAACGTCCGCAAACGCCTCGCGCCAGATATCGCCGAGCTTGGCCGCCTCGCCATAGGGGGAGGCGGAAAGCAGCATTTTCAAAAACGCCATGCGGGTCAGGGGCGCATCGGGGACCCATTCCCCCTGGGCTACGAAGCCCAGCCACGCGGCCTCCTGGCCAAGGGTATCGTCGCTCCAGTCGGAAACGTCATGGCCGGCCGCCTGGAGCAGCAGGGTGACCCCGTCCCGCTGGGTGAGGATGGCGCTGGGCTGGAACAGGCCGCCCGCAAAGCCGATGCCGGCCTCGCCCAGCGCCTCGATGGCCTCCCGGGCCTCCGCAAGGGCAAGATCGGTATAGGTATAGGCACCGGTCTCGCTGAAGCTGTCGATAAGAGCCTCGCCGGTGCGGGCGTCCACGCCGATGACCGAATCCAGACCGGCGTAATAATACCCCAGGCGCAGGCTTTCCACCCAGGAATAGCCATAGGCGATATACCGCGCGAAGACCGGGTCATTTTCCCGGATGGCCTCCGGCCAGGCGACATAGCCCAGCGTTACGTCCAGCGCGTCCGCATAGACCAGGGCGGCCTCCGCGGAGCTGATGATGCCCCGGGCGGGGCCAAAGGTGACGTCCTCATCCCATACGGCGCGATAGCTGTCCACCGTGCCGGTGGCGGAATTCATCTGCAAAGAGAGATAGTTCGCGGGGAAGAAATAGCCGTTTTCCACCCGGGCATAGGTGAAGCTGTCCCCCTCGTTATAGCCCTCAAGCGTGCAAAAGGCGCTGCTGGCATACATATCCCCGGCATAGCTATGGAGGAATTCCTCCGCCTGCTGGCGCAGGGCTTCGGGATTTTGCTCCCCCGGATCCCGGTCCCACAGGGGATAGCTGGTGGACACAGACAGCAGCTCGCCGGATTTGGCGTTTACGGTGACGGATTTATACACGGTGAGCTGTTCGCCCCAGCCAAGGGCCTGCTCATAGGCATCTTTCGAATAGCCATAGAGCTCGTCGTCCGTTATGGGGGCGGTATAGCGCAAGGAGGCGGTTACCTCGCCGCTGGCGCTGTCCATGGCATAGGAGCAGCGGTCCAGGGAGAAAGCATCGCCGATTCCCAGCGGGGAGATGCCCCGGAGCAGGCTGTCCAGCGCGTCCTGCGCCAGCACATCGCCATACTGGGCGATGGAATCCAGCTCCACAGCCGTGAGCCCGGCGGCCCGGCTCTCCTCCGCCTCCGGGGCCTCCGCTGCCGCGGCAGTATCCATGGCCATGGCGGCGCCGTTTTCTTCAAAGGAGGCATAGAGCGTGTCCATATCCACCGCCTCGCCGGTGAGCGCGTCCACCACAGTATAGGGTCCGGTGGGCACATAGCGAAGCTCGGCCGCGTTTTCCGCCGCGTCCAGCACATAGAAAAGCTCCAGCTCCAGCGCGCTGCCCAGGCTTACCCCTGCGGCAAGCTGGCTCACCTCCGGTGGCTGCGGGTCAAGCTCGCCCACATAGGGGGAATATTCGTCCGAGCGGGAATAGCGGCGCAGACCGTTTTCATCAATACGCAGCTGGAAGGTGATGGGGCTTTCCGTGCCATAGAGCAGAACGGTGCCCTGGAAGGTATAGTATCCGTCCGCCCGGAGAGACACGCTCTCCCGGTCGATGCGGGCCGTTTCGCCCTCGCCCAGCAGGCGGGTCAGCCAGGCCATGGCCTGGGCGCGGGCCTTGGCCTGGCTCAGGGCCGGAAAGGCGGGCTCAAACCCGGTAAACCAGTCGGCATAGGTCTCGTTTTGATAGGTATATACCTCCAGCACCTTGCCGGCCTCGTCGCAGGTGACGGAGAGACTGCGCTCCGCGTCGGACCAGTTCAGATTCCAGGTGAGCGTGAGATCGTCATAATAATTGCCGCTGAACTCCGTATAGCTGTCATCCACCTGAAGCGTCTCTTTCACGGCGGCCGTAACGGCGGCGAGGGAAGCCTCCATATCGGGGGCGGTTGCGGCCAGCGCGGGCGCGGCAAGGGAAATGCCCAGAAGGATGGCCAGCAGCAGGGCGGAAAACCGTTTCATAAAAATTCTCCTTTCAGAGGGGGGCGGGCACGGGTGGCTTTGGATAAAACAGCCCTCCCGCAAATTTTTTCGCGGGAGGGCTCTCTTTCGAAAAACTCAGATCTGGGCCGCCGCGTCGTATGCGGTGCGGTTTGCGTGGCGAACATTGGAGGCCTTCAGGCAGTCGCCCAGCTTAAAGAACTTGGGCGCGCAGAAGCGGAACTGCTCCGCCACATCCTCCATGGCCTTGCGGCCGGAGGCGAAGACGACGGTGTCGGCCTCGATGAGATGCTCCTCGCCATCCTGACCCTGATAGCCCACGTGGGTGGGGGTGATCCGGGTGACGGGGCTGGAGAGGTAAAGGTGGCAATACTTGGGCACGCGGTGATACAGGGCCAGCTCCTGGGCATAGGCGGAGGTGGCGGCGATGCGATCCATCATCTCAATCACGGAGACATTTTTGCCGTGCTCCATCGCCAGATACAGCGCCGCCTCGCAGCCCACCTCGCCGCCGCCGATGACGACCACATTCTGGCCAATCTCGTCAGCGTGGCCAAAGGTGTCCACCGCGCAGATGACGCGGGGATCGTCATGGCCGGGAATGGGCAGGATGATGTTGGACGAGCCGATGGCGACCATGCAGACATCGTAGTTGCCGGCTTCGATCATCTCGGGCGTGGCCTCAACGCCCAGACGGACGTCGATATTCAGCTTCTTCATCATGCCGATGCGGTAGTTCATGTAGTTATCCAGGGAGTATTTGAAGGAGGCGTACTGGGCGAAGTTGATGGTGCCGCCCAGCTTGGTGTCCTTTTCATACAGGGTGACGGAGTGGCCGCGCTCGGCGCAGTACTGGGCCGCCGCCATGCCGGCCGGGCCGCCGCCGATGATGGCGACGCGCTGGGGCTTGGAGTTTTTGTTTTCAAACTGGTCCAGAATATACTCGCGGCCCACGGTGGGGTTGCCGGAGCAGCAGAACTCCTCCTCCATATCATAGCTCAGGCAGACAAAGCACTTCAGGCAGGGGATGATTTCATCCTCCCGGCCCTGGGCGGCCTTGTTGACGCACTCGGCATCCACAAGGGTGCCGCGGGCCATGGCCACAAGGTCGGCGCCGCCGGTGGCGATGGTCTCCTCGATGAGCTCGGGGCGCTGGAAAGCGCCGATGGTCAAAACGGGCTTGGAGAAGCCGGATTCCTTCACCTGGCGGGCAAAGATGGCGTTGCACCCGGCCTCGTAGAACTCCACAGGATGCATACGGCTCTGGGAGGGATCCACCATCACGGTGCCGCAGGAGACATGGGCGATGTCGATATCGTCCTCAATGCGCTTGAGGAAGTCGATGCAGTCGTCAATTTTGCCGCCGCCGTCCACGCCGAACTCCTCGGTCAGCTCATCGCCGGAGACACGCACCTCGATGGGAACGCGGGGGCCAACGGCCTCCCGGACTGCCTTGACAATCTCCACCGGGAAGCGGCAGCGGTTTTCGCGGGAGCCGCCGTATTCATCCGTGCGGGTGTTGGAAAGGGGGCTGAGGAACTGGGCGGGGAAGGTGCCGTGGCCCAGATGGAGCATGATCATGTCAAAGCCCACGCGGATGGCGTTGCGGGCGGCTTCTTTATAATCCTCCAGCATGCGGTCCATGGCGGCGCGATCCATCATGGGGCAGTATTCGCCGGTTTCCTCATCGGTTTCGCCGTTGACGGACCAGCAGACCACCTCGCCGTCGATCTCCTCATGGCGGGAGAAGGCCAGCAGCTCCAGGCTGATGCGGGCGTCAAAGAAATGCACCGCGCTGGTCAGCCGGAACCAGTAGTTGTGGTAGTGCATATCGAAGATGTTGGGATCGGAGTGGATCTCATCGGGATGCTCCACCAGGAAGCGGTCCATATTTTGGGCGGAAAAGGTGATGTTTGCTGCGCCGCCCCGGGCCTTTTCCCGGTAATGGGCAATAATGGCCTCGTTAGGATAGGGCTCGCCGGCGCCCAGCAGATGCACGCCGGTGGGGGCGGTCCAAACGCGGTTTTTGAAAATCAGGCCCGGCCAGCGGCCGCGGGCGCCGATAGTGATGGGGCTAAACATATGGGGGTATTTTCTTTCCATAATTCAAGTTACTCCTCTATGTATTTTCTAATTCTGCAAGCTTTCATACCATAGCCAGACTATTATATCATAAAAAAAAGATTCCGCAAGGTAAAATTATTGTTTAACAGAGCGCAAAAAAGCACAAATTTTTCAAAATTTTTCTTGACAGGGCCGCTTCCGTTTGGTATGATTCATCTGTTCAAAGACAGCTGGTTGCCCCCGCTGGGGGGTGTAAATCCAGCCGAGGACAACACATGAGCTTATATCTTTCTGTGTGTCTTTGTCTCTTTGGACAGAGACATTTTTCTTTACAGGAGGTGAAACCCCGAATATGCCGAGCAAAGCCATTCTTTCTGAAAAGCAGGCCATCACAAAGGCTCTTGCCGAGCGCCTTCAAAATGCGCAGGGCGGCGTTTTGGTGGATTACCGCGGCATCAATGTGGCCCAGGATACCGAGCTGCGCCGCAATCTCCGCGCCGAAAACGTGGACTACACCGTGGTGAAAAACACCCTGACCGCCATCGCCATGAAGGAAATCGGCCTGACCGGCCTTGAGGAGCAGCTCAATGGCAGCACTTCTCTGGCCACCAGTGCAGAAGATCCCCTGGTTCCCCTTTATCAGCTGACCAAATTCAGCGAAAAAATGGGCAAGGACATCTTTAATATCAAGGGCGTCTTCCTGGAAGGCAAGGTTCTGACCGCCGCGGAAATCGCGGAGCTGACCGATCTGCCCTCCAAGAATGCTCTCCTCTCCCGCGTTCTTGGCACCATGCTCGCTCCCATCTCTTCGCTGGCCGTTGTTCTCGGTCAGGTTCTGGAGCAGAAGGGCGGCTCTCTGGAGGCCGCTCCCGCCGCCGAATGATTGCGGCGCCACACATCATATAAAAATATTTGGAGGATACTATAATGGCTAGCGAAAAAGTTACCGCTATGATCGAAGAAATCAAAGTCCTCAGCGTTGCTGAACTGGCAGAGCTGGTGCACGCTATCGAGGAAGCTTTCGGCGTTTCCGCCGCTGCCGCCGTGGCCGCTGCGCCCGTTGCCGGCGCCGCCGCCGCTGTGGAAGAGAAGACCGAGTTTGACGTTGTCATGACTGACTTCGGCGCCGAGAAGATCAAGGTCATCAAGGAAGTCCGCGGCATCACCGGCCTGGGTCTGGCCGAGGCCAAGGCCAAGGTTGAGGGCATCCCCGCCGTCATCAAGGAGCAGGTCTCCAAGGACGAGGCCGAGGCCATCAAGAAGCAGCTGGAAGAGGTCGGCGCGAAGGTCGAGCTCAAGTAAGCTTCTCCGCCCCAAAATTCCTGCGCGGAAGCTTTCCACGTTATACGAAACCTGGCGTTATGCAAACGCCAGGTTTCTTTTTTTATTGGTTTTATGCAAGCCTCTTGATAGCGCAAGGCCGCAAAGCAATTCAGCCGTTTATATATCCTGATTGTAGATGCGGGAGACATGGGCCCGGCCGGGGAGCATGATGGCGAAAACCGTAATCAGGTTCACCACCATGAAGCCCGCCACAAGCCCCCGGGCGGGGAGGAGACTGCCCAAAGCTCCGGCCACCAGCGTGCCGCCGATGTTGCCCAGGTTGGTCGTCATCTGGAATGCGCCGTTAAACCGGCCCCGCCAGCCGTTTGGCACATGGCACTGGGTGGTGGAAACGCGGATGTTATAGCTGGTGACGGCCAGCATTCCGGACACAAAGAGCAGCAGAATCATCACGTATTTATGGGTGAACAGGGCCGCGCCCTCCAGAAAGCAGATGGAGATATATACGGTTACGGCGATGGCATATTTCCGGCGGGCGGGATATTTTAGCCGGTATTGCACCAGGCCGCCCAGAAAGCGCCCGATGAGCATGGCGCTTTGCACCACGGTGTAGGTCATCACGCCGAGAGACGCCGCGGATTTGAAATAGGGCAGCCACAGCGTCCGCGCACCGCTGCCGCAGAAGAAGTTGCAGAAAAAGTAAGCGGTGATGCATAGCAGGCCCGGCTCCCCCCGGAGATAGCCGAGCCCCTGCTTCAGCTCCTCCAGCATATAGCGCGCGTCCCGCCGGGCGGGCTTGCCCACCCGGTATTCCTCCGGGGCCTCAATCTGCGTTTCAAAGCAGGCCGCCACAAAAAACAGCGCCGCGTCCGCCAGAAACAGCGGGGCGATGCCCACGCGGAGATAAATCAGCGAGGCCAGCGGGGTGATGGCCTCCGCCAGCGGCTGGAGCATACTGGAAACGGAGTAGGCCCGGGTATAGTTGCCCTCGGAGATGAGATTGGGATAGAGGCTGTCATAGGCCACGAGGTATACGCCGTCAATCGCCCCGATGAGGAGCACGCCCAAAAGCAGAGGGCCATACTGAAACCAGCCGTTTCGGATGAGAAACCAGGCCGCGAGATAGAGCCCGGCGGCCAGAAAATCCAGCAGATAAATGACCTTGACCCGGGAAAAATTATCCACCCAGGGCCCGGCCAGCATCGGCATGACCACCATGGGCAGATAATAGGCCACAAGATACAGGCTGTATAGCAGCACAGAGTTTGTGTAGTCCAGCACCAGAAGACTGATGGCAAAGCCGGAGATGGCGTGGCCCAGCATGGTCACGGCGCTGCCCAGGGTGATGATGGTGAAGCTTTTGTTCCAGAGAGTTTGTTTCATAGGCTGTAAAAAAAGCCTCCCTGTGACGGGAGGCAATCCCAAATTGCGGCGATTAGCCGTGATAGAGCTTTTTGGTTTGATACACGGGCTCGTAAGTGATGTTCACGCCCAGGTGCTGGAAGATATTTTCGTCCACCCGGGAGAGGATTACGGAGGAATGGGCCTCGCAGCCGGAGAGCTTTTCCAGCTGATCCATGGCCAGCGCCGCGTTTTCATCGGTGACGGCGGAGATGGTCAGGGCGATGAGGGTTTCGTCCGTGAGAAGACGGGGATTGCGGTTGCCCATGTGGTCCAGCTTCAGGTGCTGGATGGGCTGGATAACCTCGGGGCTGATGAGCTTGCAGTCCTTGGGGATGCCGGCCAGGGCCTTGAGCGCATTGAGCAGGCAGGCGGAGGAGGAGCCCAGCAGATGGGAGGTTTTGCCGGTGATGATGCGGCCATCGGGCAGCTCCAGGGCCACGGCGGGAGCGCCGGTGGTCTCCGCCCGGGCCACGGCGGCCTCTACCACGGGGCGATCCGCCGAGGAGATGCCGGCGCGCTTCATCAGCAGCTCCAGCTTCAAAACCTCGTTTCCGTGGTTCATGCCCTGGCGCTGGGAGCAGGTGGCGGCATAGAACCGGCGGATGATTTCCTGGTGGGCGGCGGCGCAGCAGACGCTGTCGTCCGAAATGCAGAGGCCGACCATATTCACGCCCATATCCGTGGGGGATTTATAGGGGCTTTTGTCCCAGATGCCCTCCAGCATGGCGTTCAAAACCGGGAAAATTTCCACGTCGCGGTTGTAGTTTACGGTGGTATCGCCATAGGCCTCCAGATGGAAGGGGTCGATCATATTCACATCGTCCAGATCCGCGGTGGCGGCCTCATAGGCCAGGTTGACCGGGTGCTGGAGAGGGAGATTCCAGATGGGGAAGGTTTCAAATTTGGCATAGCCGGCCTTGACGCCCCGCCGGTTTTCATGCCAGATCTGGCTGAGGCAGGTGGCCATTTTGCCGCTGCCGGGGCCCGGCGCGGTGACAACAATCAGGGAGCGGGAGGTTTTTACGTAATCGTTTTTGCCAAAGCCGTCGTCAGAGAGGATGAGCTCCATATTGGCGGGATAGTCGGGGATGGGGTAGTGGAGATAAACATTCAGCCCCAGCGCCTCCAGCTTCCGGCGGAAGGCGGTGGCGGCGCTTTGGCCCTGATACTGGGTGATGACCACGCTGCCCACATAGAGCCCGCAGCCGCGAAAAGCGTCAATCAGGCGGAGGGTGTCCAGGTCGTAGGTGATGCCCAAATCCCCCCGGCGCTTGTTGCGCTGGATATGGTCGGCATTGATGACGACAATGACCTCGGCCTCGTCCTTCATGCCCATGAGCATTTTGATTTTGGAGTCGGGCTGGAAGCCGGGGAGAACGCGGCTGGCGTGGAAATCGTCAAAGAGCTTGCCGCCAAATTCCAGATAGAGCTTGCCGCCAAAGCTGGCGATGCGCTCCCGGATTTTTTCGGATTGCTCCCGGAGATATTTATCGTTATCGAAGCCGATGGGCGCCATAAACTGTCACACTCCTTGCTCCAAATCTCAACAAAAGAGAGTATACAACATTTTCCGCCGGCGCGCAATAATTTTACCCGGCGGGATCTGCGGATTTTTCCTTTTCTTTGGGAGAGAAGTGTGGTACAATAAATTGAATTACTATGGATAACTGCCCGCTGCTGGCCGGGCCGGGGCAAAGCGCCCCGGAAAGAAAGGCGACCTTATATGATTCTGAATAAAATTTTCGGCAGCCACTCGGACCGTGAACTGAAAAAGCTCCGGCCGCTTGTGGACAAAATAGAAGCGCTGGAGGAGGAGTATCGCGGGCTCACCAATGAGCAGCTCCAGGCCAAAACCGGGGAATTCAAAGCCCGGCTTCAGGCGGGGGAGACCACGGACGACCTCCTGCCGGAGGCTTTCGCGGCGATTCGGGAGGCCTCCGACCGCATCGTTGGGATGCGGCCTTTCCGGGTGCAGCTTATCGGCGGCATCGTGCTCCACCAGGGGCGCATCGCCGAGATGAAAACCGGCGAGGGCAAAACCCTTGTGGCCGTTTTGCCCAGCTATCTGAACGCGCTCACTGGCGAGGGCGTCCATGTGGTCACGGTCAACGACTATCTGGCCCGGCGCGACTCGGAATGGATGGGCAAGATTCATCGCTTCATGGGGCTGGAGGTGGGCCTCATTGTCCATGGCCTCACCCGGAAGGAGCGCCAGAAGGCCTATGCTGCGGATATCACCTATGGCACCAATAACGAGATGGGCTTTGACTATCTTCGGGATAATATGGCCCTTTATAAAAAAGACATGGTGCAGCGGGGCCATGCCTATGCCATCGTGGACGAGGTGGACTCCATCCTCATTGACGAGGCCCGCACCCCGCTCATCATCTCCGGCCAGGGGGATGAGAGCACCGATATGTACCGCCAGGTGGATGATTTTGTCCGCCGGCTCCGCCGGGGCACGGTGAAGTCCGTGGAGGAAAAAACCGAGCTGGAGGAGGCGGACGAAACCGCCGATTATCTGGTGGACGAAAAGGCCCGCACCGCCAGCCTCACCGCCCGGGGCATCGCCAAGGCGGAGGAGCATTTCGGCGTGGAAAACCTCTCCGACCTGGAGAATACAACCCTGTCCCACCATATCAACCAGGCCATTAAGGCCCACGGCGTCATGCGCCGGGACACCGACTATGTGGTGAAGGACAACGAGGTCATCATCGTGGACGAATTCACCGGCCGCCTCATGCTGGGTCGCCGGTATTCCGAGGGCCTGCATCAGGCCATCGAGGCCAAGGAGCGGGTGGAGGTTCAGCGGGAGAACAAAACCCTTGCCACCATCACCTTTCAAAACTACTTCCGTCTTTACGGCAAGCTGGCCGGCATGACCGGCACCGCCCTGACAGAGGAGGAGGAATTCGTATCCATCTACGGGCTGGATATTATCGAAATCCCCACCAATAAGCCGGTTGCCAGAACGGACTGGCCGGATGTGATTTATAAAAACGAGGCCGGAAAAAACCGGGCGATTCTCCAGCAGATTGAGGACTGCCACGCCAAGGGCCAGCCGGTGCTGGTGGGCACGGTGAGCATTGAAAAGAGCGAATATCTGTCCTCGCTGCTGAAGAAAAAGGGCATTGCCCATAATGTTCTAAACGCCAAGCACCACGAAAAGGAAGCGGAGATCGTGGCCCAGGCGGGCAAGCTGGGCGCCGTCACCATCGCCACCAATATGGCCGGCCGCGGCACGGACATCACGCTGGGCGGCAACGGGGAATACCTGGCCCGGCAGGATTTGAAGAAAGCGGGCTATGAGGAGGACGTGATTTCCGAGGCCACCGGCTATGCCGAAACCGATGACGAAACCGTTCTGGCGGCCCGGGAGCTTTATGCCCAGCGCCTGGCCGCCCACAGGGAGATTACCGCCGCGGAGGCCGAAGAGGTTCGGGCGGCGGG
>X279_Western_Grey_Kangaroo__coassemble_17_pt1 | contig 22494 bp, 18 predicted proteins | sample X279_Western_Grey_Kangaroo__metabat2_high_PE_001 | metagenome-assembled genome bin X279_Western_Grey_Kangaroo
GAATGGGGCAGACCCTGACCCCAGCTTTATCCTTGCGCCAGGTGGCAGCAATCGCGCCGTCAATCAAAATCACAGCCTCCACGATGCCGGCCTTGCCCCAAACCTTATGATTGTGTTCCCCGTCAACCAGCCAGGATTTATCCTGATAGTTCAGGCAAATGGGGTCAAATTTCCCGGTGATGATTACCGGGATTTCCGTGGCCGCCGCCAGCAGCGCCAAATCCTTGCGGGGCAGCAGCATTTTGCCGTTTACCTGTATGTATTCCCCCTGGATGCGGTCAAAGGTCGGGTTTACCTCGGGCGCGGTTTTTCCCAGCCAGTGCTTGAAATCCCGCAGCGTGGCAGGGCCATATACATCAAAATACGCCCGCATCACATCCTCCATCGTGATGTCCGCGCGGACCGGACTGTGATTGATTTCCAGCCGCTTTTTGTATTTGCTCCGGAGGACGCCCCGGCGCACCAGCTCAATAAACGCGCCGCTCCACGCCCGAATAAAGCTTCTGTTGCAGCCCAGCTTTTCCAGCTCGTCCACAGAGACAAAATCCCTGTCCTGGCAGACGTCAATGATGTGCTGCAAATCCGCTTCGTCCTTGGCGGTGGTTATCTTCGTCCGGCGGAACCAGTTGTCAATGACATTGTTGATAAAAACCGCCTTCTCATAGTACCGCTTCCCCATGAGGAATATGGTATTACGCACATACCAAACCCGGATGGCCGCCTGCTGAACCTCCTCCGCAGTCGCCGCTTTTGCAAGCCGCCGATTCACATTGAAAAAGGCGTCGCTTTCATTCTGGGCCTGGATTTCCAGCGCCGCAAACAGCTGGTCCAGCGTTTCAAAAGGCGCGATAAGCCCTTGCTTGTAAAGCCGTAAATATCGAATTTGTTGTATGGTCAGGTCCATGGCTCTCTTGCCCATCTGCAAACTGCATGATTGATTTCATGATACATCAAATAATCCGAACCCATCTCCAATAAGGAAGATTTGGTTCGGATTATCGGAGTTTGGTGCCGGTGGCGGGATTTGAACCCGCACGTCCCTGGGGACAAGGGATTTTAAGTCCCCTGTGTCTGCCATTCCACCACACCGGCCCACACAGTAAGAGTATACCAAATCGCCCGCGGAAGTCAAACACAATCTCGCCCGCGCCGAAGCCCGGCAAGGATTTGTTTGCAATGCACCGCAATGTGGAGTATAATGATATATTAATAATAAAGAATAATTAAAAATTTAAAATATATAGTAAGGAACTTGAAACCGATATGAAACGCAAGGTATGGAACATCCCTCCCGCGGTGACCATACCCGAAGAGCTCTCACAGGCAGGGTATACCCCCCTGCTGGCATCCGTGCTTGCCTCCCGGGGCATTGCCACCGCTGCGGCGGCAAAGGCCTTTTTGGAGGGCGGCTCCTGCGCGCTGGAGGATCCCCTTCTTCTGGCCGATATGGACGCCGCCATTCAGCGCATCCGGCAGGCACAGCGCCACGGGGAAAAGGTGGTTGTCTACGGCGATTACGACGTGGACGGCATCACCTCTGTATGCCTTCTGGCGGAGTATCTTCGGGATATGGGCCTTTCCACCGAAATTTACATCCCGGACCGGATGGAGGAGGGCTACGGGCTGAACACCGGCGCCATCGACCGGCTCCACGCCCAGGGCGTCACGCTCATCATCACGGTAGACTGCGGCGTTACCGCCATCCCGGAAGCGGACTATGCCGCCGCGCTGGGCATAGACCTGCTCATCACCGACCACCATGAGTGTCAGGCGGAGCTGCCCAGGGCCGTGGCCGTGATCGACCCCAAGCGGCCGGACTGCCTCTATCCAAACCGAAATCTCGCCGGCGTGGGCGTGGCTTTCAAGCTGGTCTGCGCGCTGGCGGGAGACAGCGCGGCCATGCTGGATCGCTTTGCGGATTTGGTGGCGGTGGGCACCGTTGCAGACGTCATGCCCCTGGTGGGGGAAAACCGGGCCATTGTCAAGCGCGGTCTGGAGATGCTCCGCGCAAAGCCGCGCCCGGGCCTTGCCGCCCTGTTTGAGGAATGCGGTCTTGGGGAAAACCGGCTGACCGCCATGTCCATCGGCTTCACCGTGGCCCCCCGCATCAACGCCGCCGGCCGGCTGGGCCGGGTGGATCACGCCGCCGCGCTTATGATGGAGCGAAACCCCCTCCGGGCCGCCCGTCTGGCCGGCGAGCTGTGCGAGATGAACCGGGAGCGCCAGCAGCTGGAGGCCGTCATCTGGGAGCAGGCGCTGGCCATGCTGGAGCAGCCCGCGCCCACCGGCCCCATCGTTTTGGCCCATGAGGGCTGGCACCAGGGCGTTATCGGCATCGCCGCCTCCCGCCTATCGGAAACCTATGCTCTGCCCGCCGTGATTATCTCGCTGGAGGGGGAGCGGGGCAAGGGCTCCTGCCGCAGCTACGGCGGTTTCAATCTATTCGACGCGCTCGCCGCCTGCGAGCCCTATCTGGAGGGCTTCGGCGGCCACACGCTGGCGGCCGGGCTGAACATCCGCCGGGACCAGGTGGCGGATTTTCGCCGGGCGCTGCGGGAATATTACGCTGACCATCCCCCCCAGGGGGAGGAGGGCCTGGCGCTGGAGCTTCTCATCAACAGCCGGGAGCTGCTCACCATGAGCTGCGTGGAATCCCTGGAGGCGCTGGAGCCCTGCGGCAGCGAAAACCCCCGCCCGCTGTTTGCCATGCTGGATGCGCGCCTGACGGAGCTTACGCCCATTGCCGGCGGCAAGCATGTCCGCTTAAAACTGGAAAAATTCGGCCAGCTCTATGACTGCGTATGGTTTTCCCATGCCGCCGACCAGCTGGGCGTTTCCCCCGGCGACCAGGTGGACGCCGCTTTTTACCCCCAGATCAGCGAATTCCGCGGCCACCGCAGCGTGCAGCTTGTGCTCCAGGATCTCCGTCCCACGGACGTGGTCGGCATTTGCCGGCGCGCCCTCGCCGGGGAGGACATTCCCGGCGCCGCCATCAACCGGGGAGAGCTGGCCCGCATCTGGCGGCGGCTGGAAAAGCTTGCCCCGCTGCGGCTGGGGCTGAAATCCCTTGGCACGCTGGAGGCCCGGCTGACCCCAACCCAGATTGCGCTGGGCCTGCGGATTTTTCAGGAGCTGGCCCTGGCCGAGCTCCGCCTTTCGGATGCCGAGCTTTCCATCGCCCTCACTGACCGGAGCGAAAAAGCCGACCTGATGCAATCCCCCACCTGGCGAAAATACCATCGGTAAAACAGGAAAAGAGACGCCCATGGAAGCATTTGTACCGGAAAAAGCCTATGAAACGCTGGAAGCCGCCGTGCTGGAAAACTCCCCCCATGCCGACACGGAGGCCATTCGCCGCGCCTTTAATTACGCCGTTGCCGCCCATGAGGGCCAGCTTCGCAAGGACGGCTCGCCCTATGTGACCCACGCCATCGCCGCCGCCGCCATCGCCGCCGAAATGGGCATGGACGAGGTGGGCGTGATCGCCGCCCTGCTCCACGATGTTCTGGAGGACACGGAGATCTCCCACGAGGAGATGGCCGAGCTCTTCGGCGAGGAGGTCGCCAGCGTGGTAGAGGGCGTCACCAAGCTGACCCGGATGCAATACACCACGCTGGAAGAAAACCAGATGGAAAATCTGCGGAAAATGCTGCTGGCCATGTCCAAGGACATCCGGGTCATCCTGATCAAGCTGGCCGACCGGCTCCACAATATGCGTACCATGGCCTTCCAAAATCCGGAAAAGCAGCTGACGAAAAGCCGGGAAACCATGGAAATCTATGCCCCCATCGCCCACCGGCTGGGCGTGGAAAAGGTCAAGTCCGAGCTAGAGGATTTGTCTTTGCAGTATCTCGATCCCGTGGGCTATCAGGAGATTACCAATATCATCGACAAGCGCCGGGATATTATGGAAAAATTCCTCAAGGAGATGGAGCGCCGCATCGAGCAGCGCATGGCCGAGGAGGGCATCCAGTGCAAGGTCTACGGCCGGCTGAAGCATAATTACAGCATCTACCGCAAGATGTATACCCAGCATCTGGGCGTGGAGGAGATTTTCGACCTGTGCGCTTTCCGGGTGATTGTGAGCAATCTGGCCGACTGCTATAACGTTTTGGGCATCATCCATGAGATGTTCCGCCCCGTGCCCGGCCGGTTTAAGGACTATATCTCCACCCCAAAGCCCAACGGCTATCAAAGTCTTCATACCACCGTCATCGGCGCGGAGGGCATCCCCTTTGAGGTGCAGATCCGCACCTGGGGCATGCATATGACCGCCGAATACGGCGTGGCAGCCCATTGGAAATATAAGGCCGGCCCCGCCGGACATAAGGAGGGCGACGAGGAAAAATTCGCCTGGATCCGCCGCCTGCTGGAAACCCAGCAAAACTCCGATACCCAGGATTTTTACCACAACCTCAAGGTGGATATGTTTGACGACGAGGTCTTCGTCTTCACGCCCAACGGCGATGTGAAAAGTCTGCCCGCCGGGGCAACGCCTGTGGATTTCGCCTATTCCATCCACTCTGCCGTGGGCAACCGCATGACCGGCGCCAAGGTAAACGGGCGCATCGTGCCCATCAGCTATCCCCTGCAAAACGGCGACATTGTAAATATCATCACCTCCAACTCCTCTGCCGGACCCAGCCGGGACTGGCTCACCATCGCCAAATCCGGCGAAGCCCGCTCCAAAATCAAGCAGTGGTTCAAAAAGGAAAAGCGGGAGGAAAACATCCAGCAGGGCCGGGGTATGTTTGAGGCCGAGGCCCGGCGCCAGGGGCTCGCCATGGCGGATATGGCCGACCCGGAGCTGATTCCCCATATCCTCAAGCGCATGGCCGTGCAGGAGCCGGACGATATCTATGCCTCCATCGGCTATGGCGGCATGACCGCCGCCCACGCGGTGGGCCGCATCCGGGACGAGATTCTCCGCAACCGCGCCCCCGCCCGGAAAAACGAGCTGGAAAAAATGCAGGAGCGGGCCGACCGCCGCCAGCAGCAAAAGCCGCCCAAGGCCATTCAGGGAATTTTGGTGGAGGGGCTTGATAACTGCCTCATCAAATTCTCCCGCTGCTGCACCCCCGTTCCCGGGGATGACATCATCGGCTATATCACCCGGGGGCTGGGCGTATCCATCCACCGGCGGGACTGCGTCAACCATACCCGGGACGCGGACGCCGGCCGCTGGATCAATGTCTCCTGGGCCAACCAGACAAACGACACCTATACCGCCGAGCTCCATATCGTATCCGACGAGCGAAGCGGCATGGTCATGGATATCGCCACCGTTCTCAATTCCCTCAACGCCCGCGTCCGGGGGCTAACCGCCCGGGACACCGGCAAGGGCACCTCCACCGCCACCATCACGCTGGACGTAAAGGACCTGGAGGAGCTGCAAACCATCATCAACAAGCTCCAAACCATCCGCGGCCTGCGGTCCGTCTCCCGCAGCGGAAATTAACAGGAGGCGCTTTATGAAAGCTGTACTCACCCGCGTGAAAAACGCCTCCGTGGAGATTGACGGCCAGCTCCGCGGCGCCATTGAGGCCGGATTTCTCGTTTTGCTGGGCGTTCATACAGAGGACACCATGGCCGAGGCCGAAAAGATGGCCGATAAGATTTGCGGCCTGCGAATTTTTGAGGACGAAAACGGGAAAATGAATCTCAACCCCCAAACCGCAAACGCCGCCAATCTGCTCATCATCAGCCAGTTTACCCTCTTCGCCGACTGCCGCAGCCGCCGCCCGGGCTTCACCGAGGCGGCCCGGCCGGAAACCGCCATCCCGCTCTATGAGGCGGTGATCCGCCTGTGCCGGGAGCGGGGCTTTTATGTGCAGACCGGCGTATTCGGCGCGGATATGCAGGTGCGTAGTCAAAACGACGGCCCTGTCACCATACTGCTGGACACAAAGGAGTTATAACCATGCTCATCAAAACCCTGCCCGTGGGCCAGATTGAGGCCAACTGCTACATCGTGGCCGACGAGGAAACGCTCGCCTGCGCCGTCATCGACCCCGGCGATGAATCCAATACCATCTTGGATTATCTGGAGGACCGCAAGCTGACGGTCAAATACATTTTCCTCACCCACGGCCATTTTGACCACACCATGGCGGCCAACGCCATCCATGAGGAAACCGGCGCGCCCATTTGTATGCACCGGGCCGATTCCAACGCCACCATCTCCTCCGCCCCTTTCCGCTTCAATCCCCCGGAGGACACCATCTGGTACGGCGAGGGCGATACCTTTCAGGTGGGCGGCCTCACCTTCCAGGTGCTGGAAACCCCCGGCCACACCCCCGGCGGCGTCTGCCTCCTCTGCGGGGAGGCTCTCTTCACCGGCGACACGCTGTTTCGGGAGTCCTGCGGCCGCACCGATTTCCCCGGGGGCGACATGGAGCAGCTGATGCGGAGCCTGAAGCGCCTTTCCGATTTGCCGGGAGATTATGAGGTCTATCCCGGCCACATGGACAGCACCACGCTCAGCCGGGAGCGGCTGTTTAACTACTATCTCCGCTATGCAAACGAAACGGTCAACTGATTTTGCGGAGATGTTTGCAAAAGCATAAAAAAGCGAGAGGCGTCGCGCCTCTCGCTTTTTTATCGGTTGCCGCTTTCAGTCCGGGCGGCGGGTCACATGATATACCCCCGTGGCGGTGGCCACAGGCAGCTTTTCCGCCCCCTCCGCCCAGGCCCGCGCCGCGGTATGGCACAGGGAAAACCCGGCCATGGTAACGCTGGCCTCCAGAAAAACGGTTTTCTCCGGCGGTATGGGCCGCAGATAATTCACCTGCATGGAAACCGTGGGCGTCATGCAGCCGGTGGTGCAATAGCGGGCCAGGATGCCCATGGTGAAATCCAGCAGCGAGGCCGTCACGCCCCCGTGAACCATCCCGGAGGGATTGGTCATCCAGTCTTCCAGCTCCGCCGCCAGGAGAACGGTCTTTTTCTCATAGTCGCAGGCCACAAACCGAACCCCCAGCATGGCGTTATAGGTGCCGCCGCATTCGGCCCGCATCCAGCGAAAATAATCTGCAAAAGCCTTTTCCATGCCCTCCTGGCTCCGGAGGTCGGCCCGGTCAAAAATCATCATCCCCGCGCCTCCGGCTCCGTCCGCTGATAAATCGCGTCCATATCCACCTCGCCCTCGATGCCGGGCACAGCGCCGGTGAAGCTATACTGCCAGTAGTCATGGTCATAGTAAAATTCCGGGGCATAGCCGGGGTCGCCCATCCAGATGGTTATCCCCGCAAACTGCTCCAGGTCGTATGTAAAATAGGCCAGATTCAAATACATATAAACGCCGGCGTCATAGCCCTCCGACTCGATCAGCCTGCAATATTCCAGGCAGGCCGCCGTGACCGTCTCTCCGGGGACCTCATCGGTGCGGGCGGCGTCCGTGCCGATTTTTTCCCAGTCGAAAAATACGGGCAGCTGGAGGTCATATCCCTCCAGAAGCTCCAGCGTATAGAGAGCCTCCTCCGCCGCCTCCGCAATGCTCACGGCCTGGGAGAAGAAATACACGCCCACATCCAGCCCCGCGGCCTGGGCCCCCTCAATATTCCGGCGGAAGTCGGCGTCCTCATTCAGCCCGCCGGCGCTGTAACCCCGCCAGCCGCAGCGGATGATGGCAAATTCCACGCCGGAATCGGCCACCGCCTGCCAGTCAATCTCGCTCTGGTGGTCCGAAACGTCCACCCCCAGGCGCAAAGCGCAGTCCGCCCCGGCATAGTCCGCCCGGCCGTTTTCTACGGAGAAAAGGCTTTGATCCAGGGGGAAAACCGCAAGATTTTCTATCTCATCCACCCACATGGTGCCGCCGGCGCCGTCGCTCACCTCCACCATGCCCTCATGGGGGTCCGGGGTGGGCATGGGCGCGGACGTGGGGGAGACCTCCTGCTTTTGGGCGCAGCCCGAAAGCAGGGCGGCGGCCAGCATGGCGGCCGCAAAAAAAGACAAAATTCGTTTTTTCATAGTGCCGCCATCATACCACAAATGCTTTTCTTTTGCAAATTGCCCCGTAGCCCTTGCTTTCAGGCGCATTTGTGGATAAAATATAGAGAAATAACAGCAACCGGAGGAATTTGCACATGGCTATTTCTATCAAAAATATCCTGCTGCTGGCCGACCGCGATCTGGCCGCCGGCCGCTATGCCGATGCGGAGGCGGAATACGCCAAAATCCTGGAGGCGGACGCCAATCACTATCTGGCGCTCCATGGCCGGGGCGTTGCCCGCACCTGGCAGAGCACCCTTCTGGACGGCGACCCCGTGGCCCTCATCGCCAGCACCGAGGACGCCCTGCGTATGTGCGAAAAGCAAAATGGCGACCGAGACGCTTTCATGGCCCGCATCGCCATCGACCTCATAAACCTCACCAGCACCAAATATAACGAGCTCACCCGCATCTATGCCAGCATCGCCCGCAAGGAAAACCAGAAGGCCCCCTCGCCCCTGTTTTTCTATACCTGGTCGCTCTCCCATCCCCAGGGGCTCTCCCTCTCGGACATCTATATCCCCATGATTAACTATCTCGCCGCCCTCATCGCGGTCAGCGAATACCTGGATAAGCTGCTGGAGGGCTATACCCGGCTCGCCAACCGCCGGCTGCACAATATCGGCAATCTCGCCATCTTCTATGATTGGCTCATCGCCTTCCACGCCACCGGCCGCGTTGCCCCGGACTATTACGCCGCCGTGGTCGCCAAAAAGGCCGCGCTGGAAAAGCTGCGGAAAAAGCTGGAGAAGCACCTGGACGAGCCGGAATACCGCAATGTCCCCAGCGTGCCCCCCGAGGGCCGGCCTCTGCCCGGCATCGCTGCCGAGGTGGATAAGGAGCAAAAGGTCGCCGTCTTTGGCGTTCGCCCCCCCATCGAGGTCATCTGCCCGATTTGCGGCACCATCCAGAAATCCAACCGCTCCATCTGCTTCCAGTGCTCCTGCCAATTCCTGTTTAAGGACGAGCAGGAGAGCTGACCGGCCTGACCGCCAACCCCAAAACCCCGGCTTTGGCCGGTTATCCCGTAAAACAGTGAAAAACGACCTATGATTCGTTCATAGGTCGTTTTTTTGTTCTGTTCAAAAATTATTTACAGACTATTCACGTTCCGGGCACAATCTTTCCGCTCCGTTCCGGTATTGTAATATTATCCCCCGCCATCACGCCATTTTGTAAGGAGCGCGCTATGAAACGATCTTATCTTTCCGTCCTCGCGCTGATTCTCGGCATCCTGTGCCTCGCCGGCTGCGCCGCCCAGTCCGCCGCCGTCCAGCCGGACCCAGAGCTTCCCGGCACGCCCCACGCGGTCAGCGGCTATATCGTTGTCCGGGGATTTGAGTGGGGCCCGGGCGTGAATAAAGTCATTCTGGAGCTGGACCAGGCGGTGGACGGCGTCTTCCCGGAGGGCGCCAAAGTCACCACCTCCCATTACGAGCGCACCGTTTTGGATGCCTATCTCTCCGACAGCATGGGCTACGCCGTCAAGGGCGCCTCCCAATACATCGCCTTTGACCTGGAAACCAGCTTTGACTGCACCGGCTCCCCCTTTGAGGTAGATATGGATACCGAGCTGAACAACTGGGCGGATGATTATTATGTAAACCTCTCCGTCTCCGTGGTCAGGGACAATATCCGCTTTCCCATCACGCTGTATGCCGACTGCATCGAAAACCGCATCTGTCCGGAGCTGAGCCGGTTCACCGAGCCCGCCAGCTTCAGCGGCGAATATGAAAATCCGCTCACCCACGAGCTGGAGACGCTGACGCTGACCTATGCCGCCTATGAGCCGTCCAACCTTGCCAGCTGGGAGCAAAACCCGCTCATCATCTGGCTGCACGGGCTTGGCGAGGGCGGAACGGATATTGAAAAAACCATCCTGGGAAATGAGGCCTCCGCCCTCACGGAGAGCGAGATTCAGGGACATTTCATCTCCGGGGAGCAAACCGGCGCCTATGTGCTCATCGTCCAAACGCCCACCTATTGGCTGGACAGCGGCGACAATACCTATGGCAAGGGGGATATGCCCTCCCGGTATATGGAGATTCTCATGGACACCATCCAGGCCTATGTGGCCCAGAATCCCGATGTGGACCCGGACCGCATCTATATCGGCGGGGCCTCCAACGGCGGGTTTATGACGCTGGAGATGTGCATTCATTATCCCGATTATTTCGCGGCGGCCTTTCCCTGCTGCCCGGCCTATGCCTATTACGTCTACGCCAAGGATCTTGCGGGCAATTACCGCACCATTTTCCTCAAAGAATATATCCGCACACGGCTGGTATATTTCAGCGAGGAGAAGGCGGAGCTCCTCACCCAAACGCCCATCTGGTTCCTCCAGGCCATTGACGATACGATTGTGCCCGCCTTTGACTATACGCTGCCGGTATACCGGGCCATTTTGCAGGCCGGGGCGGATAACGCCTGGTGCAGCCTGTATTTCGGCACCCGGGGCACCGAGAGCGCCGATACCCAGTATATGGCTCATTGGGTCTGGGTGTATCTGCTCAACGACCAGGTCTCCCGGGCGCAGGTCCCGGATTCCATTCGGGACAGCACGGAGCAAACCTTCCTTTCCGGCTATTATCCTGACCGAAACGGCGGCCCGCTGGCCGTCACCGACGGCGACGGCAACGCCTATGACAGCATCTTTGCCTGGATGAACGATCAGGTGCGGGATTGAGCGCGCCCCAAAACTGTGATATAATGACCGATAGCTCCGTTATCGGTCATTTTTCATTGGCGGGAGGTTTTTTCCCATGCTCAAAGAGCGGCGCGCCATCGAGCCCATCGCCCATATCCGGTCCGATCTGCCAACCAAATTCGGCCTGCCCCGCCAAAGCGGTCTGGTGCCGGCGCTGGAGGCCCGCATCATATTTGCGCCGCCGTATCGGGACCCGGTGGCCTTTCGCGGGCTGGAGGGGTATTCCCATATCTGGCTCATCTGGGGCTTTTCGGAAAACCGCCGGGAGGCATGGGCCGCCACGGTGAAGCCGCCCCGGCTGGGCGGCAACAGGCGCATGGGCGTCTTCGCCACCCGCTCCCCCTATCGGCCCAATGCTCTGGGGCTCTCCTCCGTGAAGCTGGAGGCCGTCACGCTGGACGAGAAGCTGGGCCCGGTGCTCACCGTTTCCGGCGCGGACCTTATGGACGGCACCCCGCTCTATGACATCAAGCCCTATCTCCCCTATACGGACAGCCATCCCGACGCCCGGGGCGGCTTTGGGGCGGAGCTTCTGGACTATGGGCTGGCGGTCGTTTTCCCGGAGGCGCTGCTCCAAAAAATCCCGGAGGAAAAGCGCGCCGCCCTGCTGGGGCTTCTGGCCCAGGACCCCCGCCCCGCCTATCTGGACGATCCCGCCCGCCGCTATGGCTTCAACTATCTCGACCATGACGTCCGCTTCACCGTGGAGGGCCAAACCCTCACCGTGGTTGAGATTGCGGATTTATAAAAAGCACCCGCCAAAGGAGGCTATCCTCATGCGCGCCACCTTCTCTCATTCCGGCCCCGCCGCTCCACAGCGCTGATGGGCCAGACGGATCTCACCACCGGCGGCATCTATAAGTCGCTGGTCAAATACGCCGCCCCCGTGGTCGGCTCCAACCTGCTCCAGGCGCTTTACGGGCTGGTGGATACCATCGTGGCCGGGCAGTTTATCGGCTCTGACGCTCTTTCGGGGCTCACAAATGCCAACACGGTGATCAATATGTTCACCCAGATTATCCTGGGCCTGTGCATGGGCGGCGGCATCCTCATCGGCCAGTATTACGGCGCCCGGGACCGCAAAAACGGCCACGAGGCCACCGCCACCCTCTTCACGGGAAGTCTGCTTGCGGGGCTTTTCGCCCTGCTGCTCCTGTTTTTTGGCAGCCGCGGCCTGCTCACCGTGCTGGGCGCGCCCGCGCTGGAGGAGGCGGACATTTATCTGCGCGTTTGCGCCGTGGGCTTTCTCTTTATCGGGGGCTATAACGGCGCGGCGGCGGCGCTTCGGGCCGTGGGCAATTCCCGGGCCCCGCTGGTATGCGTGGCGGCCACGGCGGCAGTCAACGTGGTTTTGGATATTTTATTCGTGGTCGGCTTCGGCATGGGCGTTTTCGGCGCGGGCCTCGCCACCGTGATTTCCCAGGCCATGAGCTTTTTCGTGGCGGTATATTATCTGTTCCGCGACCCGGAAACCTTTGGTCTTCGCCCCGGCAAGCTCTATCTGCGGCGGGATAAGCTCCGCCGGGAGCTGAAGCTGGGCATCCCCTGCGCGGTGCAGATGTCCGTGGCGGCCATCTCCTGGCTCTCCGTCACCTTTCTCATTAACTCTTACGGCGTCACCGTCTCGGCCGGAAACGGCGTTTCAAACCGCATCAAGGAATTCTGCCAGCTGTTCATCACCGCCATGACCACCGCCACCGCCAGCATGATTGCCCAAAATATGGGCGCCGGCCATTATGACCGCGCCCGCAAAACCACCTATTCCGCTATGAAAATCACCGTGGCCATGGCCCTTTTCATCATCGCGCTGGTGCAGTGCCTCGCCCCCCGGATGGTGGGCCTTTTCACTGCGGACCCCGCCACGGCGGCCGCCGCCGTGCGAAACCTCCGCGTGGAGATCTTCGGCCAGGTATTTTATGCCGTATTTCTGGTTTACCATGGGCTGATGCTGGGCTCCGGGGATACCTGGTTTGTATTCCTCTCCAGCTTTATAAACTGCATCCTCGCCCGCGTCACGCTGGGCATCGCCTTTAACGCCGTCTGGGGGCTGGACGGCATATACTTCGCCTGTATGCTCGCCCCGTTCACCTCCGTCCCCTTCGGCATCTGGTATGAGCGCAGCGGCCGCTGGCGGCGCAGTATTCTCCAGGGCAAATAAGAGCCCCAGCCCATGGCGCGGCAGGCGCCCGACGCCTATCCGCAGCTTTCGCTTGGAATATACGAGGGCGGCCATCCCGTCACCCCCGGCAAATTGACCTCCCCGCGGTGGATATAAGAAATCAATCTGGATTTTACAGAGGTATGCAATCATGAGCGTCCGAGAAATCAACCCCAAAGAAACCACCAGGGCCTCCGCCTTTGAATTGTGGATGAAGGCGCCAAATCCGATGGTAACTTTCTTTAAGACATTGGATGTGATGCCCTTGGTAAAAGCCGGCAAAACACAAAATATGAAGTTCAATATGCTTCTTGACTATTGCATCGGCAAAGCGGCAAGCACGGTAAAGGAATTTTATATTCTGCCCGTTGGCGGCAAGCTAATGCAATACGATAAAATCGCCGTCAATACAATCCTTAAAAACAAGGCCGGCGAGGTAAGCTCCTGCGACATTGCCTATACGGATGACCTGGAGCAATTCAATGCAGATTATCTCCAATATACCAAACAGGTTCACGACACCTGTTCCGACCGTGACCTGTCCGGGGAATATATGGTGCTTGGCACATCCGCCATTGTGGATACGGAGCTGGACGGCGCCGTGGGAATGAACAGCGGTATATTCAATAACCCGTTTATGATATGGGGCAAATACAGAATTGAGGGCGACAGGGCGCTGCTGCCCGTCTCTTTTCAGTTTCACCACACCCAAATGGACGGCGCTCACGCCGGGGCATTTTTGAAAAAGCTGGAAGAAGAAATCGCAAAATTTTCATCGAAGAGTTTATGATTTTTTAAGGCTGCCATAAAATTCTTAATTCGCAAAAAATAAAAGCCGCCATCCCTTTCCGGGATGACGGCTTTTGTTATACCGGGCGCTGCTTATTCGGCGCTGTCGATGGGCAGGCCGGCCTGCTGGCGCTCCTTGATAGCGTCCTTGCGGGAGAGGTTCACGCGGCCGCGCTCGTCAATCTCGCTGACCTTAACCCAGGTGTAGTCGCCCACATTGATGCAGTCCTCCACCTTTTCGGTGCGCTTGAACTCCAGGTCCTTGATATGAACCATGCCGTCCTTGCCGGGCACCAGCTCAATGAAGGCGCCAATGGGGATAATGCGCACGCACTTGCCGTAATACAGCGCGCCCACCTCGGGCACGAATACGATATTGTCGATGGTCTGCTTCGCCATGCGGCAGGCCTCAATGTCCTCGGAGGCGATATAGATAGAGCCATCGTCCTCGATATCAATCTTGCAGCCGGTATCGGCGGTGATCTTCTGAATCACCTTGCCGCCGGAGCCGATAACCTCGCGGATTTTGTCGGGATGGATCTTCATCTTAATCATCTTGGGCGCGGTGGCGGCAAGCTCCGTCCGGGGCTCGGGAATCACGGGCAGCATAATCTCGTCCAGAATCTGGAAGCGGGCCTCCCGGGTAATCTCAAAGGCCTCTTTGACGATTTCGTGCTTCAGGCCGTCGTTTTTCAAATCCATCTGGATGGCGGTGATGCCCTTTTTGGTGCCGGCCACCTTGAAGTCCATCTCGCCATGGAAGTCCTCCACGCCCTGAATGTCGATAAAGGTGGTGAAATCATCGCCGTCCTGGATGAGGCCGCAGCTGATGCCGGCCACGGGGGCCTTGATGGGCACGCCGGCGGCCATGAGGGCCAGCGTGGTGCCGCAGATGGAGCCCTGGGACGTGGAGCCGTTGGAGGAGAGAACCTCGCTGACCACGCGGATGGAATAGGGGAAATCCTCCACCGCGGGGGTAACCGCCTCCAGCGCCTTTTCCACAAGGGCGCCATGGCCCTGCTCCCGGCGGCTGGTGGACCGGCTGGCGCGGGCCTCGCCGGTGGAATAGCTGGGCATATTATAGTGGTGCATGAAGCGCTTTTCCGTCTCCTCCCAGATGGTATCCAGCTTCTGGGCGGCGGACATGGTGTTCAGCGTGGCGATGGAGAGAACCTGGGTCTGGCCGCGGGTGAACAGGCCGGAGCCATGCACCCCGGGAACCATGTCCACCTCCGCGCCCAGCGCGCGGATTTCATTCATGGCGCGGCCGTCCACACGCTTGCCGGCCAGCAGCCATTTCTTCACAACCTTCTTCTGCAGCTTGTAGAGAATCTCGTCCATATACTGCATGATATCGGGATGCTCTTCGCTGTATTTCGCCTCCATGGCGGAGACCCACTCGTTCACCCGGGCCTCGCGGACATTTTTGTCGTCCGTGTCCATGCAGTATTCCATGCCCGCGAATTCATTGGCGCAGAGCTTGTCAAAAAGCTCGTCGTCAAAGGCGGCATGGGCGTATTCAAACTTGGGCTTGCCCACCTCGGTGACCATCTGGTCGATGAGGTCCAGCACGGGCTGAAGCTTTTCGTGCGCCTGCACAATGCCCTCATACATGATGTCATCCGGGACCTCCTTGGCCTCGGCCTCGATCATGACGATCTTCTTGTGGGTGGCGGCCACGGTGACGGTCATCTGATTAACTTCCTTCTCGGCGTGGGTGGGGTTAAACAGATACTTCTCGCCATCCCAGCCCAGCACGATGCCGGCGATGGGGCCGTTGAAGGGGATATCGGAGATGGCCACGGCGGCGGCCGCGCCAATCATGGCGGTGATTTCCGGGGAGCAGTCCCGGTCCACATTCATAACCTCGCAGGCGATGACAACATCATTTCGCAGGTCGGAGGGGAACAGGGGGCGCATGGGCCGGTCAATCAGGCGGGAGGCCAGCACGGCGGGCAGAGAGGGCTTGCCCTCCCGGCGCATAAAGGAGCCGGGGATGCGGCCCACGGCGTAGAGCTTCTCGTTGAAGTCCACGGCGAGAGGGAAATAGTCGATGCCGTCCTTGGGGCGGGCGGAGGCGGTGGCGGTGCAGAGCACGGTGGTTTCGCCATACTGGACGAATACGGAGGCGTTGCAAAGCTCGGCCATGCGGCCCACTTCCATCTTCAGGGGGCGGCCGCAGAAGTCGATCTCCCAGCGGCGCAGGTTGTCGAATGTTTTCTTCTTGATAATCATTGGTAAGATTCCTTTCCTCAAACTGCAACAAAATAATCTCGAAATGATAAGAAAAACGGAGGGACAGTATTCACTTGTCCCTCCGTTCAACCTTCATAACCTTCAGAAGCGCAAGCAAAGCTTACTTGCGGATGCCAAGCTTGGCAATAATCGCGCGGTAGCGCTCGATGTCGTTTTTCGCCACATAGTCCAGCAGACGGCGGCGCTTGCCGATGAGCTTAAACAGGCCCATGCGGCTGTGGTTGTCCTTCTTATGGACTTTCAGGTGCTCGGTGAGCTGATTGATGCGCTCGGTGAGAATGGCGATCTGAACCTCGGGAGAGCCGGTATCGCTCTCGTGGGTCTTGTTGTTTTCGATGATGGCGGTTTTCTGGTCCTTGGTGATCATGGTATTTACTCTTCCTTTCGGTTTTACTAGATCCGGCCGCTGAGTGGGGGGACTTTGCCCCGGACCAAGACGGCGGATGTTTCCAAGCTTTGAAACTATATCATAATTTATCCGCGATGTCAAATTATTTATTTCGGAATTGATTTTTCATCCGGCGCTCGTGGTTCAGGATGGCCTTGCGTAAACGCAAATGCTCCGGCGTGACCTCCAAAAGCTCATCGTCCGCCATGAATTCCAGGCATTGCTCCAGGCTCATCTGCCGGGGCGGCACCAGCCGCAGCGCCTCATCCGAGCCGGAGGCGCGGGTATTTGTCAGATGCTTGGCCCGGCATACGTTTACCACCACGTCCTCCCGCTTGGGGCATTCGCCAACAATCATGCCCTCATATACCGCGGCGCCCGGGCTGATGAACAGCGCGCCCCGCTCCTGGGCGTTCCAAAGCCCATAGGCCAGCGCCGTGCCGGTTTCAAAGGCCACAAGGGAGCCGGTGTTCCGGCGCTTGACCTCCCCTTTCATGGGGGCATAGCATTCAAATACCGAGGCCATAATCCCCTCGCCCCGGGTGTCGGTGAGAAATTCGCTGCGATAGCCGAAAAGCCCCCGGGTGGGCACCAGGAATTCCACCTTCATCCGCGTTCCCACGGGGGTCATCTGCAAAAACTCGCCCTTGCGCTGGCCCAGCTTATCCATCACGGCGCCAACGCTCTCCCCGGGCACGTCCAGCACCACCCGCTCCATGGGCTCGCTGAGCTTGCCGTCAATCTCCTGAAACAGCACCCGGGCCGGGGAAACCTGAAACTCATAGCCCTCCCGGCGCATGGTCTCGATGAGAATGGAAAGGTGCATCTCTCCCCGGCCCGCCACATGGAAAGCATCGGTGGCGGCCGTTTCCGTCACCCGGAGAGAAACGTCCTTCAGCGTCTCCTGCATGAGGCGGTCCCGAATGTTTCGGCTGGTGACCCATTTCCCCTCCCGCCCGGCATAGGGGCTGTCGTTGACGGAAAAGGTCATCTCGATGGTGGGGGCGGAGATCTTCACAAAGGGCAGCGGCTCTATGCAGTCAGGCGTGCAGACCGTGTCGCCAATGGTCACATCGCCGATGCCGGACAGGGCGATGATGTTGCCCGCGGCGGCCGCGGGGATGGCCACACGGCCCAGCGCCTCGTATTCATATAGATTCACGGCCTTGGCCTTGCGGGTTGGGCGCTCCCCGTGATAGTCGCAAACCACGATTTCCTGATTCTGGCGAATCACGCCCCGCTCCACGCGGCCAATGGCGATGCGGCCCACATATTCATTATAGTCGATGGAGCTCACCAGCATTTGAAAGGGCTTTTCCACCGGCTGCTCCGGCTGGGGGATATAGTCCACAATGGCGTCAAACAAAGGCTGCAAATCCGTGCCCGCCGCATCGGGGCTCACGGAGCATACGCCCTGCCGGGCGGAGGCGAACAGCATGGGGGAATCCAGCTGCTCGTCGGTGCAGCCCAGGTCCATCAGCAGCTCCAAAACCTCGTCAATCACCTCATAAACCCGCTGGTCCGGGCGGTCAATCTTGTTCACTACCACAATGACCTTGTGCCCCAGCTGCAAGGCGCGCTCCAGCACAAACCGGGTTTGCGGCATGGGGCCCTCGGCGGCGTCCACCAGAAGCAAAACGCCGTTTACCATCTTGAGGATGCGCTCCACCTCGCCGCCAAAGTCGGCGTGGCCCGGCGTATCCACAATGTTGATTTTGGTATCGCCATAATGGATGGCGGTGTTTTTGGCCAGGATGGTGATGCCCCGCTCCCGCTCCAAATCGCCGGAGTCCATAACCCGCTCGGCCACCTGCTGATTGTCCCGGAAGGCGCCGGACTGGCGGAGCATCGCGTCCACCAGCGTGGTCTTGCCGTGATCCACGTGGGCGATGATTGCAATATTTCTCAAAGCTGCCATAATGCCAAAATTCCTCTGTATCTCTCCGGCGGCGCCGGAGGCGAATATATCTGTTCAAACAAATAAGTATTTTAACACCCGGCTTTCCGAATTGCAAGACGAAAGCCCGGGATTCCCGCAGAAATCTAATTGAAAATCCCGGCGGGCTGTGTTATATTAAAAGATAATCTTATTATAAAAGCGAAAGAATGGAAGCAGCCCTTGACCAACACAAAACTTCAACGCAATAATATGACCGTCGGCTCCGAGTGGAAGCACATCCTGCTTTTCTCCCTGCCCATCATGGCCGGAAATCTGCTCCAGCAGCTTTATAACACCGTGGACGGCATCGTTGTGGGAAACTTCGTCTCCCAAAACGCCCTGGCCGCCACCGGCACCGCCGGCACGCTCGCCATGGTGTTTCTGGCCTTTGCCATTGGCTTTGGCAACGGCTCCGGCATTATGATCGCCCAGTTTTTCGGCGCCGAGCGCTATGAGGATATGCGCGCCGCGGTATCCACTGCTCTCATTTTGCTGGTGAGCATGGGCCTGGTGTTTTCGGTGACGGCCTGCGCCCTGGCCCGGCCGCTTCTGGCGGGGCTTATGAACGTGGCCCCCGGCGAGGTGCTGGAATACGCCGTGGACTATTTCACAATTTATGCCATGGGCATCTTCCTCCAGTTTCTCTATAACACCGTCTCCGCCATCCTCCGCGCCGTGGGGGACAGCAAGGCCACGCTGTATTTCCTGCTGGTGAGCTCTATCCTCAATCTCGTTTTGGATTTGCTGTTTGTGATAGGGTTCCGCCAGGGCATCACCGGCGCGGCCATCGCCACCGTGATTTCCCAGCTCTGCGCGGCCGCGGTGAGCCTTTGGTATATGTTCAAAAAATACCCCATATTCCGCTTTGGCAAGGGGGAATTCGCTTTTCATCGGGATAAGGGCCGCCTGTGCCTCAAGCTGGGCATCCCCACCACCGTTCAGCAGTCCATCGTGAGCTTTGGCCATGTGTTTATCCAGCGGCTTGTAAATTCCTTTGGCCCGGCCGCCATGGCCGCCTTCTCCGTGGGCGGGCGCATTGAAAACTATATGTTCATCACCGCCAGCGGCTTCAATATCGGTATGTCGAACTTCTCCGCCCAAAACGTGGGCGCCGGAAAATTTGACCGCGTCCGCCGAGGCTGCCGGGTAACGCTGGGCATGACCTTCGGCGTGGCCGTGTTTATCCAGGCGCTACTCTATATCTTCGCCAAAACAGTCTCCGGCTTCTTCGGCGTCTCCGGCGAGGCGCTGGAGCTCGCCGTTGCAAACGTGCGCTTTATGAGCTGCGTGTTCTGGTTTTTCTCGCTCTACATGGTCTTTGCGGGCCTGCTTCAGGGGGCGGGAGATGTGATTGTCACCACCGTCTGCTCCCTCACCGCGCTCACAGTGCGCGTTGCCGCCGCCTATGCGCTGGTATATTTCTTCTCCTATGGCATCGCCGCCGCCTGGGTCACCATGCCCATCGGCTGGCTGTTTTCCTTTGCCATCAGCAGCGGCCGATATTTCAGCGGCCGCTGGAAAATGAAAGGAATCGTACACCATGAATAGCTTTTATGCCCTCATCGCCCGGATGAAAAATATCCGCCGCTGGGAACTGATGCGCTCCATCCAGCCGGAAAACGTTCAGGAGCACAGCCACATGGTGGCCGTGCTGGCCCACGCCCTGGCCGCCATCCGCCGGGATGTGCTCGGCGGAGATTGCGACCCCAACGCCGCGGCCGCCGCCGCCCTCTTTCATGACGCCTCCGAAATCCTCACCGGCGATCTCCCAACGCCTATCAAGTATTATAACCCGGATATCATGGCCGCCTATCATAAAGTAGAGGCCGCGGCCGCCGCCAAGCTTCTGGATATGCTCCCCGAAGCCATGCGCCCAACCTATGCCCCCCTCCTCCGGGAGACGGACCCGGCTCTGAAGCGCCTTGTGAAAGCGGCGGATAAATTGAGCGCCTATATTAAATGCATCGAGGAGCGCCGCGCCGGAAACGATGAATTTCTCCAGGCGGAGCGCAAAATCCTGACCGCGCTTCGGTCCTATGCGCTCCCGGAGGTTGACTATTTCCTGGAGCATTTCATCCCCGCCTTTGAGCAAACGCTGGATGAGCAGGGGACCATGGACTATCAGGAGCCCTGACCACAGAAAATTAACATCCAAAAGGAGTAGAAAATATGATACGTATGCGTGCCCAAGACAAAACCATGGATAAGATCAAGGCCCTCTGCACCAACCGGGGCTTTATTTTCCCCGGCTCCGAGATTTATGGCGGTCTCGCCAATTCCTGGGACTACGGCCCTCTGGGCGTTTTGATGAAAAACAACGTCAAAGCCGCCTGGTGGAAAAAATTCGTGCAGGAGAGCCCCTATAATGTGGGGCTGGACGCCGGCATCCTTATGAATCCCCGGGTGTGGGAGGCCTCCGGCCATGTCTCCAATTTCAATGACCCCCTCATCGACTGCAAGGGCTGCAAGCGCCGCCACCGCGCCGATAAGCTCATCGAGGACTGGGCCCGGGATACCGGCGTTGAGGTCAATGTGGAGGCCATGACGAACGAGGAGATGGTGGCCTATCTCCGGGAAAAGAGCATCCCCTGCCCCGGCTGCGGCAAGTGCGATTTTTCCGACATCAAAAAATTCAACCTCATGTTCAAAACCCACCAGGGCGTCACCGCGGAAAGCGGCACGGACGTTTATCTTCGCCCGGAGACCGCCCAGGGCATTTTTGTGGACTATAAAAACGTCCTGCGGACCACCCGCAAAAAGCTCCCCTTTGGCATCTGCCAGGTGGGCAAGAGCTTCCGCAATGAGATCACCCCCGGAAACTTTACCTTCCGCATCCTGGAGTTTGAGCAGATGGAGCTGGAGTTCTTCTGCGAGCCGGGCTCCGATCTGGAGTGGTTCCAATATTGGCGGAACTTCTGCCATAACTGGCTTTTGGACCTGGGCATGACCGATGAATATCTCCGGCTCCGGGACCATGAGCCCGAGGAGCTGAGCTTCTATTCCAAGGCCACCACCGACTTTGAATATCTCTTCCCCTTCGGCTGGGGCGAGCTCTGGGGCATCGCCGACCGCACCGACTATGACCTCACCCAGCACCAGACCTTCTCCGGCGAAAAGATGGAATATAAAGAAGAGGGCATGGCCGAGGGCTTTGTGCCCTATGTCATCGAGCCCTCTCTGGGCGCCGACCGCGCCATGCTGGCCTTCCTCGTTGACGCCTATGACGAGCAGCAGGTGGGCGTGGATAAAAAGGGCAATCCCGATATCCGCACCGTTTTGCACCTCCATCCCCAGCTTGCGCCCTATAAATGCGCGGTGCTGCCCCTCTCCAAAAAGGACGTGCTCACCGGCCCCGCCAAGGAGCTATACGCCCAGCTCTGCAAGGAGTTTTCCTGCGATTATGACGAAACCGGCTCCATCGGCAAGCGCTATCGCCGCGAGGATGAAATCGGCACGCCGTTTTGCGTCACGCTGGATTTCCAGACCGTGGGCGACGATACGCTGGCCGCCGATAACTGCGTCACCGTCCGGGAGCGGGACTCCATGGAGCAGGTACGCATTCCCATGAGCGAGGTCGCCGCCTATATCCGCGAGCGCATTCAATACTGATGGACGGCGAGCGCGAAACCTCTCCGGCGCCGCCGGAGCCCACGCTCACCGCCGGGCAGAGCTTTGTGAAGAGCATCCGCCCCGCCGGATGCGCCCTGTTTTTGATTCTGGCCGTGCTGGTGGCGGTCATCTGCCTCACCAGCGGCCGGAACCCCATCCCCGGCTATGCGCCCCCGGAGACCACGGAATATTACGCAGTCTACCCCGCGGCGCTCATCGCGGAGCTGGAGGAAAACGTCCTCCCGGCGCTGGAATATGACATCTCCCTCTCCATGACGGGGGACACCGTCACCGTCACCATCGCGGACGCGGATTTTGTGGCCGGGCGGGCGGCGCTTTTGCGGTATTTTGATAGCTCTCTGCTCCTTTTTGAGCGGGGCTGATATGCAGCAGCGAAAAGCTTTTTCATCCATAAGAGGCGCGGCCGCTTAAAAGCGGCCGCGCCTCTTATAAATTTCCGCAATCCAAATCACGAAAGGTCTATTTCCACGGGGCTTCCAATCACCATGCTGTCCGGGGTGACCCGGCAGTCATAGGCCAGAAGCTCCACCCCGGCGTCCCTGGCCGCCCGGAGGGCCCTGCCAAAGGCGGGGTCTGTTTCATCATTGGGGCGAAAGCATTCCACGCCCTCCATCTGAATCACAAAGAGCATATAC
>X279_Western_Grey_Kangaroo__coassemble_18_pt1 | contig 21920 bp, 21 predicted proteins | sample X279_Western_Grey_Kangaroo__metabat2_high_PE_001 | metagenome-assembled genome bin X279_Western_Grey_Kangaroo
GTTTGTAGACGCCCTCACCGAAGGCCAGTTCAAAAGCAGCCCGAGGAAATCTATGGCTCCTATAACATGGGCGCAACGGCCGAGCGCGTGGCCCAGGAGCTGGGCATCACCCGCCAGGAGCAGGACGCCTTTTCTCTGATGAGCCAGCGCCGCGCCATCGCCGCCATCGACTCCGGCCGCTTCCGGGATGAAATCGTCCCTCTGGTCATCCCCCAGGGCCGAAAGAAAGAGCCCATCATCTTTGACACGGACGAATTCCCCAACCGCACCACCAATGAGGAGAAAATGGCCAAGCTGAAGCCCGTGTTCAATATCACCGTGGCCGCGGACGGCAAGATGTATAACACCGCCGAGCTCACCGGCACGGTCACCGCCGGTTCCTCCTCCGGCCGGAACGACGGCGCCTCCTCCATGCTTCTCATGAGCGAGGAAAAGGCTGCGGCGCTGGGACTGAAGCCCCTGGCCAAAATCATCGGCATGGGCGCCGCGGGCTGCGATCCCCAGCAGATGGGTCTTGGCCCGGTGTATGCCGTGCCCAAGGCGCTGAAGCACGCCGGCCTCACCATGGACGATATCCAGCTCATCGAGCTGAACGAGGCCTTTGCCGCCCAGTCGCTCGGCTGCATCAAGCTTCTGGGCTGGGAGGATAAAATGGACATCATCAATGTCAATGGCGGCGCCATCGCCATGGGTCACCCCGTGGGCTCCTCCGGCTGCCGCATTCTGGTCACGCTCCTCCACGAGATGAAAAAGCGCGGCCTCAAATATGGCCTCGCCACGCTCTGCATCGCCGGCGGCATGGGGCAGGCCACCGTTATCGAAATGTGCAACTGAAGGCTGAAAACACCAAACTATAAATAGACGAGAGGATTAAAAATCATGTCCAAATCCAATAAAATCATCATCCAGGCCTGCCTATGCGGCGCAGGCACCAAAAAGGCCCAGGCCCCCACCGTTCCCTATACGCCGGAGGAAATCGCCCGCCAGGTGGTCGATGTGGCCAAAGCCGGCGCCTCCATCGCCCATATCCATGTCCGGGAGGACAAGGAAGTGGACGGCGTTATGCAGATTGGCTACAAATCCATGAGCCTGCAAAAATTCACCGAAACCGTGGAGCTCTGCCGGAAATACTGCGCCGAGGCCGGCGTGGATATCCTCATAAATCTCACCACCTCCGGCGGCGAATATGAGGACCTCAAGCGCCTCCAGCATCTGGGCGCCCTGAAGCCCGAGATGTGCTCCTTTGACCCCAATACCCTCAACTGGGCCAACAGCTATATCTTTGAAAACAGCCCCCGCTTCCTCAATAAGCTGGGCCAGGAAGTTGTCCGCACCGGCGTCAAGCCCGAATTTGAGGTCTTTGACACCGGCCACATTGACTCCGTCATGTACTATGTCAATAAGCACGGCATCCCCCAGCCGCCCCATATCCAGTTCATCATGGGCGTGGGCGGCTCCATGCCCGGCACCACCGAAAACCTCGCTTTTCTGGTCAACAAGCTCCCCGCCGGGGCCACCTGGTCCGTCTCCGGCATCGGCAAGTGCCATGTGCCCATGATGCTGGCCGGCCTCGCCCTCGGCTGCGACGGTTTGCGCGTGGGCCTGGAGGACAATGTCATGTACGGCAAGGACGAAAGCGGCAATAAGATTATCGCCACCAATGTCATGCTGGTGGAGCGCGCCGTGACGCTGGCCAAAATGGCCGGCCGCGAAATCGCCACCGCCGAGGACGCCCGCGAAATCCTTGGCATCTCCCGCCATTGCCTGCGGGACGGCAAAACCGAGCCCGTCTCCGTCAGCGAATAACCCAAACCCACATAAAAAAGGCGTCTGCCGCCATCAGGGCAGGCGCCTTTCTTCACAGGAGGATTTTTATGATAACCACCTCTGTCATCCCCGTCCGCTATCCCGATCTTGACCCCATGGGCATCGTGCACCACGCGGTCTATCCCCTCTGGTATGAGATTGCCCGGATGCAGCTTTTGGAGGAGGCCGGTTTTCCGTGGTCCGCCCAGCACGAGCTGGGCATCGACCCGGTCATGGTGAATCTAACGCTGGACTATCTGGCGCCGGTGCGCTATCCCGGCGAGGTCACAGTAAAGGCCCGCATCCTTCTGGCGGAATCCAAAAAGCTCAAGATTCTCTATGAGTGCTATGCCGGCGAAACCTGCGTAAACCGGGCCACCAGCTTCCATATCTGGTGCCGGGATATGAAAAGCGTTCCGCTGGCGCAGGAGCTTCCCGAGCTTTATGCGGGGCTGAAGGCCGCCTGCGAAAACGAATAAAAAAATCTGCCGTCTGCAAAAGCAGACGGCAGATTGGCTCATCTGTATTTCAAAGGCGCTCCGCCGCCCGAATATAGGCGTCCTTGCGAAGCACATAGTTTTTGGCGTTACTGATATTGGCGCCCGGCTCCAACGCGCGGACAACCTTGCCGGGAACGCCCATCACAAGGGAGTTCGGCGGGATCACCGTGCCCTTGGTGACAACGCTGCCCGCGCCCACGATGGAGCCCTCCCCCACCACGGCAAAATCCAGCACCACTGCCCCCATGCCGATGAGAACGCCGTTTTCAATCCGGGCGCTGTGGACCACAGCGTTGTGGCCGATGCTCACATCGCTGCCGATATATACCGGGCGGTCAAAATCGTTATGGATGGTGGCGTTATCCTGGATATTCGTCCGGTCGCCAATGGTAATGGCCTCAAAATCCGCCCGGACGGAAGCTCCGAACCACACAGAGCAGTCCTCCCCCATGGTAACCTCGCCAACCACGGCGGCCGTCTCCGCCACGAAGCAGCCCTTGCCAAGGGCGGGACGCTTGTCCTCATAATTCATCAGCATAAGCAATTTTCCTTTATTTTCATTTTTTCGCTGGCTTTTCCCGCCAAGATGTATTAGAATCATTTTCCGGTACGATTATAGAAAAAACCAGGCCCGGTGTCAATCGGGCCGCAGGAGAAATTATGGAAGCGCTTTTCCCCTATCTCATCATCTGCCCGCTGGTATTTCTGGGCGGCTTTGTGGATTCCATCGCCGGGGGCGGCGGGCTGATCTCCCTGCCCGCTTACCTCATCGCGGGGCTTCCCGCCCATTACGCCATCGGCACCAATAAAATCAGCTCCGCCATGGGCACAACGCTCACCACCGTTAAATTCTGGCGGCAGGGCTATATCAAGCTGCGGCTCAGTCTCATCTGCGCCGTGGCCGCCCTCCTCGGCTCCACCGGCGGGGCCAATCTCGCCCTCCTCGTCAGCGACCGGTATTTTAAGCTGATTCTGCTGGTCATTTTGCCCCTCACGGCCTTTTATGTGCTCCGCTCCAGGAGCATGACCGCCGGGGAAAAAGAGCCGCTCTCCCCCGCGAAAACCTGTCTCATCGCCGCCGCGGCCGCCCTATTCATCGGCGTATATGACGGCTTTTACGGCCCCGGCACCGGGACATTTCTCCTGCTCATCCTCACGGGCATCGCCCACATGGACCTGAATTCCGCCGCGGGCACCACCAAGGTTATCAACCTCTCCACCAACGTCGCCGCCCTTGTGACCTATCTCATAAACGGCAAGGTCTATCTCCTCATGGGGCTCACAGCCGGCCTGTTCGGCATCGCCGGAAACTGGCTTGGCGCCAGATGCTTCACAAAAAACGGCGCCAAAATCACAAAGCCCATCATCATTGCTGTGCTCGCCATCTTTTTCGTCCGCATCCTGTGGGAGCTGCTCGCGGGAGCGTAAAAAATCCAGTCCGTGCGTCGGCTTGCGCGCGGGCTGGATTTTTTTAATCGAAATTGTCCACGGATTTTTTCAGAGCTTCCAAGGTATTCAGCAGCTCCGCCCGGTTTTTCGGGGCCAGGAGCCATGCCTTCAGCTCCTCCCCCGTGCCCTTTGCCATGTATACCGATACCGCCCTGTCCCCTCCCATTTCGTGCATCATGGGGCGCAGCCGGCAGCTGTCATCGGGGCCGGTGAGATCCTGCTCAAGGCGGAGAACTGCTTCATACGCCGTATCGGGCCAGCGCCAGCGCACCGCCAGAGGCGCGCCTCGCCCGGCCCCGGGAATGAATTCATCAAAATTCTCCGCCAGCACATCGCACGCCCGGGCGATGCTTTCCTCTTTGCTCATGGTCTTTCCCATATCCGGCGCCTCTCACGGTGAAATATGGTGGGATTGTACTCCCGGGAAGCGATAAATGTCAATAAAAAGCACGGACAGCGCTCGCCGTCCGTGCTTTTGCCCTTTAGCAGTATTTCTCCACCAGGGCCACGATGGTATCCAGACTGTAAAAATTCTCCGGCAGGATTTCCCGGGAGGGAATGTCGATATCCAGATCATCGTTGAGCTGGTTAATCATGGCCACCACCGCAAAGGAATCAATAATCTTTTCGGCCACAAGGTCAACTTCGTTTTCAAAGTCAACATCGGGCACAACGTCCAGCAGGATTTCAAGAACTTGTTCGCGCATTTTATTGTCCTCCAAAAATGTTATTGATATGTATTCATCCGTTGCCGCGGGCGGCCTTGCGCGCGGCGGCGCGGGCCTCCCGGGCGGCTTCGCTGGCGATAAGCTCCTCGGCCTTGTCGAGGATGCCCCGGTCCCGCTCCTTGATGCGCCGGGCCGGGCAGCCAACATAAACGCCCCATGGCTCGCAATCCCGGGAGATCATGCTCATGGCCCCGAAGGAGCAGCCCTCGCCGATATGCACGCCGGGCAAAACAACGCAATGGGTGGCGATGAGAACGTGCTTATCCAAAATGATGGGCGCCTCCGTCAGCTTGCGGAAGCGGGGCGGCACGGCGGGGTTGTTCATATAGGGGCCCACATAGTCGTCCGTGATGCCGTAAAAGGAGCAGTGGGATGAGATACCGCAAAAATCGGCGATTTCAATATGGGACTGGCCGCTGTATAGCTCGCAGTTGGAGCTGATATGGATGTGATTGCCGATTTTGATGTTGCCGTTCAAAACGGTGAAATCATCAATCTCCACATCGTCGCCAATTTCAATCTCATCGGTGTGATAAATCTTGCAGGTGCGGCAGATGAGCACCCGCTTTCCCAGCTTTTTGAAGCCCATCTCCCGCAGCTCTTTGTTGGAAAAATAATCAATATCCATGGATAAACCTCCCTGCTGTTAATCTGGATATCACCGGTTATTCCGGCGTGTTCAGCGGATCCAGGCGGATATGCTCCCGGGCCACATGGGCACCGGCCCGCTCGGACCAGATGACCACCGCCGGCAGATCCCGGCTCAAAAGAAAAGCAAAGCCCTCGTTAATGGAATAGGCCCCGGTGCGGCCAAAGGCCAGAATATCCCCCAGCGCGGGCTCCGGCATGGAAACCCGGCGCACCAGCACGTCGTTTGGCGTGCAGAGACTGCCGCAAAGGCACCAGTCGCTCCGCTCCCCCTCCGCGCCGGTAAGACGGCGAATCTCCGGCACCTGCGTGCCCTTCATCTGGCCGTCATAATTCATCTGGTGCAGGCCGCCGTCCACAATGGCATAATGATAGCCGCAGTTGGTTTTTGTGTCCATCACCGTGGTGAGATAGGTGCCGCAGGGCGCGGTGTAATACCGGCCCATCTCCACGGTGAGGCGATACCGCTCTCCCATGGCCCGGATGAGGGGGGCCACCTCCTGCAGCAGCGCCAGCTCCGCCGATTCCGGGTCCTCGCCAAAATAGTCAATCCAAAGCCCCGGCCCATATTCCATCCAGGTGAGCTCCAGGCCCGTTTCCTCCGCAATCCGCCGGGCCAGCGCGTCCATTTTATCCAGCTCCCGGCCCACCAGCGAGGGGCGCTTTTTCAGCGTGCCGGAGAAATAATGAAGCCCCTGAAATTCGATATGGGGGTATTTCGCGCGGTTGCCGGCGATGGAGACAATCAGCTCCTCGTCCATGCCGAACTGGTTATCGCTGGTAAGGCGCAGCAGCACCGGCGCGGTAATGCCCCGGGCGGCGGCCGCCCGCTCGATGCGCTCCACGTGAAGCGGGCTCTCCGCTGTGAAAACAGCCACGCGGTCATCCATGGCCCGCTCGATGCATTCCTGCGTTTTGTTCACGCCGGAAAATACGATTTTTGTCAAATCCACGCCCGCGTTTTCGCAAACGGTCAGCTCCCCGGGACTGCAAACCTCCAGCAGCTCCAGCTCCGGCGGCAGGCAGCGCAGCAAAAAGGGATTGGCCTTCATGGAATAGCACAGGCGCACCCCGGCCCCAAAGGCGGCCTTCACCGCGGCGAGACGGGCCTGAAATACGTCCGCGTCAAAAACATAGAGGGGCGTTTTATATTCCCGGGCAAGGGAAAGCAGCTTGTCATTTGTCATATCGCATATCCTCAAAGCATGGATTTCAGGCGGACGCGGTCAATCTTCCCGTTGGCGTTCAGGGGCATTTCCGGCAGCACCACAAGCCTTCGGGGCAGCATATAGTCCGCAAGCGTTCCCGCCAGCGCCTCGTTCAGCTCCCGCAGCTTCAGCTCCTCCCGGTCCGTTGTGCAAAACACGGTGATCCGCTCCCGCTCCCGGTTATACAGGCAGCAGGCCCGGCCAATAAAAGAAAGCGCGTTCACCGCGGCCTCAATCTCGCCCAGCTCAATGCGGTAGCCCTTGTATTTGATTTGGTCATCCGCCCGGGAAAGAAACACAAGGTTGCCCGCCCCGTCATAGCGCGCCCAGTCCCCGGAGCGGAGCACGCGGCGCGGCTTGCCGTCCAGCTCAAGCTGCAAAAAGGTCTCAGCGGTTTTTTCGGGATTTTTCAAATACCCCTCTGCCAGCGCGCCACTCTCGATGAGAAGCTCGCCCATTTCCCGGGAAATTTTCCCGTCGTCATAAAGCCAGATGCGGCTGTTTTCCAGCGGCTTGCCCAAAGGCAGCGGGTCGGGCACGGGCCCCTCCTTCGGGAGGGGATACAGGCAGCATACGCCCGCCAGCTCCGACTGGCCATAGAGGTTTATGTATTCAATCTCCGGCAGGGCCCTGCGCCATTCGTCCAAATCCTTCCGGGGGAACACCTCCCCCACGAAGCATACCCGCCGCAGCGTGACGGGCAGAATGTCCCGAAATGTGTGCAGCCGGGCCACAATGGCCAGCGCCGAGGGCACCCAGGAGATAAAGGTGATTTTTTTCTCGTTGAGATATTCGATGAGCGTTACCGGAAAGGCGAATTTTTCCGAGGGGATAATCTCCATCCGCGCCCCGGTCTTCAGCATGAGATAGATGTCCTTGGCGGAGGCGTCAAAGCAAAAAGGCGTTTGATTGCCCAGGATTTCCTCCCGGGAAAAGCCCAGCGCCTTTTCATAGGCCTCCACAAAATTCATCACGGCCCCGTGGCGCTTGGGGATGCCCTTGGGCTCCCCGGTGGAGCCGGAGGTATAGATGATATACAGCGTGTCCCGCTCCGTAACCGTCACCGCCGGGGGCGCGTCCTGCTCCCCGGCGCCGTCAGCCCGGAGATATTCGCAGCCCAAATCGGCCCCGTTATACTCCCGCGCGGAAAAGCCGAGGATGAGCTTCACCTCCGCGTGGGTGAGGATTTTCCGGAGCTTCTCCTCCGGCGCGTTGGGATCCAGCGGCACATAGGGGCATCCCGCCGCGGCGCAGGCCAGCATGGCGGCAATCACATGAACGCTCCTCTGGGCATAAATGCCCACGGCCGCGCCGGTCATCCCCCGGTCGCAAAGGAGCTGGCCAAGGCCATAGGCCCGGCGGCGGAGGGTATAAAAGGTCAGCTCATCAGTCCCATCGGCCACCGCAACGGCCTCCGGGGTTCGACAAGCTGTATGCTCCAGATAATCAATGATGCTCCCCATGGTCACGCTCTTTCTTCCGGATTCGCCCCGCCCCGTCCACACACACCGGATTGCCGGGCAGCCAAAACTTTGGCAATTCCATATTATCGCCGATTGCAAGGGAATGTCAAGCCCTGTATGCCCTTGGCAAATATTTTCGGCATTCACAACAAATTTACAGAAATCGCCAATATATAAACAAAATGGAGTTGAATTTATAAGCCGTTTGACGTATTCTAATACATATATTGATTTTTAACCTGTTGCATTATGCCCTGCTGTCTTTTCTCCCCCGCTTTCACCACTCCCACGGAGGTACAAGGTTTTGAAAAAAGCGATTATCCTCATTTTGTCCGTTCTGCTTCTGGCGGCGCTGTGCGCCTGCGATGGCGTGGTCATTTCGCTGGACGCCGTCAATCCCGCCGGCGGCCGCAGCGATATCTCCTTCCGCGTGACCTATAACGGCGCGGATGGCAACGCATACAGCGATTCCCCCGAGGGCTATTACGCCGCGGGCCAGGAGATTTCCGCCCATGTCACCAGCGTGGAGGGCAAGGCTTTCTATTGCTGGACAAAAAACGCCACTCTCCAGGACGGCGGCGAGGTTGTCAGCTATCAAAAGGACTATACATTTATTCTCCAGGACGACACCGTGCTCTATCCCAACTTCCGCAACCGTGACACCGCCCTTGTGCTCTATCACGGAAACGGCGGCATTGCCGTGGAAACCGGGGAGGACTATCTCTGGGATCAGTTCTCGCTGGACTATTTCCTTTATCCCAACACGCTGGCGGATATGAATGTATTCACCCGCGAGGGCCATACCCTCATCGGCTACAACACCCGGCCCGACGGCTCCGGCGAATTTTATAACGTCGGCGGCAAGGCCTTTGAGGACACGGACGCCGTCATCGAGCTTTACTGCATCTGGAGCGAGCAGGACCCGGCGGAGGATTTCACCTATATTTACAGCAACCGATACAGCGGCTGGTATGTTGCCACCTACACCGGCGGGGATAACATCGTAAGCATCCCCGCGGAATATGAGGGCGAGCCCGTGGTGGGCGTGGCCGCCGGGTGCTTCACCGATAACCCCGATATCACCTGCCTGATTTTCCCCTCCTCCATGCGCTTTATCGAGGACTATTCCTGCAGCGGCATGGAAAATCTCTATATGGTCTTCCTGTTTGACAATCTGGACTATCTTTCCGATAGCAGCTTTGACGGCGATACCAGCCTGACCGTGGCCTATTTCGGCGCGACCACCGCCCCCCGCTTCTCCACATGGATGAATAACCACTCCAAAAAGGTGGAGATTATGAACTATTACAAGGACATATCCCCCAAGATGATTGTCCTTGGCGGCTCTTCCACCACCTATGCCCTGAATGCCGAGCAGCTCCAGGAGGAGCTGGACCGGGATTACCTCGTCCTCAACTGCGGCTCCAACGGCGCGAATCTTTTCAATATGACCAGCGAGTGGGCCCTGCGCTTTATGAACGAGGGCGATTTCCTCCTCCATATTCCCGAATACAGCTTCTGGCAGCTGGGCGGTGTGGAATGCCGCTGGGAGACCTTCCGTTCCTTTGAAAGCTGCTATAACGTTTTCAGCTGGGTCCCCGTTTATAAATACACCGAGTTTTTCAACGCCTTTATGGAATATCTGGACGCCCGCCGCAACATGACGGAGATGACCTATGAGGACTATACCAGCACCCTTGCCCCCACCGGCTATTATAACGACCGCGGCACCCTGAATGTCATCACCCGCGCCAACGGCGACAACGAATTCTGGAGCGGCCGGAGCATCTATTTCTGCGATTCCTGGCTATATGAATTCATGATTTATTACACCAATGTCCAATATTGGAAGCTCAATAACAAGGGCATCGACTATGCCATGGCCTTCACGCCGCTAAACCGCAACTCTCTCTATGATTATCAAACCGACGAGGCCATAGATGACTTTGAAACTTATCTCGACACTTATCTAAATGTTGATATCGTCTGCGATTTGCAGGATTATATTTACAGCTTCCAGCCGGAGATCTTCTTTGATGACGACTATCATCTCTGCGATGAGGGCCGCACGGTCTATACCTCCATGCTGGCCCGGGATTTGAACGCCTATTTCGCGTCCTCCGCCGCGGATGAATCCGGCGATGAATACTACTACCAAGACGAAAACGGCGAGCTGATTCTTGGCTCGTAACCATCATCCTGTCCCTGGGAGACATGTTTTTCTGGGAGGTTTAATATGTCACCTCTGCTCATAACTGCAATCCTCTGCGCCGTGTCCGGTTTGCTCATGGCGCTGGCGCGCTATGCGCCCCGCCTGGGGCGCATAGGCAGCGCCGCGTGCCTGCTGTGGCTGGCCGTCGCCCTGCCGGTTCTTTTCTTTTTGAACCTCGGCTGGGAATATGTTTTGCTGTTTTACCTCGCGTCCGGCACGCTGGGGCTGATATTCCTGTATGGAGGTAAGCCCAAATGACTTTTAACTCCATTCAGTTTCTCATCTTTTTTCCCATTGTCAGCATCCTCTATTACGCCCTTCCCCATCGCTTCCGCTGGATGATGCTGCTGGCGGCCAGCTATTATTTCTATATGAGCTGGAATCCGTCGCTGGTGGTGCTCATTTTGTTCACCACCGCCGTTTCCTATGGCGCGGCACTCCTGCTGGAAAAATATCAGGACCATCAAAAAATCCGCAAGGCCTGTCTCACCGTTGCCATTGCGGCCTGCTTGAGCGTGCTGTTTTTCTTCAAGTATTTCAATTTCCTCTCCGGCTCCGTCACCGCGTTGCTCCGGGCCTTCACCCTCCCGGTGGAGGATTATTTCCTGGACCTTGTGCTGCCGGTGGGCATTTCTTTCTATACGTTCCAAACCCTGTCCTATGTGATTGACGTTTATCGCGGCACCATCCGGGCGGAGCGGCATTTTGGCTATTACGCCCTTTTTGTCTCCTTCTTCCCCCAGCTGGTGGCCGGCCCCATTGAGCGGCCCCAGAATCTTCTGCCCCAGCTAAAGGCGGAGCACAGCTTTTCCCGGCAAAATCTCCAGGACGGCCTCAAAATCATCCTGGCCGGTTTCTTCAAAAAGGTTGTGATTGCCGACCAGCTCGCCTCCTATGTGGTCTCGGTCTACGGCAATCCCGCCCAGGCCACCGCGCCCGCCATCGTTCTGGCCACAGTGATGTTCACATTCCAGGTCTATTGCGACTTTTCCGGCTATACCGATATCGCCGTAGGCTGCGCCCGGGTGATGGACATCCGGCTCATGCAGAATTTCCAGCTTCCCTATACCTCCCGCAGCATCCATGAATTCTGGTCCCGGTGGCACATCAGTCTCTCCAGCTGGTTCCAGGACTACATATTCTATCCTCTGGCCATGAATAAAAAGCTGGGCCGCTTCTCCCGCAAGCTGGGCAAAAAGCTCCATAACCGCTCCATCGGCGCCATGATGCCCCAATGCACAGCGCTATTTATCACCTTTGTCCTCTCCGGCCTGTGGCACGGCGCGGCCTGGACCTTTGTGCTCTGGGGCACGCTCCACGGCGTATACCAAATCATCGAGCGCGTCACCGAAAAGGGGCGCAAAAAGCTCCGGGACAGGCTCGGTATAAAACCGGAGAGCAAGCTTCTCGCCTGCTACCAAACGGCGATGGTATTCCTCCTCTGCAACTTTGCCCTCATCTTCTTCCGGGCCAACTCCGTGGCTGATTTGGGGCTTCTGCTGAAAAATCTTTTCACCAACTGGAACTTCTCCAATACGCTGGCCCTGCTGGATATCAGCGAAATCCAGCTGCTCACCGCCGGCATCAGCATCCTGGCCATGAGCCTTATGGACCGGATGCTTGTGCAGGGCTGGCCCATCCGCCAGCCCCGGCAGGACGGCTCGCTTTTGAAGGTTGCCGTGGCGCTGTGGCTCGGCATGGCCATTTTGGCCGCGTGGATTGCGCTGCTGGCCGGAGACGGCGCCGCCGCCTTCATCTACTTCCAGTTTTAAGGGGGCGAAGCTATGAAAAAAACCTTTCAGATTTTAATAGCCGCCCTGCTCCTGCTGTGCCTTTCCTGCTCGCTGATTTTCACGGTTGTTTTGATAATGCCGGAGCAGTTTGACGAGCTCTATCTTGGCGAGCTCGCGGACAAATACGCCCGTCTCCGCAGTCTCAGCGATGAAAATAAAATCATCGTAGTCGGCGGCTCCAGCGTTGCCTTTGGCATCAACAGTCAGGTTATGGAAAAATATCTGGGCCTGCCCGTGGTGAATTTCGGGCTGTACGGCCCGCTGGGCACCACCATTATGATGGATCTCACCCGGGGGCATATCCGGGAGGGAGATATCATCGTTCTTGCCCCGGAGACGGATGAGCAGACCATGACCATGACCTTTAACGGCGAGGGCGTTTGGGAATCGGTGGACAGCGATTTTACCATGCTGTTCAAAATCCGCTTCCACAACTGGGGCGATATGCTGGGCAGCTTCTGGGTCTATGCCCAGAAAAAGCTTCAGTTTTTCCGCCTTGGCAAGGCCCAGCCCGACGGCGTTTATGACCACAACGCCTTTAATGAATACGGCGACGTTATCTATGAGCGCATGGGCACCATCATGCCCGAAAACTATGACCCCACTGTTCCCATCGACCTCTCCCCCGCCATCACAACCGATGAGTATATCGACTATATAAACGACTATATCGCCTACTGCGAGCGCCAGGGCGCCTCGGTGTATTTCTCCTGGCCGCCGATGAACGAGCTGGCCGTCCAGCAGGATGAGGAGGGCATCCTGGCCTATGCCACGTTTATCCGGGAAAACATCCATTGCCCCCTCATCTCCAATATCAGCGACTATATCCTGGACCCCGGCTATTTTTATGACACGAACTATCATGTAAACGACATCGGCGTATATATCCACACGGCGAATCTCATCCAGGACCTTGAAAACGTCATTGGCGACGGCAGCGTTATCCCCATCGAGCGGCCCGCCCCGCCGGAGATTAACAACAATGCCAACGGCAACCCCAACGCAATGCCCATGCCCGTTGGCCGCGCCCCGGGGAATCAGGCGCCGCGTCCCGGGGAAAACGCCGCCCCCCAAGCCAACGGAATCACGCCTCCCGCCGGCTGGCTGGATCCCCAGGGCAACATTACCGGCGGCAATCTTACCGCCGCCGATGACGATACCGCGGAGGACGCCGCGGAGGACGCCGCGGCAGAAGCCGTCGCGGAGGAGCCCGCCGCAGAGCCCGAAAAAATCGGCTCCAGCCGGGACGCCGCCTGCTTCACCTATGAGGCCTATGACGAGGGGCTTCTCATCACTGGCGTCCGCGGGGACGGGCTCACCGCCCAGGTGCTGGAAATCCCCTGGCTGATTGACGGCACAAAGGTCATCGCCATCGACGCAAATGCCTTTGCTGACGCGAAAAAACTTCAAAAGCTCTATATCCAGTCCAACATCACCCGCCTCATGCAGGATGCCTTTGATTCCTGCGCCACCCTCTCCGAAATCCATATTGACAATGAGGACGGCGCCAATATCCTCATCCCCGGCATTGACCTTTTCAAGGACGTTCCCCGGCGCTGCAAGGTATATATCCCCCAGGAGTATTACGGCTCCTATGTGGCCAACTATTTCTGGGCCAACTATCTGGACCGGCTGGCGGTTGAATAAGCGCCGCGATTTTGCCCCAATCGCGGAAAAGGCATTGACAAGCTGCCCGGAGGGAGCTATAATACTTTCATCCTTTAAAGGAGGGCAGTTCATGCTCCGTGACATCTTCAGCGCCCGCTATTCCTGCTATTACTTTCCCGAAAAAAAGTAATAGTTTTTTGTGTTGCGGAAATTGAGCTCCACACCCGGCCTTATTTTCAAGCTGTGCAGCACAACAAGCTGCACAGCTTTTTCATTTTTCTACGGTTAAAAAGGAGTTTATCGCCATGATTACCGTCTTAAAATCCTCTGCCACAAAGCAACAGCAGGAGCAGCTCATCGCCTGGCTCCGGAAGCAAAATCTGGATGTCCATGTCTCCGAGGGCCGCGAATATACCATTCTGGGCCTGGTGGGCGATACGAGCCATATTGATATGGAGCTTTTGGCCAGCCTGGAGATTGTCCACGCCGTCAAGCGCGTGAGCGAGCCTTTCAAAAAATGCAACCGGAAGTTTCATCCGGACGACTCCGTGATTCCCGCGGGCAGCGCCACGGTTGGCGGGGACAGCTTCGCCGTGATTGCCGGGCCCTGTTCTGTGGAAAACCGGGACCAGATTCTGGCCGTGGCCGAGGCTGTTAAGGCAAGCGGCGCCACCATGCTCCGGGGCGGCGCTTTCAAGCCCCGCACCTCTCCCTATGCTTTTCAGGGGCTTCACGGCGAGGGGCTCCAGCTTCTTGCCGAGGCCAAAAAGGCCACCGGCCTCCCCATCGTGACCGAGCTGATGGACCTCAAAGATTTGGACCTTTTCGAGTGCGTGGACGTGATCCAGGTGGGCGCCCGGAATATGCAAAACTTTGAAATGCTCAAGGGCCTGGGCCGCACGGATAAGACCATCCTGCTCAAGCGGGGCCTTGCCAATAATATCAATGAGCTTCTCATGAGCGCGGAATATATCATGGCCGGGGGCAATGAAAACATCATCCTCTGCGAGCGGGGCATCCGCACCTTTGAAACCTATACGCGCAATACGCTGGATCTCTCGGCCGTGCCCGTGCTCCGGGAGCTCACCCATCTGCCGGTGATTATTGATCCCAGCCACGCCACCGGCCACGCGAGCCTTGTGCCCTCCATGGCGCTGGCCGCCGCCGCTGCGGGCGCGGACGGGCTTATGATTGAGGTGCATAACGACCCCCTCCATGCCCTGTGCGATGGCGCCCAATCCCTCACCCCCGCCCAGTTTGATTCTCTCATGGGCCAGGTGAACCGCGTGCTGGAGGCGCTTCGGGCATGACAGTTGGCATCGTTGGCCTCGGCCTCATTGGCGGCTCTCTGGCAAAGGCCTATAAGAGAGCGCCGGGCGTCACCGTTTTGGGCTGCGCCCGCAGCGCCGCCACGGTGGACTTTGCCCTGCTGGCGGGGGATATCGACGGCGTCCTCACTCCGGACCGCCTGGGCGAGTGCGACCTTTTGCTTCTGGCCGCCTTTCCGGAGGCCTGCATGGATTATCTGCGGGAAAACGCTCCCCGCTTTTCCAAAACGGGCATCGTCATGGACTGCTGCGGCACAAAGGAGCGCATCTGCGCGCTGGGCTTTGCCCTGGCCCGGGAGCACGGTTTCTGCTTCGTGGGCGGGCACCCCATGGCCGGCACCCATAATTCCGGGCTGAAATACGCCCGGGCCACACTTTTTGAGCGGGCTCCCATGGTGATTGTGCCCCCGATGTTTGACGATATCGCCTTTCTCCAGCGGGTCAAGGAGCTGCTGGCCCCCGTGGGCTTTGGGCGCATCAGCGTCACCACCGCCGCCGCCCATGACGAGATGATTGCGTTCACCTCCCAGATGTGCCATATCGTCTCCAACGCCTACATCAAAAGCCCCACCGCCGAAAATCACCGGGGCTTTTCCGCCGGAAGCTATAAGGATCTCACCCGGGTGGCCTGGCTCAATCCCGATATGTGGAGCGAGCTGTGCCTTGAAAACGCGCCCAATCTCCTGAAAGAGCTGGATATTCTCATCGGGCATCTTCAGGAATACCGCGCCGCCATTGAGGAGAATAACTTCGCCGCCCTGCGGGAGCTGCTCAATGACGGCAAGCTCCGAAAGGAGAAAATTGACGGATGAAAACCATCTCTGTGACCGCGTCAAAGAGCTATAACGTCCTCATCGGCCCGGGGCTGCTGGCCCAGCTGGGCGCTGAATTGCGGGCTCTGTGCCCGGATGCCCGGCGGGTTCTGCTGGTATCCGACAGCGCGGTATACGCCCGCCACGGCGCTTCAGCGCTGGCCGCCATCCGCGCGGGCGGCTTTGCGGCGAATAGCTTTGTATTTCCCGCGGGGGAGGCCTCCAAAACCGGCGAGACACTGCTGAAGCTTCTGTCCGCCGCCACCGCGGCCGAGCTCACCCGCGCCGATGTTTTCGCGGCGCTGGGCGGCGGCGTTGTCGGCGATATCACCGGCTTTGCCGCGGCGGTATATATGCGGGGCGTTGATTATATCCAGCTTCCAACCTCCCTGCTGGCCGCGGTGGATTCCTCCGTGGGCGGGAAAACCGCCGTGGATCTCCCCACCGGTAAAAATCTCATGGGCGCTTTCTGGCAGCCCCGTCTTGTCCTCTGCGACACGGAGCTTCTCCGCTCCCTGCCGGACGCTGTTTTCACCGATGGCTGCGCCGAAATTATCAAAACAGCCGTGCTTTTTGACCCCGCTCTTTTTGACCTCCTCGCCCGGGAGGGAAAGTCCTTTGACCGGGAGGACGTCATCGCCCGGTGCGTTGCCCACAAGCGGGATATTGTCGCCCAGGACGAATATGACGCCGGCTGCCGCCGCCTTTTGAATCTGGGCCACACGCTGGGCCACGCCGCGGAGGTATGCAGCGGCTTTTCCCTCTCCCACGGTCAGGCCGTGGCCATCGGCATGGCCACCGTGGCCCGGGCCGCCGGGAAGGCCGGCCTATGCCCGCCGGAGCTTCCGGGGCGCGTGGCCGCCCTGCTGGAGAGCTTTTCTCTCCCCACTAAGACAGATATTTCCATTGACCGGCTCATGGAGCCAATGCTCGCCGATAAAAAGCGCGCGGGCGACAGCGTCACCGTTGTCGTGCCGGAGGATATTGGCCGGTGCTCCCTCCGCCCCATGGATCGGGCCGCACTGAAAATTTTCATGGAATCAGGGCTTTGATATGAACGCAATCATTTATCCCGCCTCCCTGGCCGGCGATATTGCGGCCATCGCCTCCAAATCCCAGGCACATCGCCTGCTGATTTGCGCGGCGCTGGCCGACAGGGAAACCGCCATTTCCTGCCGGACGCTCTCCGATGACATTCTTGTCACGGCGGACTGTCTCCGGGCGCTGGGCGCGGCCATTGACTACAACAGCGAAAAGGGCGTCTTTTCCGTCCGCCCCATTTGCCGGCGGCCGCAAACCACCGCGCTGGACTGCGGCGAGAGCGGCTCCACCCTCCGGTTTATTCTGCCGGTGGTCTGCGCGCTGGGCACAAAGGCCGTCATCCGGATGCACGGGCGTCTGCCGGAGCGGCCCCTCTCTCCCCTGTGGGAGGAGCTGGAGGCCCACGGCGCCGCCCTCTCCCGCCCCTCTGATAATACGCTGGCCGTATCCGGCCGCCTGACGGCCGGGAGCTATACGCTTGCCGCCAATATCTCCTCCCAATTCATCAGCGGGCTTCTGTTCGCCCTGCCCCTGCTGGGCGAAGAAAGCATCTTTTCCCTCTCCGGCGAATTGGAATCCGCCTCCTATGTGGATATGACCCTCCGGGCGCTGGAAAACTTTTCCCTGCGCTGGCGGCAGGCGGATGGGCGGTTTATCCTCCCCGCCGGGGCCGCCTATCGCTCTCCCGGCGCGCTCCAGGTGGAGGGGGACTGGTCAAACGGCGCTTTCTGGATTGTGGCCAACCGCCTTTGCGGCGGCGCGCTGAATATTCACGGTCTGGACCCAAAATCCCCCCAGGGGGACAGCGCTGTGGAGCGGCTCGTCCGGCAAATCGCCGGGGGAAACGCTGTCATTAACTGCCAAAACATCCCGGACCTGGTTCCCATCCTTTCCGTGCTGGCCGCCGTGAGCCCCGGGGAAACGCTATTCACCCATGCCGGCCGCCTCCGCATCAAGGAGAGCGACCGTCTCGCCGCCACCGCCGCTTTGCTTACCGCCTTGGGCGGGCGGGTAAAGCAGCTTCCCGATGGGCTCGCCGTCACCGGCGTTTCCCGCCTCTCCGGCGGCGAGGTCACCAGCGAAAACGACCACCGCATCGCCATGAGCGCCGCCATTGCCGCGCTCGTCTGCGATGGGCCCGTGGCGCTCCGGGGCGCCCAGGCCGTGAATAAATCCTATCCCGGCTTTTGGGCGGATTATATCCGCCTGGGCGGCCGGGTGGAATGGGAGGATTCTACATGAGCAACTCCTTTGGAAACCGATACCGCTTTACCGTCTGGGGCCAATCCCACGCCCCGGCCATCGGCGTGACCATCGAGGGGCTTCCCGCCGGTTTTCGCCCGGATATGGATAAGCTCGCCGCCTTTCTGGCCCGCCGCGCCCCTGGCCATGGTGAATTTTCCACATCCCGCCGGGAGGCGGACGCCCCCGAATTTCTCGCCGGGCTGGTGGACGGCGTCACCTGCGGCGCCCCGGTGACGGCTGTCATCCGCAACGGGGACGCCCGCTCTGGCGACTATGAGGCGCTTCGCCGCGTTCCCCGCCCGGGCCACGCGGACTATGCCGCCTGGGCCAAGTATGGCGACAGCCGCGATGTGACTGGCGGCGGCCAGTTTTCCGGGCGGCTTACCGCGCCGCTGTGCATTGCGGGGGCCCTTGCGCTTCAGCTTCTGGAGCGGGAAGGCATATCCATCCGGGCCAGCATCCTTTCCATCGCCGGGGAGACCGATCCCCAAGCCATGACCGCGGCCATGGCCGCGGCGAAAAGCGCCGGGGATTCCGTTGGCGGCGTGATTGAATGCATCTGCGAGGGCGTGCCCGCCGGACTGGGCGAGCCCATGTTTGGCGGCATGGAAAACCGCATCAGCCAGGCCGTATTCGCCATCCCCGCCATAAAAGGGATTGAGTTTGGCGCGGGCTTTGCCGCCGCAAACCTCCGGGGCAGCGAGAATAACGATTCCTTTTATTTTGACGATAGCGGCGCCGTCCGCACCCGGAGCAACCGCCATGGCGGCATTCTTGGCGGCATCACCAGCGGGATGCCCATCCTCTTCCGCGCCGCCGTTAAGCCCACCCCCTCCATCGCGCTGGCGCAGGACAGCGTTGACCTGGTATCCAAAGCGCCGGTCAAGCTCTCCGTCCCCGGGCGCCACGATCCCTGCATTGTGCCCCGGGCGATTCCCTGCGTGGAGGCCGCCGCCGCCGCGGCTATCTGGGACGCGGTTTTAGAAAGTCGAGGTTAAATGATGGAGCTCACAGAACTTCGCGGCGAAATTGACCGCATTGACCGGGAGCTTGTCTCCCTGCTGGAGCGGCGAATGGACGCGGTTGCCGATGTTGCCGCATGGAAAAAAGCCGCCGGTGCGCCCATTCTGGATGCCGGACGGGAGCTTGCAAAGCTGCAGGCCGTGAGCGATATGTGCCGCCCGGAAACCGCCGAGCTCATCGCCGGCCTTTTCTCCGAGCTCATGGCGGCCAGCCGCGCCTATCAGGCCCGCCTTATGGAGCGCGAGCCATGAGCGATAAATTCGGCCTTTTGGGCCGGGAGCTGGGCCATAGCTGGTCCCCCCAGATTCACAGGCTCCTCTGCGGCTATGAATACGGCCTCTATCCCCTGGAGCCGGAGGAGCTGGAGCCCTTTCTCCGCACCACGGAGCTGACCGGCATGAATGTGACCATCCCCTATAAAAAGCAGGTGGTCCCCTTTTGCGCCGCCCTCTCCCCCGCGGCCCAGGCCATCGGCAGCGTGAACACGCTCCTCCGCCGCCCCGAGGGCTGGTACGGCGATAACACGGACTATGCTGGCTTTATCGCTATGACGGAGGAATGCGGCGTTTCCGTCCGGGGGCGCAAGGCGCTCGTATTTGGCTCTGGCGGGGCCTCTCTGGCCGTAATCGCCGCGCTGCGGGCGCTGGGCGCGAAGCCGATTGTGAATATCTCCCGCTCCGGGCCGGATAATTATGAAACCCTCTCCCGCCATGCCGATGGCGAGATTCTTGTAAACACCACCCCGCTGGGGATGTATCCCCATACCGGCGCGGCCCCGGTGGAGCTCGCCCGGTTTCCCGCCTGCAAAGCCGTGCTGGACGTGATCTATAACCCCCTGCGGACCAAGCTGCTGATGAACGCGGAGGCGCTGGGCATTCCCCACGCCGGCGGGCTCACCATGCTGGTGGCCCAGGCCCGGCGGAGCGCGGAGCTTTTCACCGGCCGGGCCATCCCCGCCGAGCGGGTACGCTCAACCGTTGCCGCCCTTTCCCGCCAGATGGAAAACATCGTGCTCATCGGGATGCCCGGCTGCGGCAAAAGCGCCGTGGGCCAGGCGCTGGCCCAGGCGCTGGGCCGCCCATTCCGGGATGCGGACAGCCTGGTGGCCGAGCGGGCCGGCATGACCATTCCGGATATATTTTCCGCCGAGGGCGAGGAGAGCTTCCGCCGCCGGGAGACGGCGGCGCTCGCGGAGCTCGGCAAGCAGTCCGGGCTTGTTATCGCCACCGGCGGGGGCTGCGTCACCCGGCAGGAAAACTATCCCCTGCTCCATCAAAACGGCGCTATCATCTGGCTTCAGCGGGCGCTGGAAGAGCTGCCCACCGAGGGCCGCCCCTTGAGCCGCCAGAACACCCCCGCCGCCCTTTACGCCCGGCGCAAGCCGCTCTATGCCGCCTTTGCCGACCGCGTTGTCCCCAACGATGGAGATATCCCCTGTGCCATCACAAAAATCATGGAGGCTCTCTCATGAAAATCCTTGTGCTCAACGGCCCCAATTTGAATATGCTGGGCATCCGGGAGCCGGACATTTACGGCGACCGGAGCTATGCCGCGCTGGAAGCTTTCATCCGGGAAACCTGTGCAAAGCTGGGCGCGGAATGCGAGCTTCACCAGTCAAACCACGAGGGCGCTCTGGTGGACCTCATTCAAAGCGCCTTCGGTCGCATGGACGCCATCGTCATCAACCCCGCCGCCTATACCCATACCAGCGTTGCCATTCTGGACGCGCTCAAGGCCGTGAATCTCCCGACGGTAGAGGTGCATCTTTCCGACGTGAACGCCCGGGAGCCCTTTCGGCAGCTGTCCTATCCGGGCATGGCCTGCGAAAAGACCGTTGCGGGCCATGGCTTTGACGGTTATCGCATGGCCCTTGAATATCTTGTGGAGCGCTATGGATAAGCCCAGGCGCAAGCGGGAGATGTCCCCCGGAGGGACATCTCCCTTTTTTATTCGGCGGCCCGCATTTTTTTACAGCGTGGACACAATTTATTTATACATTTTCCCCGATTTTTGGTATACTGAATTATATTCCATGCTTCCAATGGAGGGTATCTCTTTGATGAACCGAATTTTCCCCCTTTTCCTCTGCATATTTCTTTTCGCCGGCTGCGCCCGGGCGGCGGACCCCGCCCCCGTCTCCCCCATGCCGGAGACCACAGGCGCAGCGCGCTTTCTCTCCGGCGGAAATATCACGCTGGAGGGCGAGGGGATTTCCTATGCCGATGGCGAGATCGTCATCTCCGAGGGCGGCGTATACGCGCTCTCCGGCAGCTGCAGTCAGGGCCGCGTTATTGTGAAAGCACCGGAGGACGCGGAGGTCACGCTTCTGCTTTCCGGGCTCGCTCTCACAAACGCAAGCGATGAGGCCATCTATTTTAAGAGCTGCGGCGCGGCCGCAATCCTCCTGGCGGAGGGAACGAAAAACACCCTCGTCAGCGGCGGGAGCGCCATGGCGGCGGAGCTCTCCGCCGGGGAGGATGACGCCTCCGGCGCGGCGCTCCGGGGCCGCAGCGCCCTAACCGTTTCCGGCGGCGGCTCCCTCACCGTGGAGGGATATATCAATAACGGCATCGCCGCGGATGGCGGGCTCGCGGTGGAAAGCGGCAGTCTTCTGGTAACCGCCGCGAACGACGGCCTGAAAAGCGATGGGGACATCACCCTCTCCGGCGGCGATTTTATCATCCGCGCCGACCATGACGGCATCTCTGCCGGGCTGGCGCTGACTGTCTCCGGCGGCAGCTATGACATCACCACCGGCGCCGCCAGCGCCGGGGCGGATATGAAAACAAGCGATTCCTCCATGATGGGGAATATGGGCGGCGACCGCGGAAACCGCAGCAGCGGCGAAGCAAGCGATGAGACAAGCGGCGAAGTCAGCGCAGAAGCTGATACAGCCGCCGGGGAGCCCGCCTCCCAGAGCACGCCCGCGCCCCAGGCCGGGGAAGCGCCCGCTGAAAATACCTCTGGGGATATAAGTGCTAGCTCAGAGCATCCCACGAACGGCGGCATGGGCGGAATGCCCCTGACCGACTTTGACTACTGGCAGGACCGCCTTG
>X279_Western_Grey_Kangaroo__coassemble_20_pt1 | contig 20575 bp, 17 predicted proteins | sample X279_Western_Grey_Kangaroo__metabat2_high_PE_001 | metagenome-assembled genome bin X279_Western_Grey_Kangaroo
GTATCCGCGCCATAGAGCGAGGCGAAACAAAATATACCCCCGCCGCCGGAACGCCAGCGCTTCGCGCGGCCGTTGCGGCGCGGCTTGCCGCGGAATATGGCGTTAACTACGCGCCGGAGCAAATTGTTGTGACCAGCGGCGGAAAACACGCTATTTTCATCGCGCTGAACGCCATTTTAGATCCCGGGGACGAGGTCATTTTACCCGCGCCGTATTGGGTCAGTTATTTTGATGAAATTCGTATGACAGGCGCCGTTCCGGTCTCTGTATACACGCCGGAGGAAACGGGCTTTAAGCTGACGGCGCCGCAGCTGGAGACCGCCATATCGCCCCGCACAAAGCTTCTCATCCTGAATAATCCCTGCAATCCCACCGGCGCTGTATACAGCAGAGAGGAGCTTGCCGCGCTGGCGGAGGTATGCCAGCGGTATGACCTCTATGTGCTCAGCGATGAAATGTATTCAAAAATCGTTTTTGACAGTACGGAATTTGTCAGCTTTTCATCCCTGTCCCAGGACGCGTTTGAAAGAACCATTCTCATTAACGGCGCCTCCAAGGCTTATGCCATGACTGGCTGGCGCATTGGCTTTGCGGCGGCGGCCGACCCTATTGCAAAAACCATGTCCGCATATCTTTCCCAGTCAACCGGCTGCCCGGCCTCCATCAGTCAGGCGGCGGCGACAGAGGCCTTTTCCGGGCCGCAGGACCATGTGGAAGCAATGCGCCAGGCGTATGAGGCGCGCCGCAACTATCTTGTGTCCCGCGTCAACGGGATGGCGGGGATTAGCTGCTCGATGCCCAAAGGCGCGTTCTATATTCTGATTCGCGTGGACAGGCTTTTTGGAAAAACTATGGGCGGAGTTTATATTCAAAGCGCCGCTGATTTTGCCGGAGCGCTGCTGGAATCGGCGCACGTTGCGGTAACGCCCGGGGAAGTATTCGAAGCGCCCGGCTATGTGCGCTGGTGCTATGCGGCCTCAATGGAGGAGCTGAAAGCGGGGCTGGACCGGCTGGAGACCTTTATTGATTCTGCCAGGGATTGAGCACGAATCTGAATAGATGCATTTTTCGTCTCATATATGTAACACAGAGGTGGGGCGAATGCTGCGATCAAAAAACCGGATTTATTTTTTGCTGGTTGTAATCATTATCCTTGTTGCTTTTTCTTTGGTGCCTGTTTCTGATTTTATCACCGCAAACGCAGAGCCGCGCTCTGTTCTTATCATTGATCCCGGTCACGGTGGGGAGGACGGAGGCGCTGTTGCGACAAACGGGACGCTGGAAAGCCGGATCAATCTTCAAATTGCGCTGCGGCTGGAAGCGCTGGCGGATTTTTGCGGCGTGACTACCGTTATGACCCGGCGCACAGAGGAAATATCCTATCCGGAGAGCGCAGACACGCTGTCCGCCAAAAAGAAAGCGGATCAAAACGCGCGCGTCGCCCTGATTAACAGTACCCCCGGCGGGGTGCTTTTGAGCATCCACCAAAACTATTACCCATCCGAATCTCCCTGGGGGATTCAGGTTTTTTACGGCGACGTTGCCGGTAGTGATGTTTTGGCCACAGAAACCCAGAAAAATCTGACCGAGCAGCTTTGCCCAAACAATCGCCGCTTGGCCACGCCTATGAGCGAAAGCATATATTTAATCAAAAAGGCCAACTGTCCCGCCATCCTGGTGGAATGCGGTTTTTTATCCAATCCCAGCGAAAGAAATGCGCTGGAAACGCACAGCTATCAGCTGGAGCTCGCCTCTGTGATGCTGGCGTCCTATCTGCAATACATACGAGGAATATCCACATGAAAGAAAAAACAGTATGGTTCTGCTCCGCCTGCGGCAATGAAACTGCCCGCTGGCAGGGACAATGCCCCGCCTGCGGCGCCTGGAACACGCTGGCGGAGGCGCCGTCAGCCCCGAAAGCTGCGGGAAAGGCAACCGCCACCCATCGCGCGGCGCCCAAAAAACTCTCCCAGCTGGATGGCCACGGAGAGCTGCGGTTCAGCACCGGCGTTCATGAACTGGACCGCGTGCTTGGGGGCGGCGCGGTTCGCGGGTCCATTGTGCTTGTTGGCGGCGCGCCGGGCATCGGCAAATCAACGCTTCTCCTGCAGGCCTGCGGCCATATAAAGGATGATGAGAAAATCCTCTATGTGACCGGCGAGGAGAGCGAGCATCAGCTGAAAATGCGCGCCGACCGAATGGGCGTTTCCCGCGACAGTCTTTATGTTCTGGCGGGCACAGATATTCAGGACGTCATCGCCGCCATTGAGGAGCTTTCGCCCGATCTAGTGATTGTGGATTCAATCCAGACGGTATACGATCCGGAGCTGGCATCAGCGCCCGGGAGCGTTGGCCAGGTGAAGCAATGCGCCATGGAGCTGATGCAGCTGGCAAAAAGCGCCGGCTTCACCGCGTTTGTAGTCGGTCATGTGAACAAGGAGGGCGCAATCGCCGGACCAAAGGTGCTGGAGCACATGGTAGACTGCGTTTTGATTTTTGAGGGCGACGGCAGCTTGAGCTACCGCATTCTGCGCGCGGAAAAGAACCGCTTTGGATCCACCAATGAGATCGGCGTATTTGAAATGACGCGCGAAGGATTGCGCGAGGTTCCAAATCCCTCCGAGGTCATGCTGGCCGGCCGGCCGCTGGGCGCGCCGGGCACTTGCGTGGCCTGTGTTATGGAGGGCACAAGACCGATCCTATCGGAAATTCAGGCGCTTGTTACGCCAACCGGCTTCACAGCGGCCAGAAGAACTTCAAATGGCTTTGACTATAATCGCCTGAATCTGCTCCTGGCGGTGCTGGAAAAGCGCGGAGGAATGAAAGTAAACGCTTGCGACGCATATATAAATGTTGTGGGCGGTCTCACGCTGGAGGAGCCGGCCGCAGACCTTGCCGCGTGCCTTGCCATCGCGTCCAGCTTCCGCGATGCCCCCGTGCCGGACAAGCTGGCCGCGATAGGGGAGGTAGGGCTCACAGGGGAAATCCGCAGCGTGCAGGCGCTGGATATGCGCCTGGCAGAGGTCGCCCGCCTCGGCTTTCAGCAATGCGTTTTGCCAGCCAGAATACGCGGCACGCTGAAAAAGCCGGAGGGACTGGAGCTGATTTATGCAAAAACCCTCCGGGAAGCGATTGAAAAAGTTTTGTAATGCCGGAGATGTATTGATAATTAATTCACAATAGTTTTATTTATATTCAGACAATATGCCGCATAGGGAGCGGCGCGCGCTGAAAAAAACGGCAGTACACAAAACCGCTCAACCGCATACGCGGAGATTCGCTTGATTACCGAAGCGCATTTAAGCTTTGGCCGCGCGGCGGCAGAAAAGAATATCTTATGAGATGTTCTATTTATATTAGATACAACACGCAGTACCGGAGACTGTGATTACTGTGCGCGCTTTACTGTAATAGCTTATCAAATCAAAAATACTGGGCAGTATGGCCACATCATATAGAATTCGCCAAATTACTCCCAGAGGCCCTTTTGACGCAAAAATCAATAAAAACCCTCCCCTAATATCGGCATAATATTAATTATGCCGATATTTTCGTCTATTTTGCCCATAGACAGCTACCGCCTCCCTTTGGTATTCTAAAGCTGTCAGGAGGTTGAGAAAATGAACTATCGAACCGAGGCGCCGGAGCCTGTAAAGGAATTTCTGGTTTATCACGATACAATCCGCGGCCAGTCCCAGGCTACGGTGGATTCTTATTATCTGGATTTGCGAACCTTTACCCGCTTTCTGATGGTCTCCCGGAATGCTGTACCCCGGGACACCCCTCTAGAGGAAATTGATATAAAAAATGCCGACCTTGCCTTCTATGCCTCTGTAACCTTGAGCGAGGTCTATGAGTTTTTGGCCTTTCTCTCCCGGGACCGCCAGCTGGGCGCATCCAGCCGCGCGCGGATGATTACCGCCATCAAGGGTTTTTATAATTATCTGACCGTTAAAACAAAGCAATTAACGGAAAACCCTGTCCAGAATCTGGACGCGCCAAAGCTGCAAAAGACACTCCCCCACTATCTCACGCTGGAGGAAAGTTACCGCCTTTTGCAGGCGGTGGACGGGCAAAACAAAACCAGGGATTATTGCATCCTGTGCCTGTTTCTCAACTGCGGGCTGCGTATATCGGAGATGGTCGGGCTCAATTTTAATGACATCCGCCAGGATCACATCCTTGTCCACGGCAAGGGCAACAAAGAGCGCGTTGTTTATCTAAACCAATCCTGCCAGGAAGCGCTGAAGGCCTGGTTGGACGAACGGAAAAACATAGCAACCTCCGATAAGAACGCGATTTTTCTCTCCAGCCGCCGCAAGCGCATGAGTGTTGACGCTGTGCAGGTCATGGTGCGAAACACTCTCTTAAAGGCGGGCCTGGACGCCAGCCGAATCTCGCCCCACAAGCTTCGCCACACCGCCGCCACGCTGATGCTTCAAAACGGCGTGGATGTGCGCACGCTTCAGGAGGTTTTGGGCCATGAGAATCTGAATACAACGCAAATTTACACGCATATTGCAAACACAGAGCTGAAAAAAGCGGCCGCGGCGAATCCCCTTGCCAATTTCGACCCGGACGCATGAAAGGGTGATTTGAATGTTAACACCGCCGGCAGAACCCCTGATTTATTCATTTGTCTCCACCGTAGAGCGATTTTCGGGGTTCTTTTATCAATGCTATTTGATTCCCCTGCTTCTGGCGCTTGTGGTCCTCAGCCTAGACGGCAAGCGAAAATTACCAATATGGCGCGTTTTTATTCGGATAACGCTGGTGATATTTCTTGCCGCGGCCATCTATTTTTCCATAGCGCCGGTTTTTCCCGATTTCAAAAAGCTCGGCACAGCCAGTCATCTCATTTTGCTGGCCATTATCCTTGGCTACGCTATCATTTTCAGCCCCATGCAGCCCCATGTCTGCCTGGTTGTGACGGCGGCGGTAATCGCTAATATTAACTGGGCCCAATCCATCAGCACGCAGATTTTGATGCCCCTATTCCCTCTTGCAATATCCAATCTGCTTCAGTTTTTGCTGCTTGTACTTTCTTTGGTGATCATCGTTGTATTCCGTCCCTCGCGTTCCGAGCATATTCCCACGGCATATTGGCTCTCAATGGTGATTATTGCGTTTATCTCCGCGGCCTGTCTCTATGCAATTCGGGTTTTGGGCACAAATGCAGTATACGGCTTCGGAAACAGTCTTGCTGTGAGCATCGTTTTTTCCGCTTTCTATGTGATTCATCAGCTGATTTATTATCTTTATTATGTGCTTGTGAAGCAGCATCGTCTGGCCTCGGAAATGGCCGCCATGCAAACAAAGCTTGAGCAGGATCTCGCGTATTACCGGCGCTCCGAAGCGCTGACGCAGGACTACCGCAGTCTGCGCCATGAGCTTAAAAATCATTTCACCGTTATGGAGACGCTCCTCCGGGAAAAGCGCTATGACCAGCTGCAGCGGTATTTTGAGGAATACGCCGGGCGCACCATACCGCATCTGTCTGAATTCGTCTGCCAAAATCCTTTGATCTCCTCTGTGATTACAAGCCAGATGAACGCCGCGCGCGCCGCCGGAATTCATTTGGACGTAATCACAGCGGTCCCCCCCTCTTTGCCCATATCGGACGCGGACCTTTGCTCCCTGCTGTCCAATCTTTTGGATAACAGCATCGAGGGCTGCACGCGCGCCGGCGGCAAGAATATCAAGGCCGCAGTCCATAGCGCAAACGGATTTTTATTCATCACCGTCAAAAATCCTGCCCTTGCCGACACTTTGGAAAAAAATCCGGAGCTGATGACAACCAAGAACAACCCATCCGGCCACGGCTATGGCATCCCGATTGTCCGCCAGATTGCCGAAAAATATGACGGCTGCGCGACTTTTAGCATGGATAGCGGCTGGTTTACCGCGGATGTAATGCTTTCCCTGGAGGAGTAATATGAATGATTTGACCATCGCCTTCTGCGAGGATGAGCTTCAAATGCGAAAGCATATCCAAAGCCGGGTTTGCGAATTATTCTCTGCTCATGGGTTTTCTGTTACCGCGCTGGAGTATGAAACTGCAAAGGAGCTGGGCGCGGCCATGGCGCATATCGCCTTTGAGCTGATATTTTTGGATATTGATTTGCCCGGACTGGACGGGATTCGCTTTGGCGAGCATTTGCGGACCCTTGGGAGCAGCGCGGATATCATCTATGTATCCAATATGGAGGAGCGGGTTTACGAGGCTTTTAGAGCGAAGCCCTGGGGCTTTGTGCGAAAGCAATATTTTGACGCGGAAATTCCCGATATTGTCAGCGACTATGCCCGCGCCATGCGCCTCCGACTGGCGCAGACCGTGTTATATGACATCGAGGGCAATGCTCACGTCATTCACCCGAATACAGCCATGTATATCGAATCCGCCGGCAAGCTGCAAAAGATATATTCCGCCGGCGACGCCTCTTGCTTTCTGGTTCGTTGTTCGCTGCATGAGCTGGAGCTCTCCCTCTCCCCTCTTGGGTTCATCCGCATCCATAAGGGGTTTTTAGTCAACTATCGCTTCATCCGCAAGATAACGTCCAGAGGAATCGTTTTGGAAAATGGACAGACCCTTCCCGTTGGGCGCGATCGGCTGCAGGCAACCCGGGAGCGTTATCTCTCCCTGATGAAATGGAAAGGGATTGCGCCTCTTACAGAATACAAATGAGACCAGACGGCAAACATTTTTGAAAAATCGCTTATAGCGCAACAAATTCCCCCGCGGACTTCTGCAATCCGCGGGGAATTATTAATTATTCATCGGAAGCGTTTCGGTTTACAAGATTTAGAAGCCGCTCTTTTTCCCGGAGCCAGAAGCGGTGAAGCTGCTTTTTATGCTGGCAGAGTTTTTCCGGGCAATTCGCGCAGGACAGGCTGGCGTTCAGCTGCACAGAAAAGCGCTCCGGGTGCCTGTGATAGAGGATTTCCCAGGTAATCAGGAGCAGCAGCCCCATTCCAAAGAGGCTCCAGGTATAAAACCGGGGCACAAACAGAAGCGGCGTGAACATCATGGCATAGTCCCAATTATAAATCCGGCAGCTTCCGCAGCATTTGTTTTTCATAATCCATGTTTGGAACGGGCAAAAAAACAAAATGCAAATCATATCGCAGACCGCATAAGCCAGGCTGATAACGAGAAGCAGGTATTCATCAATCGCCCCCATAAAATAAAGGGCGCCAACGCATCCGTTCAGCGCGACCCAAAACAGAATCACCGGGAGCAGGCGCTCTCTGCTGCGCCCGGCGATAACAAGGTGCGCGTCTTTTTGCAAAGGAACATAGTTTTTGGAAAATTGCTTTTGACAACCCATGCTCTCCAGCTTTGACGGGAAAAAGCGAAGAATCATCTCAACAACGAACAGCACCCAGATCACCGCCAGAATCAGCGTGACTTCAAGCTGTCCATCAAAAATAATTCGCGTATCCGTCGGCCGGAACAGAATATAAAAAGCGGTTGCGGCCAGAAAAAGAACAGAGCGGAATACCAGCTTCCAATAATGTATGAGGGATATGAGCGACAATGAGTTATTCCCTGCTTTGCGGTTTTTCATGGAAAATTTACCTCTTGGGTCCAGTTGGATTCAGCGCGCTGGCTTCTGCATAAAAGCAGGCGTAGCGCTTTGCGTTACGCCTGCTTCAGCGCTGCAATAGTTACTTAACAGATAGTGTTCCGTAGGCGGGATCGGTCACAATAACAAGCTCGCCGGCGCCGGTATTTTCAATATCGGCGGCCGTGAGATTCGCGGAATAAACGGTCAGCAGGCCGCCCTCGGCCACATTCACCGTGAGGATACCGTCCGCCGTATCAATCACATTCTCGCCATAGAAATACATGGCCATTTCGCCGTCGTAAAGCGCCTTGTATTCCTCCATATTGGCGGGATCAACGGTTACGTCCGTGATAGCGTTCACGCCCTCGCGGTTGCCAACGGCAGCAAGCCCGTTACCGCCGAGATAAATGGTGCTGTCCACAAAGGTCATAATGCCGCGCTCGCAGCCAGTCACCTGGGCCAGCGTGCTCCCGCTGGAGTTGATGACGGAATTGACAGCCGTCCAGCTGCCGCAGTCCGTTACAAGAGAGGTTGTATTCTGGAAGGTGGCGGTGGAGATATTCAGAATAGAGTTTTCAATATACTGGGAGGCAAAGCCGTTTCCGCCAACGCTGTTTCCATAGACGCAGTTTTTGATAATAACGGTGGTGGGCTCATCGGTGACGCTGCCGCCGGTGGCGACGGAGTCCTCAAATACCTGATAGCCGCCCCAGAAGTCGGAGGAAAATACGCGCCCCGCGCCCATGGCCATAGAGTCGATATAGTGCACGGTGCCGTTATAGAGCAGATTTGTCAGATGCTGATTGCTGGAATAGGCAACGGCGTTTGTGATATTCAGCGTTCCGCCAAAGCCAACATAGGCCGTGCCGGCCATGGTGCCGGCCATGGACGTGGAGCCGCTTGCCTCGCCATCCAGCACAAGAGAGCCGCTATCGCTGCGCAGATTCACAACGCTGTCCTTGCCCCATACGCCCATGGCCGTGCCCACCGCGAAGCGATAGAAGGCGTTTCGGCTGGTGGCGTTATAAACAAAGCCATCGTGCGTGGGGTCAGTGGCGGCCTCCTGCCCGTCCAGCGCGTAGCGGGGGTCCGACAGGCTAACGATAACGCTTGCGGCCTGATCGGCGTTACCGGTTAGAGAAACGGTGTTATTGGTGATTGTGAGCTCGCCCGCATTATTAATGAGCAGCGCGGCATTTTCCTCAGAAATCAAATCCATCTGGTCAATACCGGACTGGACTTCCGACAGATTCTCGGGCGTGACGATAACAGTATTGCCATACGCCGGGCCAAAGAACTGGCTCATATCCGCATAGGCGGAGCCGGTGGCCTCCGCGCGGCTGGCGTCAGGCGCGATTTTGGACATCACATACCCGCTGGCGGCATACAGAAGCTCGGCGGCTTCCGCTTTTGTCAGCGCTGTGTCCCCCGCGGGCACATTCGCTTCGCCCAGGAGCACGGCGGAAACAGCGGCAATCTTGGCGGCGTTGGAATAATCGTCCGGCGCTTCAACCTTTTTGCCGTCCGCCGCGCTGGCAGCAGCCTCCAGCTCCTCCGCCAGGGCGATGCCGGCCGGGTTGAGCATGGTCCAATCCGAGGCAAAGGCGTTATACATACCCACATAGGCAAATTCAACATTTACCACCGCGCCGGTGCCAAGCGTTGTAACGCCGTCAATATTTTTGGTCAGATAGAAACCGTCGCCAAGGTCCTTCACATCGCTCATTTCGGTATAAATGCCGTTCCAGATATTGGCCTGCAGGGTGGCAGAAACAGAATCAGAATAGGGGTCATTTGAAAACATCGCGCCAACAAAGTCAGTCGGGTCGGTATAGCCGGCCACAGACGTGACCTGGTCCACAACGATTTGGAACATACGGTAAAGCGCGACCGCATATTGATAGCCATACATTCTCTCGCCAAAGGTGGTAAGGCTGTCGCCGGCATTGGTGATGCCGGAGCGCAGATACCAGGCCGCGGCGGCTTCGTGACCGGCAAAGTTTTCTGGGTCGGTCAGCTCATCCAGGGTCACGGCGGTGCGGTTGGCGCCCACATAGACGGAGGCATCGCCTTCAATATAGTTTTCGCCCACATCCGCTATGTAATTGCCATAGCGCATATTGGGGGCATAGGTTGTGAGATTGATGCTGGTTCCATCCGAAAGATACAGCGTGGCTGTATCTTCGGCGTATTCGTCGCAGACGATATAGATGGTGGTTGCGGCGTCCTCCTCGCTGCTGGCGAGGTAATAGGCGGTGTTCCCCGCGGTTGCAATCCCGGAAACCGTCAGCACGCCGTCCGCCACAACGGCCTTAACATTGGCGGCAAGCTCTGTGAGGTCTTTATCCGCAAAAACCTGCAGCGCTCCCGCAAAGGCGGCAGGGACATAGGCGGCCTCGCCCTCTCCTCCGGCGGCATAGGCGCCGTAGCACGGAGTTGAGACAGCGTCCCCGGCAAGCTCGCCCTGGCTTGCAACAAAAACATACTGCTTCAGCGCAAGAATGCCCGCTAGACCGTTGCTGCTGCCGGTGCTGCTGTCGCCGCTGGCCTCGCCGGAAGCAAGAGCGCCAACGCTGAATACGCCTATAAGCAGCGCGGCCACGAGCATGAAAACAAGAGTCTTTTTGATTTTATTCATGATGCCATTCCTTTCCCTCTGCGTTTTATTGAATTACATAGATAATTTTATAACAGCGGCGGCATTCATGTCAACCAAATATCGCAAAGAACGCGCAAGAAAAACGCCCGCACAGGAATTCCTGTGCGGGCGGAACATATTCCTTTACGCGCGGGGATGCGCTTTATTATAAACGTCCTTGAGCTGCTTCTTGACAAGCTGGGAATACACCTGCGTGGAGCTGATATCGGCGTGACCGAGCATTTCCTGGATGGAGCGCAGGTCCGCGCCGTTTTCCAAAAGATGCGTGGCAAAGCTGTGGCGCAGCGTGTGCGGCGTGATATCCTTTTCGATTCCGGCTTTCTTTTGATAAGATTTGATAATCTTCCAAAAGCCCTGCCGGCTCATTCTCTCGCCGCTGATATTGACAAACAAAGACCGCTCCGAAGGAAGCGCAATCATATCGCCGCGAATGAAATCAATGTAGTCCTTTACCGCCTTCAGTGCCGCGGGATAAAGCGGGATTACCCGAATCTTGTCCCGGCTGCGGCAGTTAATGATGCCGGCGGAAAGATTTACGTCGCTTACGTCCAGATTGATTAGCTCGCTGACGCGGATGCCCGTAGCATAAAGGAGCTCCAGCATGGCCCGATCGCGATAACCTTTCCGGTCGGTGCATTCCGGCTGCTCGAGCAGAAGCTCCACCTCCTGCGCCGTGAGGATTTCCGGAAGCTTGTGCGCGTTTTTCTCCGGAACCAGCTTATTCGTTGGCATTTCCTCAACATAACCGCGAAGCTTCATCCAGGCATAAAAATTTTTCAGCGAGGCAATATTACGGGAAACCGTGGCAACCGATTTCCCCTCCTCACGGAGGTGGTCGATATAAGCGCAGAGAGCTTTCTCGCCGGCGGTGACATAATTGCAGCGGCTCTCACTATCAAGATAATCGCCAAACTGACGGATGTCTCTCATATAGGAGCTCAAGGTGTTTTTTGCTGTTTTTTTCTCGTCCGCGAGATAGCGCTCATATCTCTCCTGGCATTCGCGATTTGTCACAGCTAGCACACTCCTCTGTGTTAATTTACATAACTTTCTGTGACTACTATATAACAGACTTCAGCATTTATCAAGTAATTTTGAAACTTTTTGTAATTTTTGTCACTTTTGACGAAGAATTTATGTAAACATCTGTTACATGAATTACAAAAGCTGATTAACTTTGTAACTTTTCATGTATTTATCCCAAGAAATTGTACTTTTTTGGCGGTTTATGTCCAATATTTTGTGTTTTGTTACATTTTATGTAACCCAGCCGCCAAAAGAGCTGTATTACCTTCTGCGATGACGGCGCTTTTGATTTTTCTTTCCCGCAAAAGCATTCGCGCCAAGGAGACCGCCAACCACCGCGGCAAGACCTAACCAGAGAATCCATCGGCCAAACTCGCAGGACGGGCCACCCAGCGCGCAGAGAACCGCCGCCAAAAGCACGTAGGCGCCGCCCAGAGCCGCGCCCATGGCGTATGGCTGCTTCTTTTGCACCTTCACCAGAACCATTGCAGTCAAAAAGACAGCAAGACCTGCAACAACAGGCGGGAGAATGGCGCTGGCGTAATTTCCCAAAAGCTGTCGGTTCATAATCATCGCGGCCGGGATAAGCAACAGAAACGTTAAAATCAGCTCCATCGCAATACCAGCGGTTAATCGGCTGGGAAAATTCAGTTTTTTCAGCACGGACATAAAAAATCCCCCTTAAGAATCGGACTGATAAAGCCTATTCTCAAGGGGGATAAAATATTTGCGCCGCAGGGGAAAGATTTACTTGGCCTCTTCCTCTGTCTGCTTGCCGGTGGTGGAAATGGCCCACTTGGCAACTTCCAGGCGAACCCGATCCTCTCCGGTTTCAAATACGATGGAGTTGGATTTCACGGCCACAATCCGGCCGATGATGCCGCCAATGGTGGTGATAGTGTCGCCAACGGACAGAGAATTTCGCATTTCCTCCGCCTTTTTCTTCTTCTTGTTTTCCGGGCGGATCAGGAAGAAATAGAAAACAACGACCATGAGGACGATCATAATAATCATGCTGCCGCCGCCGGTAGCCGTGCCGTCCTCCGCGGTAGTGCCGGTAGCCGTGCAGCCGGCGAGCATCAGCATCACCAGAGCGGCCATAAGGGCAAGGACAATGATTCGGGTGAAACGATTGAGTTTCATTCGCAGTACCTCCAAAGATTTTACTTGTTTATTATAAAATTCTTTATATCCTCGTGTCAAGCAATTTGACATATTTTGCCCGATATGCGGCAAAAGTTCCCGCATCCAGCGCCTGGCGGATTTCGGTCATGAGGTTATTATAGAAGAAAAGATTGTGCATAACCGCAAGGCGAAGGGACAGCGTCTCCCCCGCTTTGAACAGATGCCGGATATAGGCGCGGGTATACCGCTGGCACACCGGGCAGCGACACTCCGGGTCGATAGGCCGGTCATCCAGCGCGTATTTCTCATTCTTTAGGTTGATGATTCCCTCTTTGGTAAAAAGATGCGCGTGGCGCCCGTTTCGCGCGGGCATGACGCAGTCGAACATATCCACGCCGCGCCATACGCCCTCGATGACATTGCCGGGCGTGCCAACGCCCATGAGATAGCGCGGGCGATCTGTGGGCATATATTCCTCAACCGCCTCAATCGTGTCATACATTTCAGCCGCAGTCTCTCCGACGGCGAGCCCGCCAATGGCGTAGCCGGGCAGATCAAGCTCCGCAATCTGCTTCATGTGACGCACGCGCAAATCCGCAAAGGTGCCGCCCTGATTGATGCCAAAAAGCATCTGGCCGGGATTCACGGCGTCCTCAGCGGCATTATATTTTGCCAGGGCGTCCCTGCAGCGCACCAGCCAGCGGAATGTGCGCTCGCAGGAGGCGGCAAAGTATTCTTTGGGCGAGGGAATCTTTACGCATTCATCAAAAGCCATAACAATATCGCTGCCCAGATTCGCCTGGATGCGCATACTCTCCTCTGGTCCGATGAATAGCTTTCGGCCATCCACATGAGACTGAAAAGCCACGCCCTCCTCGCTAATCTTGCGAAGTCCTGCCAGAGAGAATATCTGAAACCCGCCGCTGTCTGTTAAAATTGGGCCGTCCCAGGTCATAAATTTATGCAGTCCGCCCATTGCTTTGATGAGCTCATCTCCGGGGCGAACATGGAGATGATAGGTGTTGGACAGCTCCACCTGGCATTGAACGGTTTGAAGATCCGCGGCGGAAAGGCCGCCTTTGATGGCGGCGGCTGTGCCAACATTCATAAAAAGCGGCGTTTGAACCGTGCCGTGCGGCGTGGTCAATTCGCCGCGGCGGGCGCGGCCCTCTGGTTGGTTTAGAAGCTGAAACAAAACCGCACCTCCTTATGAATGGATGAACATCGCATCCCCGAAGGAGAAAAAGCGGTATCTCTCCTCCACTGCGCGCTGATAGGCCGCCATGATATTTTCCCGTCCGGCCAGCGCGGAAACAAGCATCATCAGCGTTGATCCCGGCAAATGAAAATTCGTTACCAGCGCGTCAACGCATTTGAAACAGTATCCGGGATAAATAAAAATATCTGTCCAGCCAGCGGAGGGCGCTATGCTCCCATCCTCTGTCGCAAAGCTTTCCAGCGTGCGGCAGGAGGTTGTCCCCACGGCGATCACCCGGCCACCGGCGGCATGGGTGCGCGTAATGATTTCCGCCGTTTCAGCGGGAATCGTGCAATACTCGGAATGCATTTCATGCTCTTCGATATTTTCTGCTTTCACAGGGCGAAAGGTGCCCAGCCCCACATGAAGCGTTACAAAGCATACCGCAACGCCCATGTCTCGGATTTTTTGCAAAAGGTCATTGGTGAAATGCAGCCCCGCGGTTGGCGCGGCGGCGCTGCCAGGCTCCCGGGAATACACGGTTTGATAGCGCTCCGGGTCCCGGAGTTGCGCTTTGATATATGGCGGCAGCGGCATCTGTCCCAGGCGGTCCAGCAGCTCCAGAAAAATGCCGTCATAGCAAAAGCGTATCACGCGGTTTCCGCCCTCTGTCACAGCCTCAACGGTACCCTTGAGCTCGCTCGCCGGGCCAAATACCGCCTCTGTGCCAGGGCGCATTTTCTTGCCGGGACGGGTCAGGCATTCCCACCGATCCTCTCCCAGTTCCTTCAGCAGAACAACCTCAACCGCGCCGCCGCTGGGGCGAGTGCCGAACAGCCGGGCCGGAATCACGCGGGAATCGTTCAAAACCAGGCAGTCGCCAGGGTACAAATAGTCCGCAAGGTCATAAAAACGCCTGTGTTCAATGGCCCCGGTACGCTTATCCAGTACAAGCAGCCGGGAATTGTCCCGCTTGGGGAGCGGCGTCTGTGCAATCAAATCCTCCGGCAGGTCATAAAGAAAATCAGATGTTTTCAAAATCAGTATGCTCCGTTTTGCAGATGTGTTCCAGTATAGTAGAAGCCAAGAATGGTCCTGTAATCCTTGCCATAGGTCTTTGCCATGGCATAGGCCCCCCATTGGCTCAAGCCAACATTGTGGCCCCAGCCGTAGCGCGTGCAGGTGAAAGCATCTGCCGATGAATCATAGGTTATCTTATAGCGATAGCTATATGCCGTGAAACCGAAGTCTTCCAAAAATTTCTGGCGATCTGAGCCGGTATATGTATACGTCTTGCCATTCTCATCAGTGATCGTCACTTTTTTTACATTGCCGGTACTGGAATAGGTTTCAATTTTTATGCCGTCTTTTGCTATCTTGCCCAGACCGCGCTTATTCGCAAGCTGCTGGAGCTTGGAGCCGGTGCGGTTGTTGGTGATTGAATATGTATAATTGGACGCCAGAGAGGCGGCAGACGCCTCATAGGGGTCCAGCTTGCCCACAAGATAGCTGAACGCTCCGCCCCATATATTTTCAGAGGATTCCGTTGCTCCTCCGGAGCTGGAGTGGTAATAGGTGGTGCAGAGCTTGTTCGTCCCTCCGGAGCTGTATGTCAAAAGCTGCTTGGCGGTGGCGTCCACCGCTTTATCGGTTTCCGAAAAATAGCTTTCCGCATGCGTCTCTCCCCGGCCGTAATACACCTGACTTTTGCTGGTGATATCAAAGCCATAGCTGTCATAGGTGCTCCAGCCGGCGGTATACGCGTAATTGCGCGCGGTGACCGCAGCGGCTTTCAGCGTTTCAAGCGGCCAGCTCGGGCTGTATTCATAGGGAATCACGCCCTTGACATAGTCCTCAATATTCACATAGTTGATCACCGTGATGTAACCGGATTTATTCGAGGCCTGCCGCAATTCAAAATCACCGTAAAAGCGATCCTCGCCCGCCACGCGGGTCAGCGTTTTGCCGGAGGAGACAGGGTGAATCGCCAGCGGCGCGGACGCGGTATAGGTTTTGCCGGCGCTGTCTGTTATCGTTAAGGTCGCTCCGCTTATGGTGACTGTGATTGCGGAGGAGGTAATTTCGCCGCTTTTTTCAAACCTGCGGCTGGAATTAAAGCTGCCGTATTCAAAGGAACCGCCGCTTGTGTTTTCAAGCTTGACGCTGGAGAGGCAGGTGTCATAGTCCTTGGTTTTTATATAAAGGCCCACGCGGATGATGTCCGTGGGAACAGCTATGGCAGCATCCAGCATCGTGGCGGGCGTATCCGCGATATCCGCGGGAGACGGCATAGCCGGGCTATTGGTATCGGTTGTTCCTTGGGACTGATTCGAGCCGCTGGAATTATTTCCGCCAGAATTCAGCAGCCGCTGAAACATGGTGGCCACCTGCGCGCGGGTTGCGTTGTCCCGCGGGCGGAAAACATAGCTTGAGCCGCTTTCCTCGCCCTTTACAATGCCATAGCTCTGCATCGCGTTAACATCCGCGAGCGCCCAGCTGCTGATTTTGCCCGCATCGGCAAAGGCGGCAGACTTCCCCCCTGCTTCGATGGACAGCCCGGCATAGGCGATATATCGGTTGAGAAAGCTGCAGATTTGCTCACGGGTTACTTTGCTGTTCGGTGCAAAGGCGTTTGCATCATCACTCATGCCCTTGACAATTCCTTTTTCATAGCCCCAGATGGCATAGCCGGCATAATATTCATCATAATCCACATCCGCAAAGGGGCGCTTCCCCGAGGAAAGATAGGCTTTGTCATCCACGCCGGCATAGCGGCCCAAAACCGTGATAAACATGGCGCGGGTCATGGTTTTGTTTGGGCCGAAGCTGCTGGAGGTGATGCCTGTAAACAGGCCCTTGGATACCACCGCGGATACGGCGTCATAATACCAGTCGGCCTTTGCCACATCGTTAAAATCCCCCACCGAGGCAGCCTGCGCCGGTAGAATAAAACATCCGCCTAGAATAAGCAGCGCCAGAAGTGCGCTTATAATTCGCTTTGGTATAAAATGAATTATCATAGAAATCCTTTCTCTGTATCCTGTCACGGGGTTGACCGAAAAAGTGAATTATGCTATACTCCGTTTCAACGCATATAAGTACAATTAGCACTATATAATAACATATTTTATACAAAAAATTACAAAATGTCAACAATGCCACCGCTGGCACATATAGGCGGAAATGTCATAAACTGTATTACAGGAGGTCAGCGATATGGAAAAACGTAAAGTAGGCGTTATTGGCGGCACCGGCATGGTGGGCCAGCGCTTTGTATCGCTTTTGGCGGAGCATCCCTGGTTTGAGCTGACGGTGATTGCCGCCAGCGAGCGGAGCGCCGGCAAAACCTATGAGGAAGCGGTTGGGAGCCGTTGGGCGCTGGACGACGTACCCATGCCCGAATGCGCGAAATCCATCATTGTAAAAAACGCAACGGCCGATATAAAGGCCATTGCGGAGCAAGTGGATTTCGTATTCTCCGCGGTGGATATGAAAAAGGACGAAATCAAAGCGCTGGAAGAGGCCTATGCCCGGCATGAGTGCCCCGTGGTTTCCAACAACAGCGCTCACCGCTGGACGGCGGATGTGCCCATGGTAGTGCCGGAGATCAATCCCCAGCACCTGGAGATAATCCCTGCGCAGCGGGCGCGTCTTGGCACAAAGCGCGGCTTTATTGCGGTGAAGTCCAACTGCAGCCTTCAGAGCTATGTTCCGGCGCTTCACCCGCTGAAGGACCGCTTTGGTCTCAATAAAGTACTGGTCTGCACATATCAGGCCATCTCCGGCGCCGGCAAAACCTTTGCCACCTGGCCCGAGATGATTGATAATGTGATTCCCTATATCGGCGGCGAGGAGGAAAAATCCGAGCAGGAGCCTCTGAAGCTGTGGGGCAAGGTGGTAAATGGCGCAATCGAAAAAGCAGTCGCCCCGTCCATTACCGCCCAATGCCTCCGCGTTCCGGCCAGCAATGGCCACATGGCCGCCGTTTTTGCAAGCTTTGATCAAAAGCCCGCCAAAGAGGAGATTCTGGATATCTGGCGCAGCTTTTCCGGCCGCGCCCAGGAGCTCGCTCTCCCCTCTGCCCCCAAGCAATTCCTGCATTATTTTGAGGAGGAAAACCGTCCTCAAACAAAGCTTGACCGCATGACAGAAAACGGCATGGCTGTTTCTGTTGGCCGGCTGCGCGAGGACACGCAGTATGACTATAAATTCGTCTGCCTGAGCCATAACACGCTGCGCGGTGCGGCGGGCGGCGCGGTTCTTTTGGCCGAGCTGCTCCAGGCCGAGGGCTGGTTTGACCGCTGAATTCAACCTCCTGCATCCATATTACCAAAGACGCCGTGGCAAATTGCCGCGGCGTCTTTTGATTAGGAGGAATCATTTTGAATAACCCCGTTTTTTCCGGCGTCGGAACCGCATTGGTAACGCCTTTTCGGAATGGCGCACTGGATTTGGACGTTTTTACAAAGCTGATTGACCGCCAGATAGAGGGCGGCGTTGCCGCCGTGATTGTATGCGGCACCACAGGCGAATCCGCAACGCTCACGCCCGAGGAAGAGGAAACTTTATACCGCAGCGCGGTGAATAAAAGCGCCGGAAAGATGAAAGTTATCGCCGGCATCGGGTCGAATAACACGCGCAAGGCGATGGCCATGGCTCGGCGCGCAAAAGCCGCGGGCGCGGACGCGCTGCTCATGGTCACGCCCTATTATAACAAAACCTCCCAGGTAGGTCTGGTGGAGCATTTTACCTATGTGGCAGACCGGGCCGAGCTCCCGGTAATTCTGTATAACGTTCCATCCCGCACCGGCGTTGGAATTCAGCCGGAGACCTATGCCGTTTTGGCCGAGCATCCAAATATCTGCGGCGTTAAGGAGGCCTCCGGCGATCTGGCCGCCTTTGCCAGAACCAAAGCGCTCTGCGGCGATAGACTGACCTTCTGGAGCGGAAACGACAGCGACACCGTTGCCATGATGGCGCTGGGAGCCCAAGGGGTGATCTCTGTGGCGTCCAACCTTGTGCCGGGAGATGTTTCCGAGCTTTGCCAGCTGTGCCTGAATGGGGACTATACGGCGGCGGCCGCGCTGAATGAGCGCTATATGCCGCTGTTTCACGGTCTTTTCCGGGAGGTGAACCCCATCCCGGTCAAAACCGCCATGGAGCTGGCCGGCCTGTGCAGCGCCGAGATGCGGCTGCCGCTGGTACCCATGGGCAAGGACAACAAAGCGCTTCTCAAAAAAATGCTGGCGCAGTATACCATCTCATAATACCTGCCCGGCGGGCAGGATAACGGCTTATACCAACGCCAGATAAGACAGCTTTTATGCAAGACGCAGCGCAGCCTCAAAAAATGGGGTTGCGCCGTGTCCCTTTATCCTTAAGCTGCTCCTATGATACCTGATGTTTCTTAAAACTGATTTTAGCCAGCGGCAGCGTAACAAGCGACAATACCGCATACAAAATCGCGCGCACCGAGAAAGCGTCCAGAACCAAGCTGCCGAATTGATAAGAAATATATTTTCCCACTTCCGGCATGGCAGCTCGATATGGCAATAGAAACAGCGCTAAATTATATACGCCTGTTATTCCGTTTGGAGAAATGAACATCGGCGCAAATAAAACCGGCACAAGCACAGCCAATATAAGATAAGGATTTTTCATCTTGGCGGACAAAAGCAGCGTCAAGCCAATCATGGCCAGCAGGATGAAATAAATAATTCCTAAATTAATTACTGCCGCCTGCATCATAGTAAAAGGATATGGAATTGTCATGCCCAAAAGTTGCAGCGGCAAATTTCCGCCCTCCAAACCAAACGCGGCGAGAGAAATCCCAAAGGCAACTGCGATATGCGCGGTAAAAGCAATCATCCCAAACAAAATCGCGGCAATAATCTTCGCGTTGATTAATTTTGTTTTCCCGTATTTTGCGGAGAGAATTACAGCATCCGTTCCCGCCTGATACTCGCCCGAAAAAACAGGCGCAACCGCGATGCAGATTGCCAATATGGAAATCATTAGAAGCTCAAAAGCTGTCATAATCGCTTTCCAGCCTTCGTGGTAACCGTACTGAAACGGCGTATCAACCTTGTCGTTTAAACAACTCCAATATGCTTTTTCCTCCTCCGAAAGTTCGCGGGAGGGCGTATTCAGGACCGCTTCGATTTTCTCTTCTCTTGCTTCAGAAAAGCTTAAATCCTCCGATAAGTCAATATCGGCCAGATAATTATAGCCAACGCTTTGATTTGGCGCTGCATAAACAGAAGCAATCATATTCAGCAGCTCCTCTCTTGGGGCGATGCCATGCCAATATGCTTCGTTTATCAAAAAGCGCTCATTTCCGTCATATCCCACATTTTCAGGATTTTCAAAAAGCGCTTGTACCTCACGGATTGCTTCAGCAACGTATTCGTCCGTCAGTTCTGCCGGCAAATCCGCAAATTGCGCCTTTTCATAGGCGATTCCCTCAAGCCCTTTGATTACGCCATTTTGATTATATATCTGAAAATGAAAAACGGGCAGCGCGAAAAGAAACGCCGTGATTAGCAGACTGGCCAGCATAATAGCAAGCGTGGATTTTTTGCGTAGTATTTTCAAAAATTCAAATTTTATCAGCATTTTCATGTTTTCACGCCTCCCCCTCCTGCCGGGTTTCTTCTCCGAAATGATAAAGGAACAAGTCCTCCAGCGTCGGCGCAACATTTTGCGCCTCTGCGGATGGGGTCGCGTCGCTCACAACGCGAAGGCGCGCCATGCCGTTTTCATGATGTAGATTCACAACCGCAAATCTTCTGCTGTATTCCGCCACAGCCCGTTCAGCTACCAAAAGCTCCCACACCTTTCCTCGGATGCTGTCAGTCACCGCTGCCATAGGCTCTTGCAGCAAAAATTTGCCGTCCTTCATCATCAAAATTGTGTCTGCAATATAGGAAACATCCGTGACAGTAACCTTACGCATCCTCACCATTTTTTCCTCTGATAATTCTGCCATAAGACACAGGC
>X279_Western_Grey_Kangaroo__coassemble_21_pt1 | contig 20191 bp, 16 predicted proteins | sample X279_Western_Grey_Kangaroo__metabat2_high_PE_001 | metagenome-assembled genome bin X279_Western_Grey_Kangaroo
ATCTCGTGCGCGAGGCTCTGGTTGTCGCCGGGCGGGAGGATCTGATAGGCTATGATAAACGCTGTCTCATCCGCCCCCCGGCCGACCGGAGACCGCCCCGGCAAAACAGCGCCGGAGCCCCCCGGGGCAAAAGACCGGAAGCCAAAGGCCAGTCCGCCCGGGGCAAGCCCCCAAAGCCCGCCTCCCGCGGCCGCTCCGGCGCCCGCGCCAAGCCCGCGAAGCCGAAAAAAAGAAGCTAAAAAAATCCCCCGCCGCGCAAACAGAAGCCGCGGCGGGGGATTTTTTGCAGTTTTTCAGCAGAATACGTATTTTTCCAGTCTGGCAAAAGCCTCCTCCACCCGGCTCTTCGGCAGGGCGAGATTGATCCGCAGATGGCAGGGGCCATGGAACATCCGGCCATCCTGCAGCGCAACGCCCACGTCCCAGGCGGCGCGCTCCACCTCGTCGATGGTTTTGCCGTGGGCGGCGCACCATTTGGCGCAGTCCACAAAAAGCATATAGGTCCCCTCCGGGCGGAAGCATTCAAGCCCGGGCAGTCGGTCCCGGATGAAATCGCAGGCATAGTCCACGTTCTCCGTCAGCACCTGGCACAGCTCATCCGCCCAGCGGCCGCCCTCCTCCCCATAGGCGCCGATGAGCGCGTGCATGGAAAGGACGTTCATGGTGTTATAGTGATTAAGCGAGCTCTCCTTATCCACCCGGTCCCGGAGGACGGGGTCATAGATGATGTGATAGCTCCCCACCAGCCCGGCCAGATTGAAGGTTTTTGTGGGGGCATAGAGGGCCACGGTGTGGCTCCGGGCATAGTCCGAAACCGACTGCGTTGGGATATGGCGCCCGCCCCGGAGGATGATATCGGACCAAATCTCGTCCGAAACCACCGTGACGCGGTGGCGCTCAAAAATGGCCATGGCGGTCTCCAGCTCCCAGGCCTCCCACACCCGGCCGCAGGGGTTATGGGGGGAGCAGAATATGGCGGCATGGATATTGTTCCGGACGATTTTTTCCTCCATATCGGCAAAGTCCATCCGCCAGACCCCGGCCTCATCCCGGATGAGAGGGCTGTGGACGATGTTATAGCCATTATTTTTCAGGCTGCCGGTAAAGCCGATATAGGTGGGAGAGTGAACCAGCACATTGTCCCCCCGGGAACAAATCACATTCAAAGCGCTGATTACCCCGCCCAAAACGCCGTTTTCATAGCCGATATGCTCGGGGCGAAGCCCGGTAACGCCGTTTCGCTCCCGGTGCCAGCGGATGATGGCCTCAAAATATTCCGGCCGGGGCTCGAAATAGCCATAGGTGGGATGCTCCAGCCGCCGGGCGATGGCCTCCCGCACCGAGGGGGCCGCGGGGAAATTCATATCCGCCACCCACATGGGGATGGGGTCAAAGCCGGCCTTTGGCGCGCCGGGGGCAACGCCATCGCCATCGCCAAGCCCGTCCAGCGCGACGGCGTCCTTTCCGGCCCGGTCCAGAATCGAAGTGAAATCATAAGTCATGAGGATAACCCTCTTTCTTTTTTTCTTTATTATACAGGGCGCAGCCCGCCGGGCGCAAGAGGCGATTGGCCAAAACGGCGGGAAAATCCCCAAAATATACATTTTATTATTTACAAACAGGCGTTTTTTTGATATTATAACTCGGTTAGAAAAGCCATTTTCTCTGATTGATATTTTTAAGGAGTGATTCCTATGAGCCGCATGGTCGGTACTGTTTCCCGAGGCATTCGGGCCCCCATCATTCGCCAGGGCGATGATCTGGTCGATATTGTCACCTCTTCGGTTCTGGAGGCCGCCGCGGACGATGGCTTTGCCATTCGTGACCGGGATATTGTCGCCATGACCGAGGCCATCGTAGCCCGGGCCCAGGGCAACTACGCCACCACGGAGCAAATCGCCGAGGACGTCCGCCAGAAGCTGGGCGGCGAGGATATCGGCGTCATCTTCCCCATCCTCAGCCGCAACCGCTTCGCCATCTGCCTCCGGGGCATCGCCAAGGGGGCGAAGAAGGTCTATCTCATGCTCAGCTATCCCTCGGACGAGGTGGGCAACCACCTCATCTCTCCGGATGCGCTGGATGCCGCCGGCGTCAACCCCTATACCGATGTTCTCTCCCTGGCAAAATACCGGGAGCTCTTCGGCTATGAAAAGCATCCCTTCACCGGTGTTGACTATGTGGATTACTACGAAGCCATCATCCGCGAGTCCGGCGCGGAGGTGGAGATTCTATTCGCAAACGACTGCCGCGCCATTCTGGGCTATACCAAAAACGTCCTCACCTGCGATATCCATACCCGCGAGCGCACCAAGCGCCTCCTGAAGGCCGCCGGCGCCCAGCGCGTATTCGGGCTGGACGATATCCTCACCGCCCCGGTAAACGGCAGCGGCTATAACGCGCGCTACGGCCTGCTTGGCACCAATAAGGCCACCGAAAACCAGGTGAAGCTCTTTCCCCGGGAGTGCCGGGATCTGGTGCTGGCCATCCAGGCGCAGCTGCTGGAAAAAACCGGCAGGCACGTGGAGGTTATGGTCTATGGCGATGGCGCCTTCAAGGACCCCGTGGGCAAGATTTGGGAGCTGGCCGACCCGGTGGTCTCCCCCGCCTATACCGACGGGCTGGAGGGCACGCCCAACGAGCTGAAGCTCAAGTATCTGGCGGATAACGATTTTGCCGACCTCTCCGGCGAGGCCCTGCGGGACGCTATCAAGGCCTCCATCCAGAAAAAGGACAGCAACCTTGTGGGCCAGATGGCCTCCGAGGGCACAACGCCCCGCCGGCTCACGGATCTCATCGGCTCCCTGTGCGACCTGACCTCCGGCTCCGGCGACAAGGGCACCCCCATCGTATATATCCAGGGCTACTTCGATAACTATACTACCGAATAATTTCCCCAGGCGCCGCCGGCTTCGGCGGCGCCTTTTCCGCGCCCCGCCCCGGTCATAACCGCCCCCTCCCGGCGCATACACTCTACCAAATCACATAGCGGGAGTGATATGAGTTGCGAGAGGATATTGAGGCGCGGGCAAAGGAGCTGGCCGTGTATATCATCGAAAACAGCGCCACCGTCCGGGACGCCGCTTTGCATATGAACGTCTCCAAGTCCACCGTGCACAAGGACCTGTCGGAGCGGCTGCGGTATATTGATTTTCCCCTGTATACCCAGGCCCGGGCTGTTTTGCTGCAAAACAAGGCCGAGCGCCACCTCCGGGGCGGCGAGGCCACCCGGCGAAAATACAAAGGCTGAACTAAACGCCCGCTCCGGCTCGCGCCGGGACGGGTTTTCTCCTTTTCCGCCCTTGACATCCGGCGCCAGGAATGAGATGATACGAGAGTATCAAGAAAACGGGAGAAAAACCCATGGAATGTAACACAATCTATGAAGCCCTCGGCATCAGCCCGGAGGTCTATGCCTTTGGCGAGGCAGTTTTATCCGGCCTCCGCGAGCGCTTTGACGCCATCGACCGCGTTGCCGAATATAACCAGGCCAAGGTGCTGGACGCCATGCGGAAAAACCGCGTTCGGGCGGAGTGCTTCGCCCAGACCACCGGCTATGGCTATAACGACATGGGCCGGGACACGCTGGAGGCGGTGTATGCCGCCTGTTTTCACACGGAGGCCGCTCTGGTGCGGCCCCAAATCACCTGCGGCACCCATGCGCTGACTGTGGCCCTCTCCGCCAATCTCCGCCCGGGGGACGAGCTTCTCTCCCCGGCGGGCGCCCCCTATGACACGCTGGAGGAGGTTATCGGCATCCGGCCCTCCCGCTGCTCTCTGCGGGAATACGGCGTAACCTATCGCCAGGTGGAGCTTCGCCCGGACGGCTCTTTTGACTATGAGGGCATTCGCGCCGCCATCCATGAGCGCACCAAGCTCATCACCATCCAGCGCTCCAAGGGCTATGCCACCCGCCCCACCTTCTCCGTGGCCCAGATTGGGGATCTCATTGCTTTTTGCAAATCCATAAAGCCCGATGTGCTCTGCATGGTGGATAACTGCTACGGCGAATTTGCGGAGCTGTTGGAGCCCTCCGACGTGGGGGCGGATATGACCGTTGGCTCCCTCATCAAAAATCCCGGCGGCGGGCTCGCCGCCGCGGGGGGCTATATCTGCGGCACGAGGGAATGCGTTGCCAACTGCGCCTATCGCCTCTCCGCCCCCGGGCTGGGGCAGGAGGTGGGCGCGAATCTCGGCCAGCTCCCCGCCATGTTCCAGGGGTTCTTCCTTGCCCCCACGGTGGTGGCCGGGGCCATGAAGGGCGCGATCTTCGCGGCCCATCTCTATGAGCGGCTGGGCTTCCGGTGCATTCCCGGCGCGGCGGAGAGCCGCCATGACATCATCCAGGCCGTGGAGCTTCGCTCGCCGGAGCGGATGAAGGCCTTTTGCCTCGGCATCCAGGCGGCGGCCCCGGTGGACAGCTATGTCACCCCCCTGCCCTGGGATATGCCCGGCTATGACACCCCGGTAATCATGGCCGCCGGCGCCTTTGTGCAGGGCTCCTCTATCGAGCTTTCCGCCGACGGGCCCATCCGGGAGCCCTATGCGGTATATTTTCAGGGCGGGCTCACCTGGTATCACGCCAAAACAGGCATCCTGATGAGCGTGCAAAAACTCTATGAGCAGGGGCTGATTCGCCTGCCCGAAAGGAGCAAGACATGAGCTGGTTTTGGCTTTCTATTCTGGCCCTCATTTTCTGGAGCGGGTCCGACTTCTTTTCAAAGCTGGGCTGCGTGGACCGGAGCGACCGGGTCAGCCATCTCAAAATGGTGGTGGCGGTGGGGCTTGTCATGGGGCTTCACGCGGGCTGGGAAATTTTCATCGGCGGCGTGGAAATCAGCCCGGCGGTGCTTCTGGCCTATCTTCCCGTATCGCTGCTGTATATCTTCTCCATGGCGCTGGGCTATATCGGCCTGCGCTATATCGAGCTATCCATCTCCTCGCCCATCTGCAATTCCTCCGGCGCGCTGGTGGCCATCGTCACGCTGGCAACGGCGGGGCTTGGCGCCATCAACGGCTGGCAGCTGGGAGCCGTATTCCTGGTATGCGCGGGGGTCATCGGCCTGGGCTTTGTGGAATATCAGGAGGATGACGCCGCCCGGCTGGCCCGCCAGCAGCGCGCGAATTACCAATACGCCAAAAGCTTTCTGGCCATTTTGCTGCCGGTGCTCTACTGCCTGCTGGACGCCGCCGGCACCTATGCGGACAGTCTTGTGCTGGAAACGCTCAATGAGGACAGCGCCAATGTGGCCTATGAGCTGACCTTTTTAACCGCGGGGCTCGTCTGCCTTGCCATTTTGCTGATTCGCCGGGAGAAATTCACCCTCCGCCAGGAGCGGCCCAAATATCTTGGCGCGCTCTGCGAAACCGCCGGCCAGTTCGCCTATATCTATGCCCTGGCGGACACGGAGCACGTGGCCATGAGCGCCCCCATCATCTCCGCCTACTGCCTTGTCTCCGTTATCTGGGGCCATATATTCCTGAAAGAAAAGCTCAGCTGGAAGCACTATCTCATGATTGCCGTCGCCGTCGTGGGCATTGTGATTCTGGGGCTGTTTGACGAGCTTGGCTAAAAAAAAGGCATAGCAAAGCTCCGGTCTGGACCTGTCCAGACCGGAGCTGCTTTTTTCTTTTATTGGATAACGCTGCGATCCACCAGCCGGACGGTGATTTCCAGCGTATTCCCGTCCCGCCAGATGGTCAGCTCCAGCGCATCGCCCACCTGCATCCCCTCTTTGATGAGGTTCACTTCCGCCACGGTGGTCACGGGAATGCCGTTCACCTCCAAAATCACATCGCCCACGCGCACACCCTGCTCCTTGGCGTCCGAGCCCTCATTCACCTCGGAGATATAAACCCCCTCCGGCATACCGTAAAGCTCCATTGCCTCGGCGTTTACCGACCCGGCCACGATGCCGATGGTGGGCTCGCCCATGACGATGCCCTTTTCAATGAGCTCATCGGCCACCTGCTTCACCACCGCCGAGGGGATGGCAAAGCCGATGCCCTCCACCGTGGCGTAATAGGTGGACATGATTTTCATATTCGTAATGCCCACAATCTGCCCGGCGGCGTTCACCAGCGGCCCGCCGGAATTGCCCTCGTTCAGGGCGGCGTTTGTCTGCAAGAGGGTCATGCTGTGGCCATTATAGCTGATGTTTCGGTTGATGGCGGAGATGATGCCGTTGGTCATCGTGCCGGAATACGCCTGGCCCAGCGGGTTGCCAATGGCGACCACCGCGTCGCCCACCTGGAGCCCGCTGGAATCGCCAAATCTGGCATAGGGCAAATCCTCGCCCTGAATGTGCAGCACGGCAATATCGCTGACCTCGTCCGCCCCGATGACCTCCGCCTCATACTCCGCGCCGTCAGAGAAAACCACTGTCGCCGTGTCCCCGCCGGAGAGCACATGGGTGTTTGTGATAATATAGCCGTCCGCGGTGAATACCACGCCGGTGCCCTGGCTGTATTCCTGCCCCTCCAGATAGGTCGTCACGCCCACCACCGCGGGGCTGACTGCTTCATAAATCTCCTGCAGCGGCAAATCGCTCTCCGAAAGAGGCCAGAGCTTCACCGTTACCCCGGTGCCAATCTCGCCCCGGGGCATATTCACGCCGGGCTCGCCCACATAGTAATTGGCAAAATACTCCCGGAAATCCTCATAATATTCCTGCTCCTCCCCGGTGGAAAAGCCAAACATCTCCCCCGAGGGGACGGCCGCGGCCTCCACCGCGGCCCGGCCGCGGAAAAGCCCGGCAATCTGCCAGGCCGCCACCGTCATGGCCGCCACCAGCAGGCACGCGCAAACGGAGAGCGAAATGATTTTCGTTCTCCGTCTCTTCTTTGCCATATCCCCCTCAAAACTGACGGCGCGGGGGGGAGGTTGGTGTGTGGAACAACCCGCGTCCGCCAGTCGGGGTGTGACCAGTTCGGATGCGTCGCCATACCATGAACCCGCCTTTTTCAGCTCCGGATAACCGGACTTCCGGTACCAGTCCTCCGGCCGGCGGGTATTGCAATCAGGCATATGGAATCCTCCCTTGAGGTCGGCTTCAGTATAGTATAAAGCCGGCGCAGATTTGTGAACATTCTGTTAAACATTAATGTTCTGTTTTGAAATAATGCAGGTTTTCCAGCAAATTTCAGGATATATTTATAAACATTAATATTCCGGCCCTTTATTCCTCCCCGGCCAGCGCCAGGGTAAAGGTAAAGGCGGTTCGCCCGTCCGCACTGGTGACGAATATATCCTGATGGTGGGCGGCCAGAATCTCCCGGACCATATAAAGCCCAAGCCCAACGCCGTCCCGATCCCGGCTGCGGGAGCGGTCAGTTTTGTGGAAGCGGTCAAAAACGCGCCCCAGCTCCTCCGGCGGAATCACGGCCCCCTCGTCCTGCACGCAGACATAGGCCCGGCCGTTTTCTTTCCACAGGCTCACCGAGAGCGCCCCGCCCTCCCGGGAGAATTTTACAGCGTTGTCCATTAGATTATACACCACGCGGGTCAGCGCGTCCACATCTCCCTTGACAAAAAGCGGGTCCTCGGGCAAATCCAGCTCCATTTGCAGCTGCTTTTCATCCACCCGCTCCTCGAAATTCAAAACGGTGCGCACCACCATCTCCGACAAGTCAAACCGGCCCTCCCGCTTTTCGGGCGCGCCGTCCCGCAGGCGGGACATATCCAGCATACTCCGGACAAGCCGGTTGAGCCGCTTCGTCTCCGAGGAGATGGCCTCCAGATACTTTTGCTCCTGCTCCCGGGGGATGGTGCCGTCCAGAATTCCATCGGCAAAGCCGGCGATGGTCGTCATGGGCGTGCGGAGCTCATGGGAAATGTTCGCCACAAATTCCCGCCGCCGCGCCTCATTTTGCTCCAGCGCCCCGGCCATGCCGTTGAAAGCGTCCAGGAGCGTTCCGATTTCGTCCTCCCGGCCGGTGGGGCGAACCCGGGCGGAATAGTCCCCATGGGCAAATCTGTCCGCCGCCTCGCTCATCTCATACAGCGGGCGGGTCATGCGGCGGGTATTGAGATAGGTGACGAATATGGCAAAGGCCAGCACGCCGATAGCGATTAGAATAAACGCGGTCAAAAACCCGCGCCACATCCGAAACAGGCCGGTGAGCTCATAGCTTACCAGCACATACCCGGCCACGCGGCCATTCCAGCCCTCCACCTTCTCGCCCACGGTATAGCGGGGGCTGTCATATACGCCGCCCAGGGTGGACATGGCCCCAAAGCCCTCCTGCCCGTCCATCTGGCGGAGAATGGCCTGCTCTATCCGCCGGCCGGCATAGGGGGACACGGGGACGGCATCGGAGCTGGCCAAAATCTCCCCCTCCCCATCGCAAACAAGGATATGGTTTCCCGTGCTGATGGAGATGGAGGTGATATTCATCCGCAGCTCCCAGCTGGAAAGCCCGCCCTGAAGGCGCACCGCCTCGGCATAGCGCTTCACCTCCTGGGCATTGGCATAGAGGCTGTCCCGCCGTTCCCGCATGAGAAAGGCCTGCACCATAAACAGCATGGTGATGCCGAATATGAGGAAGCAGGCCACAAACATAAAAGCCGTGGCCAGAAAGTTTTTGAAATAAATGCTCCGTTTCACTCTTATGCGTCTCCGACCTCAAATTTATAGCCCACGCCCCAAACGGTCTTCAGCCGCCATTGCTCCGAAACGCCCTCCAGCTTCTCCCGCAGCCGCTTGATATGCACGTCCACCGTGCGGGAATCGCCAAAATAGTCAAAGCCCCACACCTCATCCAAAAGCTGGTTGCGGGTATATACCCGGTTGGGCGCGGAGGCGAGATGGTATAAAAGCTCCATCTCCTTGGGGGGCGTGTCCACCTTTTTTCCGTTCACAATCAGCTCATAGGAATCGAGGTCAATAATCAGCCTGTCAAATTCCAGCCGCTTTTGCGCCCCGGCCTCCGGGCCGCCGTCAAACCGGCGCATAACCGCGTGGATGCGGGCGATGAGCTCCTTGATTTCAAAGGGCTTGGTGATATAATCATCCGCCCCCAGCTCCAGCCCGGCAATCTTATCCGCCGTCTCCCCCTTGGCGGTGAGCATCAAAATGGGGGCCCGGCTGAAGGACCGCACCTCCCGGCACACCTGCCAGCCGTCCTTTACCGGCAGCATAATATCCAGCAGTATCACATCCGGCTCGATGCTCCGGGCTTTTTCCACGCCCTCGCCTCCGTCGGCCGCCCATACCGCCTCAAAGCCGTCCTTTTCCAGATACAGCCGCAAAAGCTCCGCGATATTCCTGTCGTCCTCAACGATCAGCGCCTTTTTCGCCATGGCCTCCGCCCTCCCGTTGCTTGTTCATTCTGCCCTAATTATATACCCATACGCGCCGCTTGGGTGAACAAAATGTAAAAAAATCATTTTTTTGAAAAACCCTCTTGACTTTAGCGTGCTAACGTGTTAGATTGTTACCACGATAAAACATCTTTGGAGGTATTCAAAATGAAAAAGCTTCTTGCTCTGCTTCTTCCCTTGCTGATTCTGCTGGCGCTGGCCGCCTGCGGCCAGCCCGCCGCGGAGCCCGCTCCCGCCGATGAACCCGCCACGCTGGAGTCCGATGAGACCATGGCCGGCGCCACCGTTGGCGAAACTGACCTGTCCTATGTTCAGGGCAAGGGCACCCTTGTGATTGGCATCACCGACTTTGAGCCCATGGATTATAAGGACGACGCCGGCGAATGGATTGGCTTTGACGCCGATATGGCCAAGGCCTTTGCCGCGAGCCTTGGCGTGGACGCGGAGTTTATCGAGATTGACTGGGACAATAAGGTCCTGGAGCTCAATAGCAAGGCCATTGACTGCGTCTGGAACGGCATGACCCTCAATGACGAGGTCATGAGCGCCATGGAATGCTCCAACGCCTATTGCAATAACGCCCAGGTGATTATCGTCCCCGCGGACGTGGCCGACCAGTACCAGACGGCCGAGGCCTGCGCCGAGCTGCAGTTTGCTGTGGAGGCCGGCTCCGCCGGGCAGGATGAAATCGAGGCTCTGGGTTACAGCTTCACCCCCGTCTCCACGCAGGCCGCTGCGCTGATGGAGGTTGCCGCCGGCACCTCGGACGCCGCCGTGATTGACCTGCTGATGGCCGGCGCCATGGTGGGCGAGGGCACCGGCTATGAAGCGCTGACCTACACCGCAAACCTCAACAGCGAGGAATACGGCGTTGGCTTCCGCACCGGCTCCGATTTGGCCGCCGCGCTCAACGATTTCCTTGCCGCCGCCTATGCGGACGGCTCGCTGATGGAGTGCGCGGAGACCTACGGCGTTCAGGCCGCCATCATCGCCCAGTAACACCGCAGAAAATCAAGACCGACAAGGCAGAGAGCGGAACATCGCTCTCTGCCTTTGGCGGGCTTTATCCTCCTTTTCACCGCATATAAGAAAGGCTGCTTCTCTATGAATTTTCAACTCATCGCCCAGCAGATGCCCATTGTTGTCCAATCGCTGAACGTGGGCTTTTTGCAAACGCTGAAGCTCTTTGGCGTCACGCTGATCGGCGCGCTGCCCCTGGGGCTCATCATCGCCTTTGGCTCCATGAGCCGCTTCAGGCCGCTGAGCTGGCTGTGCCGGGTCATCGTATGGATTATCCGGGGAACGCCCCTGATGATTCAGCTGCTCATCATCTATTATTTTCCCGGTCTGGTGCTGAATAACAACGTATGGGGCAGCGGAGAATCCGGGCGGTTTATCGCCTCGGCGGCGGCCTTTATTTTCAACTACGCCTGCTATTTCTCCGAAATCTATCGGGGCGGCATCCAGAGCGTGCCCCGGGGGCAGAGCGAGGCGGGGCTTGTGCTGGGCATGACCAAACCCCAGATTTTTTTCCGGGTGACCCTCCTCCAGATGGTCAAGCGCATCGTGCCCCCCATCTCCAATGAGGTCATCACCCTGGTGAAGGACACCTCCCTCGCCCGCATCATCGCCCTCCAGGAGATTATCTGGGCCGGCCAGGCCTTTCTCAAGGGCTCGCAGGGGATTTCCGGCGCCATCTGGCCTTTGTTTTTCACCGCCGTCTATTATCTGCTATTCACCGGCGTTTTGACCGTTTTGCTGGGGCGGCTGGAAAAGAAGCTGGATTATTTCCAATAAGGAGGTGGCTCCCATGACGATTTTGCAAGTGGATAACATCCGAAAAACCTTTGACAGGACCGATGTGCTGAAGGGCATCAGCTTTTCGCTGGAAAAGGGCCAGGCGCTCTCCGTCATCGGCTCCTCCGGCTCCGGGAAGACCACGCTGCTCCGGTGCCTGAACTTTCTGGAAAAGCCGGACGGCGGCTCCATCACCGTAAACGGCGAAACCCTTTTCGACGCCGCGAATCCCGCCACGCAGCGGGAATCCGAAATCCGCAAAAAGCGGCTCCATTTCGGTCTGGTTTTTCAAAACTTTAACCTTTTCCCCCAGTATACGGCGCTGGAAAACGTCATGCTGGCCCGGGAGCTGCTGGCCCGGGAGCAGCCGGACTATAAGGAAAATAAAAAGCAGCTGCATGAGGCTATTCGCCTTCAGGCGGAAAACCTGCTGGCGGAGATGGACCTTTCCGCCCGCATGGGGCACTATCCCCATCAGCTCTCCGGCGGGCAGCAGCAGCGGGTGGCCATCGCCCGGGCGCTGGCGCTCCAGCCGGATATCCTCTGCTTTGACGAGCCCACCTCCGCGCTGGACCCGGAGCTCACCCGGGAGGTGCTGCGGGTTATCCGAAATCTGGCGGCGCAGAATACCACCATGATTATCGTCACCCACGAAATGGGCTTTGCCCGGGACGTTTCCAATCAGGTCATTTTCATGGATGACGGCGTCATCGTGGAGCAGGGCCCGCCGGAGCAGCTTTTCGCGCACCCCGCCCAGGAGCGCACCCGGCGCTTTCTGGAGAGCTTTCATCAATAAACCGCATCTTCCGCCCCCAGCGGCGCGCGAAAGCCATAGGATATCTTTCTCCCCCCCGGCTCCCATTCGCTTCAGACTCCGTTTCTTTTGGGCGCCTCCGCTGCTGCTTTGCGCGGCTGGCAGTCCCCCGCCTTATCAGGAGCGCTTTTTATAAAAGCAGCCTCCCGGACCAACAAATCTGTTGTTCCGGGAGGCTTTGCTATGCAAAAGTTTGAGAGCGTATTTTATTTCGTTTTCTGGGCAATCAGGGATTTCACCAGCTGGATGCTCTTATCCAGCCCCAGACAGTCGGTATTGATGCAGTAATCGTAATTGGATACGGCGTCCCATTGGCTGTCGGTAAATGTTTCATAGAAATGCGCCCGCCGCAGATTGGTTTTTTCAAGGAAGCTGTCTAGCTCCGGCCGGATATCCAGATTATACAGCGCGGCAATCCGCTCCCGGCAGGAGCGGTCGGAGGCGGTGGTAAAAATGCGGACAACATCCTCCCGCCCGGCCAGAATATAGCCGGCGCAGCGCCCAACGAATATGGCGTTGCCGGCCTCGGCGGCGTCCAGCACCGCTTTGGCATGGGCAAACTTGATGCGGTCTACCGCCGCTTTTTTAGAGATGAAAGGCGGCGGAGTGCGCCGATTCACAGGCAAAATCTCCATAAATTTTGCCAGAGACGGCGTGCCGCAGGGCTCTTCTCTCTCGGCAGCTTGTTCCGAGCGGCCAATAGGAAGAACGTCCAGCTCCAGATTCAGCAGCGCGCTTTTGAACGGCTGAACATACCGGTCAAGCGATTCATCCGTCTCGTCATAAAAATCCAGAACACGGCGATGCATATCAATTCCAGAGAGCTCCACCGCTTTTTCCATCAGTTCCTTGCCATAGATCGGATAGCCAAATTCTTCGGCCAGCGCCTCGGCCATTTCCTGACCGCCGCTGCCATAGAGACCGCCAATCGTAATCAGCATGGGGGGAACCTCCTTTGCAAATGACAGAATACGCGGGCCGGGATTTAGAAGCCAAACAGCCCAAACCAGGCCGGGAAGCCCGCGGCGACCAATACAACCATAATCAGCGTGGGAATCAGGCCCACCTTAAACAAATCCAGGGCTGTGTAATACCCGCTGCCATAAGTATACAGATAAATAGGCTCTGTGTAAACCAGCGTAATGGTGGCGCCGGACCAAAAAACGGGAATCATTGCCATGGCCACCGTGGATTGGGGCGCCGCGGCGGCTGCAATGCCAATCATAATGGGGCAGAATATGGCCGCCACGGAGGGCGCCGTGGGAATGAGCACGCGCAGATAGCAAACGATGAATCCCACAATGAGCATGATGAGGAATATTCCCATGCCGCTCATACCGGAAAACAGGGTATTGGCAATCCAGGTCATGGCGCCGGTGCTGTTGACGCAGCCCATGGTGATGGACACGGAGCCCACCATGAACAGCAGGTTCCAATCGGCCTCCCGAACCATGAACTTCCAATCCATGAGGTCAATGCCGGGCATAAACATGAGGAAGCAGGCGCAGGCGGCGACCACCGTGGTATTCAGGGCAGGTACCCAGGTGCCGGCAAACCACAGAATAATGGTGGCAATGACGATGATAATCGCCTTCTTTTCTCTGCTCTCCATGGGGCCGAGCTTTTCTTTTTCCAGCATGACCGCCTGCTGCGCCTCCAGGGGCAGAGGCTCCGGCTTCAGCCAGAGAATCAGGGCAATGCACACCATAAGGCACATAGCAAGAGAGAAAGGCGTTGCCATAAGAAACCAGTTGAGAAATGAGATATCATAGCCCGCCTGTTGCAGCAGGCTCTGGGCGATGAGATTGCCGGGAGAGCCCGCGGGGGAGATAAAGCCGCCATTGCCGCAGGCGAAAGGCAGCCCAATCATCAGCGCCTTGCCCAGCCGGCTTTTGCCGGGCTGAAGTCCGGCTGACTTCAGGAACATGAAAATAATGCCGTAGAACATAATGAGGGTGCCGAAATTGGAAAGAAAGCCGGAGATGATGTTGGCGGCAAATATGAAACCAAACACCAGAATTTTGGCATTGCCTCTGGAAATTTTTGTTATCCAGGCCGAGATACGAACCGGGATTGTAGTATTGCTCAAAGCGCCTGTTACGCCGAAGCAAAACAGCACAAAGAAAAAACTTGTGCCGCCGAACTGGGCATAGATGGTGTTCAGGTCCATGATGTCAAAGTACGGCAGAAGCATCATCAAAGACAGGCAGGACACCGCCAGCGGAGCAACCTGACACACGAACAGCACAATGGCGCCCAGGAAAATACCGATGGAGGCCATGGCTGCTTCCGGATCCTCTACGGCGGCTTTCAAGCCGGAAAACGGCTCTGCCAGCGTAAAAACGGCGATAAGCGCCGCGGCCAGCGCAAAGCCCAGAAGCCGCTTGGTTGGCAAGGAATTGAATTTGTCTGCTTTTTTCACTGATTCGTCACCCCCTTGGATGAATTTTTTCGCAGAACCTATGCCCGGGGGCGCGCCCATTTTGCGGGCAATCTGCGCCCGGAGGCAATCAAGCCTGGGCGCGCTCCAGCGCCAGCTCCCCAAGATTGACGCATTCTGAAGCGTCTATGTTGCTGACAGTTTTTATGGCATAGCCCCGGGCCTCAATCACCAGATCATACTTACCCACCGGAAGATCCATAAACCAGAAATCGCCAAAATCGTCGCTGACGGCAAACCAGGTCTTGCCCCCATTGGTCAGCCGGCACTTGGCTCCCTCAACGATTTCTTCCGATACGGGGTCATACAGCAGCCCGGCAACAAACTGACCGGGAACGTTGCGATAGTATACGCGGGGGAAGCAGCCCAGCTCCGGCCGGATCACCGTTGCCCCGGCAATCCAATCGGCCAGGTCTTCCTCTTCGCCAAACATCAGCGCATCGGTCGGGCAGGCCTCCACGCAGCGGGGCAGCTTGGCCCCATGATCCAGCAAATGCGCGCAGCCGGTGCATTTTTGCGCCACATTTTCCTCTTCGTTCCAATAAATGGCGCCATAGGGGCAGGCGTCGATAAGCTGCTTCTGGCCAACCGCCTTCTCCGGGTCAATTATCACAAGGCCATCGTCTCGGCGGTATACCGCGCCGTCCTTCGCCGCTGCGATGCAGGGCGCCTTTTGGCAATGATTGCAGAAAGTAGGAGTATAGTGAATCTTCACTTTGGGAACAGAGCCGCAGGTTTTTTGTTCCATTTTGGCCCAGAAATGGCCGGTCATCGGCTGCGGCTTGGCATAAGGCATCCAATCGTTGCCGCAGTGCTCATCCTTGCAGACAAGCTGGCAGTTATAACAGCCGGTGCATTTGGATACATCCACAACAAATACTTTGCTCATAGTCAACCCTCCTCAGATATCGCCGGAAAGCAGCCAGCCATCCAGGCATACGCCCGCATCGGGGTCAATCTTTCTGGCAAAGGCCTCGGGATAATCGCGCTTCCAGCCCGCCATTTCTTCGTCCGTTACCTTTTGCACATCCACAAGGAAGCCGGAAGTCGCCATGCCGGTGCAGTTTTTGCTGGTTGTCCCCCCGGGGGTAATGCAGTTGATACAGCCGCCGCGGTCAAGCCAGCCGGGAATGATGGGGTCAAGGCGGGCGCCGTGATCCACATAGCAGGTGCGGTCAATCAGACGTTCTGTAACGTAAGCGCCGCAGAGCACAATGCCGCGCTCGTTAAATACCTTTACAATGTCGCCATGCCGGATGCCCCGCTTTTCCGCTTCCGCCGGGTTTAGCCATACAGGCTCATATTGATAGCCGTCCTTGCCGCGAATTTTCATTGTCTCAACCTCGCGGTTCCAGATAACGTCGTCGCATTGCGCGTGCACGCGCCAGCGTCCGTGGTTAGACATACACAGCAGCGGATATTCGCCCGTGCGCTCGGAGCTGAGCCGCTCATCATGGGTCTGGCTCTTCTCAATCCAGTGGGGCACGGGAGGCCGCTCCGGGTCATCGGGCATAAAGGTCTCAATGTCCTTGGAGGAATATTCCAGCAGACCGGTCGGCGTTGTCAGGCGATGATTCGCGGGATCTTTCCAGAAGTTGTAAAATCCGGCCGGCACCTCCTGTGCATCCGGCTTGCAGGGGATAACGAACACTTTTTTGCTCTGGAATTCCTCCCAGCTCATCGTATCCTCGCATCCGGTGGCCTTATAAAAGAATCGCACGCGCTCCGCTTCTGTGAGGTTTCCGGTATAGGCCTTCACATACTCCGGCCCTAATTTCTCGCATACTTTTACGCACACGTCAAAATCGGATACCGACTCGCCAACCGGGGCGATGGAGGGCTCTTCCAGATAAACGGACTGGAATATACCGCTGGAGAAATCGTTGCCCAAATCGGCCAATTCGTGCTTGGTGGCCACCGGCAGAATAAGATCCGCAAAATAGCAGTCATTCTCCATCCACGGATGCTGCACAACAAATGTCTCAATAGACGGATCGCGGTAGGCGTCCATAAACAGGTTGCCATGATTCCAGCAGGTGACATTGCAGGGCGCGCTTGACCATATCATATGGACGCGCGACTGGCCGGGCCGGGGATAGACCATCTTATTGAACTGCAGCTTATTGGTGGGATGGCGATAGTTGTTTTTATCCGGCACCTGGCTTGTGGAAAAAAGCTGCATACCGTACCACTCTGCATGGCCGTCCACAATGGCCTTCTGCACAAGGCAGCGCGGGATAAACTGCGTGGGCGGCGGCAGCTGCCGAAACAGCTCCACCAGCTCCGGCACCTTCTTTTGCTGCTCCGGGCTGAGGACAAAGCGCTTCATATTCAATTCGTCCGGCAGATCGCCCTCCACCGCGCGCTGCACATCGCAGATATGCGGCATGGGCACGGGCTTTTCCGGCGTGAACGGAACGGGGAAATCCTTGGCCCACATATTCCATTCAATCATCTTCGTCTGATGCACGCCCGGGCGGCCAAGCCCCTGCATACCCAGCAGCATAATCTCCAGCCGCGCCGGTTCAGAGGAATAGGGCCCGCGGATATAGCTTCCGCCATTGCCGTGGCAGATGCTGACAATATTTTTGGCCCAGTGGCGCGCCAGCGCCTTGATGGTCCAGGGGCTCACGCCGCACTTTTCGCTCGCCCAGCCGGGCGTTTTGGGCTGGCCATCCTCCTTTCCCATCACATAGGCAACAAACTTATCAAAGCCATAGGTATGGGAGGCGATATATTCTTTGTCATAAGTGCCCTCGGTCAGCCAGATATAAGCGATGGCAAGCTGCATGGCGGCGTCAGTATTCGGCAGAATGGGCACCCATTTATCTGCATGAACCGCCGCGCCATAGTTCAAATCGGGGCAGATATAAACCTGCTTGATGCCAAGCTTTGTAAACCATTGACAGATGCGCGACGGCAGATGCATTCCAAATCCAAGGGGCGTAACTTCGGGGTCGCAGCCCCAGAAAAGCAGAGAATCGGAGTTTTTCGCCATGTCCGGAATCAGATTTGCCTGGGGATTCTGCTCTCCAACCGGCTCGCAGCCCCAAACGTGCTTTGCTCCCCAATACCAGCCTTCCCAGGAATCCATGTTTCGCATTTGCAGCGTATAGCCGCCCAGCAGCGCCAGCATCCGGTTGGGGCAGCCATGACTGGGCGATACATTCTTGCCCTCGCCATGCATATCCGACTCGCAAAGAACAGCCTCTGGGCCATAGGTATTTTTCATGCGGAGCAGTTCGTCCGCACAAATTTGAGCCGCCTCATCCCACGAAATGCGGACATAGGCGCTTTTGCCCCGGTTCTGCGGATTCCGCTCGCCCTTGGGGTCCCAGTCGACACGCTTCAAAGGATATTTCACCCGGTTGGGCGAATAAACGCGCGCTTTATAGCCCAGACCGAAATGCGTGGTCAGCACCCGGTCCGGCGGCATAAACGTAGTGCCCCGCGCCTCCATCACCCATGGATTGCAGTTTGCTTTGATATGCTCGGTGTCGTAATGATACGGGCGTATGCGCGTTATTTTCCCATCGCTAGAATCCACAACGCACATACCGCCGCTTTCAGGCCCCATAAGCGAAAAGCTCACAACGCTTTGCTGCACCGGAACAAACTTGCTGCTCAACTCCGTTTCCTCCTATCATTTCTGCTGTCACCTCATTGCCGCGGCAGGGTCTTTGGCAATGACCCGGTTTGAAAAAAACAGGGATTATCTTCGCGGATGCCGGGAAAATAACCGGCATCCGCAATTTGAATGTGTATATCCCGCAGGGAATTTTTGCTGCCAGGCCGCAGCTTATGTCTTGTCCGTAATGATTTTTTTCAAAGAGCGGCCAATGCGGGCGGCTTTGTACTCATCCTCTTTATAGAGGTGCAGCGCCCCCGTTGGGCAAAGTCTCACACAGGCGGGCTCCATGCCGTGCTGCAGCCGCGTTATGCAGCCGTCGCACTTTCTCATTTTGCCTTCTTTATCAAAGGAAGGCGCGCCAAAGGGGCAGGCCATGGCACAGCTGTGGCAGCCGATGCAAAGATCGCGGTCATATACCGTAAGCCCGGTTTCCAAATCCTTGCTCAGGCAGCCGGTCGGGCAGGCTCTCACGCAGGGCGCGTTTTCGCAGTGCATACAGGCCATAGAGACATACGCCGTTGCATCATCGCTCTCGCAGGCAAAAACCAGCCGCAGGGGGCAGTCGCCGCCCTCGATATCAATATCGTTCTGATCCATGCAGCCGATGGCACAAGCTCCGCAGGCCGTGCAGCGGCTGGCATCCACATCAAATATCCACTTCATTCCTTCGGCCCTCCACTCGCTTTGCAAATCTCGCACCAGGTGCTCTTATACGCCGGATATCCGGAATAGGGGTCCAGCTCGTCCGCGCGCACCACAAGATTTATATTTTTCTCCTCATAGCCGTGATACATGGCAAGCGTCCCCTTGGCCATGGCGCGGCTCACATTGGCTTTCACGGTGATGCTTCCCTGCTCATTGTAAATTTCAATGAGGTCTCCGGATTTGATGTCAAGCGCCTGCGCGTCCTCGCGGCTGATGTCCGCCATGGGGTCGGGGCGCAGAGAGCGCAGCCACGGCACCTTGTGAAGCCGGGAGTGAAGCGCATTGGGCAGGCGGACGCCAGATATGAGCTGGAAGCTCCCGCGCGCGCCCTCCCGGATGTCGGTATAGCCCGGCAGAGGATCAAAGCCCCTGTCTTGAAGCGTCTGAATAAAGCTTGACTTGAATTCAAACTTCCCGCTCGGCGTTTTGAAGCCCGAGCGAGTATAATCCCCGGCGACAAACGGCTTGAAATCCTTTACGAAAACGGGCAAATCGCTCTTGTCCAGCTCCTCCATGGTGAGGGAAAGCGGCTCGATGATGTATTCAATCCACTTGCGGTAGCCCGCCTTGAGCAGCTCATCGTCCAGCTCAAGATACTCGGCAAGATCGCGGATGATCTCCGTATCCGGTTTGGAATTGTATAGCGGCGCAATGACAGGCTTTGTCAAAACCGCATAGCCGCCCATATAAGTTTTAAACTCGCTCCTCTCAAAAGACGAGCAGGCCGGCAGAACAATATCGGCATATTTGCAGGTCTCTGTCATAAAGAGCTCTGTATTCACGAAAAAGTCTAGCTCTTTCAGCGCAGCCTTTGCCGCAAACGAGCCGGGGAACATATTGATGTTCATCCCAAAAGAGACCAGCCCTTTTATGGGATACGATTTATTGGGATTGTGAATATGCCCGGGCAGGGCCATGGCCTGGAATTCTTCTTCATAATGATTCCAAACCGGGAATTCCTCCCCGCCGATGGGCAGATGCTCACTCTTGGGATAGACGGCCTGATAAAACTCCTCGTCTCTGGTGTGGAAGCCCGCGGTCTGCTCGATATAGGAAAAAGACACGGGCACGCTGCCGCCGGGACGGTCAAAGTTTCCGGTCAGCGCCGAAAGGCAGCAAATCGCTCTGTAAGCCTGGAAGCCGTTTCTATGGTGCACAAGGGTGGACGGCGCCTCGTTGCAGGCGGCCGGGCCCTCCGTTGCGTACCATTTGGCCGCAGTATAGATATCCTCCGGATTGAGCCCGGTGATTTCTGCAACGCGCTCCAGCGGATATTCCGCCGCGCGCTTGGCAAATTCCTCAAAGCCAACGGTGTTTTCGCGTATGTAATCCATATCCTGCCAGCCGTTTTGAATGATAACGTTGGCAAGGCCCAGCGCAAGCGCGCCGTCCGTTCCCGGGCGCAGGCGGAGGTGCAAATCGGCATAGCGCTCGGAGGTGGGGGTAATTCTCGGGTCGATGATAACGATATGAACACCCTTTTCC
>X279_Western_Grey_Kangaroo__coassemble_22_pt1 | contig 19425 bp, 20 predicted proteins | sample X279_Western_Grey_Kangaroo__metabat2_high_PE_001 | metagenome-assembled genome bin X279_Western_Grey_Kangaroo
GTATATGCGAAAAGGAGCCTTTACCCGGAGTCTGGGCGCGGTCAGCCCTTCCGAAGCCGCCGTTATCCGCCGGCGGAGCGGCGGGCCGGGAGAACTGTGGGCCCGGCTGAAAGGGGCGCTGGCATTTCGCTGGCGGGCTTTTTGCCGGCGGAATACGCCGGGCGGTCTGCTGATATATACGGAGCGGGCGGCCAAACGAAAGAAAAAGCCCCGGCGCCCGGGAGAATCCATGCGGCGGTTTCTGGCGCGGATGGATGCGCCGGGTGGGCTGGCGGCGCTGGCCGACGCGCTGGACAGAGAGTATTACGGCGACGGCCGCCGGACAATGTCCGCCCGGAGCTGCCGCCAGACCCGACATTACATAAGGAAGGTGATCCGACATGGTTAAAACAGCGATCCTGGTCTCCGGCGGCGGAACGAATCTCCAGGCGGTGATTGACGCCCATCTGTTCGGGGAAATCCCAAACTGCGAGCTGACGGCCGTGATTTCCTCCGATCCGGAGGCGTATGCGCTGATTCGGGCCAAGAGCGCCAATATTCCCGGCTATGTGGTGGATCGGTCTCTCTTTCCCCATCAGGCGTCCTATAATGTGGCCCTCTTGCAGAAGCTGGAGGATCTGGATGTTGAACTGGTGGTGCTGGCGGGGTATCTCTATCCGGTTGGCGCTGCCATCCTGCGGGCCTTTGAAAACCGCATTATAAGCGTTCACCCCAGTCTTTTGCCGGCGTTTGCCGACTGCAACGGGGCGAGCCTTGAGCCCTATGAAGCGGCGCTGCGGGCGGGCGTAAAGCTCTCCGGCGCCACGGTTTATTTTGTATCGCCGGAGCCCGGCGGCCCGATTATACTCCAGCAGGCGGTGGAGGTTTGGGAGGGGGACACCCCCAAAACCTTGCAGCGCCGCATCATGGAGGAGGCGGAATGGAAGCTTCTGCCCCGGGCGCTGGCGATGTATTGCCAGGGACAGCTCCGGGTGGAGGGCGGTCTTGTCCGCGTGGCCGGAGAAAACAAATAATCAAACGATAAAATCATATAAAAGGGAGAACAGATATGAACAGACGTATGAAAAGATGCCCGACCTGCGGCGCGCAGATGCCCCCGGAGGCGGAGATTTGCACCCGCTGCGGAAGCGCCATGGAAGATAACAACTGGGTGGACGAGCTGCCCAGACCTGTGCGCCCGGTGGAAACCTCCCGCTGGCCGGAGGAGCCCGGCTATGAGGAGACGGCGGCCCAGCGCAAAACTGTGAACCGCGGCATTGGGCAGCTGGTGGCGGTGCTGGCGGTGATTGTGGCGATAGTGGTGGTGGCCATTGTGCTGGTCATCAAGCTGAACGCGCCCCAGGGCGACCCCGTGCAGGAATCGCAGGCCATGAATAACAACGGCGTTTATGTGATGGAGCCGGGCGGAACAATTCTGGACGAGCCCGACAATGGGACTGACGCTGCATCCCAGGAGCCGGAGGAATCTCCGGAGCCCACCGGTATGCCCCAGGCGGATGAGGAAACGCCCGATGAACCGGAGGAAAGCGCCGCGCCCGAGGAGGAAGAAAAAGAGGACGCCGAGGAAGAGGAATTTACGGTTTCGGAAATGAACGACACCGTGTATATCTCCGCCGGCAGCGTGAATCTCCGGGTTGGCCCCGGCACGGAGTATGACGTTGCGTCCACCCAGGCCAAGGGCACGGAGCTCAAGCGCACCGGCGCCGTGGAAAACGGCTGGAGCCGCGTGGAGTATGGCGGCAAGGTGTGCTATGTGTCCAACGATTATATCTCGTCGGAGAAGCCCACCGTGGACGTGAGCGGCAAGAGCGACACCGTGGTCATCACGTCGGACGCGAATATCCGCACCGGCCCGGGCACCAGCTATGAGGTGGTGACCACGCTGACCAAGGGCACGGAGCTCAAGCGCACCGGCGAGGCGGAAAACGGCTGGAGCCGCGTGGAATATGACGGCAAAGAGGCCTATATCAGCGATACGCTCATCAAAGCCAAAGACAGCGCGACTGCCACCCAGGACTTCACGGTGACGGAGGAATCCGGGAAGGTGAAGGTGACGGTGGATATTGGCGCGAATATCCGCACGGGCCCCGGCTCGGACTATGAGTTGCTGGGCGCGGCCCCCAAGGACGCGGAGCTGACCGTGACCGGCAAGACCGAAAACAACTGGTATCAGGTGAAATTCAACGACAAAACCGGCTATGTCGCGGGGAGCCTTGTGACCAAGAGCTGATTTTGCGCCCCGGCAAAAAGAAATACCGCGCTCCCCTGCTTTCTGCAAGCAGAGGAGCGCGGTTTTCTGCGGCGGCTAGGCATGAGCCGCGAGAAGCTCCGCGGCGGTGCGGGCGCTGACGCGCTCTCTTTCCCGGAGGGTTTCGGCCGCCACGGAGAGCGCCTCGGTATCCAGATGGACGGCCTCGTCAATCAGGCGGCACAGCGCCTCGGCGGTGGCGTCATGCAGCGGCGCCCAGGGAAAGCCCGCATCGCGGCAGAAGGCGGATACCTTGGGGTCATAGCTCACGCCGGCGGCGGGGGTTCCGTCCCGGAGGGCGAAAATGAGGCCGTGGAGCCGCAGGGAGAGCACAAGGCTCATGGGCGCCGCCCGCCAGGTATGGTAGCGGACGGAGCAGGGAACGGCCTGCTCCTCCAGCGCCGCAATCAGCGCCCCGGCGGCCACCCGGTCCTCCGGCGCAAGGCAGAGGAGCACCGCCGGCAGCCGATAGGTCTCCCAGGCGTGGCGGGCGGCGGCGGCAAAATCGGGAATATGGGCCCACAGCTCCGGCCAGGGCCGCAAAACGATGCCAAAGCAGGGCTCCCGCTCGCCCCCGGCCGGGGGCAGCCGGAGCGCCGGGTCCGCCGCCAGAAGGAGGCGCGGCGCCGTGACGCCAAGCTTTTGCAGAAGAGCCAGGCTGTCCTCATCGCGGAGTGTGTTGGCGTCGGCGCAGGCGTTCAAAACGCGGGCGGTGCGGCTTCGGGAGCGCTCCCGGAGCAGGGGGCCAATGCCGCAGCCATATAACTGCACGGCGCAGCCGCACTTTTTGGCCAGGGCTATGGTGGCAAGATAATACCACAGGCTTCTTTGGCTGGTGACGTCCTGCAAGAGGCTCCCGCCGCCGCTGATGAAAAGAGCGGCGCGGCCCATGGCGGCCAGCCAGCGGAAAATCCGCAGCGGGTGAACGGCGGTAACGCCGAATTTCCGGGCCACGGAGCTGCTTTTTCGGGCCATGACGGTGATGGGGAGATTTTTATCCAGCCGCCGGAGCTCCTGCAAAATGGCGGAGAGGACCGCGTCGTCCCCGGCGTTTTCCTGCCCGTAGGCGCCGCAGATCACCGCGCCCTGGCGGGTTTTGCTGCCAAAAATACTCATGGGGTCCTCCCTTGTCTCCCGGCGAAAAACGTAGTAAAATACATACAGCCATATTATAGCACGATTTCCACGGAAGGAACAGTACATATCCCATGACGACGATCTATCTCATTCGGCACGCGGAGGCGGAGGGAAATCTCTACCGCCGCTCCCAGGGCCAGTATGACGCGAATATCACCGCCCTGGGCCGGGCCCAGATCGGGGCGCTGGCGGAGCGGTTTCGCCAGGTTCCCATTCACGCACTGTGGTCCAGCGACCTCAACCGCGCCTGCTCCACCGCGACGGCGATTTTGAAATACCATCCGGAGCTGACCATTCATACCTCGCCCCAGCTGCGGGAGGTGTGCATGGGCGTTTGGGAGGATATGCCCTGGGGCAATATTGAGCGGGACTATCGGGAGCAAATGGGCCTTTTTTCCAATGACCCGGCCCGGTGGGCCGTGCCCGGAAGCGAGCGCTATGAGGCAGTTATCGCCCGGATGAAAGCGGCCATTTTGGCGCTGGGGGCGGCCTGGGAGGGGAAAACCGTTGCGGCGGTGAGCCACGGCTTTGCCATCCGCGCGCTTTTGTGCGACCTGCTGGGCATCCCCTCGGCGGAATTTCACCGCCTGCCCTATGGGGATAATACCGCCGTGGCGCGGCTGCGGGTGGAGCATGGCGCCATCACCGTGGAGGAATATAACGACAATCAGCATCTGGCCGGGGGCTTGAGCACCTTTGCCCGCCAGCAATGGTGGCGGCAAAAGCACGGGGACGAAAAGGAATATTTCGTATTTGACCCGCTGGAGCCGGCGCGGGAGAGCGAGCTTTATTCCCGCTGCTACGCCGAAACCTGGCGCGCCAGCCATGGCGATTTGGCGGGCTATAACCCCGCGGTTTATCTCTCCGTGGCCCAGGCCCATACCCGAAAGGACCCCCGGTGCCTGATGAAGCTGCTCCAGGGGGAGCGGGAGGAATTCGTGGGGCTCATCGAGCTGGATCCCGCCCGGGGCGCCGAAGAGGGCGCGGGCTGGATCAGTTTGCTCTATGTGGCGCCGGAGCGGCGGGAGCGGCGGCTGGGCATCCAGCTGGTGGGCCACGGCGTGTCCTATTTCCGCCGGGCGGGGCGAAAGAGCATTCGGCTCCATGTGTCCCAGACCAACGAGGCCGCCCTGGGCTTTTACCGGCATAACGGCTTTCGCGCGGTGGAGGAGGTTCAGGGCGTGGGCGGAAAGCTCTGGCTCATGGAGCTGGACATCACCCAGCGGCTGTGGACGCTGGAATAAAGAGAAAGAGGCGGGAGCTCCCGCCTCTTTATTCGTCATAATACGCCATATCGGGGCATTTCAGCCAATGGGTAAATTCGCCTTCGGACAGCTTTGTTTTTACAACGCCGTTTTCCGTGCCCTTGGCTTCGATGACGAAATCATTGCCGATATAAATGCCCACATGGCCCTCCCGATAGACCAGAAGCCCGGGGAGCTCCGGCATGGTGGCCAGCTCCCCTTTTTCGGCCGCGGCCTCAAAAAGCGTTTCGGTGCTGTAATCCGGCATACCGTTTCCGTAGTAGATTTCCGCCGTGGCCGGATCAAGCCAGCCATAGGCCTTGATAAGGCCCACGCAGTCCGCCGTCCGGCGGCCCAGCCATTGGGCCTGGATCAGCGCCTCATATTCGCCAACGTCCTGGGGGTATTGCTCCAGCTTGTAGGCGAGCAGCTCCTCCGTAAGCACCTCGCCAAAAGTGCCCCACACATAGCCCCACTGATTTTCCCAGGCCTCCTGGGCAAAAACCACCAGGTCCTGGCTGTTCTTGACGTCCGGGTCGCAAAAGGCGGAGATGTCAATCGCCGTGGCGCATCCGGAGCCGCGCTCCATATAGGGCGCGGGGGTTGGAATCAGGGTGAAGCGCCAGCCCGGCTGGGGGTCGGCGGTTGGCGTTTCGGCGGGCGCCGCCGCCAGACGGGAGACAAGGCATATCGCGCACGCAAGCCCGGCCAGCAAAACCGCTGCCAGGCGGAAAAGCCGCCTTCGGGCGCGGTGGTGCTTTCGGATTTGTTCCCGCTGCTCCATGGAAAAAACACCTCTGCTTTCGGAAATAACACTCTGAAGCCAGTGTAGCACCGAAGCGCGGCGGTGTGTTTTAAGATCGGATTAACACGCATTAAGATTTGTTTAAGCCCGGGGAAATCAAAAAAGGCGGCATCCGTGCGGATGCCGCCTTTGGGGATATTGCGGGCTTTGCAGGGGAGGTCAGATCCAGGTGGCCATGACCTCCTCGGCGAATTTTTTGTTCACAATGGCCATGCACGCCTTGACAGCGTCGCCCAGCAGCACAACGGTCAGCAGGATAAACGCCAGAAATTCGAAGATGTACAGCGGCCAAAGGGGGATCAGGAGGGTGCCGGTTGCCTCTCGGCTGATGAACTTATCCACAATGCCCCCATAGACGGCGTAGGCCGCAAAGCCCATGGTCACCGTGGAGAACAGCGAGGTAAGGCCATAGCAGATGAAGCGCAGCGTGTGGGGCATGAGCCGGACAAACATGACGACATTGATGTGGCCGTGAACCGTTTGCGTATATGCCCAGGAGGAGAACACGAGAATGCACAGCATGCACTGCACCAGCTCATAGCTGCCGGTGATGCGGCTATTCAGCGCGAGTCCGAGCATTGAATCCACGAACATCAGCACCATCATAAATGCCACCATGGCCATGCTGAAAAAGCACAGGGAATAGCACACCTTGGACGATATCCTGGTATAGGAGTCCATAAAATTTTTCATTTGACAGCACCATCCTTTTGGCAGGTTTCGCGGGGAAAATGGCTGAAATTACTTGTCGTAAGTATCGGCGTCATAAGACCAGTCCGTATAGGAGAAGGCGCTGGCCCAGTCGTCCGCATGGGCGTCGGTGTTTTCGGCAACGATTTCCATGCACTTGTCATAGATGGCCTGGCCGTCATAGCCGGCCTCGTCCAGGTATTCGATGTACCACTCATGGATGGGATCGGAGATATCCGCGGACTGGGCCCAGGCCTTCAGGTCGTCAGAGGGCTTGTAAACGTCAACGCCGTTTTCAACCATCTTGTCGGCAACCCAGTAGTTGCAGGAATCCCACCAGTAGCCGGCCATATCGCCAGCGTAGTTGCCGGCGTATTCGTCGATGATTGCCTTGAGATCGTCGGGCAGGCGGTCATAGGCGTCCTTGTTCATCATGACGAAGCAGGAGGTGTAGCTGACGGGCAGATCCAGGCAGTAGTCGATGGGCTCATAGAGCTTGAAGCAGTCGATGTTGTGCCAGTCGTTGGTGAAGCCGTCGAAAACGCCCTTGCTGATGCCTTCGTAAACGTCAGAGGTGGGCACGGTGATGGGGGTGCCGCCCAGGGCCTCGATGTACTTGGCGGCAACGGTGCCGGCGGTGCGGATCTGGAGACCCTTGAAGTCATCGGGGGTTTCAATCTTGGTGCCGACGGTGGAGATGGGGCCGTAGGAGCAGGAGTGCAGGGCGATGATCTTCCAATCGCTGAGCTCATCCTGAAGCTCGGGGATCTCCTCGTACATCTGCTGATATACGTCGGTGGCCATGCGGGCGCTGGTGATGCCGTTGGCGCAGAGGTTGATGAACTCGGAGATGCGGAAGCGGCCGCCGAAGAAGGAGGTGCAGGACCAGCAGATGTCAGCGGTGCCGTCCTTCACGCCGTCCATGGTCTCCGTGGCGCCCAGGAGGGAGCCGCCGGGCTGGAAGGTGAAGGTCAGCCGGCCGCCGGAGGCCTCGCTGATCTGGCCGAAGAGGGTTTCGATATACTCTTCGCACATACTGGTGGAGGCGTCGTGGTTGACGACGACCAGGTTGTAGACGGTGTCATCCACCGGCTCGGCGGGAGCCTCGGCGCCGTCCTCGGCGGGATCGGAGGCTGCGGGAGCGCTGCCGCATCCGGCCAGAAGGGCAAGACACAGAAGCATGCTGAGAAGAAGTGCAAGGATACGTTTCATGTTGCTTTCCTCCATAAAAAGATTGTTTGGGGTCTATGTATAGGGGTTTACTTACCGTTAGAGGTATCCCAAAATCCGGGGCAGATAGAGGGCCAAATCCTGCCAGACGCAGACGATGAGGATGGCCACCACCATGCCTATCACCATGGGGGCAACGCCCTTGAATATCTTTTGCAGGGGCACGTCCTTGGCCACGCCGGCCACGATGTATACGTTCATGCCCACGGGCGGGGTGATGAGGCCCATCTCCATGACCATAATCATCAGCACGCCGTACCAGATGTCGTTGAAGCCGAGGGCCTGCATGATGGGCAGGAAGATGGGGACGGTGAGCATAACCATGGCCAGGGAGTCCATCAGGCAGCCCATGACGGCATAGATGACAATCATCACCGCAAGGATGATATACCGGCTGACGGCCAGCTCCTCCACAAAGTGGGCGAGCGCCGTGGGCAGACCGGAGATGGTCAAAAAGGAGCCGAACACATAGGCACCGATGAGGATGAGGAATATCATGCCGCTGGTTTTCACGGTGTCCCGCAGGCAGTCGGCAAAGATTTTCCAGGTGAAGCGGCCGCGGGCGATGAGATAAACCAGCGACGCCGTGGCGCCGACAGCCGCTGCCTCGTTCGCGGTGAACCAGCCCAGGAATATGCCGCCGATGGCGATGAAAAACAGCACGATCATGGCCGCGCCGCCCTTGAGGGAGATGAGCTTTTCCTTGAGGGTGAATTTCATCTTGCCGGGGGCGCGCTCGGGATGGAGCCGCACCACAATCATGATGGCCGCCACATAGCACAGCGCCAGCACGATGCCGGGCAGAATGCCGGCGGCGAACAGCGCGCCGATGGACGCGCCGGAAACGATGCCATAGATAATGAAGCCCGTGCTGGGCGGAATCAAAATGCCCAGCGTTCCTCCGGCGGCGATGGAGCCGCAGGAGAGACTGTCGTCATAGCCGTGCTCGCGCATCTCGGGCAGAGCCACAACGCCCATGGTGGCCGCGGTGGCCGCGGTGGAGCCGCAGATGGCGGAGAAGCAGGCGCAGGAAGCAACCGTCGCAATGGACAGGCCGCCCCGCATCCCGCCCAGCCACTTGTGGGCGCAGTCATACAAATCGCTTGACATTCCTGAATAGAAACATAAGTTGCCCATCAGGACGAACAGGGGGATTACGGTGAATGAATAGGTGGTTGCCTGCGTGAAAGGAATGCTTTTGAAAAGCGCCAGTGCCGGTACGAAGCCGCGGAGATACATAACGCCGAAAAAGCCGATGGCCATCATGCATACGCCGATATTCATACCCATTATCAGCATAATCAGCAAAATTACCACGCCGACGATTGCTACGTCTAAAGCTACCACGGGGACACCTCCTTTTAGTCCGGGTCACGGCGTCGCAATGGCGGAGCCAGAGGGATGCCGCATCAAGCAGTATAACATCTAAAACGCATATCGTCAATTAATTGTCAAAAACTGTAAACATTTCGTAACCACGGGGGGGGGAAAAAAGCCGCTTCCGCCCTGGCGGGCGGCGGCAATATAAGCAAAGCCCCGGCCGCGGGGCCGGGGCTTTTTTATGCAGCTGCACAAGATGCTATTCGTCCAGCTTGAGAACGGCCAGAAAAGCCTCCGTGGGGAGCTGCACACTGCCCAGAGAGCGCATCTTCTTTTTGCCCTCCTTTTGCTTTTCCAGAAGCTTCTTCTTGCGGGTGATATCGCCGCCGTAGCATTTGGCGAGCACGTCCTTCCGCATGGCCTTAACGGTTTCCCGGGCGATGATTTTGCCGCCGATGGCCGCCTGGATGGGAACCTCAAAGAGCTGGCGGGGGATGTTTTCCTTGAGCTTTTCGCAAAGCCGCCGGGCCCGGGGATAGGCCTTGTCCTTATGGGCGATGAAGCTCAGCGCGTCCACAGGCTCGCCGTTGAGGCGCAAATCCACCTTTACAAGCTCCGAGGGGCGGTATTCCGCGAAATCGTAGTCCATGGAAGCGTAGCCCCGGGTGCGGGCCTTGAGCGTATCGAAGAAATCATAGATAATCTCGCCCAGGGGCATCTCATACCGCAGCTCCACCAGCCGGGCGTCCAGATATTGCAGCCCCTTATAGATGCCCCGCCGATCCTGGCAGAGAGGCATGATGTTGCCCACAAATTCCTGGGGGGCGATGATGGTCATATCCACATAGGGCTCCCGGGCCTCCAGAATATTGGAAATCTCGGGATAGTTGTGGGGGTTATCCACATAGCGGAGGGAGCCGTCGGTCATCTCGATCTCATAGATCACGGAGGGTAGCGTGGTCACCAGGTCCAGGTCAAATTCCCGCTCCAGCCGCTCCTGCACAATCTCCAGATGGAGCATACCCAAAAACCCGCAGCGGAAGCCAAAGCCCAGCGCGGCGGAGGATTCCGGCTCAAAGGAGAGGGAGGCGTCGTTTAGCTGGAGCTTTTCCAGCGCGTCCCGCAGGTCGGGATATTTGGAGCCGTCCTCCGTATAGATGCCGCAGTATACCATGCTCCGGGCGGGGCGATAGCCGGGCAGAGGCTCCGCCGCCGGCGCGACCGCGCCGGTGACGGTGTCGCCGGTGCGGGTATCGGCCACGTTTTTGATGCTGGCGGTAAAATAGCCCACCTCGCCGGCAGTCAGCTCGCTGCAGGGCTCCATACAGGTGGGGAGCAGATGGCCCACCTCCAGAACTTTATAGGCGGCGCCGGTGGCCATGAATTTTATATCCATGCCGGTTTTCAGCGTGCCCTCCTTGAGGCGCACCAGCACAATAACGCCCCGATAGCTGTCATACTGGCTGTCGAAGACCAGCGCCTTCAAGGGCGCCGCCGCGTCCCCCCGGGGGGCGGGGACGGAGGAGATGATGCCATCCAGCACGGCTTCGATGTTGACGCCGTTTTTGGCGGAGATTTCCGGCGCTTCCATGGCGGGGATGCCGATGATATCCTCCACCTCGGCCTTGACCCGGAGGGGGTCCGCCGCGGGCAGGTCGATCTTATTGAAAACCGGGAGTATTTCCAGATCGTGCTCCAGGGCGAGATAGGTGTTTGCCAGGGTTTGGGCCTCCACGCCCTGGGAGGAGTCCACCACCAGGATGGCGCCCTCGCAGGCGGCGAGAGACCGGCTGACCTCATAGTTGAAATCCACATGGCCCGGCGTGTCGATGAGGTTGAGCTGATAATCCTTCCAGTGGATGGTCACGGCCCGAGCCTTGATGGTGATGCCCCGCTCCTTTTCCAGATCCATGTTGTCCAGAATCTGATCGGACATGAGGCGGGCGTCCACCGCGCCGCAGAGCTCAATGAGCCGGTCGGACAGGGTGGATTTGCCGTGGTCAATATGGGCGATGATGGAAAAATTCCGGATATTTTCCTGTTTCATTTGGCATACTTCTCCGCTTTTTGGGCAAGGTCGCAAAGCTCCCGGGCAAGCTCCCGCAGGGCGGCGGCGCTGGCGCCGTCCCCCTCCTGGTCAATCCGGCCGAGGATATAGTCCGCCGTCACGCCGTAATAGTCGCAGGCGCGGCAGACAAAGGAAAGGCCCGGTTCCCGGGCGCCGTTTTCATAGTGGCTTAAAAGCGCCTGGGATATATGCAAATCCATGGCGGCCCGGCGCTGGGATATGCCCTTTTCCCGCCGGAGCTGGGCTAGGGCCTGGCTGAAAGTGCGCTTTTCCATAATGGGCGATACCCCCCCTTTTGATAACTGGAAGTATTATAAACGACCGGGGAATTTTTGTAAACAGAAACTTGCATTTCGGCCTGCCAAGTGATACCATGTTTTTTAGCGCATACGGTCTGACATTTGTTCAAATAAATTTTATTATACGGAGGAAGCGCATCATGTTTGAGGAACTCATCGAAGCCCTGAAGGCTGCCGAAAAAAAGACCATTGTATTCACCGAGGGTACCGACGCCCGCATTCTGGAGGCGACGGACCGGCTGCTGAAGGGCGGCTTTTTGCAGCCCATCCTGATTGGCGTTGTGGCCGACGTGAAGGCTGCGGCCGCCGCCGGCGGCTTTGATATTGCCGGCGCGGAGATCATTGATCCCGCCACCTATGCGGGCATGGACGAGATGGTTGCCACCATGGTGGAGCTGCGTAAGGGCAAGATGTCCCCCGAGGACTGCCATGCGAATCTTCTGAAGGGCAATTATTTCGGCACCATGCTGGTGAAGATGGGCAAGGCGGACTGCCTCCTGGGCGGCGCCACCTACTCCACCGCCGACACCGTCCGCCCCGCGCTCCAGCTCATTAAATGCAAGCCCGGCAATACGAATGTTTCCGGCACGTTCATCATGGTTCGGGAGAAGGACGGCGTGGAGGAAAAGGTGGCCATGGGCGACTGCGCCATCACCATCCACCCCACGGAGGATCAGCTGGTGGAATCCGCCATCGAAACGGCCAAGGTCGCAAAGAAATTCGGCATCGACCCCAAGGTGGCTTTCCTGAGCTTCTCCACCAAGGGCTCCGCCAAGGACGATACCGTCACCCTCATGGCGAACGCCTGCGCCCGGGCCAAGGAGCTCATGCCTGAGGTCCCCATGGACGGCGAGATGCAGTTTGACGCTGCGGTGTCCCCCACCGTTGGCCAGCTGAAATTCCCCGGCAGCCCCGTGGCCGGCTATGCCAATACCTTTATATTCCCGGATGTAAACGCCGGCAACATCGGCTATAAGATTGCCCAGCGCTTTGGCGGCTTTGCCGCCTATGGCCCCCTGCTGCTGGGGCTGAACGCCCCCATCAACGACCTCTCCCGCGGGTGCGTGGCCGACGAGGTTTATAAAATGGCCATCATCACGGCCAACCAGGCCCTGTGAGCAAAGCAAAATAAAAAAGAGGAGGAGCGCTGGCTCCTCCTCTTTTTTTTACAGATATCCCCGAAGCTTTGCGGCCAGATCGGACTCCAGCCCGATCAGCCGCCGGGCGATGGCCTTGGAGGGCTCATCCGCCGCGGCGTACTGATTCAAATAGCGGCTGAGGGATTTCACGCCCATATTGCAGCCGTCGGTCATCTCCCGGGCGATGGTCTGGTCGGAATCGTTCATCCCCAGCATGAGATTGGTTTTCAGCCAGCTCATGCCCCGGGCCATGGGGTTTGGGGCCTTGCCCTGATCGCCATAGCTGTCCAGCAGATTCCGCAGCTCGGTTTTCAGCGCCTCGTGGTCCGTGACACTCTGGGTCAGCGTATTCCGCAGCGCGGGACTTTTTGCGTGGTCAGCAACCTCCTGGATGGAGACAACGCCCATGCGAACGCCCGCATCGCACTCCCGCAGCAGTCTGATGGTGTCCTGTTCAATCATCAATCATCACTCCTTTTTCCGTGAGGTTAGTATGGCTTTTCCCCGCCCGGCGTATGCGGGAGGCGCCGGAAACCGCTTTATATTTTTTGTCACACTTTGGGCGGATTTGCGATATGATAGATGACAGCTGTTCAATCCAACAAGCGAGGAGATGGTTTTATGACAGAACAACAAGCGCTGGCCCTGCTGCGGCAAAAGGACCCCGCGGGCCTTGCCTGGTTCATCGACCATTACACGCCCTATGTGGGCACCGTCATCTGGAATATCATCGGCCGGGCCATGACGGCCCAGGATGCGGAGGAGCTATGCTCCGACGTGTTTGTGGCGCTGTGGCAGCAAAGCGATATGCTCCGCCCGGACAAGCTGCGGGGGTATCTGGGCAGCATCGCCCGGCACAAGGCATACAGCGCCCTGCGAAAGAGGGGCTTTGACCTGGTTTTGGAGGAGGATGTTCTCGACCTTGCCCAGGAGGGGCCGGAAGCCCGGCTGGAAGCCCAGGAGCAAGCCCGGCTGGTGCGCCAGGCGGTGGAGGCTCTGGCCGAGCCGGACCGGGAGATTTTTATCCGCTATTATTACTATTGTCAGACAGCCGCCGCCATTGGCCGGGAGATGAAGCTCTCCCCCGCCGGGGTGCGCCAGCGGCTGAAGCGGGGCCGGGACCGGCTCCGGGAGCAATTACTTGCAGGAGGTGTTTCGCATGAAGCTGCGTATTTCTGAAGCGATGAACGATTATTGCGATAACGATATTTCCATCCAGTCCGTGCCCGTGGCGGATGCCGGGCGGGTGCGGGAGCTGACCATGGAAAAGCTGGGGCTTGCGACGGCGGCCCGCCCCCCCCGCCCGGCGCGGAAGCTGGGGCGGATGCTGCTGGTGGCGGCCGCAGTTGTGCTGGCCCTCTCTGCCGCCGCACTCGCGGTGTATCAGCTTGGGATGCAGGACCGGGCGGTGATGGCCACGGGGGATGCGGATGCGGCCGGAGAGGAGATATATATTTACAGCGCGGTTGGCGCGGAGGCGCAGACCGAGCCCTCCGAGGAAGCGGCGCCCGCAAGCCCGGAGTATCAGGCCTATACGGAGTGGAACGACTGGAGATTCAGCGCCCCCGATGGGGAGAAGTATGATGTATTGCTGCCCATGGACAGCCCCTACCGCGTCTATGCCGGCTGGGAAGCCATGGCCGAAAAGGCGGAGGAAATTGCCGCGAAATATGGGCTGAGGCTGTATGAAAGCGCCGGAAACACCGGTTCTTTGAGCGATTTTTACGCCGCGATGAAGCTGGAGCCCTTTATGCCCCTGTCGGTGGGCACGGAAAACGCCGGCGACAGCTGCAGCGCCTCTATGTATAGCGAGGGCAGCTTTGAGCTGGCCGCGGTAACAACGCCCTATACCGAAGCCGCGGACGATCGGGTTGTCATTATTGTGAACCGGGCCATGAAGGGCACGCTGTGTAATTTTGCCCTGTTTGGCGGGGAGCCGGAAAACTATGTGTATGAGACCTATGCCGCGCCGGACGGCACCATGGTGGATCTTGCGCTGGGAGAGATGTATTCCTTCCTGTTCGCGGAGCTGGATAACTGCTATATAACCGTTACGCTCTCCGGCGGCTCTCATCCCTCGGAGTATCTGGAGCTGCTCACCATGGATAATCTGAAGTACATCGCCGACAGCATTGATTTTTCCGCGCTGGCCGGGGCGTAATCCCCCAAAAATATCAAAAAAAGGATGCCCACGGGCATCCTTTTTTTCTGTATGGCGCGGATTCAGGTTCGGACAATGCCGTCCACGCTGGGAATAACGCCTGTGATATAGGCGGCCTCGTCCGAGGCCAGGAAAATGAAAGCGTTGGCAATATCCTCTGGCTGGCCCAGGCGCTTGAGCGGGATGCGGGCAATCAGAGGCTCAATCACCTCCCGGGGGCTGGCTTTCATCATGTCTGTCTCAATAATGCCGGGGGCCACGGCGTTCACCGTGGCGGCGGGGTGAAGCTCCCGGAGGCTGGCGGCGGCACGGTTGGCCGAGGCTTGGGTGCTGGCGGCCACAATGACCGCGGCGCCCTCCCGCAAAAAGGCGTTCGCCGTGGCAAAGCCAATCCTGCGGCTTCCGCCGGTGATGATGGCGACCTTGTTTTTTAACCGCATGATATATACCTCCCTGTGGAAAAATTCCTGCCTGCGAGGGGCAGGGAGTGAAGGCTTTCAGGTCTGCTCTGCTATATGAATAGTATAACCATACGCCGTCATTGCATATTAAAATTTGTGAAAGCCGCGGTCATTTCCCGCCGGCGGGGCTGGAAAAGCGGCGGGTTCTGTGGCATAATGGGGGCGAGGTGATAGCTGTGGAGCGAGAGGAATATATGCGCCGGGCGCTGGCGCTGGCGGCGGAGGCCGCCGCCGCCGGGGAAGTCCCCGTGGGCGCGGTGGTGGTGAACGGGCGCGGCGAGATTATCGGCCGGGGCCGCAACCGCCGGGAGGAGCGCCGCTGCGCCACCTGCCACGCGGAAATTGAGGCCATCGGGGAGGCCTGCGAGGCGGTTGGCTCCTGGCGGCTGGAGGACTGCACGCTTTATGTAACGCTGGAGCCCTGCCCCATGTGCGCCGGGGCGATTCTCAATGCCCGGGTGCCCCGGGTGGTCTATGGGGCCCGGGAGCCGGTCAGCGGCTCCTGCGGGAGCGTTATCAATCTGTTTGAGGAGCGCTATGGCTTTAAGCCCGCGATTTATGGGCAGGTGCTTTCAGAGGAATGCGCCGGGCTGATGCGCGGTTTTTTTGCCCGGCTGCGGCAGGAGGAATAGGGCAAAAGTCTTGCGCGATGGCGGCGCGGGCGATATAATAGAAAAATAGCAAAGTAAATATCTGAAAAAGGAGAAATCCCATGAATTATACGGAAATTCTCGCGGCGGCCCGGGGAGAGCTGGGCCAATACTGCAAGGCCTGCCCCGTTTGCGACGGGCGCGCCTGCGGCAATTCCATGCCCGGCCCCGGCAGCAAGGCCCCCGGCAATGCGGCGGCCCGGAACTATGCCAAGTGGCAGGAGATATGCGTGAATATGGACACCTTTTGCGAAAACAAACCGGTGGACATTTCCTTTGCGCTGTTTGGCCATACCTTTGCCGCCCCGATTTTCATCGCCCCTCTGGGCGCGGTGAATATGCATTACGGCGAAAAGTATAACGACATTCTCTATAACCGGCTGCTGGTGCCCGCCAGCGCGGAATACGGCATCGCCGCCTTTACCGGCGACGGGGTGGATCCGGCCGTGATGATTAACGCCGCGGACGATATGGCCGCCATTGGCGGCATGGGTATCCCCACCATCAAGCCGTGGAACCGGGAATTTGTCTTTGAAAAGCTGGATTATCTCCGGAGCAAGGGCAATATTTTTGCCGTGGCCATGGATGTGGACGGGGCCGGGCTTCCCTTCTTGAAAGCCATGAATCCAAACGCGGGCAGTAAGTCTGTGGAGGAGCTGCGGGAGATCATTGCATATAGCGGCAAGCCCTTTATCCTCAAGGGCATCATGACCGTGGCCGGTGCGGTGAAGGCTGTGGAGGCCGGGGCCTCCGCCATCGTGGTCTCCAACCACGGCGGCCGTGTGCAGGGGGGCGTTCCCGCAACGGCGGAGGTGCTGCCCGCCATTGCCGACGCGGTAAAGGGCAAAATCAAAATCCTGGTGGACGGCGGCATCCGCAGCGGGCTGGATGTATTCCGCGCGCTAGCGTTGGGGGCGGACGGCGTTCTCATCGGCCGGCCGGTGGTGCCCTTTATCTATGCCGCTGGCGCGGAGGGGCTTGCGGTGTATCTGGACAAAATCACGGAGGAGCTGAAATCCACCATGACCATGTGCGGCACGCCGAATCTCGCCAGCATCGGCAGGCAGAACCTCTGGGGCTACTGAAAAAACAGAAAACCGCCCGGCGGCATTGGCCGCCGGGCGGTTTTCTGCTTGTTATCGCGGTCAGAGGCCCAACAGGGCCAGAAGCGCGCCGATGTCCTGCCGGAGGAGCGCCCAGTTAATCTGGAGCCGCCGGACAAATTCCTCAAGAGCGCCGTGCTCCCGGAGGAGAACCGGGGAGCTGCCGGAGAAAAAGCCGATGCCGATGCATACCGCGCCCAGAATCAGGCAGGCCAGCGCGACGCCGCTTACGATGCGCCAGATTTTATTCATCCGCTGTCACCTTCCTTCCCAGAAGCTCGGCGCAAAGCCACTTCACGCCCCGGATATAGAGCCCGGCCAGCCGGACGCAGAGCCATATCCCGCCCCAGAGGAGGAGCAGACCCACGGCCAGAATGAGAAGGGTCGCGCCGAACAGCAGCATGGCGTCCGCCAGAATGTCGAGACACCATAGCCCGCCGATGGCGGCAAGACTGGCGCCGAAGATCCCGGCCGCGCCGGGGGCGAGACAAACGGCCATAATCACAAGCGTCAGCGCCAGAAGCGGGATGCCGATGGCAATCATCACCAGCGCCAGAAGCGGGATGCCCGCCCCCAGCGGCAGGGAGCGCTCGTAATGATAGGCCGGGCGGGAGGGGGCGACGAACTCCGCCGGGGGCTCCCGGAGAAAATCCGGCTTTTGCCCGGGCGCGGGGCGCTCTTCCGCCGGCGCCTCGGCGGCCGGGGCGGCCGGCTCCGCATCCGGGAGGTCAAAGGTGGGCAAATCGCCCCAGGGGTCCTCCTGGGTCTGGGTCAGGGAGGCCCGGGGCTTTCCCGCGCCGGGCGGCGGAGCGGGCAGGTTTTTGATGGAGCCCGGCTCATAGCCCCGGCTGAGCCCGATGGCGGCCTTGGTGGGAGAGCCGAGCTGCTGGGCCAGGGCGGCGGCGCCCTCCTCCCCCACGGCGTCAAACATATCGCCGAAATGGCGGACGGCCAGCGCCTTATCCTCCTCGGTCATAAAGACCAGAAGCTTTTGGAGCTCGGCTAAATATCGCTGTTTATTCAAAAAAACACCTCCGCTTTGAAAGCGTTTATGGGAGGAGGCGGCCCCAAAGGGGCAATCCGCTTCCCCGGGCCTATTATATATCACAAAAAAACGCCCGGTCAAGTCCCCGCGTTCTTGACAACGGCTCCCGGGATATATAAAATAAACAGGATTAAAGGAGAGTGGATTTTTATGGCAAAAGATAAGCAGGTGGAGCAGATCACCTCTATGGAGGACAATTTCGCCCAGTGGTATACCGACGTATGCACCAAGGCGGAGCTGGTGGACTATTCCGGCGTGAAAGGCCTCTTTATTCTGCGCCCGTATGGCTATGCCATCTGGGAAAATATTATGAACGTGCTGGACGGTATGTTCAAGGCCTCCGGCCATGAAAATGTCTCCATGCCCATGCTGATTCCCGAATCTCTGCTGCAGAAAGAGAAGGATCACGTGGCGGGCTTCGCCCCGGAATGCGCCTGGGTCACCCTGGGCGGAAGCGAGGAGCTGCCGGAGAAGCTTTGCATCCGGCCCACCAGCGAGACGCTTTTTTGCGACCATTGGAGCCACGTTCTCCGTTCCTGGCGGGATCTTCCCATGAAATACAATCAGTGGTGCAGTGTGCTCCGCTGGGAAAAAACCACGCGCCCGTTCCTGCGCGGCCGGGAATTTCTGTGGCAGGAGGGCCATACCATCCATGCCACCGAGTCCGAGGCTCGGGAGGAAACGCTGCAGATGCTGGAGATTTATGCCGACTGCTGCGAAAACTATCTGGCCATGCCTGTGATTCGCGGCAACAAGACGGAAAAGGAAAAATTCGCCGGCGCCGAGGAGACCTATACCATCGAGTGCATGATGCATGACCACAAGGCGCTCCAGTCCGGCACCAGCCACTATTTTGGCGACGGCTTCACCCGCGCCTTTGATATCTCCTTTCAGGGCCGGGACAATAAGCTTGCCTATCCCCACCAGACCAGCTGGGGGATGTCCACCCGCATTATTGGCGGGCTGATTATGACCCACGGGGACAATAACGGCCTTGTCCTGCCGCCCCGCATCGCGCCCATCCAGGCGGTCGTTTTGCCCATCGCGGCCCATAAGCCCGGCGTTACCGAGGCGGCGGAGAAGATTGTGGAGCGCCTGCGGGCCATGGGCGTTCGGGCCAAGGGAGATTTTTCCGATAACAGTCCCGGCTGGAAATTTGCCCAGTATGAGATGAAAGGCGTGCCTCTGCGGATTGAAATCGGCCCCAAGGATTTGGAAAAGGGCCAATTCGTGGCCGCCCGCCGGGATAACGGCGAAAAGAGCTTCCTGCCCCTTGACGAGCTGGAGACCGCCGTGGCGGCGCTTCTGGACGAAATCCATGCGGGTATGTATGAAAAGGCCCGCGCCAATCTGGAGAGCCACACCTGGGCGGCCCAAACCGTGGAGGAGGTCCGGGAAAAGGGCCAGAACGGCTTTGTGAAGACCATGTGGTGCGGGGACCGCGCCTGCGAGGAGAAGATGAAGGAGCTGGCCGGCGTATCCAGCCGATGCATCCCGTTCCGGCAGGAAAAGCTTGGGGATGTTTGCCCCTGCTGCGGCCGTCCGGCGGAAAAGATGGTTATATGGGGCGTGGCCTATTAATACCGCGCACAAATGGATGCTGAACGCACAGCTTTTCTGGAAAGCCATAAGTTGAGGGGGCTTTGCATTCCCAGCAGCGAGGTCCGCAGGAATTTTCTGGGAGCTTGTGAATACATCAATGTTACCGCAAAGCAATCCCTCCGTCAGCTTTGCTGACAGCTCCCTTTATACAAGAGAGCCCAGGGCGCTCCCATATTGATACACTGTGCAAAAAACCGACCTATGGGAAAACATAGGTCGGTTT
>X279_Western_Grey_Kangaroo__coassemble_24_pt1 | contig 18858 bp, 15 predicted proteins | sample X279_Western_Grey_Kangaroo__metabat2_high_PE_001 | metagenome-assembled genome bin X279_Western_Grey_Kangaroo
GGAGCCCGCCCGCCCCGCCGAGAAAAAGAATGACGGGCCCAAACCGAAGGCCCGGCGGCCGGAGCTGTATGACGAGGACTGGGAGCTGGCGAAGGACCGGCTGTTCGCGGCGCTGGAGGTGGACCCCGTAGCGGCGGCCCGCGTGGCCGCAGCCATGGAGGCCGAGCGGGGCGCGAAAGCTGAAAAACCGGCGCCTGAAAAGGCCAAAAGCGCCCCCGCCTGGAGCGGCGGGAAAAAGCCGGAGAGCAAAAAGACCGCCGGAGAGCTGACCGAAAAGGTGAAGCCGCTGTCCATCGAGGACGCGGCGAATATCGCCGGGGTGGAAATCCATTCCGCAGATATGGACGGCGGCGCCGCCCAGCCCCCGGCGGAGAAAATCAAAATCGACAAGGACGCCGAGGCCGAGCTTGTGGCCCGGGAACATGCCGCCGGGGAGGAAAAGGCGGAGTATCTCTATCCCTCCCTGGAGCTTCTGCATAAGAGCAAGCCCTCCGCCGCGGGGGAGGAGGAGTTTTTGGACGAAAACGAGGCCCAGCTTCAGAGCGCCATTCGGAGCTTTGGCGTTGGGGCCACCATCGTTGGCATCATCCACGGCCCCACCATCACCCGCTATGAGCTTTTGCTGGATAAGGGCGTAAAGCTCAATAAAATCACCAATCTCGCCGGGGATATCGCCTTGAGCCTGGGCGTGGTCAATGTCCGCATTGCGCCCATTCCCGATAAGGTATCCACCGTGGGCGTGGAGGTGCCCAACCGGAATGTGAAGACCGTCTGGCTGGGGGATGTGGTGGATTCGCCCGATTTCCAAAACGCGAAATCCAAGCTGAGCTTTGCCGTGGGCAAGGACATCAGCGGCAATGTCATCGTGGGCAATATCGCCAAGATGCCCCATGTGCTGATTGCGGGCACCACCGGCTCCGGCAAGTCCGTTTGCATAAACTCGCTTATCTTGAGTATGCTCTATAAATCCACCCCCGAAGAGGTCCGCATGATTATGATCGACCCCAAGATGGTGGAGCTGGGCATCTATAACGGTATGCCCCATCTGTATGTGCCCGTGGTCACCGACCCCAAAAAGGCCGCCGGAGCGCTGCAGTGGTCCGTGGTGGAGATGCTCAAGCGCTACCGTCTGTTTTCCGATGTGGGCGTTCGGGATTTGGTGGGGTATAACGCCATCCAGAAAAATGAGGACAAGCCCACGCTGCCCCAGGTGGTTATCATCATCGACGAGCTGGCTGACCTTATGATGGCCGCCTCCAAGGAGGTGGAGGAATCCATCTGCCGCGTGGCCCAGATGGGCCGCGCCGCCGGGATGCATCTTGTGGTGGCGACCCAGCGACCCTCCGCCGATGTAATCACCGGGCTGATGAAGGCCAACATCCCTAGCCGGATTGCTTTTGCGGTATCCAGCGCCATGGAAAGCCGGATCATTTTGGATCAGCAGGGCGCGGAAAAGCTGGTTGGCGCCGGCGATATGCTCTATTCCCCCCTGGGCATCGGCAAGCCCGTGCGCGTGCAGGGCGCTTTCGTGACCGATGGGGAGCGGGAGAAAATCATAGAATTTGTCAAGCGGGAGGCCGAGGCGGAATACAGCGAGGAAATTATCGCCCAGATTGAAAAGGCCGCCGAGGACAAAAACGCCAAAACGGAGGAGAAGGACGCCGGCGGCGCGCAAAATGATTATGACGAGCTTTTGCCCCAGGCGGTGGACGTGATTTTTGAGACAAAGCAGGCCTCGGTTTCCATGCTCCAGCGGCGGCTGAAGCTGGGCTATTCCCGGGCGGCCCGGCTGATTGACCAGCTGGAGGAGGTTGGCGTTGTGGGCCCGTTTGAAGGCTCCAAGCCCCGCCAGATTATCATCACCAAGCAGCAATGGCAGGAGATGCAGTATTCCGCCGGCACGGCGCCGGTGGATACCATCGCCCAGGAATTTGCCCAGGTGGCCCAGGACGATACTTTTGCGGAAATCCCCCGGGAGGAGCCGGCTTTTTCGGAAGAGGACGGCGGCGTCCCCTGGCAGGAGGATGAGTGAGCCATGATGCATATCCATGGGCCGATGGAAAAAGAGGCCCTGCAAAGCATGAGCGTTTTGGAGCTGGCCCATGTGGGCGATGGGGTATATGAGCTTTTGGCCCGCACCCATCTGGCCCGGGAGGGCGGCCAAAAGGTGCGCCAGCTGCACAGGCGAACCATTGCCTATGTTTCGGCGGTGGCCCAGGCCCGGGCCATGGAGCGGCTTCTCCCGGAGCTGACGGAGGAGGAGCGCGCCTTCTGCCGCCGGGGGCGCAATGCCCGGGTTCGTCCCCCCTCCGGCTGCACCGCCGCCGAGTATCACGCCGCCACGGCGCTGGAGACGGTGTTTGGCTATCTGTGGCTCACCGGCCAGGCCCGCCGGGCGGAGGAGCTTTTTGCGCTGATATTGGAGGAGCACGATGCCTCTTGACGCTGTGTTCATCGGAGAGCTGGCCCGGGAGCTGAACGATACGCTCGCGGGCATGAAAATTGATAAGGTTCGCCAGCCGGAGCGGGACACCGTGGTTTTGGCCCTCCGGGGCGGCGGAAAGAATATCCGGCTGGCGGTGTGCTTTGGCTCCGGCAGCGCCCGGGTTTGCGTGACCGGGGCGGAGTATGAAAACCCGGCCCAGCCGCCGATGTTTTGTATGCTTTTGCGAAAGCACCTCATCGGGGCCCGGATCACCGGCGTGACCCAGCCGGAGCGGGAGCGGATGCTGCTGTTCGGGCTTGCAGCCTATGACGAGCTGGGGGAGGAGACGCCCAGGACCCTGGCGGTGGAGCTTTTGGGCCGAAACGCGAATCTGATTGTCATCGACGGGGAGGGCCGCATTATCGACGCCGCCCGGCGGGTGGATAGCGAGATGAGCCCCCTGCGCCAGCTGCTTCCGGGGCTGATTTACCGGATGCCCCCCAAGCCCGCGGCGGGCGCCTTTTCCGGGCTTTCGCCCCTGCTTCGGCGGGAGATGGAGTTTCGGGGGCTGCCGGAAACGCCGGAGGCGGTGGACGCGCTGGAAAAAGCGCCCTATATGCTGCTGGAAAACGGCCAGCCAAAGGATTTTACGGTGATGCCCATCTTGCAATACGGCCCCGCGGTGGAGAGCGTTGCTTTCCCGGGCTGGTCCGCGCTGCTGGAGGCTTTTTATGCCGAGAAGGATCGGGCGGAGCATTTGAAGAGCCGGGCCAAATCCATGACCAGGCTGGTGCGAAATGCCAAAGCCCGCACGGAGCGCAAGCTGGCGCTCCGGGTGCAGGAGCTGGAAGCCACGGAGGACCGGGAGCGGGATAAGCGCCGGGGCGATCTCATCACGGCGAATATCTGGCGGATGAAGCCGGGGATGGAGGAGCTCGTGGCGGAGGATTTCTATGAGGAATCCTGCCCGCCGGTGACCATCCCCCTGGACAGAAGAAAAACACCCCAGCAGAATGCCGCGGCGTTTTACAGGCAATATACAAAGAAAAAGGCCGCCCGGGAGCATCTTACGGGGCTCATAGAGGAAAACACCGCCGAGATTGACTATCTGGGCTCCGTGGCGGAGGAGCTGGAGCGGGCCCGCAGCCAGCGGGAGCTGGAGGATATCCGGGGCGAGCTGGAGGGGGCGGGATACCTCCGCGCGCCGAAAAACGCCCGGGAGAAAAAGCAGAAGCCGCTTCCGCCCATGGTCTTTCAAACGGCGGCGGGGCTGGAGATTCTGGTGGGCCGCAATAACCTCCAAAACGATGAGCTCACCTTCAAAATTGCCCGGCGGACAGACCTGTGGCTTCATGCCCGCCAGCTCCACGGCGCCCATGTTATTTTGCGCTGCGAGGGGCGAGAGCCGGATGAGGCCTCCATCTATCAGGCGGCGCGCCTTGCGGCCCGATACTCCGAGGGGCGGCAGGCCGACCGGGTGGCGGTGGACATGACCCAGACCCGCTTTGTGAAAAAGCCCCGGGGTGCCAGACCGGGAAAGGTTATCTATACAGACCAGAAAACCATTTACGCCCAGCCCTGGCAAGAGGGCTGAACAGAAAAAAGGCGGGAGACGCGATACGTCTCCCGCCCGGTGCTTTTTTGGGGCGCGACAGCGCCGAAAAGCCCGTTGCCACATGGCAGAAAGAGCGGGGGAAATTTTGCAAGGGCGAAACGCCGACGGGAGGAAAGGTGCTCATTTTATTCTTGCTTTTTATTTAATATAGATGTATAATATTAAAAAGTCTATGATGCATAATATTGCGGTTAAACTCATTTTTTATTCTGCCGCAGAATAGATTTTTATTGCATGAACGTAGCGGCAAAAGGGAAACTGCGCGGAGCTTTTCGGCATCGCCCGCCAGGGCCCCGCATGAGCGGCCGGAGAGGCTGCCGCCCTGCCGGCGCAAGCCGCTATGGGAGAAAAATTCCTGCCCGGGAGATGAATACAAAAATGAAAGAAAGATACAATATTCCTTTCTCTCCGCCAGATATCAGCGAGGCGGAGATTGCGCTTGTGGGGGACGCCCTGCGCTCCGGCTGGATTACCACGGGCCCCAAGACCAAGCTCCTTGAAAACAAAATCGCGGACTGGGTGGGCGCGCCTAAATGCGTGTGCCTCAATTCCCAGACTGCCTGCGCGGAAATTTCGCTGCGGATTCTTGGGATTGGCGCCGGGGATGAGGTAATCACCTCGGCCTATACATATACAGCCAGCGCCTCTGTGGTTTGCCATGTGGGCGCGAAGCTGGTTTTGGTGGATTGCCAGCCGGACAGCTTGGAGATGGACTATGCCGCGCTGGAACAGGCAATCACAGAAAAGACAAAGGCGATTATCCCGGTGGATCTGGCCGGTATTCCCTGCGATTATGACCGCATTTTTGAAATTGCGGAGCGGAAAAAGGCTTTGTTTAGCCCTGCCAACGAGCTTCAAGAAAAGCTTGGCCGGATTGCGATTGTGGCGGATGGGGCGCACGCCTTTGGCGCCGTGTGGCGCGGCCAAATGGTGGGCAGTATTGCGGATTTCACCAACTTCAGCTTCCATGCCGTGAAAAACTTCACCACCGCCGAGGGCGGCGCGATGACCTGGCGGCACATCCATGGGGTGGATGATGAGGCGATTTATAAGCAGGCCCAGCTTCTCTCTCTCCACGGCCAATCCAAGGATGCGCTGGCGAAAACGCAGCTTGGCGCATGGGAATACGACATCGTTGGCCCCTGGTATAAATGCAATATGACCGATGTTGCCGCGGCCATCGGACTGGCGCAGTTTGAGCGCTATCCGGAGCTCCTGGCCCGGCGAAAAGAAATCATTGCCCGGTATGATGCGGCCTTCAAACCTTTGGGCGTTGAGGTTTTGGCGCACTATACCGATGCGTATGATTCCAGCGGGCATCTGTATATTACCCGCGTTCCGGGCATCACGGAAGAGCAGAGGAATGCGATTATCGTCAAAATGGCGGAGTCGGGCGTGGCCTGCAATGTTCACTATAAGCCGCTGCCGATGCATACGGCCTATAAAAACATGGGCTTTGACATCAAGGATTATCCCAACGCCTATGGCCGATATGCAAATGAAATCACGCTGCCGCTTCATACAAGGCTCGCGGATGATGAGGTCGAATATGTGATAAAAACCTATGCGAAAATTCTGGGAGAGTATCTGGGATGAGGGCATGGGATGCGCTGCCGGAATTTATGCGGACGGAAGAAACCCGATATTACTACGATATCCTCTGCAAGAAGAAATTCAGCCTGGCGATGAAACGTCTGTTTGACATAGCGGCTTCCGCGATTATGCTGGTTATTCTTTCTCCGGTGTTTCTGGTTCTGGCGGTTTTCATTAAAATCGACTCTCCTGGCCCTGTGTTTTACAGGCAAGAGAGAGTGACTGCGTATGGGCGGCGGTTCCGCATTCATAAATTCCGCACAATGGTCAATCATGCTGATAAAAAAGGCAGCCTGGTCACCGTGAGCAATGATAGCCGCGTGACGCGCGTGGGGCGATTCATCCGGCGCTGCCGGCTGGATGAAATCGGCCAACTTCTGGACGTGCTCCGGGGCGATATGAGCTTTGTTGGCACGCGGCCGGAGGTGCCAAAATATGTGGCGGCCTATACGCCGGAGATGATGGCAACGCTGATCCTGCCCGCGGGGATAACCAGCCTCACAAGTATCCAGTATAAAGATGAATCTAAATTGCTGGATGCCGCCGAAGACCCGGATGCGGTTTATATTGAACAAATTCTGCCGGAGAAGATGAAAATCAATTTGAAAAGCTTGAAAGATTTCAGCTTCTGGGGCGATATGCGTATTATGTTTATGACTGTATGGTCTGTGCTGGGAATGAAATAAACGGAGAATTCTATATGAATGAGAATTTTAGTGTGCTAATGTCCTTGTATATCAAAGAAAAATCGGCGTATGCGAGAGCCTGTTTTGAAAGCTTATTACATCAAACGGTTTTGGCAGATGAATGGGTTATTGTTGAGGACGGGCCGTTAACAGAGGAGTTGTATGCCCTTCTGGATGAGTATGAAAGTAGATATCCAGAGCTTATAAAGCGGGTGCCGCTGAAAGAAAATCAGGGACTGGGCAAAGCGCTGCGGGCGGGACTTCCGCAGTGTAGCCATGAGTTGATTGCCCGCATGGACACGGACGATATTGCGCGCGAAGACCGCTTTGAAAAGCAACTGGCCATGTTTCGCCAACGGCCGGAGCTTGATATCTGCGGTAGCCATATTGAGGAATTTGATAATGACCCTTCGAAAGTCCTGTGTGTGCGGAAAGTGCCTTTAGAGCAGGAGGCGATTATCCGCTATCAAAAATGGCGGGACAGCTTTAATCATGTGACTGTCATGTATAAAAAGGCTGCGGTACTCAAGGCCGGGAACTATCAAGATGCGCCACTGATGGAGGATAGTCTTTTGTGGGTCAATATGCTCCAGACGGGCGCCCGGGCGGCCAATATTAATGACAGTTTGGTTTTTGTCAGAGCGGGACAGGATATGTTTGAACGGCGAGGTGGATGGAGCTACTTTAAAAAATATCGGGAGGGCCGAAAAAAAATCTATGCAACTGGATTTATTTCCTGGTGGGAGTATATAGGCTCGCTTGGAATACAGTTCGTTGTGGCGTTGTTGCCGAATAACATAAGGGGCAAATTGTTTGTAAATCAACTTCGGACTTCCGTACGCGCCCACACACACACACACACACAAATTGTATATAATGGCCATTGGCTGCGCCTGTATGAATATGCTGTGCGCCCTGCGCAAGTGGGGTATGCGGCATGATTGTATCGGTGGGAATTGTTGCGCTGAATGAAGAAGCTTATTTGCCTTGGATTCTTGAGGATTTACTGCACCAAAATTATGACCATAAACAGATAGAAATTCTGCTGGTAGACAGCGGCTCAACGGATAGAACTAAAGAGCTGATGCAAGAATTTGCCGCCCGTTACGGAGTAGAGTTTTCTGCGATTCAAATTCTGGATAACCCTAAAAAAGTTCAAGCTGCCGGATGGAATACGGTATTTAAGTTCGCCAAAGGAGAGGTAATTATCCGCCTGGATGCACATGCGCGTGTTCTGCCCGACTTTGTTTCCCAACATATTGCGTGGCAAAGCAAGGGAGAATATGTTACGGGAGGGCTATGTCAGAGAGTTATGAGCAACGAAAGCTCCTGGGGAAGAGTTCTGTTAGCGCTGGAGAACTCTCTGTTTGGCAGTAGTTTTGGCCGAAAAATAAATCATGAGAAGTCCTATGTAAAAACGCTCTCTCATACCGCATATCGCGGAGAAGTGATTCAAAAAGTGGGCGGGTTTAACGAACATCTGCAAAGGACGGAAGACAACGAGTTTCATTATCGTATTCGCCGTGCGGGATACAAACTTCTCTGTGATCCGAAGATTGTGTCGTATCATTATGCGCGCAGCAGCTTGAAAAACATGGTTCGGCAAAAATATGGAAACGGGCATTGGGTTGGTCTTACTTTGGGCGTGTGTCCTGCCTGTATTTCGCTGTACCATCTGGTGCCGTTTGTTTTCGTTTTGGGTATTGTATTTACGACCATACTGGCGGCGTTTTCCGTCTGGCAACTTTCAGCGCTTATGTGGGCTGGTTACGCACTCTTTGCTTTATTCAGTACGGTGGCCGCTGTTTTTCGCGGCGAGGTAAAAGGATACTGTGTGATCATGCCGATTTTGTTTTTGCTTTTACATGTCAGCTACGGTGTTGGCACACTAATCGGAATCGTGGAGATATCGCAGTTTCGCAAGAAACTGAAATAGCAAGACAGAATAGAGGCAGAGCTTGACGTTTGCTACGATGTTTCAATACTTTTTGTGACGATAAAAAGGAGACCGCTTATCTCCAAGAATGTGGCCATTTTAATTGCGGGAGGGTCCGGGCACCGCATGGGGCAAAACGCTTTGTCTTTGCCTCCTCCAACGAGATTTACGGCGAAAATCGCGGCGATACGGAATTTTTCGACGAGAGCTACTGCGGCTATATCGACTGCTGTACCATGCGCGCCGGCTATCCCGAGAGCAAGCGCTGCGGCGCGGCGCTGTGCCTGGCCTATGAAAAGCAAAAGGACCTGGATGTGGTCATCACGCGCTTTACCCGCTCCTATGGTCCCACTATGAAAATGAGCGACACAAAAGCCATATCCCAGTTTATCCGAAAGGGCATCGCCGGAGAGGACATCATCCTCAAAAGTGCAGGCACGCAGTATTATTCTTATACCTACATGGCCGACGCCGTGGCCGGACTGCTGACCGTTTGGCTTTGCGGAGAACGGGGCCAGGCCTATAACGTGGCTGATGCCGCGGGAGATGTTATGCTGAAGGATCTGGCGGCCATTATTGCGGAGCAGGCCGGGACCAAGGTGGTATTTGAGCTGCCGGACGCGGTGGAAAGCGCGGGTTACAGCCGCGCCACCAAAGCGCGCCTCAATGGGCAGAAGCTGAAACAGCTGGGCTGGAATATGCATTACGATATCGCCGGGGGAATCCGGCGGACAATGGATATCCTTCGCGAGGAAAGCAACCTCCTTTGAGGGAAAGGAAAGTATATGCCAATATATACAAAAGAGGAATTAGAAGCCGTTCACAATAAGCTTTTGGCTATGGCCCAGGTCTTTGTGGATTTTTGCAAAGAGCATGATTTGCTATGCTATTTCTGCGGCGGCGGCTGTATTGGCTCTGTTCGCAACCAGGGCTTCATCCCCTGGGATGACGACCTGGATTTTTTCATGCCCCGGGAGGATTATGAGCGCCTGAAAACCCTTTGGGTGAACGAGGGACGGTATATTCTGCGTTTTCCCTCCAGAGATTACTATAACGGAAATAATATGATTACCCTGCGGGACGCGGAAACGACCCAGATAAAAACCTACCAAGCCGAGATGGATATCGAGCACGGACTTGCCATTGATATATTCCCTTTGGATGGCTGCCCGACCGGGTGGCTTAAGCGCCGGATGCAGTATATATATGCCATGGTGCAAACTCTTTTTGCCACGAACCAGATCCCGGAGAAGCATGGGGCTCTGGCAACGCTCGGAGGAAAAGTGCTTTTGGGCCTGTTCCCCAAGGCGAAGACCCGGTGGCATATCTGGCATTGGGCGGAAAAGCGCATGAGCCGCTTTCCCATTGCTAAGCATGAAAAAATCACGGAGCTTTGTACCGGGCCTGTTTCTATGAAATATGAATACCCGGCGGAGTATTTCGCCTCGGCAGTCTGGCTTCCCTTTGAGGATACGGAGATGCCGGTCCCTGTGGGCTATGACGGGTATCTGCGTATAGCCTTTGGGGATTATATGACCCCGCCGCCCCCGGAAAAACAGGTGGCCCATCACGCCTGCATCAAGCTGGATGCGGAGCGCTCCTATCGGGAGTATAAGGGAGTGTATTACTGCACAAAGGAGGACGCATGAATATGGAATACCAATCGGCTCCAAGTCTTGAGGATGTGCAAAAAAAACTGATAGAGATTTATTTGGTGTTTCAGGAGTTTTGCAACAAACATGGCCTAACGTTTTATTTCTGTGGCGGTTGTTGCATTGGTGCTGCGCGCCATCAAGGCTTTATTCCTTGGGATGACGACATGGATGTGTTTATGCCCCGGCCGGATTTTGAAAAACTGGCGGAACTCTGGCCTGCGGAGATGGCAGACACAAAATACAGTTTTTGCCACACAACGCAAAAAAAATATACCCGCTATTTAATGGCGGCCATTTCCGATAATTCCACAACCTTTATCAAAGAGAGGCAGAAAGATCTGGATATCGAGCACGGTCTGCGCATGGATGTGTTGCCCCTGGATGGAAGACCCGAGGGAAAAGTGCAGCGGTTGAGCCAGATTGCCTGGGCACTGGTTCGGCAGATTTATATCAATCAGGAGCCGCTTACCAGCGGCGGCAAGATGCCATATGTGGCCAGCAAGATCCTGCTGGCACTATGTCCCTGGTGGAGTCTGCGCTATAAGATTGCCATGTTTGCCGAGCGGCGGATGACCCGTTACCCCTTTGGATCTACCTCCAAGGTGACGGAACTGTGCGCCCGCTATGGGCCGATGTTGCGAGATTATCCCTATGAAGCTTTCCGAGAGGCCATATATCTGCCCTTCGAAGGTATAGAATTGCCGGTTCCGGTGGGATATGATACCTACCTGACTATGGCTTTTGGGGATTATATGCAGTTGCCTCCGGAGGAGGAACGTATTCCCAAGCATGAGGCGGTTTATATTGATTTGGATCGGAGTTATAAGGAATATAAGGGCATTTATTACGGAAAACAGGAGGAAAGCTGAATGAAAAAGAGCGGTCTCTATTCCCGCCTGTGGTATGCGTATTTACTCATTTATATTATTTATTTTGCTCTGCAGGAGATTTTACCTACACGCAATTTTATGCATGATTATTTGCCCCATAGTTATACTCTGGTAGGTGTTTTGGGCGTTGCTTTGCTGGCGGTGGACTTTTTCACCCGCAGGCGGATGTTCCGCCTGCCTGGGACAGATATGCTGATGCTGTTTTTTGTGATTACTATGATTTCGATCGTGGTGAATTACCGTTATGATTTTACTGGCAATATCAAAGGTATCATGTGGATGGCAATTCAGATATTCTTGCTTATCGCGCTGCCTCCGGAGACACCGAAAAAGACACATATAAAACGTTTGAGCGTTGTTTTTGATGTATTTATTTTCATATGGTTGGTGGCGGTATTGTGGGCGCTGGGGATGTATTTGGCCCAAGAGGGCGGTAGCATTGAAACAATACGGACAGATCGGGTGCAAAGTTTACCGATAGGCTTTATGAATGGTCGTTTGCATGGTATGTTTGAAGACCCAAATTATGCGGCAGTTGCGGCCTTTTTTTCCATTGGATTTTCCGTTTTTTGTATGTGCTGGGGAGAACATCCCAAGGGCTTCAAGATCTATTATATCATCGCCATAGTGATGTTCGTCTTTTACATCATACTCTCCGGCTCCCGTACGGTCAAACTGGTGGCTGTCATCGTTTCGTTTTTCGCCGCCGGTTTCTGTGCGGTGCTTCGGGTCGAGCGGAAGTTTTTCCTGAGGGCGCTGGCTTTCCTTCTGGCTGGTGCGGTGGGCGCCTCCGTGGTGTGGGGTAGCTGGCAGGTTTTGCAGAAAGGGCTTTCTTATCTGCCGGGGGTTCGGGAAATTATTGTATATCGGCAGCAGGAGTCGGAGCCGCAGTCGGCAGAGATCACGGAGACGCCAGAAGCCACTGCCCCGCTGGTGAAGGCAGTGGACTTCACCCGAGAGGATGTGGCATACAACGAGGATGTTTCCAATAATCGCTTTGCCATTTGGAGTGATTATATTCAAGTATTTTTGGATACGCCATTGTTTGGTGCATCTCCTCGGGGCTCTTTTTTGTATGCACAAGATCATTTTGAAGATTTATTTATCTTTAATAGGCCTTACAAAACTACACATAATGGATACTTGATGTTGCTTGTGAGTGTTGGTATATTGGGGTCCATTTGGATGTTGATCTGGTTTGTTAAAGTGTTTTTTGAAGTTTTGGGTTATCTGTTGCGACATATAAATAACCGAACGGATTCTTATTGGATGATTCTTTTATCATCTGTAATGTTGATGGCATTTGCCATGTATTCCGTTCTATATTCGATGATGTTTTTCAGCAATTTAGTTATTGATGTTTTGTTCTGGCTTATCATAGGCGTTACCCTATATCTCATTCGGGAGAGTGAGCCGGAGCGATATACCAAAGTTTCTGTGACGGCCCGAATTTTTGACGCTTTTTTTGTGAAAATTGGGTGTGCAAAGAGGGCGAACAGCGAGAATGTGCTATAAAAAACAACAGACAGGAAAAGTGGCGAAAGGCCCTTTGAACAAAGAGAAGACGCTTTTAAAAAACACAGTCATGCTCTATATCATAACCTTTTCCTCCTACTTCTTTAATTTCATTACAGTTCCTTATCAGACCCGTATACTCGGACCGGAAATCTATGGAAATCTTGGTTTTGCCCAGGCCTTTGCGTCCTATTTTCAACTGGTTTTGGATTTTGGCTTTTTGCTGTCGGCTACGGCGGAAGTTTCCAGGAACCGAGAGGACAAGCAAACGCTGTCGCGCATTATGACGGCGATTTTGATATGCAAAGGGCTTTTGACAATTATTTGTCTGACGGCAGCAACGGGGCTTTGCTTGACCGTTCCCCGTTTCCGCGGGGATATACCCCTTTATGTTCTGTGCATTCTGGCAGCGTTGGCCAACTCATTCCTCCCGGACTACTTATACAGGGGCCTTGAAAAAATGTCGCTAATTACCTACCGCACGGTGGGGGTTAGATTGTTTTTCATGGTAGCCATTTTTTTGACACTGAAAACTAGCGATCAGTATTATCTGGTTCCGATTTTGAATCTGTGTGGCGCTGTGGCGGCTTGTGCTTGGGCGTATTTTGACGTTGGGCATCGGCTGGGAATCAAAACGGTGTCTGTTTCATTCCAATATGTGATGCAAACTATGCGCGCATCGGCAGAGTTTTTCTTCTCTCGTGTAGCGACTACACTATATGGAGCAACCAATACATTTGTGCTTGGGTTTGTGTATCCAGCTGGCAGTCCAGTCATTGGCTATTACACCTCGTCGGACAAGCTTTTGACGGCAGCCCGGGGCGCGCTATCTCCGATTTCGGACAGCCTGTACCCCTATATGGTTGTTAATAAAGATTTTAAACTGGTAAAAAAAGTGCTGATAGTTTTGATGCCATTGATTGTGCTCGGTTGCACGGTGGTCGGAATTTTTGCAGAGCCGTTCTGTGCAATTTTGCTTGGCGAAGAATACAGGGAGGTGGGCAGCCTACTCCGGCTGATTTTGCCGCTTGTGGTGTTGGCACTTCCTGTGTATTTGTGCGGTTTTCCGGTGCTTACGGCGCTGAATAAGGCTCGCTATGCTAATCTTTCGGTCATCATTGCCAGTGGTGTTCATATGTTGCAGATCGTTGTGTTGCTTGTAACTAAACATCTCACAGCAGAGAGTGTTTGTGTTGCGACTGTCATCACGGAATGCGTTGTATTTGGAATCCGCTTATATGCGATTTTTTCAGCCAGGCGGGAAAAAGGGGCTTCGGCATTATCTTGAGGGCATAAAGGAGATTTAGCGAATGGTGACAGCGATTGTACTGGCTGGGGGTAGCGGCACAAGACTGGGCGGCGATGTCCCCAAGCAGTATCTCATGGCGGGAGACCGACCGGTGATCGGATATTGTCTGGAGACTTTTGAAAAAAACGAGGAGATCCAACAGATCCTGGTGGTATGTGCTCCGGTCTGGCAGGATTTTATCCAGCAGTGGGCCGAGCGTCTGGGAATCGGAAAGCTCTGTGGCTATGCGCCCGGCGGAGAGAGTCGCCAGCACTCCGTATATAACGGCCTTACCAAGGCCAAAGCCCTGGGCTTGGGCGAGGAGGATGTTGTCCTGATCCACGATGCGGCTCGGCCCTGGGTGGGTGATGCGGTGATCCACCAGTGCATAGTAGGGGCGATGGAAGACGATGGCGCCATGCCGGTGCTCCCAGTAAAGGATACGATTTACCGGAGCCGGAATGGCCAAATAGACGGCTTGCTTTGCCGGGATGAATTGTTTGCGGGCCAGACGCCGGAGAGCTTCCGCTTCGGGCCGTATTTCCGGCTCCATAAAGGCTTGAGCGATGAGATGCTGCGCGGAATTCGCGGTAGCAGTGAGCTGGCCTATAACGGCGGCATGAACATCCGTCTTGTAACAGGGGCAGAAAACAACTATAAGATTACTACGCTGAAGGATCTGGAAAAGTTTTGCCTTCAGTTAGAGGAGAAAGGCAGATAAAATCAATGAAGGCGTATGTGTTGCATGGCGTAGGACAGCTTAGCTATGATTCAATCCCAATGCCAGAGTGCCCAGAGGGCTGGGCGTTGGTGCGGGTTAAGGCAGCCGGCATCTGCAGTTCGGATATTTCCAGAGTGTTTACCAAGGGTACATATCATTTTCCTACGATTCCCGGCCATGAGTTCTCTGGCGTGGTGGAGGCAGTTGGGAATTCGGCAGATGCGAGACTGATTGGGAAATCGGTGGGCGTTTTTCCTCTGATCCCCTGTCGGAAGTGTGCCCAGTGCCAACAAGGAAACTACGAGCTTTGCGAGAATTATGATTACATCGGCTCCCGCCGGGATGGCGGCTTTGCGGAGTTCGTCATCGTGCCGATATGGAACCTCGTGGAGCTGTCGGAGGGCATCTCTTTTGAGGAAGCTGCCATGCTGGAGCCTTTGGCTGTGGCACTACATGCTTTGAAGCGCGGCGACATACGGCCTGGCGATACCGTTGGAATTATTGGCACAGGTATGATCGGCTTTGCGGCCGCTCAATGGGCCGTGTATTTGGAGGCAGCCAGAGTGTGCATCGTTGGCCGGAGCGAGCAAAAGCGCGTTCTTTGTGAGAATATGAGCGGTGTGGAGTATCTGGTGGAAAACGATGACTTGCCGATGTTTGACGTGGTGCTGGAGGCGGTGGGCACCCCGGAAGCTGTGGTCATGGCGATTGAGCATGCCCAAGTGGGGGGACGAGTTGTCCTGATGGGAAATCCATCCGGGGATATTACCCTGTCCCAAAATACCTATTGGCGGATCCTGCGCAAGCAAATTCGCCTCGCTGGCACATGGAATTCCTCCTATGCTGGCCAAGATCCTTCTGATTGGACGGAAGCCAGAAAGGCTCTATCTCAAGGGACTATTTCGGTTAAATCCCTGATTTCCCATAGCTTTGGCCAATCAGAACTGATGTCAGCGCTGGAATTAATGAGAAACCACCAGGAGCCTTACTGCAAGGTTATGTCCCTTTGGAATGAAGAGAAATAAAGGAAAAGGTGATACTATGTGTGAAAGCAAAATATCTGCATCCATGATGTGTGCAGATCTGGTGACTTTGAAAGAGACTATTGAAATTTTTGAGAAAAAAAAGGTGGACTACCTGCACATCGATGTGATGGACGGGGAGTTTGTGCCGAATTTTGGCCTGGGTGTGGACTATATCCGCGGCCTGCGGGCACTGACAAAGATTCCTCTGGATATCCATCTAATGATTCGCAACCCGGAATATAAACTGCAATGGATTGGTATCAAGGAGTCGGACATTGTCTCTGTGCACTATGAGAGCACCTATCAGGTTCAGCGTGTGCTGGACTGGCTTGCACCCTTTGGTTGCAAGCGGTTTTTGGCTATCAATCCAGCAACACCTCTCTATGTTCTGGAAGAAGTGTTGGACTATATTGATGGCATCAATCTGCTGATGGTGAATCCTGGCTTTGCAGGACAAAAGATTGTAAAAAGCACACTGCATAAGGCGGAAAAACTGCAGGAGTTTTTGAAAACTAATGGTCGCGAAGATGTTCTGGTGGAAGTAGATGGAAACATCACCCCAGAGAACGGGGCAAAGCTTCGTAAGCTGGGAGCAAGTATTTTTGTTGCAGGAACTTCTAGTATTTTCAAAGGCCACGTATCGACATATGGGAACAGCATTGACGAATTTCGGACGATGATTCGATAACAAAGGCCCAGCTTATAAATCTGTTATATCGGGCCAGGAGATATAAAAAACGCGGCAATAGGCGCCTATTGCCATGCCTGGGGACATCCCCCCAGGCATGATAACCACCTAAATCAAAACTGGCATAGGCGCCGCGCGGAGCGAAAGAGAGACAGAGGCATGGTCTTTTCCAGTTTGACATTTTTATTTATATTCCTGCCGGTGACGCTGCTGGGCTATTATATTCTGCCGCGGCAGGCCCGGAACTATTGGCTGCTGCTGGTGAGCCTGTTTTTTTATGCCTGGGGCGCCCATTCCTTTGTGCTGGTGATGGTGGCCTCCATCGTTTTCAACTATGTGCTGGTGCGGCTGGTGGATAAAAGTCAGAGCCAGGGCTGGAAAAAAGCATGGCTGATTCTGGCCGTTATCGGAAATCTCGCGATTTTGTTCTATAACAAATACATGAATTTTTTCACCGCCAATCTCCATGCGCTGTTTGGCGATTCGGTGGCGGTGACGAATATCATCCTGCCCATCGGCATTTCCTTTTTCACATTCCAGGCGATGTCCTATGTCATCGACGTCTATCGCGGCGACACGCCGGTGCAGAAAAACATATACAATCTGGGGCTCTATATTGCCTTTTTCCCCCAGCTGATTGCCGGCCCGATTGTGCGCTATCGCACCATTGCCGACCAGATTGAAAACCGAACGGAGAGCTGGGAGAAATTCCGCGTTGGCGTGCGGCGCTTTTGCGCCGGTTTCGCGCAGAAGGTGATTCTGGCCAACAGCATGGCGGAGATTGCGGACGCGGCCTTTGCCCTCTCCTCCTCGCCGGAGAGTTTGAGCGTGGCCTTTGCCTGGCTGGGCGCGATTGCCTATTCCTTGCAGATATTTTTTGATTTTGCGGGCTATTCGTCCATGGCCATCGGCCTTGGCAAAATGTTCGGCTTTGAATTTTTGGAGAACTTTAATTATCCGTATATATCGAAAACTGTGTCCGAATTCTGGCGGCGGTGGCATATGTCTTTGGGGCAGTGGTTTCGGGATTATCTCTATTTTCCGCTGGGCGGCTCCCGAGTAAAAAGCAAGGCGAGGCTGATTTTCAACCTCTTTGTGGTATGGATGTGTACGGGCATTTGGCACGGCGCAAACTGGACCTTCATTTTCTGGGGTTTGGGCTATTTCATTCTCCTGACCTTTGAAAAATTGACGGGAATAGAAAAGCGTTCGTCTGGTCGGGTGGCGGCCTTTTTCTATCGCTTGGCAACGTTGCTGGCGGTTATGCTGGGTTGGGTCGCGTTCCGATCGGACAGTCTCCGGCTCTGTAAAAGATATGTATTCTCCATGTTTGGGCTGAACGGGAACAGCGTAATCGACAATAATTTTATCCGCTATGCCAATGACTATAAGATTCTGCTGGTGATTGCGCTGATCTGCTGCGCGCCGGCGCTGGTGAAGCTTCGGGACTGGCTGATTCGGAAGAGCGGGGCGGAGACGGCCGTGCATCTGGTATTTGATTTGTGCCTGCTGGCGCTGGTGGTTGTGGGCGTTTCCTATCTGGTGATGGGCGGCAATAACCCCTTTATCTACTTCAATTTTTAAGGGGGCGGAAGCATGAAAAAGCTGTTTGCGAAAATTTCATGGAAGAGCCTTCTGGCGGCGGTGCCGGCGGGGTTGTTTATCCTGTTCATCTTTGTGTTTCTGGGCTTGAATCTGCTGGGCACCACGGGAACGAGGATATCCCAAACAACGGCGGGGCGCAGCGGGTTGGCGAGCCTGTCCACGGAGCTGGAGAGCTATATGCAGGAGAACTTTGCCCGGCGGACAGATTTTATTGACCTCAACGGCTTGACCTATCGGCTGCTGGGAATCAATAGTCTAAACGGGCGGGAGAAACTGGCCAATGGTTTTTTGTCGCAAATCTTTGCAGACGGAAATATTACAGAATACAAAACTGTGATAGCGCTGCTGGACGAATATCTGGAAGCGCGGGAAATCCCGTTTTTATATGTGCTGGCGCCCAATAAAAATAATATTTATGACGCTGAAGCAGCGCCCGGTTATACCTTGGGTGGTATAGCCATGCGTGATGAGATGCTGCGGTTTATGGAGGAAGAGGACATTGATTATCTGAACATGAACGCCCGTTTCCAGGCGGAGGGCTGGACGATGGAGGATGTATTTTTTCAAACAGACCACCATTGGCGGCCGGAGGCGGCGCTGGAGGCGGCGCGCTGCACCATGGGATGGCTGGAGGAGCAGGGGCTTGCGGACTATGGCCGGGAGCTTCTGGAAGAGGAGAGTTGGAACAAAACTGTGTTAAAAAACTGGTTTTTGGGCAGCAGCGGAAAGTTCACTGGCCAATATTACACCGGCGTGGACGACATCACCATGTATGAGCCGCTGTTTGACACGGACTATACCTACAGCATCCCCGTTTGGGATACAGTCCTTAATGAAATTTTAGATCGCTCTTACGCAGAGGAGCCGCGATACTATCAAGATAGTCCGTATAGTATGTATATGTTTGGCGATCCGGGCCTACGGATCACACAAAATCCGGAAGCTATGAACGATAAGCGGCTGCTGCTGATGGGCGATTCCTTTAAAATGCCCTATGAGTATTTTCTGACGACGCAGTTTCAGGAGGTCGTGACGATCGACTTGCGTTATACGAGCGCCGCCACGACGGCGCAGTTTATTGCGGAATACGAGCCGGATGTTGTCATATTGTGTACATATAATGTAGCCTCTATCACGACGCATGTTGTCGGCATGGAGGAGTTTTTGGCAGCCCGGGAGGAAACGCTGGCTTCGCCGATGAAGATGAAAGAGCTGG
>X279_Western_Grey_Kangaroo__coassemble_29_pt1 | contig 17959 bp, 12 predicted proteins | sample X279_Western_Grey_Kangaroo__metabat2_high_PE_001 | metagenome-assembled genome bin X279_Western_Grey_Kangaroo
CCATTTGCCTGAACTATCAGGATAAATCCTTGCTGGTTGACGGGGAACACAATCATAAGGTTTGGGGCAAGGCCGGTATCGTGGAGGCTGTGATTTTGATTGACGGCGCGATTTCTGCCACCTGGCGCAAGGATAAAGCTGGGGTCAGGGTCTGCCCCATTCAAAAGCTGACGAAGCTGCAGCAGCGCAAAATCATAGCCCAATTCCACAAGCTTTTTGGCAAGACGGCAAAAATTCAGTTTCAATCAACTTAAATGCTCTCGTCATCTGTTCCGCGGGCCGGGTGACGGGAGCATTTCCTGCGCGGGGCCACGCCGGCCGGGCGGAAAATATCTCGACCCCGGGGGGGATGTGTGCTATACTGGTTCCGGGAAGATTTGAAACGAGGTTATGGAGGGATTTCCATGCGGATTCTCATTGCGGAGGATGACCGATCCTATTGCAGGGTCCTTTCGGCCATACTGGAAAAGGAGCACTACACCGTGGACGCGGTGTATGACGGGCAGGACGCGCTGGAATACGGCCGGGAAGGGCAGTATGACGGCATCATTCTGGATATCACCATGCCCGGGCTGGACGGGCTGGAGGTTTTGAAGCGCCTGCGGGGGGCGGGGGTTATCACGCCGGTGATGATGCTCACGGCCCGCACCCGCATGGATGACCGCATTCTTGGCTATGACGCCGGGGCGGATGACTATCTGCCCAAGCCGGTGCATTCCGATGAATTTCTGGCCCGGGTCCGGGCGCTGGTGCGCCGCCGGCCGACCTATATGCCGGATATCCTCCGCTTTGGGGACATTTCTCTCAACGGCGCAAACCACAGCGTTTCCGGCTCCGGGGGCTCGGTGCAGCTCACGGGCAAGGAATATCAAATGCTGGAGCTTCTGGCCCGGAACTCCGGGAGCGCGGTATCCACGGAGCAGTTCGTTAAGCGCATCTGGTGCTGGGAGGAGTCGCCGGATTTGAGCGTGGTGCGGGTGCATATGTCCACGCTGCGGAAAAAGCTTGCCGCGGTATCGGCGCGGGTGACCATCCAGGGGATGCGAAGCGTGGGTTACAGTCTGGAAGATACGCCATGATAAAATCATTAAAACGGCGGTTTATTGCCATTGCGATGCTGGCCTTTTGCGCGGTGCTCATCGTGGCGCTGGTGGCGGTGAACTGCGTGAACCGATATAACGTCTATCGCAGCATTGAGCAGCGGCTTGTATATCTGGCGGAGAGCGATCTGGGCCCGCCCCGGGGGATGCTGGCGGAGCTGCCCATGTCCATTCAGGAGTGGATGGATATGGAGGGCAGCGAGCTGATGAGCGTGGAGAGCTATTTTATATTCTCCGGCGGGATGCTCAATCAAATGCTGGACCACGAGCTGACCACGCTCTCCGAGGCCGTTGGAGAAGATGCCGGCGCCAAGCTGCAGGAGATTCTGACCGAGGGGCGCGATTTTGGGAATTTTGGCGTATACCGCTATTATGTGGCGGAGCGGGGAGCCATGTACCATGTGGTTTTTCTGCGGTGCGGCAATGAATTTTCCGCCATGCGGTCGCTGCTGAAAACGTCCATTGTCGTGGGGCTTGTGTGCACGCTGGCGGTATTTGCGCTGGTGGCGCTGCTGTCCGGCCTGGCAACGCGGCCTTTCGCGGAGAATATGGAGCGGCAGCGGCGGTTTATCAGCGATGTGAGCCATGAGCTGAAGACGCCCCTGGGGGTCATCATGGCGGACCTGGATATGCAGGTTATGGACCACGGGGTCACGGAATGGCTGGAAAACGCCCAAACGCAAACGGACCACATGGCCGCGCTTGTCGACCGGCTGGTGAGCCGGTCGCTTCTGGACGAGACCATGCAGCGGGCGGAGGCGGTGCTGATCAACCTGAGCCTGCTGACGGCCGACACGCTCCGGGAGCTGGAGCCCATGGCGCGGATCGGCCAGCGGACCGTGACCGCGGATATCGCGCCCGGCGTTGAGCTTTATGGCAATGAGGAGGCGCTGCGGGAGATTTTGTCCATTCTGCTGGATAACGCTTTGAAATACACGCCCCCGGGCGGAGAGATTGCGCTCCGGCTCAGTCATGGCCGGCGGACGGTTCTGGAGATTGGAAACGATTGCGAAAATTTGCAGGGCGTGGAGCTGGAGCGGCTTTTTGACCGGTTTTACCGGGCGGATGCCACCCGGGCGTCCCAGGAGGGCCACGGCCTTGGCCTGGCCATCGCGCGGGAGCTGCTTGCCGGCGCCGGCGGCTCTATCCGGGCCCGGCTGGAAGGCGGGAGCCGGATTGTGTTTACCGTGGAGCTTCCCTAGCGCCTTTGGCCCGGCCCGGCAAAAAGCTTTGATAAGACAAATGAAACATCCCCGGCAGCTTCCGCTGCCGGGGATGTTTTAGCTTTTTTCAAATGCGGGGTGCGCGCTTAATGAGCGGCGTACCAGGCATCCAGGTCGATGTTATAGGACTCGAACTCCTCGCGGGTGGGGCCATAGTTGCCATCGTCAAAGCTCCAGGTCTCGTAAGGCACGGGGAGGAAGATCTCCATCTCGGAGCGCAGACGGTCGTGAGAGAATTCTTTATACTGGGTGGAATACAGGTAGTCGTGCTTGGTGGAAACCTGGTTGCCGGCTTCGCCCTTCCACTCCTGCTGCTCGCTGGAGTTGCTCTCGCCGGAAGCCTCGCCAGAGCCGCCGCCGGGGGCTCCGCCGCCGCCGCCGCTGGTGGCGCCGCCGAGGGTCAGATAGAAGCCGCCCATGAAGTCAGTGAACATATGCAGATGCCACATCTTCCAAACGCCGTCTTCCTTCACGAAGTCAACGCCGTAGGCTTCCCAGATGGTGTTGCCGCTCTGGCCGGATTCGGCGATCATGCCGGGGGAGTACCAGAAGGCCTTGGCGGTCTGGCCGTCCTCGGCTACTTCGATTATGGCCGTGGTGGTCACATGGAGCAGAAGCTGGCCCACGCCGCCGTAGACCTCAAGAATCTCCTCGTCGGTCCAGCCGGTGATGTCGATGCCGTTATTTTCGCAGTAGCTCTTGGCGCTGGAGAGCCAGGATGTATCGTGGCCTTCCACATAGTTTTCCCAGATGCTGTCATAGCCGACCATGAAGCCCTGGTTCTGGCCAAAGGAGGCGGTGGCGCGGTTTTCGGGTTCGTTGACCCAGATGTTTTCCAGCTCGTCATGGTGCAGACCGTAGCAGTGATACATGACGTGCCAGCTCATGATGTTCTGGATTTCCTGCTGGTCAAGGGCCTTGCGGGCCATGGCATAAACAGCATCCAGATCGTAGTTGTCGGCCTCATAGGCGAAAGCGCTGATGCCGAGAGAGCAGACCAGCGCGAAAACGCAGATCATGCTCAAAACTTTGAGAAGCTTGGATTTCATGGTTTTCCTCCTGTTGAATAATTTCAGCCCGCAGGCTTATTTACAGTTTTAGTATAAAGCACCAATGTTAAATTTACGTTAAGCCGGACAAATTTTTGTCAGCCTCAGGCCGCCGGTTCGCCGCTGGGCTCGCCCGAGGGCTCGCCGCTGCCGCCGCCACCGCTGGAGGGCACTTCCACGTCCTCGTTAAAGGTGCCAACGCCGCCCGCCGCCACGAATTCGTCCCAGGTGGAGGCGTTATAGCCGGATTCGGAGAAGAACATATCCCAGGGCTGGGCGGAGATGTCGATATCCTCCCAGCTGGTGAGGCCATCCAGCGTTGCCCGGATGCCGTCGGGATCGGGGCTGCGGTCCACAAAGGCCTCCGCCAGCCAGGCTTTATAATCGTCAAAGGTGACATCGTCCTTGCCGCCGCCGCAGCCGGCGAATAGCCCCAGCACAAGCAGCAGCGCAAAGAGCAGAGAAACGGTCTTTTTCATAATTGATTCTCCTTTTTGGATGAAATATTTCCCATGGGGGGCGGGGCGGCTTGTGGCGCGGATGCTTCCGGCTGTGGCGCCGCCGCGGGCGGATGCCCATCTCCAGTATAAAACGGGAACGTTAAATTTGTGTTAAACCGGGAAATTTTCTCGCCGGAGATAAAAAATCCCCGCCCGGGAGGGCGGGGGTGGGAAAGCGGTTACAGCTTCCAGGTTTTGATGTCGGTATGGAGCAGCTCGTGGGCCCGGTGGGAGAGGGGAGCCTCCAGATAATCCGCATAGAGCTTCTGGACGGAGGCGTTTTCGTGGGAGAAGCGCAGGGGGGCGTCCGCATCCAGCTGATAGAGGAACTGGCCGCGCTCACCGCCCAGCTCCTTGCCGTCCTCAATGGGCTGGCCGCCGCCGCCGGCGCAGCCGGTGGGGCAGGCCATGACCTCCACGAAGTCATAGTGAACCTGGCCCTTCTGGATGGCGCGGATGAGCTTGGAGGCATTGCCAAGGCCATGGGCCACGGCGGTGCGGACGGTGATATCCCCGGCGCGGAAGGTGCGCTCTTTCCAGCCGTCCAGACCGCGAACGCTAGAGAAAGCGTCGGCATCGGGGTTTTTGCCCGTGATGAGGAAATAGGCGCTGCGCAGAGCGGCCTCCATCACGCCGCCGGTGGCGCCGAAGATGACGGCGGCGCCGGTGCCCTCGCCCAGGGGATCGTCAAACTCCGCCTCGCCAACGGTCATGGGGTCGATCTGGCAGACCTTGGCCATGCGGACAAACTCCCGGGTGGTGATGGACTGGTCCACATCCCGCCCGGCGCCGGCATCGTTCACGGCCTCCACGGCGCACTCGTATTTTTTGGCGGTGCAGGGCATGATGGAAACGCAGAAGAGCTTTTCGGGGTCCACGCCCAGCTTCTGGGCAAAGTAGGTTTTGGCCACCGCGCCAAACATCTGCTGGGGGCTCTTGGCCGTGGATAGATTATCCGCAAGCTCCGGGTGCTTGATTTTCACATAGCGCACCCAGCCGGGGCAGCAGGAGGTGAACATGGGCATGGGGGCTTCGCCGGGGTGGGTCATGCGCTGGATAAACTCGCTGCCCTCCTCCATGATGGTGAGGTCGGCGGCGAAGTTGGTATCGAAGACGTAGTCAAAGCCGATGGCCTTCAATACGGCCACCATCCGGCCCACGGTGGCGTGATCCCGGGGGAGATCAAAGTCCTCGCCCCAGGCGGCGCGCACGGCGGGGGCCACCTGCACCACGCAAATCTTATCGGGGTCGGCCAGGGCGTTGAAGATCTTCAGCGTATCGTCCCGGCCGCGAAGCGCGCCCACAGGGCAGTGGGTGATGCACTGGCCGCAGAAGGTGCAGCCGGCGTCCATCAGGTCTTTCCGGTCCCGGACGGCCACAGCGGTGCGGGTGCCGGTGCCGGTCACATCCCAGACGTTCATGGTCTGGATTTTGTCGCAGATGGCCACGCAGCGCATACAGTTGACGCATTTGGACATATCCCGGATGAGGGGATAGGTCAGGTCCCAGGGGCGGAATACCGGCTCCTGGGGGAAGGGGAGCGCCAGCACGTTCATCTCCCGGGCGAGGGACTGGAGTGAGCAGTTGCCGCTGCGGACGCAGCTGGTGCAGTTGGTGTGGTGCCGGGAGAGAATCATCTCCACATTCAGCCGCCGGGTATCCCGGACGCGCTGGGTGTTGGTGCGGACAACCATACCCTCCTCGCAGGCGGTATCGCAGGAGGCCACAAGCCGGTCGCAGCCCTCCACCTCCACCACGCACACGCGGCAGGCGCCGATTTGGTTTATATCCTTGAGATAGCAGAGCGTGGGGATGCGGACGCCGGCCTGACGGGCAGCCTCCAGAATGGTTGTGCCCTTGGCAACGGTGACGGCGCGGCCGTCGATCGTCAGTCTTACCATGCGGATTTCCTCCCTCCTCGGAATGAGCCGTAGCCATAGTGGTCACAGCGCAGGCAGCGGGAGCATTCCTGCCGGGCCTGCTCATCGGTCAGGGATTTTTCAATGAGGTCAAAATCGTGAATCCGCTCCGCGGCGGGGCGGTCGGTCATATTGCAGCGGCCGCAGGCGTCCCGGAAGCTGGCGGCGGCCAGCGGGATATCCACATGGGAGGGAATCTGGCTGTGGAGACCGAAATATTCATCCAGATTGGCCGCGGCGGTCTTGCCGGCCTCGATGGCCTTGATCACCGTGGCGGGGCCGGAGGCGCAGTCGCCGCCGGCATAGATGCCGTTGGCGCCGGCCACGGCGCCGGAGGTGTCCGCCTGAAGCGTGCCGGCCCGGGAGGCGGTGATGCCGCACTCGGCAAAATGGCCGAACTCAATGGCCTGGCCGATGGCGACGATTACGGTATCGCAGGGGATTTCCCGGGCGGGAGCGTCCGCATTCACCGGGGCGGGACGGCCGTTTTTGTATTCCCCGGGAATCTGGGGCTGCACCTTCAGCGCGCGCACGGCGCCGTCGCCGTCTGTTAAAATCTCCAGCGGCGCTTTCAGCGTTACAAGCTCCACGCCCTCGCTGATGGCGCCCTCAACCTCGGCGGCCAGGGCGGTCATATCCTCCTGCCGGCGGCGATAGAGGACTTTTACGGAGGCCGCGCCCAGGCGCATGGCGGTGCGGCTGGCGTCCATGGCCACGTTGCCGCCGCCGATGACGATTACGTTCCGGCCGGTCATATCCATGGGCTCGCCGTCTCCCATGGCGCCCAGCAGCTCCACCGCGGACAGAACGTTTTTGGCGTCCTCCCCGGGGATGTTCAGCGTTTTATAGGAGTGGGCCCCGATGGCGATATAGACGCCGTCGAAGTTTTCCTGGATTTCGTTGAAGGTGATGTCCTTGCCAATCTCCACGCCGGTGTGGGCGGTGATGCCGGTGGAGAGGATGACATTGATATCCTCATCCAGATACTTCTCCGGCAGGCGATAGCGGGGGATGCCGTAGCGGAGCATCCCGCCGAATTTTTTGTGCTTTTCGTATACGGTGACGGCATGGCCCATCAGGGCGAGATAATAGGCCGCGGTGAGCCCCGTGGGGCCGCCGCCGATGACGGCGACGCGCTTGCCCGTTGCCGGGGCGCACTTGGGGGCGGGCACATGGCCGGCCTTTTCCACCGCCACCCGCTTCAGTCCCCGGATGTTTACGGAGGCATCCATGATATTCCGGCGGCAATGGGCCTCGCAGGGATGCTCGCAGATGAGACCGCAAACGCTGGGGAAGGGGTTATCCTCCCGGATGACCCGCACCGCGTCGGCATAGCGGCCCTCCTTGATGAGGGCGATGTAGCCGGGGATATCCACATGGGCGGGGCAGAAAGTCATGCAGGGCACGGCCTTGAAGTTGGACATACAGCGCCCGGTGGTCAGATGGGAGATGAAATCGTCCTTAAAGCCCTTCAGGCAGTCCAGCACGGTTTTGGCCGCCTCCCGGCCAATGGCGCAGTCGGCGGAATCCACGATGGCGTGGGCGGCTTTTTCCAGAATCATCAGGTCCTGGTCGGTTCCCTGGCCCTCCAGAATTTTTTCCACCAGCGCGGAAAGCTGGCTCAAACCGATGCGGCAGGGAACGCATTTGCCGCAGCTCTGGGCCAGGCACAGGTGCAAAAACGCATCCGTCAGCTCCACGGGGCAGTTGCCCTGGGGGGCCACTTCGATGCGCCGGGCGAGATTGGCGTAAAGATTATCCACGATATGCTGGGACTTATCGGGCGTGGAAATGCTCAAACGGCTCAAACGATCATCACTCCTTTTCGCTGTAAAGCAAAGTCATATAAAAAGAGGCCACGGATAAGAATTGCTTAAGCTTACTCTCTATCAAAATTATATCACGGGAAAAGAAAGAGAAACAAGCATCAATATAGACAACTTCACACCGCGCCTCTTGGTTTTATTTAATTTTTAACAGAATTTTTGTTGGATTTGGGCCAGAGCCGAATGCGCCAGGTGTTGAGCCAGGCGCCCAGAAAAAGGATATACAGGCAGCAGAAGATCCAGAACATGGAAAGCACAACGGCGGCCAGCGTTCCATAGAGACTAAACAGGTTAAAGCGCTCCACAATGAGGGAGAATAGCTTGGAAAAGCCCAGCCAGCCGAGGGAGACCAGGAAAGCGCCCGGGAGATGGGCAATAAACCGGGCGTTGGATTTGGGGATATAGCGGAAAAGGAGGGCGTTAATCAGCGTCATGGCCACCAGCACCACCGGCCAGTGGAGCTGGAGGATGAGGGAGATGGGCCGCTCCAGCTCGGGGATATAGTCCTGGGCCAGGGTGAGCAGGCCCTTGCCGAACATGGTTACCAGCATACTGGCCAGGATAATCAAAATGAGGGCCACCGTGAATATAATGCCGAAGATCCGCCGCCGGAGAAAGCTCATAAAGCGGTTGCCGTTATAAATTTCGCCGATGCCCCGCAGGAGGCTGGCGAAGAACTTGCCCGCCGACCAGAGCACCACCAGAATGGAGACGCCCAGCGTGGCAAAGGAGACGGAATACAGCTGATTGACGATGGTATTGAGGATTTCCATAAAGGCGCTGGGCGCGAATTCCTGAAAGACGCCGAGAATCATTTCCTTTGTCAGCGGGGTATAGGGGATGATGGCCAGCACCAGCACAAAAAGAGGCGCCAGCGATAAAAACAGATAGTATGACCCGGAGGTGGCATAAAGACTGATGTCTTTGAGGACGGGATCCCGGAATATCATCCGCAGCGTATGCCAGAACGACCGCTTTTTCATGGGAATCAAGGGCCTCCTTTCCGCCGGTGCTGCCAACAGTATAGCTCCGAAAAAGGAGAAAGACAAGGGGAAATGCCCGGATGGCTTATTGCCAAGACGGCGGGGTTATGATAAAATCAAATACGTCAAAAAAAGAACGCACGGCCGCGTGCGTTTCCAAAGGGAAAGGAGAACACTATGAAATCCTGCAAAAAGATTTTGGCCGTTTTGATGGCGGTCGCCCTGCTGACGGCGCTGGGGGTTCCCGCCCTGGCCTCGGGGGAGGGCTCTGCCGGCGTGGTTATCACCGGCGTTGCGCTGCGCCCGGCGGACGCGGACTATGTTGACTCCGCGCTCTGGAGCCAGTATGAAACCGTCACCTTCTCCGATGGCACGGTTCAGACCATCGACGTGGATAAGCAGTCCTTTGTTCTGGTGAAAGACGGCGTGGTAGTGGATCTGGCCGACGGCAAGAACTGGTCGGCGGACGCGGAGCTGTTCGTGGTGGACAAAAATATGTCCGACACGGTCGCCATGTCCATGAACCAGGCCAACTGGAGCGATTTCTGGTTTACCGGCGTTGTGGACCTCACCAACGGCGCCTATAATGAGGCAGCCTCCATCCCCGCGGCCCAAAATGGCGTTACGGTGCAGGGGACAACCGTCTCCGGCGGCGAGATTGATATCGACGCCAGCTATATTTCCGCCATCTATGCCTATGGCGAGGAGGGCGACGCCTACGAGGTGAAAGACATCACCATCAATTCCTCCGGCCTGGGCGGCAATGACTTCGGCACTAACGGCGCCTGGGGCGCGGTTATCAGCACCGCCGGCAGCGCCGAGATGGATATCACCAACGCCAATATTTACACCGAGGGCCCCCTCCATGACGGCATCTGGGCGGGCGGCAGCTCTGTTGTAAACGTCCGGGATTCCGTGGTGTTCGCGGTGGAAAACGCCGCGAAATGGAACCACGAGCCCTATTCCTATGACCGGTTCGTCATCACCGAAAACGCGCTGACCGAAGAGGAAATGGCCGAGCTGGGCCTGGCCGGGGAATACTTTGCCGAGGAGGGCGCCTCCGGCACGCATTACTACTACAAAAACGACAACTATACCAGCAACTATTCCGCGCCCATGCTCCAGTGCGTGCCGCTGGCGCTGGGGCTTTACGGCTCCATGCGGGCCACCTGCTGCTATGGCTCGGCCACGCTGAGTTTTTATGACTCTCTGGTGGTCAGTGATATCTGGGCCGTTCTCTCCACCGATTCCGGCTCCGGCACGCTGAACGCCACCGATACCGTGGCCGTTGTGGGCGTGGAGACCGACGCCGCGAACGCGGAGGTCACCGCCACGGTGGGCGGCACGGCGTATTATATCGACGCCTATGACACCACCCAGGGCGCCGGCTATGTCACCTACTGCGACGGCTTTGACGATAATTTCGCCGGCTGCGCCTTCTATGCCCCCGACTATCTGGCGATTTTGACCGGCGGCACCTTTGACTTCACCGAATCGGCAAACAGCCGCGGCTATGGCTGGAGCGACCGCATCGGCTTTATGAGCCACGGCAACGCCTATACCGCCGTTATCAGCCACTCCGACTTTGATGTGGCCGATACCTTTTACAGCGTTCTTTCCAAGGGCGGCGTGGACATCACGCTGGAGGACGTCACCGTTGCCTTCACCAGGGAAAATCCCTGGGGCGGCGTGCTTTTCCAGTTTATGGACACCGATGACACCGGCACGGACGCCAACGACATGGAGATGGACATCCTTGACCTGACCTATGAGGAATACCTTGCCAATATCGCCGCCTCCGAGGGCAGCACCAAAACCGTCACCATCAAGGATTCCACGCTGGCCGGCGATATCTATAACTCCACCGGATCTTCCAATAACGCATCCACCCTGGCGGCCTATGACGGCACCACCAACCACCTCTCCACCTGGTCTACCTCCACGCTGGCGCTGACGCTGGATAACACCACGCTCAACGGCGCAATCTCCACCAGCTACGCCCAGCATTGCGACGGAGAGGGCAATCCCATCGCCGGCCAGTTCTTCTTTAACAAAACCGGCGAGCCCATGGACGGCACCGCCGAGAACACCTATAACTATCTGGCCGCCCGCCGGGTGGTGAACACCGTGGCCTATAACGGCATCGGCCGGATCGACGTCACGCTCGCCAACGGCGCCGTATGGAATGTCACCGGCGAGGGTATTATCAACAGCCTCACCGTGGGCGACGGCTGCGTTGTTAACGGCATCGTCACCGAAAATGCGGACGGCACCCTCACCGTCTCTCCCGCGGCTGTGCCCGCCGCCGTGGAGACGGCCGAGGCGATGGGCGATATGCCCGCCGGCTTTGATGAGAGCATGAACGCCGGGCTGGACGCCTCGGGCTATCCCCACTTTGCGGAGTTCCAGGACTATGTGGCCGAATATGCCCTGGCGGACAGCTTCATGTCCGGCCAGAGCGGCATCCCCGAGGATATTTATGCCGCGGCCAGCCCCTATATCGCGCCCTTCAGCGATATCAATGTCGTCATCGGCGCCATGGAATACGCCGATTGGATGGCCGCAAACTATCCCGGCGAGACCTTCCCTGCGGCATAAAGCCGCCGCGCATCTGCCCGCAAAAACCCCGTTCAGACCGCGGTCTGAACGGGGTTTTTGCCGCCGCCGCCGGAATTTTGTCCGGCGCGGAAAAAACAGTATGCACCGGGTGGAAGTTATGTTATAATATTGACATCTCAAGAGGAACCCCAAAAAACAGGAAAGGAAAAGGACTATGAAAAAATTAACCAAATTGCTGGCGCTGGCGCTGGCGGCGCTTATGCTTCTGTCGCTGACGGCGCTGGCGGACAGCTTCGAGGTGACCGTCAATGTGGACGGAACGGACCTGGTGGTCACCGGCGAGGTGGACACCAATGGCAATATGACCGTGGCCTCCATCGGCGGCATGAGCATAGACGAGGTGCCGGACGATGATCTGACCGCCTCCCTCATTGCCGCGGCGGAGGAGCAAGTCATGGCCGACGTTTATGATGTAAACGCCGCCCGGATGGAGGCGTTTGGCATCGTGGCCGCGGATGAGTCCGCCGCCTCCGGCGAGGCCAGCGGCAGCGGCGAGAGTGAGCCGGTGACCTATGACATTTACATCGAGGAATCCGCCGCCTATGACAGCTATGACTTTGACGGCAGCACCATGGGCGCGCCGGACGGCTATTACCTCACCGTCACGGTGGGCGGCGTTCAGCAGGAGCCCTCCGCCCTGAAGGGGACCTATCAGGACGTGGTATTTACCGTCACGGAGCAGATTCCCGCCATTGTGGACGGCTATGAGGTGGCCTATCGCACCGCGCTCTATGTGGACGACGGGGGCGTGAGCGAAGCCCAGTCCGTCCCGGCGGCCATTCTCTCCGGCCAGTATGACGACAAATCCGCCTCTGATATTGTCATCAATTCCCAGGGCCCCAACTTTGAGGGCTTCATATTCAATAACGCCGACTATACCGTGAACGGCCTGCGCATGGTGGCAAACGGCAACGGCACCAATGACTTCTGCGGTCTGGGCGCCGGCGTGGCTGTTGGCGGCAGCTCCAAGGTCACCATCAATAACTATGACTTCATCGGCAGCGGCATCATCCGCCACGCCGTATTCTTGGGCGGCGACGATCTGGCCAATCCCCCGGAGCTGACGGTGAACGGCGGCCTGCTCATCGGCGGCAATGAGGAATATGCCGACGGCACCACCAGATTTTCCACCACCTCCGGCATGAGCATGAACTCCAGCCCCTGGATGCTTGGCATCGTGGCCACGCCGGAGGTCCGCACCCAGCTGATGGCGTCAACCGGCATCGTCACCTATAACGACTGCGTGATTTTGTCCTCCGGCTGGGGCATCGTATCCTCCGACGCGGTGGACGGCCCGGCCAACTGGGGCGAATATACCATCCAGATGAATCTGAATGACTCCATTCTGGACTTCACCGGCTTCTCCGGCTATTGCTCCTATGCCATCGGCGCCACCCACAACAGCTTTGTCAACTGCCTCATCGGCGACACGCTGGAGTCCGAGGCCATGGCCGAGACCATCGCCTATGCCCTGGAGCAGTATGACTATACCATCGCCTATGAGCCCAGCGTGACCGCCGGGGAAAACGGCCGCCATTACAACACCACCTATGCCCTCATCGTGGCCAACGAGACCGCCGGCGGCACCTTTGACAACGTCACCTATACGGGCGAATACGGCGTTATGTGGCACAAGACCAATAACGTCCGCTATGTCCCCGGTGCAACGGATAACACCGCCGATATCTACGCCCCGGACGGCTACACTCTGGTGAAAGACTCCGTGTTCCACACCAACGGCGCCGCCTTCCTGGTGAAGGCCTGCACCCCGGTCATCTATGTGGAAAACTCCGCCTTTGATTCCAACACCGGCGTGATTGTTCAGCTTGCCACCTGCGACGACCCCGGCATGGGCAATCAGTATTTCTCCGAGGCGCTGGATACCTCCGCCCCCGTGGAGGCCGACCCCAACTATAATCCCTATGATTACAACACCAAAAACCAGTCCATATTCTCCTATGGCATCGAGAATATGATTAGCGACGTGCAGGTGGAGTTTGCCGACTGCGTGGGCGAAACGGCGCTAAACGGCGATTTCTATAACTCCATCTCCGTATCCACCACCGGCGAGGGCATGACCTGGTGGGGCCAGAACCTGATTTTGCGCTTCAATAACTGCGAAATCAACGGCTATATCTCCTCCTCCACCGCGCTGCATAACGCCTATTCCGGCTACTATGACGCCCAGGGCGCCGAGGTTGCCGCGAACAGCCTGGAGGAGGCCCTGGCCGCCGGCGCCGTGGAGGGCCGCATCACCTCCGATAACGCCACCTATCTTGGCAATCTCTCCAACGTTCCCAGCGCTCCCGTGAATAACGGCGTGTGGGCCATTTTGGAAAACGGCACCACCTGGACCGTGCCCGGCACCTGCTATCTCACCGTGCTCGAGGTGGAGGCCGGCTGCACCGTCAACGGCACCGTCACCGTCAACGGCGTGGAGACCGATGTTTCCGCCGGCGGCCGCTGGACCGGCGACATCGTGGTGGAAAACGCGGTGGAAGTGGTCAATATCGGCGGCGAGGATTATATCTCGCTGAACGATTTGTTTGCCGTGCTGGGCTGATACCCCGCGGCTGCCGCGAAAAGCGCGATTTTACCAGCAATAGATAGCAAGGCAGGACCGCCCTGTCCGGGCGGTCCTGCCTTGCTTTTTTTGCGGCGGAGAAAAAATCAGCCCCCCAATACCCGCAGGAGGTTGTTGTAAAAAATATCCTCCAGCGTGGCTTCGGCATAGCCGCGGTCTTGAAGCGCGGCCCAAAGCAGAGGGATATCCTCCGCACCGCGCAGCCCGCCCGCCAGCGCGGAGCAGCCGTCCATATCGCCCCCCAGGGCGAGGTGCTTTTCGCCGCCCAGCTCCATGAAATGGTCAATGTGGCGGATGAGCGCGTCCATGGAGTGGTCGCCGCCCACAAAGTCCAGCCAGAAATTGAGCCCCACGGCGCCGCCGCTCTGGCAGATGGCGCGAAACATATCATCGGTAAGATTGCGGGAGTGGGGGCAGATGGCGCGGCTGTTGGAGTGGGAGGCGAGAATGGGCCCCTCCGCCAGCTCCGCGATGTCCCAGAAGGCGGCGTCGGAAAGATGGCTCACATCCGGGAGAATGCCAAGCCTTCGGCACTCCCGCACCCAGGCCCGCCCCCGGGGGGAAAGGCCCCGGTCCGGCGCGTCCGCATGGGCGCCGGCCAGAGCGTTCGCGTGGTTCCAGGTGAGAGTTATGCACCGCACGCCCCATTGGGCGGCCGTCTCCAGCAGCGCGGGATCGCAGTTTAGAAGCTCGCCCCCCTCGATGGAGAGGACGGCCGCAATCCTGCCGGCGGCGGCCGCCTCCCGGAGGCCATGGCCCATGGGACAAAAGGCGAGAATATCGGCGTTTTTTTGAAGCTCGGCCCGGAAGTATGCCCGCATCTGCCGGCAGACGGCAAAAAGCGTTCCGGCGGGAAAGCGGGCGGCATCGGCATAGAGCGCGAAAACCTGCCCGGCGGGGGAAAAGGCGGCCAGCCGCTCCAAATCCAGATGGCCGCTGTTTTTCCGCAGCGATGCGCCGCCCGGGGCGCAGGCGGCCACGGTGTCGCAATGGGCGTCGAAATAGGGGACCGGCTGGCGCATCAGGGGGCCACGCCCCTCTCCCCAGCGGTCAGCTCCCGGATCACCTCTCCCGCCAGGATGAGGCCCATCACCGGCGGCACAAAGGCCACGCTGCCGGGGGCCTGGCGGCGGGGATCCCCGTCCCCGGCGGGGGGCTGGGGCTGCTCCCGGGAGTAGACGACCTTGAGATGGGAGATGCCCCGCTTTTTCAGCTCCCGGCGCATGACCCGGGCCAGGGGGCAGACGGAGGTTTCGGCGATGTCCGCCACTCGGAAGGCGGTGGGGTCCAGCTTGTTGCCGGCGCCCATGGCGCTGATGAGAGGCGTTCCGGCATCCCGGGCGGCCTCCGCCAGGGCGAGCTTGGCGGAAACGGTGTCCACCGCGTCCACCACATAGTCGTATTGGGAGAAATCAAACTGCCCGGCGGTTTCCGGCAGATAAAAGACGGGCCGGGAAAAAACCTGCGCCAGGGGGTTAATATCCAAAATGCGCCGGGCCATGGCTTCCGTCTTATACTGGCCGAGCGTGCTGTGGAGGGCGATGATCTGGCGGTTGCAGTTGGACAGGGCCACCCGGTCGCTATCCACCAGCGTGATGGCGCCCACGCCGCTGCGGGCCAGGGCTTCGGCTGCGTGGCCGCCCACGCCGCCAATGCCGAACACCGCCACGTGGGCCCGGCGCAGTCTCTCCAGCGCCGGCGCGCCCAAAAGCTGTTCTGTGCGGGAAAATTCCTCTGCCACGGTGATCCCTCCTGTTTGCGCGAATCTATTGGATTTTAATATAGCAAATCCGAAAAAATTCGTCAATCGCCGCCGCCCGGAGAGATTTCCCCGCGATAGGGTCTTTTCTTTTTGCGAAAGTGTTGGTATAATTAACTGGTTAACAACGGCGTATGATTTTTGCCCGCGCACACTCATCCACATACAGGAGGAATCCGATATGAGCGCACCCAAATATCCCCACATCTGCGAGCCTCTCAAAATCCGCGGCTTCACGCTGAAAAACCGGCTGGAGTGCTCAAACTCCCTGCCCCATTTCCTGCAGGGGCCCGAGCCCTATCCTGCCGAGAGCGTTATCGCCCATTATGCCAATAAGGCCCGCTCCGCGGCCATTGTCACCTGCATGGGCATCAACAACTTCTCCCGGGGGAAGCAGCTGCCCATGGACATGGATTTTGGCCACTTTCCCGACTATGATCTCTATGACACCAACTGCCAGAACTATCTTTTGCAGCTGGCGGACAACATTCATTATTTCGACGCGCTGGCCTGCATGGCCATCTTCGTGGGGCCGCCCTCGGCCTATCCGCTCATGCGCGCGAAAAACGGCTGCGAGCTAAACCGCCAGACCAGCGCCTTTGAGCAGACCCAGTCGCTGGATGCGCCGCCCCCGGCGGAGTTTGATCTGGAGCTCATTCCCGCCCATGAGGACCCCTCCTTCTATGATGAGGAAACGCTCAATAAGATTGCCGCGTCTTACGCCGAGCAGGCCGGCATCCTCCAGATGCTGGGCTTTGATATGATGAGCATTCATATGTGCTATCGGGCGAATCTCCCGGCCAAGATGTTCTCCCCCCTGACCAACCATCGCACCGACAAATGGGGCGGCAGCCTGGAAAACCGGATGCGCTTCCCCCTGATGGTGCTGGAGCGCGTCCGCCGGAAGGTGGGCAAGAATTTCCTTTTGGAGATTGAATGGAGCGCCGAGGATTTGCCCGGCGGCTTCACGCTGGAGGAGAGTGCCGCCTTCCTCAACGAGGCCAAAAAATATATCGACATCGTTCAGCTCCGCGCCGCGGAGGTGGACCCCGCCCACCCCACCAGCTTCAATCTGGAGGAGACCCCCTTCCTGCACTATGGCGAGTATATGAAAAAGCACGTGCCCGATCTTGTGATCGGCGTTATCGGCGGCTTCCACTATGCCGATACCTGCGAAAAGGCGCTGGCCGAGGGGAAGGCGGATATCATCAATGCCGCCCGGGCTTTCGTCTCCAACCCCGATTACGGCGATCTCATCCTTGCCGGCCGGGGGGATGATATTGTCCCCTGCCTGCGCTGCAATAAGTGCCACGGCCGGGGAGAGCACGACCCCTTTGTTTCCGTTTGCTCCGTAAACCCCCTGATCGGGCTGGAGCACCGCGTTCATCAGCTCATCCAGCCCCCCGCCCGCGCCAAAAAGGTGGCGGTCATCGGCGGCGGCCCCGCCGGAATGCGCTGCGCGCTGTTTTTGAAGGAGCGGGGTCATACCCCCGTGCTGTTTGAGCGGGAGCCCGTTCTGGGCGGCCAGCTGGTTCATTCGGACCATGCCGACTTCAAATGGACCCTGCGGGACTATAAAAACTGGCTCATCTACCAGCTGGACAAGCAGGGAATCGAGGTCCGCCTGAACACCCGGGCCACGCCGGAAATGATTGCCGCCGAGGGCTATGACGCGGTGGTAGTGGCCGCCGGCGCCGAGATGCTCACGCTGCCCATCCCCGGCGCGGATAAGGACAAGCTTGTTTACGCGCTGGAGGCCTTTGCCCACCCCGAAAAGCTGGGGGAGAGGGTTGTGGTCATCGGCGGCGGCGAGGTGGGCGTGGAGACCGCGCTCTATATCGCCAAGAAGGGCCATCACACCACCGTTGTGGAAATGCGCGACCGGCTCTCCGCCGATTCCACGGCCATCCATTACTACTCCATGTTTGAGGAGGCGTGGCTGGCGGAGCCCAACTTCCACGGCGTCACCGGCGTCAAGGTGGCCCGCATCGAGCCGGACGCCGTTGTATACACCGACAAGGAGGGCGCGGAGCACTCCCTGCCCGCCGATTCCGTGGTGATGTGCGCCGGGCGCGTTCCCCGGGAGAGCGAGGCTTTGCGTTTTTATGGCGCGGCGCCGGAGTTTTATATGATTGGCGACTGCAAAAAGCCGGCCTCTGTGCAGCAGCTCAACCGCCACGCATGGAGCGTTGCCAACCGCATTTGAAAACCGCAAAAAACAGAAAAAGCGTCAAGCCCGCCGATTTTTTCAGCGGCGGGCTTGGCGCTTATGTTTTGCCGGCGGGGGGCGGATTGCCTGGCGGCTTTTTTGCGGCGGAGAGACTTGCGGCGGAGAGACAAAATGCTATAATAAAACGGAAAAAACAGGTTGAGGTAGGTATATGAGAAATCTGACCC
>X279_Western_Grey_Kangaroo__coassemble_30_pt1 | contig 17808 bp, 14 predicted proteins | sample X279_Western_Grey_Kangaroo__metabat2_high_PE_001 | metagenome-assembled genome bin X279_Western_Grey_Kangaroo
TTTCCATGGCGCCGCTGGCCGAGGTGCTTCAGGACGAGGGGCTGCTGATTTCCGGCAGCGACATTCAGCGCAGCGAAAAGGTTATCGAGCTGGAAAAGCGGGGCATTGCCGTGCGCATCGGCCATGCCGCGGAAAATATCAGCCCGGAGCTGGACTTTGTGGTCCGCACCGCGGCGGCCCATGACGACAATCCGGAAATGATTGCCGCCCGGGCGCTGGGCATCCCTGTATTTGAGCGCACGCAGGCCTGGGGCGCCATTATGAAGGACTATAAAAATTCTCTCTGCATTGCGGGCACCCACGGAAAAACCACCACAACCTCCATGTGCACCCATATTCTGATGGCGGCGGAAAAGGACCCCACCGTTATGATTGGCGGAACGCTGCCGCTGCTCCGCGCAGCGCACCGGGTGGGCCGGGGCGATACCATCGTGATGGAGGCCTGCGAGTATTACGACAGCTTTCTGGCCTTCCTGCCCACGGTGGCCGTTATTTTGGACGTTGAGGCGGACCATCTGGATTATTTTAAGGATTTGGACGCGGTGATTGCCTCTTTCCGCCGGTTTGCGGCGCTGACGCCGGAGGACGGCACCGTCATCGTCAACCGGGACGATGCCAACGCCATGGCCGCGGTTGCGGGACTGGAGAAGAATATCCTCACCTTTGGCCTGGAGGAGGGCGCGGATGTGCGGGCGGTGAACATCATCAGCCGCGGCGCGCAAACGGAATTTGACGTGCTCTATAACGGCGCGCTGTTTGCCCATTTGAATATCCGCGTGCCGGGGCTTCACAATGTGAAAAACGCGCTGGCGGCGGCGGCTGCCGCCATCACGCTGGGGATATCTCCGGTGGCGGTAACTTACGGGCTTGCGGGCTTTCGGGGCGCGGAGCGCCGCTTTGAATTCAAGGGCAAGTATAACGGCGCGGACGTATATGACGACTATGCCCACCACCCCAGCGAGCTGAAGGCGCTGCTGGACGCGGTGGAGCCCATGGGCTATAAGCGCACGGTGCTGGTGTTTCAGCCCCATACGTATAGCCGCACCAAGGCGCTGTTTCCGGAATTTGTGGAGCAGCTAAAGCGCCCGGACCTGACCTATCTGGCCGATATTTATGCCGCCCGGGAGCAAAACACGCTGGGCATATCCTCCGAGGATTTGGAGCGGGAAATCCCCAACAGCCTGTATTTCCCCTCTTTTGAGGAGCTGGAAAAGGCCCTGCGCTGGTCCGTGGCCCCCGGCGACCTGGTGCTGACAGTGGGCGCCGGCGATGTTTATAAAGTGGGCGAGGCCCTGGTGAAAAAGGGCGGCTTTTAATCCAATACACCGGCACGGCGTCTCCGCCGCGGCGCGGCTCCAGAGGGAGCGGCTTGCCGCGGCGGAGACGCTTTTTTCTGCGGACTTGCTCCACCGTCCGACGGCATAATACACACCGGAGCGGTATAATGACAGCGGAAATTATGTAAACGCTTACGGGAGGTATGACCATGTCGGTTTGGGCAAGGCAGATAAACAGGGGCGGGGCCAGGGAGCTTTTCAGACGGCAGCCGTGGCTGGGCGCGGCGCTGCGGCAGGCGGGCTTCGGTCTGCTGGGATTGGCCACGGGCGCCGGGCGCCTTTTTGGAAGCTGCGGGCCTTTTGGGGCGGCGGCTGTTGCGGCGGCCGGGCCGGAGCTGGGGGGAATATTCTGCCTTTTGGGGAGCGCGCTGGGCTATATGATATGCGGCGGCGCCTACCCCGGCGGCCGATATATGGCCACGAGCTTTCTTATATACAGCGTTGGCTTCGTTACGCGAAACGCGCCCTGGCGGAAAAAGCGGTGGTTTATGCCGGCGGTGACGGCCCTGGCGCTGGGAGTGACGGGCGGGCTGTTTTACCGGGAAAGCGTGCAGAATGTTCCCGGGCTTATGCGGCTGTTTATGGAGGTGATTCTGGGCGGCGGATGCGCCTTTTTCTATGGGCTTGTGCTCCAGCCGGAGAATATTCACACAGAGGCGGCGGAGCTTCGCCACAGCATCAGCGTGGCGGTTTTGTGCGCGACGGCGCTCATGGGCGCGGCGGAGATCACCCTGCTTCGACTGATATCCGTTGGGCGGCTGCTGGCGATGCTGCTGACCATGGCGGCCGGGTTTTGCGGCGGGCCTTTCACCGGCTGCGCCGCCGGGACGGCCATGGGGCTGGGCATGGATATGGCGCGGGGGACAACGCTGTATTACACCGCGGCTTATGCCATGGCGGGGCTCGCCTCCGGAGCGCTGTACCGCTATGGTCGGCTGACCTTCTCCGTGAGCTTTTGCGCGGCGAACGCGGTGGCGGTGCTTTTGAGCTGGCAGGATGGGGCCCGCGTTGCGGCGCTCTATGAGTGCTTTATCGCCACGGTGCTTTTTATGCTCTTGCCGCAGGCGGCGCTAACGCCGGTGGGCTCGCTGCTGCGGGTGGGCCGGGGCCGGGGAGAGACAGCGTTTCGGCTGTATCAGGCGGAGCGGCTGGAGCATCTGGCGGCGGGATTTCGGCGTCTGTATGAATGCGCCTCCCGCCCGATGCCGGAGCGGAGCGGCCGGAAAGAGACGGAGGCCGTATTTGACCGGGCGGCGGATAACGTATGCCGGGCCTGCGGCGGCAAGGATCGGTGCTGGAAAAAGGAATATGGGGAAACTGTGAAAAATCTGGAGGAGGTTGAGGAGCTTATGCTCCGGCGGGGAACGCTGACGGTGAGCGATCTGCCGGAGCCGTTTCGCCAGCGGTGCCTTGCCCCGGAGGGCTTTGCCAGCGCGGTAAATGGAGAGCTGCGGGGACTGATGTACCGGCGGCAGTACGCGGCCCGGCTCCGGGAGGGGCGGGCCGCGGCCTATGGGCAGTTTATGGATATGGCGGAGGTGATGACCTCCGCGGCCCGGGAGCTTGGAGGCTGCGCCGGCCCGGACGACGCCGCGGAGCGGCGGCTGATCCGGTTTTTGAAGGCAAAGGAGCTGGAGGCGGTATGCTCTGTATTTCGGGACGGGAGCGGCAGGCTTCACGCCACGGTGGAGGGCGCGGAGCTGGAGCCTTTTCTGGGGGAGGAGGACTATCTGGAGCAGCTGTCCGAAGCCATCGGCGTGCGCCTGTGCCGGGTGAACGCCGGCGAAAAGAGACGCATCACGCTCCGGGAGGCGGAGCCTCTGGCGGTATCGGTGGGCATTGCCAGCTTGAAAAAAGAGGGCGAAAACGTATCCGGCGACCGGGGCACATATTTCAAAACAAGCAGCGGGCTTTTATGCGTGATTCTGTCCGATGGAATGGGCAGCGGGCGGGACGCCGCAAGCCAGAGCATCGCCGCGGTGGAGATTTTAGAGGAGCTTTTGAAGGCGGGCATGGAGCCGGGGTGCGCCATGCGGCTATTGAATTCCGCGTCCCTGCTGAAAAATGGGGACGACTGGGGCTATGCCACGGTGGATTTGTGCTGCATCGACCTTTTTACCGGGGAGACCGGCTTTTATAAATACGGCGCGGCCCCCTCCTATATCAAGAGCGGGCGGGGCATCCGGCGGGTAAAGTGCCAATCGCTAGCGGCGGGAATGCTGGCAGGGGAGGGGTCCCAGCCGGACGTTACCCGAATGCGGCTGCGGCCGGGCAACGTGGCGCTGATTGCCTCGGACGGCGTGGCGGCGGAGCGGAAGGACCAATGGCTCCGGGATATTTTGACCCATTTCGATGGCGTGGAGACCAAGCAACTGGCCCGGGCCGCGCTGAAGGGGGCGGCCAGCCGATTTGGCAACGCCGATGATATGACCGCGCTGGCCATCCGGGTGGAGGAGCGCCAATGAAGCGATTGCGGAAAGGGCGGCCCATGCTGTATAAGAAAAGAATGGGGCGGTTACAATGGAAGCAAGGCCACAGCAGGGAGGCGGGGATCATGGTAAAAGGCACAAACCGGCGGGTGATCGTGGTGCGCTCTCCGGACCCAAAAATATTTGACGAGGCAATCTTTATCCTGAAGGAGGACTATCTGAAACGAGGCGGCTCGGTGGAGGATGTGCTGGAGGAGGCCCGCCGCGCGGCGGGGGACTATCTGCGGAAAAACGCAACCCGCTCCAGACCCTGCCGGGGGCGCCTTTCGCCCCGCTGGTGGGCGGCGGCCGTGGCCGCGGTTGGCTGCGCGGCATGGCTGACGGTGCGCCTGGTGGGCGTGTGAGAAAAATAACACAACATTACATGTGAAATTAACATTTTCCCCTGACTATTTTTTTATAGTTGCGGGGAATTTTTGTTGCAATCTATCCTTTATCATAGTAAAATATGACCATGGATATGAATGCGATTATCAATCAAATGCTCGTTTTGCTGATCCTGCTTCTGGTGGGCGTTCTGGCGGCGAAAACGGGTATCATAGACCGGGAGACAAACCGGCGGCTGACAAACTTTGCCCTGATGATTCCCCAAACCTGCATGATTCTGGGCAGCGTTTTGAATGTTGAGCTGGAGCTGACCCCGATGAAGATCCTGGGCGTGATGGGGGCGGGCTGCGCCATGTATGCCATCCTGGTCCTGGTGAGCTTTCTTGTGCCCGTCATCTACCGGTGCAAGCCGGGGGATAAGGGCATATATAGCTTTATGACAATTTTCGGGAATGTTGGCTTTATGGGCTTCCCGGTGGTGAGCGCCATCTTTGGCAGCACGGGGCTGTTCTATGCCTCGCTTATGAACATACATTTTAATACGCTTGCGTATTCGCTGGGTATATCGCTCCTGGGAAGCAAAAACGGCAAGACAAAAATTGAATGGAAGCGGCTTATCAATCCGCCGCTGGTGGCGGCGCTGCTGTCTGTTTTGATTGTCTGCTTCCGCATCCGCGTGCCCCAGCCGGTGGCGGAAGCGGTGGGGATGATGGGGGATATGATTGTGCCCTGCTCCATGATTATCATTGGCTCATCCCTGGGAAATCAGAAATTCAGCGAGGTTTTTGGCGACTGGCACAGCTATGCCTTCGCGCCGATGCGGCTTTTGGCCGTGCCCGTTTTGCTGTGGGCCGTTTTGCGGCTGTTTATCCATGACCCCATTTTGCTGGGCACGATGACCATTCTTGGCGGGATGCCGGTGGCTGCTTTTGCCACGATGCTCTCCATCCAGTATGGCGGCAATGAGCAGGTTGCCTCCCGGACGGTATTTGTGACCACGGTATTGAGCGTTGTCACCATCCCCCTTTTGTGCTGGCTTTTGCCGCTGTGAGAGAGGCGCTTTATGAATCTTTGCGATTATAGAGAGCTTCAGGTCATGCTGCAGGCAAACGGCTTTCGCTTCTCCAAAGCCAAGGGCCAGAATTTCCTGACCGCCGCCTGGGTGCCGGAGCGCATCGCGGAGGAGGCGGGGCTTGACAGGCAGACGGGCGCGGTGGAGATTGGCCCCGGCGTGGGATGCCTGACGGAGCAGCTTGCCCTCCGGGCGGGCAAGGTGCTGGCCTTTGAGGTGGATGAGCTCTTGCGCCCGGTGCTGGGCGTAACGATGCACGCCTATGACAATGTGGAGCTGGTTTTTGACGATATTCTGCGCCGGGATCTGAAAAAAGAAACCGAGGCGCGGCTGCCCGGTATGCGCCATGTGCTCTGCGCGAATCTCCCCTATAACATCACCACCCCGGCGCTCACCCGAATCTATGAGGCCCGGTGCTTCGATACGGTGACCGTTATGGTGCAAAAAGAAGTTGCCCAGCGGCTTTGCGCCCGGGCGGGAGAGCGGGATTACGGCGCTTTTTCCATTTTGACGCAATGGTACGGTACGCCGGAAATGCTTTTCACCGTTGGGGCGGAGTGCTTTATGCCAAGGCCAAAGGTGCAAAGCGCGGTGGTGCGTATCCAAATGCGGGAAGCGCCCCCGGTGCAGGCGGAGGAAAAGGCCTTTTTTGCGGTGGTGCGGGCGGCATTTAACCAGCGCCGCAAAACACTTGCAAACGCGCTGAACGGCCTTTGCGGCAAGGAGCGGGCCGCCGCGGTTCTTGCGGATTGCGGGCTTCCCCCCGCGGTGCGGGGCGAGGAGCTCTCGCTGGAGGAATTTGCCGCGATTACGCGGGCTTTGGAGCAGTAAGCCGCGAAAGCGAAATCCAATAGATTTGACATTTTTTGGGAGGACACACTATGGCGCCCACGACCAATCAGCATATTCTGGACTGGATTGACCGCTGCGTGAAACTATGCCGCCCGGAGCAGGTGGTTTGGATTGACGGCAGCGAGGAGCAGCTGGAGGCCCTGCGCCAGGAGGCTTTTGCCACCGGCGAGCTGATTCAGCTCAACCAGGAAAAAATGCCCGGCTGCGTGCTGCACCGCAGCGACCCCCGGGACGTGGCCCGCGTGGAGAGCCGCACATTCATCTGCTGCGAAAAGCAGGAAAACGCCGGCCCCACCAATAACTGGTGCGACCCCCGGGAGATGAAAGAGCGGCTTCGGGGGATTTATGACGGCTGCATGGCCGGGCGGACGATGTATGTGATTCCCTATTCTATGTCCATAGTTGGCTCCCCCTTTGCAAAATACGGCATCGAGCTCACCGACAGCATCTATGTGGTGGTGTCCATGGCCATTATGACCCGGGTAGGGCTGGATGTATATAAAGCGCTGGGGGACAGCGCTGACTATATCCGCGGGCTGCACTCCAAGGCGGAGCTGGACCCGGAAAAGCGGTATATTGTCCATTTCCCGGAGGAGAATTATATCATGACCGTGAACTCCGGCTATGGCGGAAATGTCCTGCTGGGGAAGAAATGCTTTGCCCTCCGCATTGCCTCTAATCTTGCCCGGGAGGAGGGATGGCTTGCGGAGCACATGCTCATCCTGGGCATCCAAAGTCCTCATGGCCAGGTGGATTATGTATGCGCGGCGTTCCCCTCCGCTTGCGGCAAGACGAATCTTGCTATGCTGATTCCCCCGGAATATTATCGGCGCAACGGCTGGAAATGCTGGACTGTGGGCGATGATATTGCCTGGCTCCGGCCCGGGCCGGACGGGCGGCTTTGGGCCGTGAACCCGGAAAACGGCTTTTTCGGCGTGGCCCCCGGCACCAGCATAAAATCCAACCCCAACGCGCTGGAATGCACCCGGAAAAATACTATATTCACCAACGTTGCCCTGAAGGACGATGGCACCGTATGGTGGGAGGGAATGGATAAGGAGCCCCCCGCCCATTTGATTGACTGGCAGGGCAATGACTGGACGCCGGACTGCGGCCGTCTTGCCGCCCATCCCAATTCCCGCTTCACCGCGCCCGCGGAGAACTGCCCCAGCTTAAGCGCGGCGTTTTATGAGCCCCAGGGCGTGCCCATCAGCGCCATCATATTCGGCGGCCGCCGCCGGAAAACGCTGCCGCTGGTTTATGAGAGCAGAAGCTGGGCCCATGGCGTATTCGTTGGCTCCATTATGGGCTCGTCCAAAACCGCCGCGGCGGAGGGGGAGGTCGGCGAGCTCCGGCGCGACCCCATGGCTATGCTGCCTTTCTGCGGCTATCACATGGCGGATTACTGGCAGCACTGGCTGGATATGGAAAAGCTGCTCAAAAACCCGCCCAAGATTTATAATGTCAACTGGTTTCGCACCAATGACGCGGAGGAGTTTCTCTGGCCCGGCTTTGGGGAGAATATCCGCGTGCTGGAATGGATTTTGCGCCGCGCCAATAACCTCATCGAGGCGGACGATTCTCTGGTGGGGTGCGTGCCCCGGCCCAGCGATATCAATATCACCGGCATTTCCGAGGAGGTCTCTCTGGCCGATTTGAAAGAGCTGATGTCCATTGAAAAAATCATGTGGGTCAATGAGCTTCGCTGGATTGAGAAGTTTTACCGGACGCTGGATAAAATCCCCCAGCCGCTATTGGATTGCCTGGAAGATCTCAAGGCGCGGCTGGAGACCATGGAGGACTGAAAAAACCGCGCCAAAATGGGGAAAAAAGCATTGACAAAGAATATTTGAAGTGTTATTATAAGCGGGCGTTGAGAAATCAGCGCCCCCTATATGCGCGAGTGGTGGAATTGGCAGACTCGCTAGATTCAGGTTCTAGTGCTCACTCCGGGCGTGCGGGTTCAAGTCCCGCCTCGCGCACCATAATCACGGCAGCTTGTATGCAAGCTGCCGTGATTTTTTGCTGAAAGGCCTTGTCAACCGCGGCTTTTTTGCGGCGCAGCATTTGATAGCGATTCATTATAAAAACATAGTTTCGGCATTGTCGAGAGAATTTCTCTGCGCAATTTGATATTGCGCTTTCGCCATATTTACGCTATAATAGCGCCATATACTTGTGAGGTGTATTATTATGACATTTTCATGTGCCATTAAGCAAATTCGACAGGACTGCTTTTTAAGTCAAGCGGCGTTTGCGCAAGAACTAGGCGTTGCTTTTACAACCGTTAACAGATGGGAAACCGGAAAAGCAAAGCCTACTTACAAAACAATGAAACTTATAAATGATTTTTGCCAAAACCATCATATTGATTTTGATATTCGGTGCGATCTTGATTGAGGTGATAGCGCAATGAATATAATTGACTTATTTGCCGGGTGCGGAGGCTTGAGTCTCGGCTTTGAAATGGCCGGATTCCATATTCCTTTGGCGATTGAGAAAGATGATTGGGCCTCTGAAACATACAGGAAAAATCATCCTACAACAAAGGTTATGACGGAAGATATTACACAGGTTTTGGACTTGACTTCTATCTTGCCTGACAGCGCCACAACCATAGATGGCATCATCGGCGGACCCCCGTGTCAGGGCTTTTCATTGAGCGGCAATCGAGATAAAAATGACCCCAGAAATAGTTTGTTCATGGAGTTTGTCAGATTTGTCAAATATTTTCTGCCTCGTTTTTTCATCATGGAAAACGTAACTGGAATTCTTTCCATGAAAACCAAAAGCGGAGACAATGTGAGAGATTTAATAAAAGCGGAATTTAACAATATAGGATATACTTTAGAGACATTTACGTTAAACGCTGCTGAATTTGGCGTTCCACAAAGCCGCTTGCGAGTCTTTTTTATTGGCTTAAGAAATGATATTCCATATGATAAGGACAAAATTGAGCCGAAAGGGTTTCTTTTTGGAAACAATCAGCAAACCATTGCAGAGGCGATAATGGATTTGCCTCAAATTGGCGCCGGAGAAGGCGCTGATATCATGGAATACACTACGCCCCCATTTACCAAATATCAAGAATGGGCAAGAAAAAACAGCTCCCTTATCCATAATCATGTTGCTATGCGCCATACCGCGAGATTGGTAGAACGTTTTACACAAATTCAATACGGGCAGTCCGTTGCGGATGTTGCGAAAGAGCATCAGCAAAGAAAACGCGGAGAAGCGGATAAAATCAGCGGTAAAGTTTATTCGCAGAATAATATGCGGCCCTATCCGGATAGACCGTCTCCTACAATCCCCGCTAGTTTTCAGAGCAATTTTGTTCATCCTTATCTGAATCGGAACTACACCGCGAGAGAGGGCGCGAGATTGCAATCCTTTCCCGATACTTATGTGTTTTGCGGTAAACGAACGACAATGTCTTGGGAGAAAAATCTTTCGCAATATCAGCAAATCGGCAACGCTGTGCCTCCCCTGCTTGCCTATGCAATAGCAAAAAACATCGTGGATTATTTCGCATAATCCACGATGTTTTTATTACACCTGCAACAACTTGCCGGGCACTACAATCTCGTTATCTGTTGTTATATCATTAATTGCCGCCACGATTTCATGCCAGTATAAATATAATGCTTGCGCGTCGATTGGGGAGGTTTCATTTTTCCTTAATACAAACATTTCGGACAATGTCGCATCCTGTCGCGCTGCGATAATATGTTCGTCCGCAAGGCACTTATAACCCATTAATACGTATGTTTTTGAATTCGGGGACGCGCTGCGAATTGCTTTGCTTGAAGATTTGATTTCGCCAAACATTGTGGCGTCTAGATATGTTTTAACTTCCACTGCCACTATCGGTAAGATTAATTCGGTTGGGGGCTGCTGGTCAATAGAAATGGCAACCTTTTTGCCAATACAAAAGTCTACATCTTTTGTGAGGAGGCTGATTCTTTTGTTCTTATCAATTTTCAGCCCGGCATAAATGCTTTTGTTAAATACACCAAATTCACCGGATTGAATCTCCGCAATGTCCTTAAAGAGATATGTGCTGATTTCCTCCAAAAAAGTTGACGCAAATTTTGACTGTGACGTAATTGTGTATTTATGAGAAAACGATTCAATTTCTTTGTAATAGTCATTGATAATTTTTGCGGCCTTTGCAAATGCCGATTTATTTGCCTCGGTAAAAACAAGAGCCTCTAGCGCGCTTCTTGCGGGGATATATTTGCTCGCGTAAAATTCCTGGAGCTTGGTTCCATGGCCTTTATAATTTGATGCAATTTTATTTAATAAGTTGTTTTCATGTATGTATAACATGGTCTAGTCCTCCAAAAAAGCTGATATGTTTCAATTCCAAGCGCGTCCGCGATCTTTTGAATGTTTTCTAATGCTATGCTGCGGCGAAAGCATTCAATATCGCTGATGTAAGTTCTATGCAGCCCACAAAGTTCGGCAAATTTTTCTTGAGAAACTTTCATTTGGGTGCGATACTTGCGCACATTACTGCCAAAAACTTTGATAATGTCCATAAGGTCACCTCGACAAATTATTACAAATATTTTATCAAAAAGCACACAATAAGTATACATACAATAAGTGTATAAGTGCCTCTGCCGTGCACGAAAAGCGCAGGTTTTGCCGTATAATAAGAGGGCGCAAAATTTGAACATCCGCTGAAAGGAAACAGAAATTGCCCTCGCGCACCATAATCAAAATAATCCGAACCCGATGTTCCTTGCGGAAATGGGTTCGGATTATTTTTGCTTTGTTGACAGCGGCGGTCAAGGGCCTTCGCTTTCGGGGCGGCGGGCCACGATGGATTCGGTTACGTCCGTGAGCACAAGCTCGCCGCGCTGATTTTTTACGTCTATCGTGAGCTCAACGGCGCCGTTATGGGCGTTTCGCGGGGAGACAGCGGTGACCCGGGCGGTCCCGGTGAGAATATCATCGGCATAGACCGGGGAAAACCATTCAATCCGCGTGTTTTTGCCGGCAATAAGTTCAGGACCTAGAACGCCGGAACTCATAAATTTGGCCCAGACGGCCATGAAGCTCATCACGCCCGGCGCGATAAGCTGGCCAAAGCGGGTGGCGCGGGCATAGTCCTCGTCATAATGGAGCGGAAAGGGGTCATAGGTCTTTGCAAATGCAATCATCTGCTCTTTTGTGATGAGCACGGGGGCGATGGGAAACTCCATGCCCGGGGCAAACTCTTCCAGATACATAAGGCGGCGCGTCTCTTTCTTTATGGTTTTATGGGTCGCTGGGCCCGCCGGGCTTTTATCCCAGCAGCTCGCAGAGGGCGGCCTCATCGCCCACGAGGGTGACATTCGGATGCAGCTGCAGGATGGAGGCGGGCACTTGCGGCGTGACGGGGCCGGCGAAGGCGCGCTTCACAATGGGGGCCTTGTCCTTGCCGCTGACGACCACAAGAATGCTCTTGGCCTTCATAATGCTGCCGATGCCCATGGTCAGCGCGCGCCGGGGAACATCCTCCATGGTGGCGAAAAAGCGGGCGTTGGCCTGGATGGTAGAGGGCTGCAAATCCACGGCGTGGGTGACGAGGGGGAAATGCTCCGCGGGCTCGTTAAAGCCGATATGGCCGTTATGCCCCATGCCAAGCAGCTGGCAGTCGATGGGGCCAAGTGCGTCAATGACGGACTCATAGCGGGCGCATTCGGCGTCCGCGTCCGGGGCGAGACCGTTGGGCACGTGGGTATTGGCCTTTTGAATATTGATATGGTCAAAAAGGTTGGTATTCATAAAATAGCGGTAGCTCTGGTCATGGTCGCCGCCAAGGCCGATGTATTCATCCAGATTCACGCTTTTGACGGCGCTGAAGTCCAGCTCGCCGGATTCACAGCGGGCGATGAGCTCTTTATAAAGGCCGATGGGCGTGCTGCCGGTGGCGAGGCCCAGCGTGCAGTTCGGCTTCAGGACCACCAGAGAGGCCAGAATAGAGCCAGCCTTGCGGCTCATGGCGTCATAATTTGGCGTGCAGTAAATTTGCATAATCTCTGCTCCTTTTTGAAGTTATTGTTCTCATAAATTTTAGCACCATTTTTTGAAATACGCAATGTTTATTATGTAAGGACGGTAGACATTTCCCAAGGGCTTGTGATAAAATAATATGTTGTGAAATGAAACAATTCGCCAAAGCATTATATGGGACGAGGAGAATACCTATGAATCGATTTGGCATTACTGCGGAGCTTGGGAATATCCCCGCTCTGGATAGGAGCTTTTTCCCCATGCTGCGCTTCAACCGCGCCTTTTTGGCGACGGCCGGAAAGCCGATTTCCATCGCGGTGGAGCGGGAGGCGGGCCAGGTGGCCGCGGTGCATACCTTCATCCACGGCACGCCCGATAAAAAGCAGGCCGATGAATATTATATCGACAGACTGGTGAAGTCCATCCTCTGGATGAAAGGCGGCTTTCGGGTTTTTGTGGCCGGGGACGAGGGGATTTTTGAATATGTAAAAAGCACCTACTGCCTTGGCGGCGCCAGGCATTTTGACGCCGATTTCATGGCTACGGTATACGAAAATCCTTTTGAGGTTATATACTGCGACGCGGTGCCCGAGGAAAAGGGCAATCCCCAGGCCATCGGCCGCCACATGGACGGCTGCCGCATCGGCTTTGACGCCGGCGGCTCCGACCGCAAGGTTTCCGCCGTTGTGGACGGGGAGACCGTTTATTCCGAGGAAGTTGTATGGTTCCCCAAGGTGACGGCCGACCCGGATTACCACTATGACGGCATCGTGGCTGCGCTCAAATCCGCGGCGGCCCACATGCCCCGGGTGGACGCGGTGGGCATTTCCTCCGCCGGGGTTTATATCAGCAACCACACCATGGTTGCCTCGCTGTTTTTGAAAGTGAGCCCCGAGGATTTTGCCGCCAGGGTGAAGGATATTTATATCCGCGCCGTCCGGGACACTTTTGGGGATATCCCCATGAGCGTTGCCAATGACGGCGATGTATCCGCGCTGGCCGGGGCTATGAGCCTGGGGGAAAACAGCGTGCTGGGCATCGCCATGGGCACCAGCGAGGCGGTGGGCTTTGTGGACGGGGAGGGCCGCGTGGCCGGTTGGCTCAATGAGCTGGCCTTTATGCCTGTGGACGCCGCCCCGGACGCCATGGAGGATGAATGGAGCGGCGATATTGGCTGCGGCGTGAAATACTTCTCCCAGGACGGGGTTATCAAGCTGGCGCCCCGGGCGGGGATTGAGCTGGACGAGAGCCTGCCTCCCGCCGAGAAGCTGAAAATCGTTCAGGCTCTCATGGCGGAGGATGATCCGAGAGCGATTCAGGTTTATGATTCCATCGGCGTATATCTGGGCCACACGCTGGCCTATTACTTCGAGCTCTATCACTGCAAGCACGTGCTGCTGCTGGGCCGGGTGATGTCCGGCAAGGGCGGCGATTTGATTCTGGCGCGGGCCAAGGCGGTGCTGGCGGAGGAATATCCGGAGCTGGAGGGGCGCATATTCCCCAGCCTGCCGGACGAAAAGTTCCGCCGGGTGGGGCAGTCTATGGCCGCCGCTTCGCTGCCCGCCATCGGATGAGGAAGAGACCATGCTCATAAAAAACGCGAAAATATTCCTTGGCCACGCCTTTCAGGAGGGCGATGTGCTCTTTGACCGCAAGATTCTGGCCGTGGGCAAGCTGGCCGGGGCGGGGGATATTGACGCCGCCGGCGCCTGGCTTATCCCCGGGCTTGTGGATATCCATACCCACGGCGCGGTGGGGGAGGATTTTTCTGACGGCCGGGCCGAGGGGCTTCCCGCCATGGCGGAATATTACGCCGCCCATGGCGTCACCAGCTATCTTGCCACCACCATGACCCTAAAGGAACCGGAGCTCACCGCCGCCATGGAGGTTATCCGGGATTTTGTCCCCGCCCGGGGCGCAAAATGCGCCGGAATCCATCTGGAGGGGCCGTTTTTGGGCTATGCCAAGCGGGGCGCCCAGGCGGCGGAAAATCTCCATGCGCCGGATATTGCCATGTTTGACCGGCTAAACGCCGCCGCCGGCGGCAAGGTGCGGATGGTGACGGTGGCCTGCGAGGAGCCGGGGGCGATGGAATTTATCGCCCATGCCAGCCGCGAAGCCGCCGTCAGCCTGGGCCACAGCTCCTGCAGCTATGAGCAGGCGATGGAGGCCTTTGCCCGCGGGGCAAGCCATGTCACCCATCTTTTTAACGGCATGGAGGGCCTGCATCACCGCGCGCCCGGCATTGTGGCCGCGGCTATGGACGCCGGCGCCAGCGCGGAGCTTATATGCGACGGACTGCACAGCCATCCCGCCATCACCCGCCTTTCCCACCGGCTTTATGGGGACAGGCTGAATCTAATCTCCGATTCTCTGCGCTGCGCCGGGATGCCGGACGGGGACTATATGCTGGGCGGCCAGCCCATCACTGTGCGCCAGGGCAAGGCCACGCTGACGGGCACGGATACTTTGGCGGGCTCATCCATATCCATGCTGGACGCGCTGCGTAACGCCGTGCGCTTTGGGCTGGAGCTGGAGGACGCGGTATATGCCGCGGCAACCGCGCCGGCGCTGGCCGCCGGGCTGGACGATATTGGCTCCATTGCCGTTGGCAAATGCGCCGATATGGCGCTGCTGGGGCCCGGGCTGGACTTAAAAGCCGTTTTTGTTGACGGCGTCAAGCAATTATAAAGCACAGAAAGGAAAAAGCTAAATGTCTATTCTAGTGACCGGCGGCACCGGATATATCGGCAGCCATGCCTGCGTGGAGCTAATCGAGGCGGGGTATGACATCGTGGTCGTGGATAACCTCTGCAACTCCAGCGAGGAGGCGCTGCGCCGCGTGGAGAAGATCACCGGGAAGAAAATTCCCTTTATCCTTGCCGACCTTTGCGATAAGGCCGCCACCGAGGCTGTTTTTGTCCAATACCCCGAGATTGAAGCCGTTCTCCATTTTGCCGGGCTGAAGGCGGTGGGGGAGAGCGTGGCAAAGCCGCTGGAGTATTATGGCAATAACCTGACCAGCACCCTTGTGCTGCTGGACGCCATGCGCCGCCACGGGGTGAAAAACTTTGTATTTTCCTCCTCCGCCACGGTTTACGGCGATCCCGCCAGCGTTCCCATCCGGGAGGATTTTCCCACCGGCGGCACCACCAACCCCTATGGCACGACCAAGCTTTTCATTGAGCGGATTCTGGCGGATTACTGCGCCGCGGCGCCGGAGTTTAACGCCGCGGTTCTTCGCTACTTCAACCCCATCGGCGCCCATGCCAGCGGCCTCATCGGCGAGGACCCCGCGGGCATTCCCAACAATCTGGTGCCCTATATCGCCCAGGTGGCCGTGGGGAAGCGCAGCGAGCTCCATGTCTATGGCAATGACTATCCCACGGCTGACGGCACCGGCGTTCGGGACTATATCCACGTGGTGGATTTGGCCCGGGGCCATGTGGCCGCGCTGAAAAAGCTGGAGACGGGCTGCGGGTTTTTCGTATGCAATCTGGGCACCGGGAAAGGGTACAGCGTGCTGGAGGTGCTCCATGCCTATGAAAAGGCCTGCGGCAAAACGCTGCCCTATGTGATTGACCCCCGCCGCCCGGGCGACATTGCCGAATGCTATGCCGACCCCGCCCTAGCCCTGAAGGAGCTGGGCTGGCGGGCAGAGCTCGGCATCGAGGAGATGTGCGCCAGCAGCTGGAAATGGCAGAGCATGAACCCCGACGGCTATCACAGCTGACGCAAGACCCAATCACAGGTGAAATACCAATGCACTCTGGGAGGAAGAAAGAAATGCCCGAGGTTGCAAAGCATATCCTGGACGAGGTTCTGGCGGCCTATGATTTCGGCGCGCCGGTGGTGGGCGCCGCGCGCTACGGCAACGGCCACATAAACGATACCTTCTGCGTTCATACCCAGCCGCCGGAGGAGGACTGCCGCTGCTTCATCCTGCAGCGAATGTCCACCGCCGCCTTCAAGCGGCCCGATGAGCTGATGCGGAATATCATCGGCATCACCGAATATCTGGGGGAAAAAATCCGGGCCTCCGGCGGCGACCGCTGCCGGGAGGCGATGGAGGTTATCCGCCCCCGCAACGGCTGCGACTACTATACCGATTCCGAAGGCGGCGCCTGGCGGGTATATCCCTTTGTCACGGACATTGTGTGCTATCAAACCGCCGAGACGCCCGCGCTTTTTGAGGCCTCGGCCCGGACCTTTGGCAAGTTTCAGCGTATGCTGGACGGCTATCCCGCGGAGACGCTTTTTGAAACCATCCCCCGGTTCCACGACACGGAGGACCGCCTGGCCAAGCTGAAAGCGGCAATTGCCGCCGACGCGCTGGGGCGGGCCGCCGGGGTGCGGGAGGAAATCAACTTCGCCCTGGAGCGGGAGGAGGACTGCTCCGTTGCCATGCAGGCCCACAGGGACGGTTTGCTGCCCCTGCGCGTGACGCATAACGACACCAAGCTCAATAACGTCCTGATTGACAAAAAAACCGGAGAGGGCATGTGCGTGATCGACCTGGACACCACCATGCCGGGATTGAGCATCAATGATTTTGGCGATTCCATCCGCTTTGGCGCCAACCATTGCGCCGAGGATGAAAAGGATTTGAGCAAGGTCAATTTTGACATCGGGCTTTATGAGGCCTATACCCGCGGCTTCCTGGAGGGCGCCGCCGGCACGCTGACCCGGGAGGAACTTGACTATCTGCCCTGGGGCGCGAAGCTCATGACGCTGGAATGCGGTATGCGCTTTCTCACCGATTATCTGGAGGGGGACCACTATTTCCGCATCCACTATCCCGAGCAGAATCTGGACCGCTGCCGAACGCAGTTCAAGCTGGTGCGGGATATGGAGGAGCAGTTTGAGGCCATGGCCGAGGTTGTCAAAAAGTTTACATAGCGAAAATCGGATAAAAAAATTCCCGACCCGTGGGGGGGCGGGAATTTTTTCTTTCGCCGGGGGCGATGCGCCCGGATTAGCCCTTCACGCCGCCGGAGGCAAGGCCGGCGACCAGGTGCTTTTCGATGCACATGAACATAATCACAACGGGGATAATCGCAAATACGGAGGTTGCGAACAGATACTGCCACTGAATCATGTTATAGCCATTGAAGATATTGATGCCAACGGTGATGGGCTTGAGAATATCGGTGGAGATGATGCACATGGCCACGGTGTATTCGTTCCAAGCGTTGATGAAGATGAATATCAGCGTGGTGACGATGCCGGGCGCGGCCACGGGCAGCAAAACGCGGAACATGGCCTGAAGCCGGCTGCAGCCGTCAATAGTGGCGGCCTGCTCCATCTCGGCGGAGATGGACATAAAGGTGCCCCGCAAAAGCCAAACGGTGAAGGCCTGGTTAAAGGCGGCGTTGATGAAAATGAGGCCCCAGAGGGTATTGGTCATGTGGAACACGGAGAGGATTTTATAGATGCCGATGAGCAGCACCACCGGGGCGAACATCTGGGAGATGATGATGAAGCCCAAAAACGCGGTTTGGCCCTTGAACTTCATGCGGCTCAAAGCATAGGCGGCGGGGATGCCGCAGACGATGGCGATGCAGGTGCTGCCGCCGGCAACGAACAGGGAGTTGAGCATATTCCGGCCGATGGGGGCCTTGACCCAGATATCCACAAAGTTGCTCCACAGCGTTTCAATGGGGAAGACGGTGCCCTTGATGGCGAAGATCTCCGCCCGGCTCTTGAGCGCGGAGCAGACCATGACGAA
>X279_Western_Grey_Kangaroo__coassemble_32_pt1 | contig 17457 bp, 11 predicted proteins | sample X279_Western_Grey_Kangaroo__metabat2_high_PE_001 | metagenome-assembled genome bin X279_Western_Grey_Kangaroo
CTCTTCTGGATAAGGCCGACCTGATTGCCGCCGTGAAAAACTATCGTGCCGGCGATCGGGCGGAGCTCACCGTCTATCGGGACCAGGCCTATACGCTGCTCACCGTCATCTTTGACGAGGCGCTGCCCGCCGAAAGCAAAACCCCCGAGGAGCTGGTGCTGGACGAGGCGCTCCCCGCCGCGCAGGAGCCCGCGCCGCAAGCCTCCGCCGAGGGCGGCGCTGATTAAAAAATCCGAACAGGCCGCCTGTTTTTCTTCTCATACACCAAAAAGGAGAGAGACGCTTATATAAGCGTCTCTCTCCTTTTTGGCGCGGGCGGTTATGCAAATTTTTCCCGCGCGGCCACGGCCAGCCGGTCACAGCGGTTATTATAATCATTCTCTCCGTGGCCTCTGACCCACTGAAAGGTCACCTCATGGCCTTCCAGCAGCGCGTCCAGCTGCTTCCAAAGCTCCGCGTTTTTCAGGCCGCCCTTTTTGGCAAAGCCCGCCGCCTTCCACTTTTTCAGCCAGCCCTCGGTGATGGCTTTGGAAACATACTGGCTGTCCGTATAAATCGTCACGGCGCAGGGCTCTTTTAATAGCTCCAGCGCCCGGATCACAGCCGTGAGCTCCATGCGGTTATTGGTGGTTTCCGGCTCGCCGCCGGAGATTTCCTTTTCCGTGCTCTTATAGGACAAAATGGCCGCCCATCCGCCGGGGCCCGGATTGCCGGAGCAGGCCCCGTCCGTATAGATGGTCACGGTTTTCATTCCGCCGGCGCCTCCGGGGCGCTCTCCTCTGCCTCCTGGGACAGCTCCGGCTCGCCGTCCTCCTCCTTTTCGGTGCAGGCGATGGAGATAACCCGGCTGCCCTCCGTCAGGCGCATCATGCGCACGCCCTGGGCCGCGCGGCCATAGATGGGCACGGCGCCGGCGTCAGTGCGGATGATGATGCCGTCATCGCTCACCAGCAGCAGGTCCTCGTCCCCGGTGACAATCTTCATCTGAACCACCGGGCCGGTTTTTTCCGTGACCTGATAGTTCTTCATGCCAAAGCCGCCCCGCTTCTGGGTTTCCTCGCCCCGGAAATATTCCTCGGCGGGCGTTCGCTTGCCATAGCCGTTGACCGTGATGGAGAGAACCATGGTGTTCTCGCCGGTGCAGCCGCCGCCAATCACCCGGTCGCCCGGGCGGAGCCGGATGCCCCGAACGCCCATGGCGGTGCGGCCCATAGCCCGCACATCGGACTCCTTAAAGCAGATGCCCATGCCGTATTCCGTGGCCAGCAGAATATTCTGGCTGCCGTCGGTGAGGCACACGGCAATCAGCTCATCGTCCTCCTCCAGCGTCAGCGCCCGGATGCCGGTGGCGCGGATATTTTTCAGCTCGTCCAGCCGGGAGCGCTTCACGGTGCCGTTTCGGGTGGCGAAGAATATATACTGATCTCCCTCGATGGCCCGCACGTGGAGCATGGACTGCACGCTCTCCCCGGGCTCCAGCGCGATGAAATTCACAATGGGCACGCCCCGGGCGTTTCGGCCGGCCACGGGAATCTGATAGCCCTTTTTCTTATAAACCTTGCCAAAGGAGGTGAAAAACAGGATAAAGTCATGGCTGGAGGCGGTGAAGACGGTCTCCACATAGTCCTCCTCCCGGGTGCTCATGGCTTTAACGCCCCGGCCGCCCCGGTTTTGGGTACGGTATTCGCTGGCGGGCAGGCGCTTGATATAGCCGTTATGGGTCATGGTATAGACGCAGTTTTCCTCGGGGATGAGATCCTCCACGTCAATCTCGTCAAACACATCCTGGATTTCGGTTTTGCGCTTGTCGCCGTATTTGTCGCGGATGGCGATAAGCTCCTCCTTGAGGAGGTTTTTGAGCTTTACGGGGTCGCCCAGCAGATCCACAAACCAGGCAATCTTTTCCTGCAGCTCGTCATACTCCGCCTGAAGCTTCTCCCGGTTCAGCCCCTGCAAAGAAATCATGCGCATATCGCAGATGGCCTGGGCCTGCACATCGTCCAGCCCAAATTTGGCCATCAGATTTTCCTTTGCGTTATCATAGCTCTCCCGGATAGTTTTGATGACCTCATCAATATTATTCTGGGCGATGAGCAAGCCCTCCAGCAGATGAGCCCGCTCCCGGGCCTTTTTGAGATCATACTGGGTCCGCCGGGAAATGACCTCCTCCTGGAAGGAGAGATATTCATTCAGCAGATGGCGCAGGGACAAAATGCGGGGCTGCGTTTGATTTTCCACCAGCGCCAGCATATTGATGGAGAAGGTGGTTTGAAGCTGGGTCTGCTTCAGGAGGTTATTGAGCACCACCTGGGCATTCGCGTCCCGCTTCAGCTCGATCACAACGCGCATACCGTTTCGGTCGCTCTCGTCCCGGAGGTCGGAGATGCCGTCCAGCCGCTTATCCCGCACCTGGTCGGCGATGGAGGCCACCAGCGCCCGCTTATTCACCTGATAGGGGAGCTCCGTAACGATGATGCGGGTGCGGCGATCCCGGCCATATTCCTCAAATTCCGTCCGGGCGCGCACCACGATCCGGCCCCGGCCGGTGGCATAGGCCTGGCGGATGCCGCTGCGGCCCATGATGACGCCTTTTGTGGGGAAGTCCGGGCCGGAGACGTGCTGCATGAGCTCCTCCAGCTGGGCCTCCGGGTTATCCAGCAGGCATACTGCCGCGTTTATAATCTCGGTAAGGTTATGGGGGGGGATATTGGTGGCCATGCCCACCGCGATGCCGCTGGAGCCGTTTACAAGCAGATTGGGAAACCGGCTGGGCAGCACCCGGGGCTCTTTGCGGGTTTCGTCAAAGTTGGGGTCCCAGTCCACGGTGTCTTTATCAATATCCCGGAGCATCTCGTCGGCCATTTTGGCCATGCGGGCCTCCGTGTATCGGTAGGCCGCGGGGGGATCGCCGTCCACAGAGCCAAAGTTTCCGTGGCCGTCAATCAGGGGATAGCGCATGGAGAAATCCTGGGCCAGCCGAACCAGCGCGTCATATACCGAGGCGTCGCCATGGGGGTGATACCGGCCCAGCACGTCGCCAACGGCGGTGGCGCATTTGCGGAAGGGCTTGTCCCGGGTCAGCCCGTCTTCATACATGGCATAGAGGATGCGGCGGTGCACGGGCTTCAGTCCGTCCCGGGCATCGGGCAGGGCGCGGCCCACGATGACGGACATGGCGTAGTCAATATAGCTGGACTGCATTTCCTTGACCAGCTCATTTTCCACGACGCACTGATTGGGGAACAAGATGTCCTCCGGCTTATAATCACGGTTGTGTGCCATACTCCGTCACCTCCTTAAAAGTCCAAATTGACCACATAGCGGGCGTTGGTCTCAATCCACTGCTTCCGGGGCTCCACTTCCTCGCCCATGAGGATGGTGAAAACCTCATCTGCTTTCACGGCGTCATCCAGCGTGATGCGCCGCAGCGTGCGGGTTTCGGGGTTCATGGTGGTCTCCCAGAGCTCGTCCGGGTCCATCTCGCCAAGACCCTTGAAGCGGTTGATTTCTACCTTTGCGTTGGGATTATCCCCCCGCATTTCCATAGAGATTGCGTCCCGCTCCTCATCGGAATAGGCCACCCGCTGGAGCTTGCCCCGGGTGAGCTTATACAGCGGCGGAACCGCGGAATATACATAGCCGTTTTCAATGAGCGGCCGCATATAGCGGAAAAAGAACGTCAGCAGCAGCGTGCGGATATGCGCGCCGTCCACGTCCGCATCGGCCATGATGATAATTTTCTGATAGCGGAGCTTTTCCAGGTTAAACTCCTGGCCGATTCCGGCGCCCAGCGCCACAATCATGGGATAGAGCTTATCGTTTCCGTAGATTTTGTCCGCCCGGGCTTTTTCCACATTCAGCATCTTGCCCCACATGGAGAGAATCGCCTGAAACCGGCTGTCCCGCCCCTGAATGGCGGAGCCCGCGGCGGAATCGCCCTCAACGATATAGATTTCGCAAAGCGAGGGGTCCTTCTCGTTGCAGTCCTGCAGCTTATCCGGCATCTGGCCGGATTCCAGCCCCGTCTTCCGGCGAACGCTTTCCCGGGCCTTGCGGGCCGCCTCCCGGGCGCGGGAGGCCGTCATCGCCTTTTCCAAAACCGCTTTGCCAACGCCGGGATTTTCCTCCAAAAACTGCTCCAGCTTGCTGCCCACCACGGATTCCACCAGCGTACGCATATCGGAGTTGCCCAGCTTTGCCTTTGTCTGGCCCTCAAACTGGGGATTTGTGAGCTTTACGGAGATGACGGCGGTGATGCCCTCCCGGCAGTCCTCGCCGGAGAGGGTATCCCCCTCCTTGAGAATCTTGGCCTTATGGCCATAGGCATTGAGCACGCGGGTCAGCGCCGAGCGGAAGCCCGTTTCATGCATACCGCCCTCGGGGGTGTGGATATTATTGGCAAAGGAAACGAGATTCTCGGCATAGCCGTCGTTCCACTGAAAGGCGATCTCCGCCGTGGAATCGGCCCGGTCGCCCTGCATATAAATCACCGGCTCATGAACCCGGGATTTGTTTCTGTTGATAAAGGAGACAAATTCCCGGATGCCGCCCTCATAGCACATCTCGTCAAAGGCCTCCCGGCCCTCCCGCTCGTCCTTTGTGGATATGCGCAGCCCGGCGTTCAAAAACGCCTGCTCCCGCATACGGACGTGCAGCGTGTCATAATCGTATACCGTGTCGTCAAACATCTCCGGGTCGGGATGGAAGCGCACGGTGGTGCCGGTGCGGTCGGTGTGGCCGGTGATGGTCATATCCATAGTTTTCTCCCCGCGGGAGAATTCCATGTGGTAGATATTCCCGTTTTTGTGAACGTCCACCTCCATCCAGTCGGAAAGCGCGTTCACAACCGAGGCGCCAACGCCGTGGAGCCCGCCGGATACTTTATATCCGCCGCCGCCAAACTTGCCGCCGGCGTGGAGAACGGTGTATACCACCTCCAGCGCGGGCTTGCCGGTCTGCTCCTGGATGTCCACAGGTATGCCGCGGCCGTTATCGGTGACCTTGATAACATCGCCCTGCTCTATGACCACCTGGATATGGTCGCAATAGCCGGCCAGCGCCTCATCAATGGCGTTGTCCACGATTTCATAGACCAGATGGTGAAGCCCGGAGGCGGAGGTGGAGCCGATATACATACCCGGCCGCATACGGACGGCCTCCAGCCCTTCCAGCACCTGGATTTTTGATGCGTCGTATTCTTGGGTTACCTTTTCGTTTAATTCAGACATTTGCTCTCTCCTGATTTTCCAATCGCCGGACTAAAACGGCGGTGTTTGGCTGTGTTAAGATTACGGTTTCATCGGCGCACACTACAAAGGATTTTGGAATATCCTCCGCGGCGTTTCGCAGCTTTCCGGCTCTCTCCGCGCCGGAGAGATAGCTTCGGGTATGGATGGACCAGGAGGTATTGTCCAGGTCAAAAATCCCGATGATATCCCGGCTTTCAACGGCGGCGTCCCCGCCCATGTAAAGATACATTTCAGTTCTCCGGACGGATGGAGCCGTCCCGCACGGTGAAAACCCGGCCGCCCGTGCGCCGGCTGATATTTTCGTCCTCGCAGCAGGTGATAAGCGTTTGGCCGCCGCTGATGCGGTTGAGGACAAATTCCTGCCGCTGGGTGTCCAGCTCCGAAAGCACGTCATCCAGCAGCAAAACGGGGTATTCTCCCGTTTCGGACTTGAAAATTTCCCGCTCGCCCAGCTTGATGCTCAAAGCGGCGGTGCGCGTTTGTCCCTGGGAGGCAAAGCCCCGGGCGGGGATGCCGTTAATATAAATCTCTATATCGTCCTTATGGGCTCCCGTAAGGCAAAGGCCCGCGTCCAGCTCCGCCTGGCGGTGGCGCTCCTGATGCTCGCAGATTTGATAATAAATATCCTCCGCCGGGGCGCCGGGATCCTTCACGGTGCTCACGGTTTTATAGGTGAGCGTAAGGGCCTCCCGGCCGCCGGAAAAATCCCTGTGGATGGGCTCGGCCGCCTGATGAAGCCGCTGGACAAAAGAAGCGCGATAGCGGATGATGCGGGCGGAGCATTTGGCAAGCCCGTCAGAAAACTCATCCAGCGCGTGCAAAAGCCCGGGCTTTTCCCGCCAGTCTCTCAAGATACGGGTTTTGTTTTCATACAGGCGGTTGAAATCCGATAACAGTTGGGCGTATCCCGGGCGAAGCTGGGCGATGGCGGTGTCCATCAGCTTTCTCCTCTCGGCCGGACCCTCTTTGATGAGATAGAGGTCGTCCGGGGAAAAGAGCACCGTGTTCAAAACGCCAACCAGCTCCGCGGAGGTTTTTTTCGCCCCGTTCACGGTGACCTGCCGGCGCATGGCCCGGCGAAACAGCAGGCGGATGGTCTGATCCCTCCCGCCGGAGCTCACATCCGCCAGAATCGAGGCCCAGTCGCAGGAAAAGCCAATCATATCCCGGTCCGAGCGGGTGCGGAAGCTGTGGGCCCCCGTGAGGAGATATACCGCCTCAAGGAGATTGGTTTTTCCCTGGGCGTTTGGGCCGCATATCACATTGACTCCCGGCCCGAACTCCACGGTTTCCTCATCGTAGTTTCTGAATCCGGAGAGCGCAATCCTTTGAATATTCATATTCAAGCCCGAATACGGACGGGGAGAATCATATAAGAGAAGCTTGCCTCTCCCTCCGCGGGGAATATCACGCAGGGGGCGGAGGGACTGTTAAAGCCGATGCGTATTTTTTCCGCCGGGGCGGCCTTCAGCGCATCCAGCAGATAGCGGTTATTAAAGCCAATCACAAGATTTTCGCCGGCAATATTTTTCACGGCGCACTCATCGCCGCCGGAGCCGATCCCCGTGACGCAGTTGATAACGAGCCGCCCATCCGTCACAGAAATGCGCAGCGGGTTTTTCGTCTTTTCATCAATGATGAGGGAGACCCGGCTGATGGATTTCGTAAGCTCCTCCCGGTCCGCCTCCACAATGATGCCAAACTCCGAGGGAACGCTCTTTTTATAATTTAAGAATTCGCCCTCCAGCCGCCGGGTTATCAAAACGGTCTCTCCCAGCACAAAGGAGATATGCTTCGCCCCCACGGTGATGGAAACCTTTTCATCCTTTCCGTCGCAGAGCTTTTCCAAATCGCTCAAGGCGGCGCCGGGAACGATAAAGGAGCAGTCCTCCACGTCGGCGGCCTCTACGGTTTCTTTTCTCATGGCCAGACGGTAGCCGTCCACCGCGACCACAACGAGAGAATTTTCCTGAATTTCAAAGAGGGATCCTGTATAGATTGGGCGGCTCTCGTTATCGCTGACGGCAAAAATCGTCTGATGAATCATTTTTGCCAGAATTTCCTGGGGAATTGATATGGCGCTCTGTTTTTCAACGGAGGGCAGCTCGGGATATTCGGCGCTGTCCGTTCCCATGATGGAAAACGCGGAGGCCGCGCAGGTGATTTCGGTTTGGAAGCCGTTTTCTACGGAGACGGTGATAATATCATCCGGCAGACTTCGCACGATTTCGCCGAAAAGTTTTGCGTTCAAAACGATGGAGCCGCTCTCGGCCACATCCGCGGGAAAGCTGGTATAGATGCCTTTTTTCAGGTCATAGCCCGTTATGCGGACCTCCCGGTCAGCCTCGATTAGAAGGCCCTCCAGCGCGGGGATGGGGCTTTTCGCGGCGGCGCAGCGGGAGGCTGTGCTGATGGCCTGCTGAAGCAGATATTTTTCGCAGGAAAATTTCATGAGGGTTTCTCCCCTTTCAGAAAGATAGAAATAATATATTTTTAGTAGTAATAGTAGTAGGAAGGTTTTATGTTGAAAAGTGGCTGAAGCGGTTGCGAATACAGAAAAAGGGATGTTTAGAAAATTGTGGAGAAAAAACGCTGTTTTCCACAGGAAAAAAAGGGTAATTTTTTATGAACAGTTTTGAAAAGACAATGAACAGCTTTCCACAGAGAAAATGTTTAAAAGTCAGCGGTTATGGATGGCGTTTATGGTGGAGGTGATTTCCCGGATGGAATCGGAAACCTGCTTATCGGATTTTATGAGGTCTTCCACCTTGCGGATGGAGGAGAGCACGGTGGAGTGGTTTCGGTTTTCAAACTGCTCGCCGATATCCACCAGGGACATATTGGTTAGATTCCGCATCAGATACATGGCCGCCTGGCGGGCGATGGCGGTATTTTTAGAGCGGCGCTGCCCCCGGATTTCATCCTCGGATATGCCAAAATAGCGGCTGGTTTCGGCGATGATAATATCCGGCGTGGGCACGAATATCCCCATGCGGATAACATCCTTAATGGCGCGCTTTACGCTTTCGATGGTGATATTTTCCTCCAAAATATCCCGATAGGCCGTGAGGCGGTGGATCACGCCCTCAATCTGGCGGATATTGGAGACAATGTTTTCGGCGATGTAGTTTACAACGTCGTCCGGCAAAAGCAGGCCAAGGGCCTGGCCTTTGTTGCGGATGATGGCGATGCGGGTTTCAAGGTCCGGCGGCTGAATATCCGCCAGAAGCCCGCCCTCAAAGCGGGAGCGGAGACGGTCCTGCAGCTTCAGCATCTCCATCGGCGGCCGGTCCGAGGTGACAACGATTTGGTTTCCGGCCTCATAGATATTGTTGAAGGTGTGAAAAAACTCCTCCTGGGAGCTGTCCTTGCCGGCGATAAACTGGATATCGTCCACCAAAAACAGCTCAACATTGCGGTATCGCTGGCGGAATTCCTCCGCGGTGCCGTCCCGGATCGACTTAATCATCTGGTTTGTGAATTCGTCGCCCTTGATATAGCCGATTTTAACGCCAGGATTTTTCTCCCGGATTGCCTGGCCAATGGCCAGGAGAAGGTGGGTTTTTCCAAGGCCGGAGTTTCCGTAGATAAACAGGGGGTTATAGGCCTTGCCCGGCTTTTCGGAAACGGCCAGCGCGGCGGCATGGGCGTATTTGTTGCTGCCGCCGACGATGAAGCGGTCGAAGGTATAGGCAAGGGCCTCCGGCAGGGAGTCATCGGCAATATTTTCGTGCTGGTAATCCAAAACCTCATCGCCCGCCAGGACCAAAAGCTCCATATCGCAGGCGAAAAGATCGGCCAGCATAGCTTTTATAGTGTCGCTGAAGCGCTGAAGGATAATGTTGCGCTTCCAGTCGGAGGAGGTCTGGATGACCAGCCGCCGCTCCCCCAGCTCCACCGGGGCGCAGTCGGAAAACCAGGTATTGATGGCGGTGGGCGTGAGCTGCTGGCCAAGGCTGTCCAGAATGCTCTGCCATATATCGTGTAAGGAGTTCATTGGATATCCTGCCTTCCGGAAAAATTTTCCGCAGTATTCTTTATTATAATAATATTACTAACAATTCATTATAACACCGAAATTTGTTAAATACAATATTAAAATAAAATATAGTATAGAAAATTTTTCTCCACAAAACCCCTTGCAAGTGATGAAAAGCTGGATTAGAATGCAGATGAGGTAATCGCTGTGAAAACTTTGGCCCTTGCGATTTTGCAAAATAAAAACCTGACCCCCCTCCCCGAGACTATCGAGGGGGGCGCTTTGCCTGCGCTGGTGTCCGGTCTTGGGCCGATTCACCGGGCGCATCTCGCGGCGGCCCTGCGGCTGAAAACCGGGCGGCCGCTGTTTGCCGTGGCGCCGGACGAGGCGGCAGCGGAGCAGCTTGCCGCCGAGCTTCAAAACTTCCTGCAGGAGCGGGTGCCGGTGATTACCGGGCGGGAGTATACCTTTTATGATTCCGAGCGGGTGTCCCGGCAGACGGAGCAAAAGAGGCTCTCGGCGCTGGACGCCCTGGCGGCCGGCCGGGCCGGGACGGTTGTATGCACGGCGGCGGCCCTTTTGCAGCGCACCGTGCCCCCGGCGGTTTTGGAGCGGGTTTGCTTTACGCTCCGCCCCGGCCAGACGCTGCCGCCGGAGGATTTGACAGACGCCCTGCTCCGGGCGGGCTATCGCCGGGCGGAGCAGGTGGAGGGGCCCGGTCAGTTTGCCCATCGGGGCGGCATTATGGATATATGGTCCACGGCGGAGGAGCGCCCCGCTCGGCTGGACTTCTTTGGGGATGAGCTGGATACGGTTCATGCCTTTGACCCCGCAAGTCAGCGGCGGACGGAGCGGCTCAAAAGCCTGCGAATTCTGCCCGGGGCGGAAACGCTGCCCGATCTTGCTGAGGGGGGCGCGGCGGCGCTGACGGCGCAGCTGAAGACGCTGGCAGCCCGGCTGAATATGAACGCCGCCAAATTCGACGCGAAAAAGCTTCGGGAAACCCTGCTGAAGGATATCGAAAAGCTGGAAAACCGGGCGGATTTCACGGCGGCGGACCGATATATGTGCCTGATCTATCCCAGGATGGCAACGGCGCTGGATTATCTGCCCCAAGACGCACTGCTGTTTCTGGACCAGCCCGGCAAATGCGCCGAGCGGAGCCGGAGCTTTTTGAAGCAGGCGGGCGAGGATTTGCGCCTGCTGGTAGAGAGCGGCACGCTTCCGGGCCGGATTGCGGAGTTTTACCGCTCCTGGGAGGACACGGCCGAGCGGCTGGGAGAGTTTCCCGCGGTTATGGCGGACGCATTCACCGTGGGCCACTATCCGCTGGAGGCGCGAACGCTGATTGGGCTCACCGCCAAGCAGCTTCCCTCCTATGCCGGCAGCGCCCAAGCGGCGGCGGAGGACGTTAAGCGCTGGCTGGCGGAGGGATATAGCTGCGTGGTGCTGGCCGGCGATGGGCGCCGGGCCGGGGCGCTGAAAGAGGTTTTTGCGGAAAAAGGCATAAAAAACGTATATCTGGAAAGCCAGCTGAAGGCGCTGTCGGCGCCGGGGCACTGCGCCATTGCGGTTGGCAGCCTCTCCGCCGGGATGGAATATCCCCAGATGAAGCTGGCGGTGGTGGCGGATACCCAGATCGCCAAACCCGGCCTGCGGACGGCCCGCCGGAAGCGGGCGCTGCCCGCCGGGGCGCGGCTGGGGTCCTATGAGGACCTCTCTGCGGGGGATCTGGTGGTGCATGAGACCTATGGCATCGGCCGCTTTGCGGGCATATTCAAAATGCCGGTAGACGGGGCGGAGAAGGACTATGTGAAGATCTGCTATGCCGGAACGGACAGTCTCTATGTCCCGGCAACCCAGCTGGATATGGTCACAAAATACATCGGCGCGGGGGAGGACAGCCCGGTGAAGCTCTCCCGGCTGGGCGGCGCGGACTGGGGCCGGGCCCGCTCCAGAGCCAAGGCCGCCGCCCGGGAGATGGCGGGGGAGCTGATAAAGCTATATTCCGCCCGCCAAAACAGCGCCGGCCATGCTTTTGCGCCGGATTCCCCCTGGCAGACGGAGTTTGAAGAGGCCTTTGAGTATATGGAGACCGACGACCAGCTCCGCTGCGCGGCGGAGATCAAGGCCGATATGGAAAAGCCCGTGCCCATGGATCGGCTGCTCTGCGGCGATGTGGGCTATGGCAAGACGGAGGTGGCCCTCCGGGCGGTTATGAAATGCGTGCTGGACGGCTGGCAGGCGGCCATTCTGGTGCCCACCACCGTATTGGCCCAGCAGCATTATCAAACCGCTATCAGCCGGTTTTTCGGCTATCCCATCCGCATTGGGCTTTTGTCCCGGTTTACCACGCCCGCCCAGATGAAGCGCCTGCTGGCGGAGCTGAAAAGCGGCGAGTGCGACATTGTCATCGGCACCCATCGCCTGCTTCAGAAAGACATCCAATTCAAAAAGCTGGGCCTGCTCATTGTGGACGAGGAGCAGCGCTTCGGCGTGGGCCACAAGGAGCATATCAAGGAAATGGCAAAGCAGGTGGATGTGCTGACGCTCTCCGCCACGCCCATCCCCCGCACGCTGAATATGGCGCTTTCCGGCATCCGGGATATGTCCGCCCTGGAGGAGCCGCCCCGCGACAGGCTGCCGGTGCAGACCTATGTTATGGAGCACGACTGGGACGTTATATGCGACGCCATCCGCCGGGAGGTTTCCCGGGGCGGGCAGGTATATTATCTCCATAACCGCATCGAAAATATCGAGCGCACCGCCGCCCGCATCCGAACGATGCTGGGAGATGTGTCCGTGGAGGTGGCCCATGGGCGGATGCGGGAAAAAGAGCTTTCCGCCGTAATGGATAAGGTCTCCCAGGGCGAAACCCAGGTGCTGGTATGCACAACGATTATCGAAACCGGTATCGATATCCCCAATGTGAATACGCTCATTATTGAGGACGCGGACAGGATGGGGCTTGCCCAGCTCCACCAGATTCGGGGCCGCGTGGGCCGCTCCAGCCGCCGCGCCAGCGCCTATCTCACCTATCGGAAGGACAAGGTGCTCACAGAGGTGGCCGAAAAGCGCCTGGAGGCCATCCGGGAGTTTGCGGAGTTTAACTCCGGCTTCCGCATCGCCATGCGGGATTTGGAAATCCGCGGCGCGGGCAACCTGCTGGGCGCGGAGCAGTCCGGCCACCTCATTGACGTGGGCTATGATATGTATCTGAAGCTGCTGGAGGAGGCCGTTTTGGAGGAAAAGGGGGAGCCGCCCCCGGTCCGCACGGACTGCTCCGCCGATCTTGCGGTCAGCGCCAATATTCCGGAGAGCTATATGGCAAGCCCGGAGCAGCGGATGGATATGTATCGCCGCATCGCCCTGATCCGCACGGAGGCGGAGGCGGACGATCTCACCGATGAGCTTTGCGACCGCTTTGGCGATCCGCCGCCCAGCGTGAATACGCTGATCCAGGTGGCGCTGCTCCGGGGAGAGGCCTCCCGGTGCGGCATTGCGGATATTGCCCAAAAGGGCGGCTATCTCCGCTTTGTGTTCGCGGACTTTGATTTTGCGCGCATCAGCGCCCTGTATGCCCGGGAGGAGTGGCAAGGCCGCGTTAAGGTGGAGGCGGGGGGAAAGCCCGCGGTGGCCGTGAAGCTGCTGTCCAAGCGGCGGATATTGGAAGAAGCCCGGGCATTTGTGCGGGCTTACGGCGAAACCGCCCCGGCGGAATGAAAAAAGCTCCGCAGCCGCTTGCCAAGCTGTGGTATGATGATAGTGGTTTGAGAAAGAGAGGAATTTTCCGTGAATATGAAAAAAATCATTTCGCTTTTTCTGGCACTGATAATGCTTCTGGCGCTCTGCGCCTGTAAAGCTGACTGGTCCGCCAGCCAGGAGCCGTCGGCCGAGCCGGAGGCTGTGGAAACCGCCGCCCCGTCGCCCACGTCCGAGCCGGAGCCGCCCGCCGAGCCGCTGGATTTTTCCGCCGCCTTTGCGGCCTATGACCCCGAGGAAACCGTCTTTTATGTGGATGGCTCATCGGTCACATGGCGGGAGCTTTTTTATGAGATTGTCTATGTCTCGTCTGCCATCGCCGCCCGGGAGGGAAAGGCCATCACCAGCTGGGATGCGCCGTGCGCGCTGTTTACCAATGCCCAGGGAGAGGCCTATCCCTATGGCGAGGTGGTGCTGCAAAATGCTATCGCCTTCCTGGAGCAGTACCACATTGTGGAAAACCGGCTGGCGGAGGCCGGCGTAACGCTGGGGGAGGATGAGCTGGCCGCGGTGGCGGCCATGCGCCAGCAGGCGATAGACGAGAGCTTTGGCGGCGATGAGGCCGCCTTTGAGGCCTATCTTGCCAGTATGTTCTGCACCGAGGAGCTCTGGAACTGGTTCAATCAGGTGGATGTGGCCTATAATCTGGGCTTTGTTGCATTTTACGGCGAGATGGGCTGTGACTATCCCGATGAGGCGGTTTTGGAATACGCAAACGGCGACGAGGGCGGCCTCTGGACCGAATATGTCCAGCTCAAAATGATTGGCCTGCCGGCGGAGGAGGAGCCCGCCGCGCCGGAGGAAACGGCCGAGCCGGAGGAAACAGCCTCCCAGGAGGCGTCTGCAGAGCCGGCGGAGGAGGAGCTGACGCTGGCGGAGACCATTCTGGCGGAGCTAAACAAGGCGGAGGATAAGGACGAAGCCTTTGCCCGGCTTTTTGACCAGTATAACGAGGAGGCCGGGCTTGCGTATTTCCCGGATGGCTGGTGCGTTTATCAGGGCGACACCGCCGAGGAAATCTATCAGGCGGCCCTGAATATGGACGATTATGACTGCTGTGCGGTCTCGCTGGATGACGCGGCGGTGATTGTGATGAAGGTGCCGCTCCAGCCGGACGGCGCCGTGAAGTATGATGTTTCCACCGATACCTGCTACACCCTGCGGTATTTTGCCGCCATGCAGGACTATGCCACGCTGGTCAATGGCGAAGACGGCTGGATCGCCCAGGGCTCCGCCGACGCCAGCTGGGCGCCGGGCTTTGAGGGCTTTACGCTGGCCTCGGTGTTCTGAAGCGAAAATATAATAGAAGCGGCCCCCGGATACCAAACCGGTATCCGGGGGCATTTTTGCGCTATTTTGGCCGTCCGTCCCGGCGCAGGGCGGCCTTTTTTCGCAGCCGGCCAACGCACCAGCACAGCGCCAGGCCGATATAAATGAAGCAAAAGCCCGCCAGCGGGATCACGCGGTCCGCGATAACTGCCAGGTCAAAGGTGGAGCGGGCAATCAGCCGGCTGCACAGCAGCACAGCCGCGGCCTCGGCGCACAGCAGCCATCGCCCCTTTCGCAGGCTGCGCAGGGGCTCGCTGTCCGGCTCCGGCAGCGTCAGCGCGGTCCGAAGTGCCTCATAGGCGCAGCGGAGCATGGAGACGCAGAGAATAAAATCGGCAAACATCCACAAAACCACCACCAGCGCCTCGATGCGCTGGGTGATGTGGAAAACAGAGATGTCCCGCACCATTAGGAAGAAAGGATAGCTAAGCCTTTGAACCAGGGCGGCCCCAAAGGTGCCAATAACCTCCAGCGATAAAATGCCGGCCAGCGCAAGGAGAAACAGCAGTGTGGGCACGGCGCGCCGGCCCGGCTGCGCCACCGGCTCCACATAGCCCATCAAAAAGGGAAAGGCGCCGGCAAGCCCGCCGATGGCGGCGATGGGAAGCGCGCCCAAGGCGATGCCGCCCAGGTCCTCCCAGGGGATGGGCGTGAGATTGCCCCGCTCCAGATTTGGGGCGGCGAACAGCAAAATGAGCCCCAGGGAAATCAGAAGAAAGGAGCGGAGGAAAAAAGCCGTTCGCCCCAAGGCCCGCACGGTGCCCAGCGATACCAGCAGGCACAGCCCCATCATCACCAGCATAAAGGGAAAAAGCGGGCTCTCCGGATAGATGGCCGCCACCAGCCGCTCCGAGCCGCTTCGGAATATAAAGCCCGTATAAAACAGGAAAAAAGCGGCATATAAAAAGAGCGCAATCCGCCCGGCAATCGGGCCCAGCCAGCGCAAAAGAAGCTGGGCATAGCCCTCCCCGGGGCGAAGCTGGCGGAGGAGCGCGGCCTGAAAGGCCAGCATGGCCAAAAGAAGCCCCAGCGCCGGCGCCACCGAAAGCCATGCGCCCCGGCCGGCGGCGCTCACGGTGGCCCGGGGCAGAGACCGGAGAAGCGGGGAGAGAAGCGAGGTGACAATCATGGCGGCAAACTGTTTTTGCGTGAGCAGAGTGTCCTTCATAAGCGCCTCCCTCGGGTTAATTGGTGCGGTCATAGCCCCGGGCCACCTCCGCGGTGAGCTCCAGGGTGACCGGGAGCCGGGGAAAAGCTTCCGCCCAGCGATCTTCATCCGCCCCGGCGCACCCGCGGCCGGAGCGAAGCACGGGGTCCTGCAAGTCTAGAAAATCGCAGCCGATGGCCTGGGAGCGGGTAACGGTCTCTCTAACCCAGCGCCGGACCGCGGCGGTGAAGGCCTGATTCAGCCGGGCTGTGTCCGGGGCGGAGCTTTCCGGCTCCAAAATGCCGGCGGTAACCTGCCCCTCGATAAGGATGCCGGTCAGCTCGCCGGCGGCGGACCATTGCCCGGAGACCTTGATATCGCTTTCCAGCAGCTCCATGGCGGTCTCCCCCACGGTGATCTTGGTGCCGCGGGGGTCGCCGGTAAAAAGGGCGGCGCCCAGGCTTTCGTTTTGGGAGAGATAGGCCGCCAGCCGCCCGTCCCGCAAAACGGCATATCCCGCCGGGATGATGGCGCTGCCGGCGGAGCCGCCCTGGGCGGAATACACCGCGCCATCGGAGCTGACCGCCTCTACCACGGAGCAGAGGGCGGCGTTTCGGTCCGCCAGGGAGGAGGCGATTTCCAGCAGGGTGTAGATGTGCTGGCCCCGGGTGGAGGCCTCCCGCTCCAAGCTGGAAAGCCGCTCTGTGACATCGGTCATCTCCCCCGAGGCGCCTGTCATGGCGTCCCCGGCGCTTCCTTTTACCAGCAGAACAAAGGTGTCCATACGCATAAAGGGGCTTCGCTCCGCCCAGTCCAAAAGGTGGGTCACATCGCTCTCGGCCACGCTCTCGCCTATCATTATATATTGTATATGGTCGTAGTACAGCTGATCCTGCGGGGAATAGTCCTGCAAGCGGGTCAGGGCGGTCTCGATCCCGGAGGCGAGGCCCTGCATCACCAGCGGCGAGGTGCTTTGCAGCTCCTTGCCGGTGGACAGCGTCACCACCATGCCGGAACCCTCCCGGTCAAGGCCCAGCGTTTGAACCGGGAGCAGGCGCTCAATATCCGGCTGGTCGGAAAAGCCGCCGGTGGCCCAGCCGGATAATTGAATCAAAAGGAATATTCCGATGATGGCAAAAAATATCACAATGCTTTTTTTCATTTTCTCATCCGTTTATCCCAGGCGGTAATAGAGGGATCCCGATATACGTCCTTCCAGGGCGGCCGCCGGTAGAATACGGCGCGGGAGCCGTCCGGCGCGCCCACCAGCGCGGACATATAGGGCCGGCCAAAGCTCTCCAGGGAGCACAGATGCCATAAAAACAGCGCCAGCGCTACCACGATGCCAAACATCCCGCCCAGGGCGGCCGCCAGAACAAGACCAAACCGGCAAAGCCGGAGGGCGGCGCCCAGGTCCTGGCTGGGGAGAGTATAGCCGGCGATGCCGGCCAGCGCCACAACGATGACGGCAATGGGGCTGATGACCCGGGCCTCCACGGCGGACTGCCCCACAATCAGCGCGCCGATGATGCTCACTGTCTGCCCTACCGGGTCGGGCAGATGGAGCCCGGCCTCCTGAAGCAGCTCAAAGGCGATGAGCATCCCAAATATCTCCGCCGCCGTGGAAAAGGGGACGTATTGCTTGGATTCGATTACGGATAGCAGCAGTTTGATGGGGATCATCTCCGCGTGATACATGGTCACAGCCACATAAAAGGCCGGCAAAAGCAGCGTGAGGAGAAAGGCCAGCCAGCGCACCAGCCGGATGGCCGAGGCGGAGAGATAGTGCAGCGCCAGGTCCTCGTTTGTCCGCATGAAGGCGGAGAGCGTTGAGGGGGCCAGATAGCCGATGGGGATGCCCTCCGCCAGCAGGCCCACCCGGCCGTCCAGCAAGGCGGCGGCAAACTTATCCGGCCGCTCCGTATGAATGAGCTGGGGAAAGGGCGAGCGGGGCGCGTCAATCAGCGCGCTCTCCAGCAGATCCGGCAAAA
>X279_Western_Grey_Kangaroo__coassemble_34_pt1 | contig 17105 bp, 13 predicted proteins | sample X279_Western_Grey_Kangaroo__metabat2_high_PE_001 | metagenome-assembled genome bin X279_Western_Grey_Kangaroo
AAAGCAGTCTTTTGTCTACCGACAAAAGGCTGCTTTTTGCACGATGTGTTCCCTTGCGGGAACGATCGGCGCACGACCTGCGTGATGTTTGCTTCGCAAGTGATGCGCCCTGCGGGGCGTGAAGGAACACATCTCATCACGGATTGCCGCATGGCAATCTACATCACTATGCCGTAAGGCATAACATCACGGATTTGCAAAGCAAATCTACATCACTTTACGAACCGCAAAATTTGTGTTATAAGAAAGTCGAAAGGTAGGTGCAATCCATGTCCGAATCAAAACTTCGCAATATGTCTGTGGACTTCTCTGTTGACATTATTAACCTCGTCAAGCACCTCAAAGCACAGCGCGAAACAGTTATTTCCAATCAAATCGGCAGAAGCGGAACTTCTATCGGTGCGAATATACACGAAGCCAATTACGCACAAGGCAAAAAGGATTTTATCTCCAAGCTTGAAATCGCCCTAAAAGAAGCAAGCGAAACAGGGTATTGGCTTGAGCTTTTACATAGAACGAATTATTTGAATGATAATGATTTCAAAATCTTAAATGATAAATGCACGGCAATTCGTGTAATGCTCATAGCGTCGTGCAGAACAGCAAAAGAAAACAATTCACAGTAAATCCAATAAATATGGGCAGCGGCGGTGTACTTTTCGCTTTTCTTACCCCACTTTACGCACCGTTATGCTGCTCTTTCGCAATAAGAAAAATCCCTCTTTCATCTGCTGGATGAAAGAGGGTTTTTTCCATCATATCCGCTTTGCGGCAGGCCGCGGGACGGCGGCAAAAAAACATCCGGCCCGGAGGCCGGATGTTTTTTCAGTTTGATTGGGAATCAGGCATCCCAGCCGTCGTAACGGCCATACTGGGGATCGTTGTTGCCGGAATCGGTGGTGAACATCTCCAGCATGTTGATGGGATCGTTGAAGTCAGCGATCCAACCCTCACGGGCGATGTCGAAGTTGCCTTCCTTGCGCTCCTCCAGGAACACGTTCCAGTCCACCTGAGCGATGGTGATCTTGATGCCCAGCTCGGCGAAGTCCTGCTGCATGGACTCGGCAATGGCCACGTGAGCGGTGCTCTCGTTGGTCAGATACTCGATCTCGATGGGAGTCTCATCGGAGAGAACGCCGTCCTCGGTGAACACATAGCCGGCGGCGGTCAGCAGCTCGGTAGCCTCGGCGATGACCATGGCGTGGTCGTTATTGGTGCCGTAAGCGTCATAGTAGCCCTCATCGTCGGCAGTCTTGAACACGCCGCCGTTGCCGTCAGCCATGCCCAGGGGGATGTAGGCGTCCGCGGCGATCTGGCCGGTCTGGCCAATGTTCTCGCAGATGTAGTCACGGTCGATGAGGAGGTTGAAGGCCTCGCGCATGCAGGCGGCCTGCTCGGGGGTCTTGTCGGCAAACAGCTCGCTGTTGGCGTTGAAGGCCACGTAGTAGGTGCCCAGGTTGTCGATGATGTAGAACTCGGGGTTCTCGTCCGCCAGCAGGGTGGCGATCTCATCGGTGGGGACAGTGTCGATGAAGTCAACGCTGCCGTCGTTGTAAGCGGCATAGATGGCGGTGTCGTCAGCGGAGAGCATGAACTCAAGCTTCTCGACGACAACGTTCTCCGCGTCGTACCAGTACGGGTTCTTCTCGTAGGTCATGGAGACGTCGTGATCCCAGCCGGTGCAGACATAAGCGCCGTTGGAAACGAAGCCGGCCTCGGCGCACCAGCCGCCGGGGCTGGTTTCCCAATCCTCATAAGCCTCAACGGCTTCCTGCTTCACGGGGAAGAAGGTGGGGAACGCCATCAGGTCTTCCATGTAGGCGCAGGGGGCGGTCAGGGTGAACTCAAGGGTCACATCGTCAATCGCGGCGACGGCGATCTCGCCATCGTCATAGCCCTCAAAGCCGGCGAACATATAAGCATAGTCAGCGGCAGTTTCGGGGGAAGCGGCGCGCTTCCAGGAATACTCGAAGTCAGCGGCGGTCAGGTCGGAGCCGTCGGACCACTTCAGGCCCTCCTGCAGGGTGACGGTGTAGGTCAGGCCGTCCTCGGAGACCTCATAGCCGGTGGCGCAGGCGGGAGCGGTCTTGCCGTTGGCGTCATAGGTATAGAGGCCGGAGAAGGAGTTGACCGCAAGGCAGGCGCCGTCCACAGAGGAGTTCAGCGCGGGGTCAAGATAGTCGGGCTCGGAGGCCAGGTTGATACGCAGGCTCTCGGAGGGAGCATCTTCACCCAGGGTGGTGTACATGAAGAACTTGTTGCCGAAGAGATTGGAATAGAACCCGTCGACATAGGGCTTCTGCATGTAGATGTCGTTGTAGTAGTAGATGGGGATGACGCAGTAGTTGGACATCAGGATGTCCTCGGCCTGGTGCATCAGCTCCGCGCGCTGGGCGAAGTCGGTGCAGGCCTTGATCTCAGCGATGAGCTCATCATACTGGGCCCACTCGTTGATGGGGTCGATGAAAGCGTCACTGACCAGCTCGGCAGCAATGGCCTCGAGGTCAACGTCGTCTTCCAGCTTGAGATCCTCGGCGGGAGCGCTGGTCTTGCCGCAGGCACACAGGGCAAGAACCATCACCACAGCGAGGAGCAGGGCAAGGATCTTTTTCATTCGTTTTTTCCTCCTAAAATATGTATACAACAACTTGCCGCAAGCAGCATCTGTTATATCCGAAAGGTGTATCGTCATGTTGCAAACATGACGCAGGAGGGCCGGCCCTCCTGTTTTTTGCCGGGTTAATAAAGTGCTGATATTATAGTATAGCTTATCCGGAAAAACAAGACAAATTTTATATTTTTGTAAAATTTGTTAGATTTTTTCAGGTTCACCTGTTCCAGCACGCCACAAAATGACCACTTCCCCGGTCCTCCAGGGCGGGGCATTCGGCGGCGCACTGCTCCGTGGCATAGCGGCAGCGGGTGCGGAAAGCGCAGCCGCTGGGCATATGCAGCGGACTGGGAACGTCCCCCTCCAGCACGATGCGCTTGCGGGCCCGGGTGACCTTTGGGTCGGGGATGGGCACGGCCGAGAGCAGGGACTGGGTATAGGGATGCTGGGGCTGGTCGCAGAGCTCATCGGAATCGGCAATCTCCACGATTTTGCCCAGATACATCACCGCGATGCGCTTGGAAATGTGGCGCACCACCAGCAAATCGTGGGCAATGAACAGATAGGCCACGCCCAGCTTCTGCTGCATATTTTCAAACATATTGATGACCTGGGCCTGAATGGATACGTCCAGCGCCGAAACAGGCTCATCGCAAACGATGAACTGCGGGTCCACCGCCAGCGCCCGGGCGATGCCGATGCGCTGGCGCTGGCCGCCGGAGAACTCGTGGGCATAGCGGGTGGCGTGCTCGGCGTTCAGCCCGACATAGTCCATGAGCTGCAAAATCATCTCCCGGCGCTCCTTGCGGCTTTTATACAGCCTGTGCACATCCAGCGGCTCGCCGATGATGTCCTCCACGGTCATGCGGGGGTTGAGCGAGGAATAGGGGTCCTGAAACACCATCTGCATTTTCTTGCGCATGGCGGTGATGTTTTTATCCGTCACTTCCTCGCCGTCAAAAAAGATCTTGCCGCCGGTGGGCTCATAAAGGCGCAAAATCGCGCGGCCCACGGTGGTCTTGCCGCAGCCGGACTCGCCCACGAGACCGAGGGTTTCGCCCTTGCTGATGGTAAAGGAGACATCGTCCACAGCCTTGAGGGGGATGGTTCGGAAAAAGCCGGCGCGAACCGGGAAATATTGCTTGAGGTTTTGAACCTCCAACAGCGTTTCGCTCATTCGGTCTGCCCTCCTTCCCCGTTCATAATCTGATCTTTCACGTTCACCCAGCAGCTGGCCTTATGGTTGGCGTTGATGGTCATTTCCTCCGGCTGCTCGGTCAGGCAGATTTTCATCGCCGCGTCGCACCGGGCGCAGAAAGCGCAGCCCTTGGGCAAATTGAGCATATTGATGGGCGTGCCGGCGATGGGGACCAGCTTTTTGTGCTTGCTGTCCATGGTGGGGATGGAGCGCAGCAGGCCCTTGGTGTATTCATGGCGGGGGTTATAGAAAATCTCGTCCGCGGTGCCCCGCTCGCAGATGCGGCCGCCGTACATGACGACGATATTATCGCACATATCGGCGATAACGCCCAAATCGTGGGTCACGAGGATAACGGCCATGCCCAGCTTTTTTTGCAGCTCCTGCATCAGCTCCAGGATCTGGGCCTGGATGGTCACGTCCAGGGCGGTTGTGGGCTCGTCCGCAATCAAAATATCGGGCTCGCAGGCCAGCGCCATGGCAATCATCACCCGCTGGCGCATACCGCCGGACAGCTCATGGGGATATTGCTTAACGCGCTTTTCCGGCTCGTTGATGCCCACCAGCTCCAGCATTTCGATGGCGCGGGCCCGGGCCGCGGCGCCTTTTCGCTCGGTGTGGAGCTCGATAGCCTCCCGAAGCTGGTTGCCGATGGTAAAAACCGGGTTCAGGCTTGTCATGGGGTCCTGGAATATGATGGAGCAGCATTTGCCCCGGAAGGAGGTCATCTGCTTGCTGTTCCAGCGGGTGATGTCCTCGCCCTTATAGAGGATGGAGCCCTCCACCACCCGGCCGGTATCGGCCAGGATTTGCATGATGGAATAGGCCGTAACGCTCTTGCCGGAGCCGGACTCGCCCACGATGCCGAGAATCTCGCCGGGGTCGAGGTTGAAGGAAACGCCGTTTACGGCCTGCACCTCGCCGGACTCGGTGAAGAAGGAGGTGTGCAGATTCTGCACGCTTAAAAGATGTTCACTCATATCGCTCACCTCTTCAGTTTCGGGTCAAAAGCATCCCGCAGACCGTCGCCCAAAAGGTTCAGGCTCAATACGATGAGGCAGATGACAATGGCCGGAAACAGCAGCTTATACGGATAGCTCTGCAGTCCCTCCCGGGCGGCATTTGCCAGCGAGCCCAGCGAGGGCATGGGCGCCCGAACGCCCAGACCCACGAAGCTCAGATAGCTCTCCGTGAAAATGGCAGAGGGAATCTGGAGCGCCGTGGAGATGATGATAACGGAGATGCAGTTGGGCAGGATATGCTTGCGGATAATCCGGCCGGGCTTTGCGCCGATGGAGCGGGCCGCAAGGATATATTCGTTTTCCTTGATGGAGAGAATCTGACCCCGGATGAGGCGGGCCATGCTGACCCAGTAGAGCAGGCCGAAAACGATGAATATGGAAATCATGTTGGTGCCCAGCTCCGCCAGAATGGTGCCGCTCTTAAAGCTCAAAACCTCGTTTAGAATCACCGACAGCAAAATGATAATCAGCATATCCGGCAAAGAATAGATGATATCCACAATCCGCATCATCACAAGGTCCACTTTTCCGCCCATATAGCCGGATACGCTGCCGTAAATCATTCCGATAATCAAAACGATAATGCTGGCAAAAACGCCCACCAGCAGGGAGATGCGCGTGCCATAGACCACGCGGATGAAGTAATCGCGGCATTGCTCATCGGTGCCGAATATATGGGGGAAGCGTTCGCCGCCGGCGTCCATATATTCCTGCTCCGCCTCGCTGTATGTAAAGGGGGCGAGGTTTTTGGCGCCCTTGTCCCGGCGGCCGTCCACCGAGAGGATTTCCTCATAGTCATAGGGCACAATCAGCGGCGCGATAAGGATGGTCAGGATGATGATAAGCAAAATGATGATGCTCATCACCGCCAGCGGGTTTTTGAATAGCTTGCGCATGCCGTCCCGCAAAAAAGAGGTGCTCTCGCTCATAACGTCCTGCTGGCGCTTCTCCTCCTCGGTGGCGAGCTCAAATTTGCTCACATCCTGCTGGAGGCTCAATAACCGCTTTTTCGGATTGATATTGGGATCGTATTTGTTATCCATGTCGTCTTCGCCTCCTTAATCGTATTTGATGCGGGGGTCAACGACCTTATAGAGCAGATCGCAGATGAGGTTTGCGATGACCATGAGGGTCGCAAGGAATATGGTGGTCGCCATGATAAGCGTATAGTCCCGGTTATTGATGGCGCTTACGAATTTGCTGCCGAGCCCGCCAACGGTGAATACCGTCTCCACCACCATGGAGCCGGTGATGATATAGGCAATCTGGGGCGCGGCATAGGTGATGACCGGGATGAGCGAATTTCGCAGCGCGTGCTTAAAGATGACCAGCCATTTCTTCACGCCCTTGGCCCTGGCCGTGCGGATATAGTCCTGGCCCAGCGCGTCCAGCATGCTTGTCTTTGCCAGGCGGGTGGTATAGGCCATGGGATAGGCCGCCAGCGCAATCACCGGGAGGATATAGCTCGTCTCCGTGGCGCTCCACACCTGCACCCAGCCGAGCTTAATGCAGAATATCAGCAGCAGGAGCGTTGCCAAAACAAAGCTTGGCACGGCGGTGAACAGCGTGGAGAAAAATATAATAATCCGATCCGGCAGCTTATTACGCATCAGCGCGGCAATGCTGCCAAAGATAGTGCCCAAAATCAGCGCCACGCCAATGGCCATCAGGCCCAGCTTTGCGGAAATCGGGAAGCTCTCGCCGATGATGGCGCTGATTTCCCGGCCGTTTTTCAGCGAAACGCCGAAATCGCCCTTCAAAAGCTCTCCCAGATAGAGGATGAACTGCTGGCCCACCGGCTTGTCCAGATTATAGCGCGCGTTGAGCGCCTCAATGGTGGCCTCGCTCAAGGCTTTCTCCCGGTTGAATGGCCCGCCGGGGACGGCGTGCATGGCGAAAAATGTGATGGCGCATATAATAAAGACTGTGAGCACAGCCAGAAAAATACGCTTGATGGTGTATCTTACCACATCTCTCTCCCCCTTTCTTAACTTATGCCAGATTATAAAATGTGAAGGAAATCGCCTTTAGACGATTTAGGGTATTATATCGCTAAAGTATCACATTAGATTAGTTTATTATAGTCTGTCCGGGCGGCTTCGGTCAAGTCTTTTTTTGCGTGCCGCCCCGGTCCCGCCAAAAATCCGAAACGGGAAAGCCAAAAAACAAAAAACCCGGCGGCTTTCCGCAGAAAGCCGCCGGGGCGCAGATTTACATTGAAAAGGCATCAGCCGAAGACCGCGCCGTCGGCAATGCTGTCCTCCCAGGAGGCGTCGGCTTCGTCCACCCAAGCGGTCAGGTCCGCGTTGAACAGATTGGAGGCAACGGCGGCGCGCACCGTCACGGTATTGCCGTTTGCGTCAACGCCCACGCTGCTCTCCGCGGCGATGGGCTGGCGGAGAATGATGTGATAGCCGTAGCTGGATTCCACAATATCGCTCAAACCGTAATCGGGGTCAAGCTCCTTCACGGCGTCCTCAAACTCGCTGACCATTTCGCCCTCCCCAAAGATATAGCCCTCGGGGTAGTTCACATAGCCGGTGTCCTCGGTGTACTGGGCTGTGAGCTCGTCAAACAGCGCCACCATGGCCTCCAGGTCGGTCTCCGCCTGCAGCTGGGCCAGCAGATCCTCCGCCGTGGCAAGCTTGGCGGCGATCTCCTCCTCCGAAAGGTCCTCGCCGGTGGTCATGTCCTTAGTGAGCAGCAGGATATGCTTGGCGGAGAGAATGCCGTTATCCTCCACATAGGCCAGAACCTCGTCCTCGGGGCAGTCCGCCCCCTCCTCGCCATAGAGGTGGGTAAACAGCGCCTCGCTGAGCAGGCTGATCTCGTTGAGATAGTCAAAAAACGCCTTATCCACATACTGCTCGGCCAGATAGAGCTCAAAGGCGGCGGCCTCCTCCGCGGTGCAGACCCCATCGCCATCGCCGGAGGCGCTGTCGGCGTTGAGCTCAAACACCTGGGTGACCATGGCCTGTTCTTCCTCGCCCAGGGTGATTCCCAGCTCCTGGGCCTTGGTCTGAATGACATGGTGCTGGATGACGGAGATCTTCGCGTTTTCATCCACCACCTGGGCGTTGGTCATGGTGGAGGAAAGCTCACAGGCGTCCCAGCTGGACAGAGCCACGCCATAGCTGGCGGCCAGCTGGTTGACATAGAGGGTATAGTAATTCAGCCAGTAATAATACTCCATCCATGTCACGTCCTCGCCGTTCACGGCGCCAATCACCGTGTCCCCGGGATAGAGGTCATAGGAGGGCGCGGCCAGCTCTGCATTCGCAGTTTCCGCGGCGTCGGTCCCGTCCGCCTCGGCAGCGTCGGTCTCGGCAGCGTCGGCAGCCTCGACGTTGTCGTCGTCATAGCTTTCAATGCTGGTGCCGCCGCAGGCGCACAGGCACAGCGCCATGGCCAGGCAGAGCACAAGGGCAATCATCTTTTTCATGGGTAACTCCTTTGCAAAAAACAGTTTCAAAATAACCGAGGCTATTATACCGAATCTATCCCCATTTGTAAATGCATGAAATTGTGAACAATCTGTGATCGCTTGACGGGGGCTTTCCGGCGTGCTAATCTGGTCTAAAGCTTCCTACGAAATCAGTATTTACAGAATCCGTTTATTTTATGGAAAGGTAAATCATGGACATTATTCTTGTGGGCGCCGGAAAAATCGGTCTCGCTCTGGCCCAGAGCCTCACCCAGGAAAACCATAACCTCACCGTGATTGACAGAGACGCGGAGCTGATCTCTCTTGTGACCTCCTCGCTGGACGTTATGAGCATCTGCGGCGAGGTGGACATCAATCTTCTGCGTCTGGCCGGGGCGGAGCACGCCGATCTGCTCATCGCCGTCACCGATTCTGACGAGGCCAATATCCTCTGCTGCATGGTCGGCAAAAAGCTGGGCGTCTCCCATACCATCGCCCGGGTCCGCCAGGAGGAGCATTATCAGGAGGTCATCCTCCTCCGGGAGGAGCTTGGGCTCTCCATGACCATCAACCCCGAATATATGGCCGCGGGGGAGATCAGCCGCGTTTTGCGCTTCCCCTCCGCCACCAAGGTAGAGGCCTTTGCCAAGGGCCAGGCGGAGCTTGTGGAATTTCGCCTGACGGAAGAAAACCCCCTCTGCGGCATGGCGCTTCGAAGCTTCCACGCCCGCTTTGGCCGCGGCACGCTGATCTGCGCCGTGGAGCGGGACGGCGCCGTTCATATCCCCGGCGGGGACGATGTTCTCCAGGCGGGGGACACGCTCAACGTGGTCGGCGCGCCCCGGGCGATTTATTCCCTCTTCCGGGATATGAACAGCCTCAAGCGCAGCGCGAAATACGTTTTGCTGGTGGGCGGCGGCCGGGTGGGCGCATATCTGGCGAAGCAGCTGCTGGATATGGGCATCCATGTGAAAATTCTGGAGAAAAACCGCGCCCGGGCCGAGCAGCTGAAAGACCAGATGCCCAAGGCCGAGGTGGTGATATGCGACGGCTCCCGGCCCGATGATTTGAGCGAGGAGGGCATGGCCGCCATGGACGCTTTTGTCGCCCTCACCGGCTCGGACGAGGTCAATATCATCATCGCCTCCCAGGCCCGCAGCTCCGGCGTGGCCAAGGTTGTGACCAAGGTCACGGAGCCCCACTATATCCCGCTGGCCGCCAGCTTTGGTCTGGATGAGCCCGTCCAGCCCCGGCGCATCATTTCCCAGCAGGTGCTGCGCTATGTGCGCGGCATGGAAAACTCCAGCGGCGTCAGCGGCGTTGAAAATCTGCGCAGCATCGTTGGCGGCGCGCTGGAGGTTTTGGAATTCCGGGCCGGCGAGAGCTCTCCCTGCGTGGGCGTTCCCCTGCGGGAGCTCCCCCTCCGGCGGGATGTGCTGCTGGCCGCCATCATCCGCAGCGGCAAGTGCCTCATCCCCGGCGGCCAGGATCAAATCGCGGCCGGCGACAGCGTGCTGGCCGTCACCAACCGGCGGGGCATGACCCATCTGGAAGATATTTTGAGAGGATAAATAGCCGTGAGTTATCGCATCGTATCCAACATTCTGGGCCGCGTCCTGCTGATTGAGGGGGGCCTGCTGGCGCTCCCGCTGGCCGTGGCCGCGCTCTATGGCGAGGACCCGCTGGCCTTTTTGTGGCCGCTCCTGATTGCGCTGGCGCTGGGCGGCGCGCTTGTTCTGCTGGGCCGGAGCCATGACGATATCCGCACCCGGGAGGGCTTTGTTTCCGTCTCCTTGAGCTGGATTGTCATTTCGCTGGTGGGGGCGCTCCCCTTTGTATTCAGCGGCGCCATCCCCGGCTATGTCAGCGCCCTTTTTGAGATTATATCCGGCTTTACCACAACCGGCGCCACAATCCTCGCCGATGTGGAAAGTCTGCCCCGGGGCATTCTGTTCTGGCGCAGCTTCTCCCACTTCATCGGCGGCATGGGCGTGCTGGTATTTATGATGGCCATTCTCCCGCTGGACGATGAGCACTCCATGCATCTGCTCCGGGCGGAGGTGCCCGGCCCGGTGAAAGGGAAGCTGGTGCCCCGGATGCGCTCCACCGCCCGCATCCTCTATCTCATCTACCTTGTGCTGACGGCCATCGAGATTGTATTCCTCCTGGCGGGGAAAATGCCCCTGTTTGACGCCGTCGTCACCGCCTTCGGCACCGCCGGCACCGGCGGCTTCGGCATCCGCAACGCCAGCATCGGCGCCTATGACAGCGCTTATATCGACATGGTGCTGGGCGTATTCATGCTGCTGTTCGGCATTAACTTTAACCTCTATTACCTCTTTCTGGTCAAGCGCTCCCTGCGCGCCTTTAAGAGCACGGAGCTTTTCTGGTATCTCGCCATCATCCTCTTCGCCGTTTTGACCATCGGGCTCAACATCGCCTCCCAATACGGCGGCTTTTTCCCGGCGCTTCGCTATTCCTTTTTCCAGGTCAGCTCCCTCATCACCACCACGGGTTATGCCACCGCCGACTTTAATCTCTGGCCCCAATATTCCCGCATGCTCCTGCTCCTCATCACCTTCATGGGCGCCTGCGCCGGCAGCACGGGCGGCGGCGCAAAGGTCTCCCGCATGGTCATCGCCGCCAAGGCGGGCTATATCGAGATTCGCCGGCTCCTGTTTCCCCGGTCGGTCAACTCCGCCACGCTGGACGGCGCCCGTCTGGAGGAGCGCACCATCCGCAACACGCTGGGCTATCTCATGCTCTATGCGCTGCTCGCCATGGTATTTTGTCTGCTGCTGTCCCTGCAAGGCCTCGACCTGGAGACCACCGTCACCAGCGTCATCACCTGCCTTTCCAACGTTGGCCCCGGGCTGAACCTTGTGGGCCCCGCGGGCAACTTCTCCGTATGGGGCGCCCCGGCCAAGCTTCTGCTCTGCCTGTGTATGCTGCTGGGCCGCCTGGAAATCTTCCCCATGGTGATGCTCTTCACCCCCGGCATCTGGGCCCCCCGCGCCAAGTAATCCGCGCCCCGCGGCCGCCATCGCGGCGGCGGGGCTTTCCCTTCCGTTCGCTTTCCAAAGTCCGGCGCCCGGCGGCAAATCCGCCCTGGGAAAAGCCCCCGCTGTATATCCGGCGGCGCTGTTTCATAAGAATGAAACGATTTTCCCCCTTGCGCCATGGACAAGGCTCTCCATATTTGCTATAATGCTCTATATTAAAAAGTGGGCGTCCCCCGCCCCAAGGGGACGCGAAAGGAGTCCCCATGAGATTTATCCCCCTGACCACCGTCACCGGCGACAGCGACCGCCTTGCCTCGGAATACAAAACCGCCCGCGAGATTGGCGTGCTCCGGCTGGGTGAGCTGCGGCTTTATTTTCGCAATAAGCGCAAGGTTTACTATATCCCCTATAAAGACATCCGCCGGTGCTTCCGCCGGGTGATTGTCATCCCCGCCACCATGTGCTGCGGCAAGGGCGCGCTGGAGATGGAGCATCTCGTCATCTGCGGCGAGGAGGGCGAGCTGGCCCAGGTGCAGCTCCCCGGAACGCGGGCGGCAAAGCTCCTGATGGAGGAGCTGGAGCGCCTGGTTCCCGAGGCGGAATTCGGCCGGCCCGAGGAAAAAATCGAGGAATCCACCCCGGAAAACTGCTCCTGCACCCCCGAATAACCGAAAATTTCGCAATATTTTCGTAATAATTTGAATTTTTTCCGTCAAAAGACTTGTCAAGGTGACAAAATCGCATTAGAATGTATAGGCACAACCTTTTGCGAATTATCCATACTGACAGGAGTCGCCCATGACCACCAACGAAGTCCTTGACCGTTTGCTCCGGTCCTATCTCCATTATTACGACGTATACCGCGAGGATGTGACCGAAGGCTTTGCCGCGGAGGCCCATTTCCATTCCCATGACGAGCGGTATTTTTTGGTCAAGGCCGCAAAGCTTTCCGAGGCCGATTCCCATGAGTATGTCTATTTCGCCCTGGTGGATACCCTGACCCCCGAGCTGGTGGCTGACCTCTCGGAAAAGGCATGGACCGCCGCCATGAGCCATGTGCAGGCCACCGCCACCCACCAGAGCTCCGATGCGGCCCTGGTCATTCTGGCGGACGTGATCTCCCCCTCGGCTGTTCGCGCCATCAAAAAGGCCCGGCGCTTCGCCAGCTATAACCATGGCTTCCACGGCTTCAGCCATTTTCGTTTGATTGCTTTTGAGCCCACTTCAAAAAAGCTCGTCCATAACCGCATGGGCAGCTCTATGAATAAGCTCTTTCGCAATATATAATCTTCAGAAGTAGGAGAGAGTTGTTATGGCAATCATCATCATCCTCGCAGCAATCGTCCTGCTGGTCCTGGGCTATATCTTCTATGGCTCCTGGCTGGCAAAGCAGTGGGGCGTTGACCCCGAAAAGCCCACTCCGGCCCACGAGCTCGCCGACGGCGTTGACTACGTCGCCGCGAAGCCCGCGGTTCTGATGGGCCACCACTTCTCTTCCATCGCAGGCGCCGGCCCCATCAATGGCCCCATTCAGGCCGCCATCTTTGGTTGGGTTCCCGTGTTCCTGTGGTGCGTCATCGGCGGCATCTTCGTCGGTGGCCTGCACGACTTTGGCGCTCTGTTCGCCTCCACCCGTCACGGCGGCAAGTCCGTCGGTGAGATCATCCGGTCCTCCATGGGCGTCAAGGCCAAGAAGCTGTTTTGCATCTTTGCCCTGCTGGTGCTCATCCTGGTCATCGCTTCCTTCGTGAACGTTGTTGCCGGCACCTTCGCCTCCGATGCCTGGGGCATCACCGCTGGCGGCGCCGTCACCAACAACGAGACCACCGCTATGATCTCCATGCTGTTCATTGTGGTCGCCATCATCTATGGTCTGATCACCAACCGCTTCGGCATGAAGACCCTGCCCGCCACCATCATCGGCCTGATTATGGTCGTCGGCATCGTGGTTCTCGGCCTGAACGTCGGTCTCGCCATGAACCGCACCACCTGGATCCTGATCATCGCGCTGTATATCATCATCGCGTCCCTGGTCCCCGTTTGGATCCTGCTGCAGCCCCGTGACTACCTGTCCAGCTATCTGCTGTATGCCATGATGATTATCGCCATTGTCGGTATCGTCCTTTCCAGCATCGGCAATCTGGGCGGCCCTGCCGAGTTCACCATCCCCGCTTTCGCTGGCTGGAAGACCTCCGGCGGCACCCTGTTCCCCGCGCTGTTCATCACCGTTGCCTGCGGCGCCTGCTCCGGCTTCCATAGCCTGATCGCCTCCGGCACCTCCTCCAAGCAGCTGTCCAACGAGCGCGACGCCAAGCCTATCGGCTACGGCGCCATGCTGGTTGAGTCCGCGCTGGCCATCATCGCCCTGATTGCTGTGGGCATGGTCTTTGATAAGTATGTCAACGGCGATTTCGGCTCTCCCGCTGTCGCTTTCGCGGCCGGTATTGCCACCATGTTCGGCGTTGAGGGCACTGGCATCTACAACACCATCAGCGCCCTGCTGACGCTGGCCGTCTCTGTTTTCGCCCTGACCTCTCTGGACTCCGGCACTCGTCTGAGCCGCTACCTCTTCGGTGAGCTTTTCCTCAATGACGACGAGGCCACCTGGAAGGACGCCAAGGGCATCCGCAAGCTTCTGGCTCATCCCCTGTTCGCCACTCTGGTCATGGTCGCCATCGGCGCCACCCTGGGCGGCATGAAGCTCAGCGCGATCTGGGGTCTGTTCGGCGCTGCCAACCAGCTCCTGGCCGGCCTGGCCCTCATGGCCGTCGCCGCCTGGCTGGGCAACATCGGCAAGAACAACAAGATGTTCTTCATCCCCATGATCTTCATGCTGGCTGCCACCATCACCAGCCTGGTCATCACCTGCTACAACAAGATCGCTCTGGTCATTGCTGCCGGTGCTGCCTGGGGCGACTGGTTCCAGCTGATCTTCGCCGCCGCCATGGTCATCCTGGCTATCATCCTTGTCATTCAGGGCATCGAGACCTTCATCAAGGAAGCCAAGGCCAAGAAGGCTGCCTGATTCGATTTTTCGAATCACCCCGCAAACATACCGCAGACCCCGTCCGGAACTCCGGACGGGGTCTTTTCAAAAAGGAGCGCTTTTATGACCGAGATCAAGCCCGGCCGCTACCGCCATTTCAAGGGAAACGAATACGAGGTTCTTGGCACCGCCACCCATACCGAAACGCTGGAGACCATGGTGGTCTATCGCGCGCTCTATGGGGCCGGGCAGCTCTGGGTGCGGCCGACCCAGATGTGGACGGAGCCCGTTTTTCGGGATGGGCAGTCCTTTCCCCGCTTCACCCCGCTGGACGAATGACCGGGAAGCCAACAAAAAGACTTCCCGGTTTTTTCCTATGCTTTCACAAGGGCCAGCGCCTCCATCGGGCAAACCTTCACACAGGCGGGCAAAAGCCCGGCCTTCACCCGCTCCGCGCAGCCGTCGCATTTATGCATCTTGCCCTCAATCATCACCGGCGCGCCCACCGGGCAGGCGGCGCGGCACCGGCCGCAGCCTATGCAGGCGCCGTTATCATACACCAGAAAGCCCGTATCTTCGTCCCGGGTAATGCACCCCCGGCCGCAGGCCCGGAGACATGGCGCATCCCCGCAATGGAGGCAGCTGTCCGACCGGTAGGTCATCATCACCGCCGCCCCACGGCCCCGCTCCTCCGTGTAACACCGGCGGAGGGGCTCCGCCAGATCCTTCTGATCCATGCAGGCCACAGCGCAGGCGCCGCAGGCGATGCACCGCTCCTCCCGAAACAGAATCCGCCAGCTCATTCCGCCACCGCCTTTCTCACCCGGCAGGCCACCTGCTTATAGCCCGGAAAGCCCGTATAGGGATCCAGATGATCCCGGGGGATGAGCCGGTTGACATTGGCCTCCCGATAGCCGTGAATCATCTGCACCTCTCCGGCATTGGTCACCTCCGTGATATTGGCTTTCAGCCGGATGGCCCCCGCCGCCGTTTCCAGCAGGATATCGTCCCCCTGGGCAATGCCCAGGCGCTCCGCATCCGCGGGGTTGATGTCCGCCGCGGGCTCCGGGCGCATGGCCCGCAGCCACGGCACCTCATGCAGCCGGGAGTGAAGCGTATGGGGCAGCCGCGCCCCGGAAATCAGCGTAAGCGGATATTCCGTCGGGTTCTCCGCCGGGAGATAGAGCGGCAGGGGAGAGAGCCCCCGGTCCCGGTATTTTGCGGCCAGCTCGCTGTATAGCTCAATCTTTCCGCTGGGGGTGCGGATATTTTTCAGATAGCTCCCCGGCTCATAGGCGCTCGCGTTGGGAACCGGCACCGGCAGGGGAGAGCGCTTCACCGCCCCCCAGTCCGTGATGCCGGCGGGCTCAAAAATATATTCCACGCAGGCCTCATATCCGGCCTCCAATAGCTCGTCCCCCAGCTTCAGCCGCCGGGCCAGCTCGCAGATTATCTCCGTGTCCGGCCGGCTGTCATACATAGGCGGCACGGCGGGCTCCGTGAAATTCACATAGCGCCCGGCGTAGCACTTAACCTCCCCCCGCTCATAGCTGGTGCATACCGGCAAAACAATGTCCGCATGGCGGCATACGTCCGTCCAGAATATATCCGCCGCAAAGGAAAAGTCCAGCCCGTCCATGGCGGCCAAAAAAGAGGGCGACTCCGGATACATCCGGTCATTGACCCCAAAGCAGGCCCAGGCCCGGATGGGATAGGGCCTGCCGCTTTCCGTATGGCGCACCAGATCCATGGCCTGGCCCTCGTCCACCAAATCGCTCCACAGCGGAAACCGCCCGCACCCCACCGGCGTTTTCGCCTGGCGGGGGCGTGTCGCATTGATAAACTCCGCCTCCCGGGAGCAAAAGCCCCCGTCGGAGTGGATATAGCTGTCATTATCGGGGATATATCCCCCCGGCTCGCCCACCCGGCCCAAAAGCACCGTCAGGCACAGCACCGCCCGGTGGGTATTGAAGCCGTTGACCCGGTGGGTGAGGGCGTTGGAGGGAATAATCACCGCCGTTGGATCCCCGGCCAGGAGCTCCGCCGCCCGGCGTATGTCCCCGGCGGGCACGCCGCAGATTTCCTCCGCCCGCTCCGGGGTGAAGTCCCATATATAAGCCTTGTATTCCTCAAAGCCGTGGACATACCGGTCAATAAACGCCTGATCCTGCCAGCCGTTTTCCAAGATGCACCGGGCCATGCTGTGGGCCAGGGCCGCATCCGTCCCGGCCCGGGGGCGCAAATGCAGCGCCGCCAGCTTCTGGGCGGAAAAGGTCATCCGGGGATCTATGACCACAACGGTGCCGCCCCGCTCCCGAAGCCCGGCCAGGGCTTTCCCCAGGGGATAGGCGTTCACCGGCGCGTTCACGCCCCAGGCAATCACGGTATTCGCCCGGCTCACGCCGGCGCGCATCAGCGCGCCAAAGGTGGCCGTATAGCTCATAACCTCCGCCCTGTGGCAGGTGCTGGATTCGGTGAGATAATTTTCCGTGCCGAAGGAATGGGCCAGGCGGTGGAGATAGGGCCGGTACCACTTGGCATAGCCCGTGAGCCAAACCACGCTGTCCGGGTCTTGGGCCCGGAGCTTTCCCAGCTTTTCCGCGATGGTCTCCAGCGCCTCCTCCCAGGAGATGGGCGCAAATTCTCCGCTTCCCCGGGGGCCGGTCCGCTTCATGGGGCTTTGGATGCGGTCGCTTCGATAGAGATACTGCCGCCCCGCCGCGCCCCGGGCGCAGAGCCGCCCGTCCGAAACGGGAAAGCCCTCCGTGCCCTCCAGCTTCAAAATAACGCCGTCCTTTACATAGGCGTCCACGCCACTCTGAAGCCCCGGCGAGCAGATGTCGCACATGGTCTTTTTTATTT
>X279_Western_Grey_Kangaroo__coassemble_37_pt1 | contig 16727 bp, 29 predicted proteins | sample X279_Western_Grey_Kangaroo__metabat2_high_PE_001 | metagenome-assembled genome bin X279_Western_Grey_Kangaroo
TATTCATTCGACCAACCCACTCCATTTGGTTTTCAGCCTTGAGTTTTTCCGTTACGCCTTCTTGCTCGGCAAGTTCCTTAACCAACCGAAAAAACATATCCTCTGACTGCTTATCAATTTCGGCAAGGTGGCTATTCAGCTTTCCGCTTGTCAGTAGGTTGGTATAAAGTATCTTGCGGTGTTGCTTTAGGTAGTGTAGGTGTCGCTGTCCCCATATACCAATAGGCTCATTTTCTTCTTCGGGGAGAGTAATATTTGGGAGAAGGTAATCTCCTACCTGACGGTATGTACCGCCGTTCTGTTCAAATAATGATTTTTCCATAACGCACACTCCTTATATAATTTTGAAATTCTTGGTCTTTGCATTGCAGATTTTAATGATAAGCTCATCAACTGCATCGGTATATCTGCCCTCCGCAATTAAGCGATTTCGCATTTCGTTGAGAGCGTTTATCATTGTGCCTTGCTCATATCTGTCAAATGCTATGTAATATTTCTTCTCTTTCATTCCATTGACCTCCTTGCAACTACATTGTAGCAAAAGACGGTTTTCTTTACGAATGTGCGGATAAAAAGAAAAGAGAGAAACCTGAACTTAACCAAGTTTCTCTCTAATTCTTGTCTTTTGCCGAGCCATATAGTGATTTTCAAATTACTTCCTTATATGGCTGAGCCATTCCCGTCCGCGCGCTTTTCAGGATAATAGACATAAAATCACGCCGTAAACCGCGCTGGCCGCGATGCCATAGGCCAGCACCGGCCCCGCGATGGTGAACATCTTCACGGCCGTGCCCAGAATCAGCCCCTCGGACTTGAATTCCAGCGCCGGGGAAACCACGGCGTTGGCAAAGCCCGTAATAGGCACCAGCGTTCCCGCGCCCCCAAAGCGGGCCAGCTTGTCATAGACATTGAGCCCCGTGAGCAGCGCCGAAAGCCCCACCAGCGTGATGCTGGTGGCCGTGGCGGCCGCCTCCTGCTCCAGCCCCGCATAGCGGCGAAACAGCAGGCTGATCCCCTCCCCCAGGCAGCAGATAAGCCCGCCCACCAGAAAGGCCTTGAGCAAATCCTTTGCCAGGGGCGACTTGGGCGCCATGCTCTGGATGTATTCGTTATATTCCCTGTTTGTCATATTCATAAAAAACCACCCGCGCCTAGTTTGCGGCGCGGGTGGCGAAATTATGCATGGGCGCAGGTCAGCCGATATCTACGGAGAGGTTATCAATGCCGTGCTGCTCAAATTCCTGATAGTATTCCTCCATCCGGCCCACCAGCTCCCGCTCGTCGTTTTGATCCGCTCCGTCCCCCTCCATATCCCGGCGGGCAAGCTCCTCCGCCAGAATGTCGAAGAAAACGGCGTCCTCATAATCGGCGATGGCCTCATGGATGCCCCCCTCCTGATAGGCTCTGGAGGGAAAAACATGGCCCTGCCATACCTGCGCCAGCGAGCGCATCCCCGCCTGGCCGCACAGGGCAAATAACTTTTCCTGCACCAAATCGTAATCGGCGAACCGGTCCTCCCCCCGGGCCGAATTGAGGATCCAGTTGCCAATGTATGCCATATCCAGCAGCCGCCGGAATTCTTTTTCAGTAAGCTCAACGGTCATGACCGCTCACCTCCTTTATGGTCATTATAGCCGCCCTCTCCCCAAGTGTACCGGAGAAAGGCGGAGGAAACGTCTTTTTTTCTATTATAGCACAATTCCATCCGATGACCAGCCAAATTTTCCTTGTTTTGCGGGCAGTTTTATTATATGATATGGAGTATGAATATGCGAGACGTAATGATTTCCATCACCGGCATCCAAAACGATGCCAGCGGCTCCACCGATCAGGTGGAGCTGGTCACCGCCGGCCAATACGGCTTTGAAAACGGCCAGAGCCGCTTCACCTATGAGGAGAGCGACCTCACCGGGCTCCGCGGCACCCGCACCACCTTCACCATCAGCCCCATGGGCGTGATCCTGCGGCGGGAGGGCAGCTTGAATACAGAAATGGTCTTTCAGGCCGGGCGAAAAAATTATTTCCTCTATGAAACCCCCTTCGGCAGTGCCACCATGGGCGTGGATACCCGCCGCATTGACGCCGCACTGGGCGAGCATGGCGGCGATCTCCTGCTGGACTATGACGTGGACTTCAATCATACCCCCATGGGGCGAAACAAATTCAAAATCAACGTGAAAGAGAATAAAAATGGCTGACCTGATTGAACGCGCGAAAGCAAAAATTGACGACCTCATCCAAACCGCCATGCCGGAGCTCTCCGGCGCCGGCGGCAGCGTGAGCATCCCCAAAAACACCCAAAACGGCGACTATGCCGCCAATCACGCCATGGCCGGGGCAAAGGCGCTCCATGCCGCACCCCGGAGCATTGCGGAGTCCATTCTGGCCAGGCTTGACCTCTCCGGCACCTGGTTCACCGGCGCGGAATGCGCCGGGCCCGGCTTTTTGAATTTCCGCCTGGGAGACGGCTGGTATACCGACGTTTTGGAAACCATCCGCCGGGAGGGCTCCGATTACGGCCGGGCGGACAGCCGAAACGGCAAGCGCGTCATGGTGGAATTTGTCTCCGCCAACCCCACCGGCCCCATGACCATCGGAAACGCCCGGGGCGGCGTGCTGGGCGATACGCTGGCCTCCGTGCTGGACTTCGCCGGCTGGGACGTTTGGCGGGAGTTTTATGTCAATAACGCCGGCCATCAGGTGGAGCTGTTCGGCCGCTCGCTGGAGGCCCGGTATCTTCAGCTTCTTCTGGGTGAGGACGCGGTGGAGTTTCCCGATAACGGCTATCATGGCGATGATATCAAGGCCCTGGCGCAAACGATTCTCGACGCCGAGGGCGACCGCTATCTCTCCATGGCGCCGGCGGAGCGCCAGGCGGCCTTTATCCGCTTTGGCCTGCCCCATAATATCCAGCGCATGAAGGAGGATCTGGCCCGCTACCGCATCCATTTTGACCGCTGGTTTCTGGAAACGGAGCTCCATAACTCCGGCTATGTGGCAGACACGGTCGATATCCTCACCCGGGCCGGCCACACCTATGAAAAAGACGGCCAGCTCTGGCTTCGCAACACGGACTTCGGTGCGGATAAGGATGAATGTATGCGCCGGGCGGACGGCACCTGGACCTACTACGCCGTGGATATCGCCTACCACCGCAACAAATTCGCGGAGCGAAACTTTGACCGGGTCATCGACGTTTGGGGCGCGGACCACCACGGCCACGCCATCCGCTTTGGCGCCACCATGACCTGCCCGGAGCTTGGGCTCAACGGCCGGGCGCTGGATTTCCGCATCATGCAGATGGTGCGCCTGACCCGCAACGGGGAAACCGTCAAGGTTTCCAAGCGCACCGGCAAGGCCCTAACGCTTGCCGACCTCATGGACGAGATTGGCCCCGACCCCTGCCGCTATTTCTTCAACGCCAACCCCGATGTGCATCTGGAGTTTGACCTGGATCTGGCCATCCGGCAGGACAGCGAAAACCCGGTTTATTATGTCCAGTACGCCCACGCCCGCATCTGCTCGCTGCTGAGCACGCTGGCGGCGGACGGGCTGACCCTCCCCGCCCGGGCGGACGCCTCTGTCCTCACCGCCGAGCAGGAGCGGGAGCTTATCAAGGCGCTGGCCTCCTTCCCCGGCGAAATCCGCATGGCGGCCGAGGATTTGGACCCCTCCCGCATCAACCGCTATGGCACCGAGCTCGCCGCCCGGTTCCACAAATTCTATAACGCCTGCCGCATCCGCGGCGAGGAAAGGCCCGTGGCCGAGGCCCGGCTGGCCCTGGCCGCCGCCACCAAAACCGTTTTCGAAAACGCGCTGAAGCTTTTGGGCGTCACCGCTCCGGAATCTATGTAATCCCCCCCGGCAAAAAGCGCCTGGGGCGCTCTCCCCTTGGAGAGCGCCCCAGGCGCGTTTCATATTTCTTTCATGGCTATGGCGGGGATGGACCGCAAGGCGTCACGGCAGATCCGGGTCCCGGAGCGAGCGCTGATATACCTCCAGCCCGGCTCTCGCTCCCGGTCTTCAACCGCATAAATCAGCGGCCTGTCCGACAGCAGCGCAAACAAATGCTCCAAATCATCCGGGCGAAAGGGCCGGACAATCAGTCTTTCCGTATGCAAAAGCATTTCCTCCGGCGCTTTCCTCTGGCCAATCACTTTTTATTTTCATCACAATCCTTTTTGATTGTTGACCCAATGGCCATTCCCAAACACATACCAAGGCACAATCCGATGCACATACATACGCCTATATTGCCGATGGCCGCGCCGATGGCGATGCCAACGCCAATCCCGATGGTCATCCCCATGGACAGCCCTTCGGTCACGCAGGTCTTTTTTTCCTGACCGCCTTCGTCTATTTGCATTTTTTCCTCTTGCTCGTCTTTCATAAATCCTGTGCTCCTTTCTATGCCGGAATTTGCGGGCTGATATATCAGCGGCCCAGAGATTCAAAAAACGCCGTTCGCGCCTTGCTCCGGAAGCCGCGGCTGATGGGGACGGTTTCGCCGTTTGCGAATGTGAAATGCTCCGGGCCCATGGCCTTTACATGGCGCAAATTGACCCAAAAGCTCTGGTGGCAGCGGATGAATAAGCTTCCGGCCGCGCCGGCAAGAAGCTCCTCCGCCTTGCCGGAGGTCTCATATTCCCTTTCCAGGCAGACGATCCTGGTTTTACGCAAGTTCCGCTCCAAATATAAAACTTCCTCTGCCCCCACGGTCCACATCTCCCCGTCGGCGCGGAAAACAAGGCGGGGCGTCCGCTCAATATCCGCCAGCGCCTGGTGAAGCGCCGGGCCAATCCGCCGGGCCAGCTCGGATTTGAGCGCAAAATAGCTGTGCTTTGTGTCATATACATCCGTGGCATAGCCGATATAGCTTGTTAAAAAGATGATGCGGCAAAGCGGCGCCACCTGATTGAGCCGCTGGCCCACCGCGATTCCGCTGTCGCCGGGCATCTGGATATCCAAAATGGCAATATCCGGCCGGTAGCCCCCCTGCTCCAGCGCCCGCAAAAGCTCCGCGCTGGTGGAAAAAAGCTCCAGCTCCGGCGCGCTTTTGCCCAGCGCCGCCGCCACCGCCTGGCGGGTCTCCTCTATTTGGCTGGCGTCATCATCGCAAATCGCAATCCGAAGCATCTATCTCTCTCCCAGACTGTATATAATTTCCGCGCGGAATATGCCGCCCTCCTGGCTGCGGGAAAAGCGGCCGCTGTATTTCTCCGCCAGATCCTCCAGCACGCGCGTGCCCACGCCGCGGTCAAGGCCGGGGATATGAGCCGCTTTTTCCCTTTTCCGGGGGCATACCGGGTTTTCCGTCCGAATCACAAGACAGTTTCCGGCCACATAGCTCTCCACCCGGACCCAGGCCCCCTCCTGCCCGATGCAGGCCTCCACGGCATTATCCAGCAGATTCCCCAGCGTGCATACAAGGTCGGTGTCCGCAACGGTTATGTCCGCGGGGATAGCCGCCGCCACCGTGATGGGAACGCCCGTCCCCCGGGCGGACGAAATCGCATTATGGAGAAATGCGTCCGCCACCGGATGCTCGCAAACGCCAAGACTTGCGTCCCCGTCCGCAGCCCGCAGCTCCGAGGCATAGGCCGCGGCCTCCTCGCTCCGCCCGGCGGAGAGCAGGCTGTCCATGGCGGCGATATGCTTTTGAATATCGTGGCGCATCCGGCGGATGTTTTCATATTGGGCAGTCAGCTCCGAGTAATGCTCCTTCTGGGCCTCAATCTGCCGGGCCAGAAGCCAGTTTTCCGCCTCCAGCGCCTTTTGCCGGTTCAGCCGGAACATGATGGCGAAAAGCACAATGTCCGCCGCCAGCGAAAAGCACAGCGCCAGCGCGGAGCAAAGCCGCCCGCTGCTAATCTCCGAAAGGCGCACCATGTTATTCCAGCCGTAAAACAGCAAAAACTGGCTGATGGGAAACAGCGCATAGGTCAGCACCTCCCGCAGCCCCAGTTGGTTCTGGCACAGGCGCAGGCCCAAAAATACCAGCCACAGCACAAAAACCGTGGTCGCCATCATGGGCAGCCAGGCCATAATCACCTCCGGCGCGGTGAAAGCGCCCGGCGGCGCGTTGACCACTTCCGTTGGATAAAACAGCATAATCATAATGTTTTCCAAAATGACATAGCAAACCATCAGCAGCAGGCTTGACCACCAGCGCTCCCGGAATATCAGCAATATCAGTACCAGCGTTGTGGCGGGGATAATCAGCGTTTTGACGGCGAAAAACTCCCCGGGGATGTTCCAGCAAACGGCAATTACCGCGGCCGTTTGCAGCAGCTGCAGTAAAACCGTGAGAGGCAGGCTGTACCGCCGGGTGAATATGAGATTGAGAAAAATATGCACCGCCAGCAAAAGGACGATATTAAATATCCCCTCAAAAATATAGGCGTGCATTTTTCAAAACCTCCTCTCTCCTCCCTATGGCGGCATCCGCTGCAAAATATGGCAAAAAACGCGCAAATTATGACATTTTCTGCCAATTTTCTCCGTCAGCAGGTATAATGATTTAGCTTGCAAAGCTTTATCCTGATAAAGCAAATATTATCATAATCTTAATTTTTTGTAAAGCTGGCGCCCGCAAAAAAGCCCGGCTTTTCCCGCGGCGGCGGGCCGCCCGCGTTGACTTCCCGCCAGGAATATGATAATCTGTTTACCTCGCAAGTTCATTTGCAAATTTTAGGAGGATCGCCATGAAATCCACCGGTATTGTCAGAAAAGTTGATGAATTGGGCCGCGTTGTTCTCCCCATCGAATTGCGCCGGACGCTGGATATCGCGGAGCGGGACGCTCTTGAGATATTCACCGAAGACGATACCATCATCCTGAAAAAATATCAGCCCGCCTGCGTATTTTGCGGCGGCGTCAAGGGTATCCTCACCTACCGGGGCAAAAATATCTGCGCCGCATGTCTGGCCGCTCTCCGGGAAAAATAAATATGCCGCTTATAAAAACCCGCGCCGGCATGGAGCCGACGCGGGCTTTTTTCATTTTCAGCGAAAACCCCGGAGCCGCAGGCTCCGGGGTTTATCGTGCGCTGAGATTACACCAGTTCGATCACGGCCATCTCTGCGGCGTCGCCGCGGCGGGCGCCGAGGCGGGTGATGCGGGTGTAGCCGCCGTTGCGGTCGGCATACTTGACAGCCAGCTCATCAAAAACCTTTTTGGCCACTGCCTCGCGGGTGATGAAGCGCAGCGCCATGCGATAGTTCGCAAGGCCCTTCTTCTTCCCCAGCGTGATCATCTTCTCGGCCAGGGGACGAATCTCCTTGGCGCGGGTGACCGTGGTTTCCATGCGGCCGGTGTCCAGCAGATCGGTGACCTGCTGGCGGAGCATAGCCATGCGGGCAGCCGTCGGCTTGCCGAGCTTGCGTGTTCCGGGCATTTTCGTTTACCTCCAAAAGTGAGTATCGGGTGTATGATCCGCTTCGGTTACCTGGATTCTTCCTCGCTGGCCAGGGCCAGGCCCATCATCGCCAGCTTCTGGATGACCTCCTCCAGGGATTTACGCCCAAGATTACGGACCTTGATCATTTCTTCCTGTGTCTTGGAGACCAGGTCTTCCACCGTATTGATGTTGGCGCGCTTCAGGCAGTTGAAGCTGCGAACAGACAAATCCAGCTCCTCGATGGTCATCTCCATGATTTTGTCCTTGACCTCCGTGACCTTATCCACCACCGTGGAGCCCACATTCATGGTCTGGGACAGATCGGTGAACAGCGTGAAGTGGTCGCAAAGGATCTTCGCGCCCAGGGAAACAGCGTCCCGGGGGGTGATGGTCCTGTTCGTCCAAACCTCAACGGTCAGCTTGTCGAAGTCCGTCTGGTTGCCCACACGGGTGTTTTCCACGGCATAGTTGACCTTCAGCACCGGGGTATAGATGGAATCAATGGGGATGACGCCCGCCACGATTTGCGCGGGTTTATTCCTCTCCGCCGGCACATAGCCGCGGCCATGAGAAACGGTCAGCTCCATGGAGAGCGTCGCGTCGGGGCCCAGAGTGGCGATGTGCATTTCAGGATTCAGAATTTCAACCTCGGCATCCGCCTTGATGTCGCCGGCGGTTACAACGCCCTCGCCGGAGGCCTCAATATAAATGGTCTTGCTCCCCTCTCCGTGAATGCGGGCGATCAGGCCCTTGAGATTCAGGATGATTTCGGGAACGTCCTCCTTGATGCCGGGAATGGTAGTGAACTCATGCTGGATGCCCGCGATCTTCACGGCGGTAACCGCCGTGCCGGGCAGGGAGCTGAGGAGAACGCGGCGCAGGGAATTGCCAAGCGTTGTGCCGTAGCCGCGCTCCAGCGGCTCTACCACAAACTTGCCATAGCTCTCATCGCCGGGGTTCTCAATGCACTCAATACGGGGCTTCTCAATCTCTATCATGTTTCATACCCTCCTTCAAAATGTACGCTATCATGCGCGATGCGGTGTACAGCTTACCAACCGTGAGGGTCTTACTTAGAGTACAGCTCGACGATAAGTTGCTCGTTGACCTCGTAATCGATGTCATCGCGGGCCGGCCAGGAGACGACCTTGCCAACCAGATTGTTCTTGTCGCGCTCAAGCCACTTGGGAGCGGTGATGAAAGATTCATCCTCCTTCATGGTCTTGAACCGGGTTGTGCTGGCGCTCTTTTCGCTGACCGCAATAACGTCGCCCACCTTGATTAGGTAGGAGGGGATGTCCACACTCTTGCCGTTGACAGTGTAGTGGCCGTGATTGACCAGCTGGCGGGCCTCGCGGCGGGTGGAGGCAAAGCCCAGGCGGTAAATCACGTTATCCAACCGGCGCTCCACCAGGCTCAGCAGGTTTTCGCCGGTCTTGCCGGGCATCTTGGTGGCCTTTTCGTAGTACATACGGAACTGCTTTTCCAAAACGCCGTAAATAAACTTAACCTTCTGCTTCTCATTGAGCTGCAGGGCGTACTCGGACTTCTTGGTTCTCTTCTGCGCGCCGGGATTCCGGTTGGACTCCTTGGAATAGCCCATCACAGCAGGAGAAACGCCCAAAGCGCGGCAGCGCTTGAGAATCGGCTGCGTATTTCTAGCCATAATTTCTTTCCTCCCTTACATCAAACGCGACGGCGCTTGGGCGGACGGCATCCGTTATGCGCGATGGGCGTCACGTCCTTAATCATCGTCACTTCGAGACCCGCGGTCTGCAGAGCGCGGATCGCCGCCTCACGGCCGCTGCCGGGACCCTTCACAAAGACCTCAACGGTCTTCAGGCCATGCTCCATGGCCGCGCGGGCGGCGGTTTCGGCCGCGGTGGCCGCGGCGAACGGAGTGGACTTACGGCTGCCACGGAAACCCATGCCGCCGGCGGAAGCCCAACTGATGGCATTGCCGCTGGTGTCGGTCACGGTGACCATGGTGTTGTTGAAGGAAGAGCTGATATGAACCTGGCCCTTCTCAATGTTTTTCCGTTCTCTGCGGCGAGTACGGACTTTCTTGCCCTTCTGAGGACTTGCCATGCTTCTCTTCCCTCCTTACTTCTTCTTATTGGCGATGGTGCGCTTGGGTCCCTTGCGGGTACGGGCGTTGGTCTTGGTGCGCTGGCCGCGTACGGGCAGGCCCTTGCGGTGACGGTTGCCGCGATAGCAGCCGATCTCCATCAGGCGCTTGATGTCCAGAGCGTTCTGGCGGCGAAGGTCGCCCTCCACAACAAACTCCTTGTCAATGCACTCGCGGATTTTGGCCTCCTCCGCTTCGGTGAGGTCCTTCACGCGGGTGTCGGGGTTAATCCCGGTTTTTTCCAGTATCTTCTTTGCGGATGTCCTGCCGATACCATAGACATAGGTGAGACCGATCTCCACACGCTTGTCCTTGGGCAGGTCAACGCCGGCGATTCTTGCCATCTTTTGCAATCAATCCTTTCTTGAAGATAGGCTGCGATCAGCCCTGTCTCTGCTTATGCTTCGGGTTGGGGCAAATTACCATAACCCGGCCATGGCGCTTAATGACCTTGCATTTTTCGCACATGGGCTTAACACTGGGCCTAACTTTCATTTGTAAGCCTCCTTTATCTGATGCAGTGGTGTTCGGTTTACTTTGTACGCCAGGTGATCCGGCCCCGGGTGAGGTCATAGGGCGACATTTGCACCGTGACCTTGTCGCCGGGAAGGATCCGGATATAGTTCATACGAAGCTTGCCGGAAATGTGGGCCAGGATGGTGTGTCCGTTGCCGATGTCCACCTGGAACGTGGCGTTGGGCAGAGACTCAACTACCTTGCCCTCCAGTTCGATAACATCATCTTTCGCCATGATGTTTTTCCTCCTTCTCGGCAGCCGGTTGTTCCGCTGCCAGCGCTAGTGTCGCTCGGATCTCCCTGTCGGTCGCGGGAGCGGTTTCCCCCTGCCGGACCAACTGTACGTGCTTCGGGCTTTTGCGTTTCGGGTTGCCAAGCCTTCGGTTTTTCCCGTCGCAGAGGAGAAGCCTCTCCCCCTCCGCCCCGGTCACAACAAAGAGCTTTCCCGCGTCGTGTCCCGCCCGGGACCTGACGATATCGTTCAGACCTGGATTTTTCATTCACAGATCCTCCGAAAAGGTGAGGATTTCCGGTTCGCCGTCGGTGATGAGAATGGTGTTTTCATAGTGGGCGGAGAGCTTTCCGTCCCGGGTTTTCACGGTCCAGCCGTCTTTCAAAACCCAGACTTCATAGGTTCCCGCGTTCACCATGGGTTCCACCGCAATCGTCATCCCCTTCAGGAGCCGCGGCCCTCTTCCGGGATCGCCGTAGTTGGGAACTTCAGGCGCTTCGTGCATTTGAGAGCCAACGCCGTGGCCAACATATTCCCGCACAACAGAAAACCCGTTTTTTTCAACGTATGTCTGTATGGCGCTGGATATGTCGCCAACGCGACAGCCCGCACGGGCATACTTCATCCCCTCAAAAAAGCTCTGGCGGGTCACCGCGATGAGGCGCTTTGCCCCCGCGCTGCCGGCTCCTGCAACGTAGGTTCCGGCGCAGTCGCCCACAAAGCCTTTCCAGGTGGCGCCCACGTCCACGGAGACGATATCGCCCTCCTGTATGACGCGCTTGCCGGGGATGCCATGGATCACCTCATCATTGATAGATAGGCAAACGCTGGCGGGATAACCGCCATAGCCCAGAAAGGTGGGCTTTGCGCCGCTCTTCTCGATGAAGTGACGGATCTCTCGGTCGATCTCTGCGGTCGTGATGCCAGGGGTCACCATTTCCCGGGCCAAAGTCCGGGCTGCCGCGGTAATTCTTCCGGCCTGACGCATTAGCTCGATCTCCCGCGGGGATTTGAGCGTGATTGTACTCATATCCCCAGTGCCTTGCATATCTCCGCCGTGGTAGCCTCAATGGTGGGCTGATTGTCCACGGTTTTGAGCTTGCCGCGCTCCTCATAGAACGCGATGAGAGGTTTGGTCTGCTCGTGGTAGGTTTCCAGCCGGGCAATCACCGTTTCGGGAGCGTCATCCTTGCGGATGGTCAGCTCGCCGCCGCAGCAATCGCAAACCCCTTCCTTCTTGGGGGGCATATTGACCACATGATAGGTCGCGCCGCAGCCAACACAGGCGCGCCGACCGCTCATGCGCTGGATGATAACCTCATCCGCCACCTCAAGAGCGATTGCCCAGTCAATCGCAACGCCCTGCTGCTCCATGGCCTCTGCCTGGGGAATCGTGCGGGGCACGCCGTCCAGAATATAGCCGTTGGCGCATTCGGGGCTCTGCAGGGCCTCCGCGATGATGCCAATGATGACATCATCGGGGACCAGCGCGCCCGCATCCATAAAGGACTTGGCCTTCAGGCCAATGGGCGTTCCAGCCTTGACGGCCGCGCGCAGAATGTTGCCGGTTGAGATCGTGGGCACACCCAGCTTTTGGGAAAGGATCTCCGCCTGGGTGCCTTTTCCGGCGCCGGGGGCGCCGAGCATGATCAGCTTCATACAAGCTCCTCTCTGTTATTCCAGGAAGCCCTTGTAATGCCGCATGAGCATCTGGGACTCCAAAGCCTGAACCGTTTCCAGCGCGACGCCGACCACAATGATGATGGAGGTGCCGCCCAGAGAGATGCCCATGCTCTTCGCAACATCGGAATAGATGCTGATGATATAGGGCATCGCCGCGATAATGCACAGATACAGACTGCCAAACAGAGTGACCTTGTTGAGAACCTTCTGGATAAACGTGGTGGTGGGCTTACCGGGGCGATAGCCGGGGATGAAGCCGCCGTTTTTCCGGAGGTTATTGCTGATTTCAACGGGGTTGAACTGGATCGTGGAGTAGAAATAACCAAAGAACACGATCAGCAGTGCGTAAAGGATTACATACAGCCAGGTATTGGTCTGGGAGATGTAGTAGGCAAAAGTGCCGGCCTGAAGGCTGCTGCCCTTGATGAGCTGCACCAGCGTTGCGGGCAGGCTCACAATGGACTGCGCGAATATGACGGGCATAACGCCGGACATATTCACCTTCATGGGCAGATGCGTGCTCTGACCGCCGTACATCTTCCGGCCAACCACGCGCTTGGAATACTGCACCGGGATGCGGCGCTCCGCGCTGTTGACAAATACGATGAGAACGATCATGGCGATGGCGCCAATGAGCACCAAAATGGCGGACCACCAGGCAAGAGAGCCGGCAGCAACGCCGGAAACCGTGCTGATGGCGCTGGAGGGGAAGCGGCTGACAATGCCGGCAAAGAGAATGATGGAGATGCCGTTTCCGATGCCGAACTCGGTGATTTGCTCGCCCAGCCACATGATGAGCGCGGAGCCGGCGGTGAAGGTCATCACGATGACGATTGCCGCCCAGATGCCGCTGCCGTCCGCGGCCAGCAGGCTGTTGTTGCGGATGAGAACGTAGTAGGCAAAGCCCTGCAAAAGCGCGATCAGAACGGTCACATAACGGGTGATGGACGCGATCTTCTTGCGGCCTTCCTCTCCCTGATCCTTGCTCATGCGCTCCAGCGCGGGGATGGCCACGCACAGCAGTTGCATGATGATGGAGGAGTTGATGTAGGGCTGGATGGACAGCGCGAATATGGTCGCCGAGGAAAACGCGCCGCCCGACATAACGTTGTAAAGGCCCAGAACCGTGTTCTCCAGGGAGTGGAAATACTCCTGGAGGTATGCCACGTTGACATAGGGCACAGGCACAGCGTTGCCGACCCGGTACAGGAGAACGATGAACAGCGTGAAGAGGATCTTCTTGCGGATTTCAATGATTCTCCATGCGTTTGCAAACGTTTTCAGCACTTATACCACCTCAGCCTTTCCGCCTGCGGCCTCAATTTTTTCTTTCGCAGAAGCGGAGAAGGCCTTGGCACGTACCGTCAGCTTTTTGGTGATATCGCCATTGCCCAGGATCTTAACGCCATACTCGCACTTGGAGAGAATACCGGAAGCCAGCAGGCTCTCCTCATCGATAATGGCGCCGTCTTCAAAGCGGTCGTTCAGGACCTGAATGTTGACAGCTTCCAGAGGCTTGGCAAAGATGTTGTTGAAGCCGCGCTTGGGGAGCCGGCGGGAAAGAGGCATCTGGCCGCCCTCGAAGCCGACACGGACGCCGCCGCCGCTTCTGGCCTTCTGGCCCTTATGCCCGCGGCCGCCGGTCTTGCCGTTGCCGGTGGCATAGCCGCGGCCCTTGCGCCAGGCCGCCTTGCGGCTGCCGGGAGCGGGGGAAAGTTCATGAATTTCCATTGTCTGCCCCTCCTTATTCTTCCGTGACCTTAACAAGATAGCCGATCTGGGCAATCTTGCCGCGGGTCTGGGGGTTATCGGGCTGCTCGGTTTTGTTGCCGATTTTGCGAAGGCCAAGGGACTGGGCGGTGGCAATGTGCTTGTCATTCCGGCCATTGAGGCTCTTCACAAGCTCGATGGTGATTTTCTTTTCCATTACAGCGCCCTCCTTTAACCCAGAATGTCGCTGACAGCCTTGCCGCGAATCGCGGCGATCTGCTGCGCGTCACGCAGGGACTTCAGCCCGCACATGGTGGCCGCCACAACGTTGCCGGGGTTATTGCTGCGCAGGCACTTGGCGCGGATATCGTGGATACCAGCGCATTCCATGACCACACGGACAGCGTTTCCGGCGATGATGCCGGTACCGGGAGCGGCGGGCTTCAAAAGCACGCGGCCGGCGCCGAACTCACCGATGACCTCATGGGGGATGGTCGTCCCGCTGAGGGTGATGGTGGTGATGTTTTTCTTCGCGTCCTCAAGGCCCTTGCGGATTGCCTCAGAGACTTCGTTGGCCTTGCCGGTACCGTAGCCGACGCGGCCCTTGCCGTCGCCCACAACGCACAGAGCGGAAAAGCGCATAATGCGGCCGCCCTTAACGGTTTTGGCAACGCGGTTGAGGGAAACTACTTTCTCCACAAACTCGGGAGCTTCCTGCTCCTCTCTGCGGCGGGGACGCCGATCATTTTGATAAGCCATTTTCGTTTCCTCCTCCCGATTAGAATTTCAGGCCGCCCTCGCGGGCGCCGTCAGCCAGTTCCTGAACGCGGCCATGATACACATAGCCCCCGCGGTCAAATACCACGGTCTCCACGCCCTTGGCCAGAGCGCGCTCGGCGATCATGTTGCCGACCTTGCGGGCGGCAGCCTTGTTGGCCCCAGAACCTTCAAAGCCCTTTTCGTTGCTGGCAGCAGCGGCCAGGGTCTTGCCGGCCACATCGTCGATGACCTGGGCATAGATGTGTTTTTCACTGCGGAATACGCACAGACGGGGGCGCTCGGGAGTGCCTTTGATCTTGAAGCGCAGTCTGTAATGACGTCTGTCACGCTTGGCCTTCGTATTGGGTCTTGTAACCATTCAGCACACCTCCTTATTACTTCGCGCCGGTCTTGCCTTCCTTGCGGATGATGACCTCGTCGACGTACTTGATGCCCTTGCCCTTATAGGGTTCGGGAGGACGCTTGGCGCGGACATCGGCCGCAAACTGGCCGACCTTTTGTTTGTCAATGCCCTTCACGATGACCTGGTTGGGATTGGGAACCTCTGTGGTCACGTCCTCGGTATCGGGGACGGTCACATTGTGAGAGTAGCCAATGTTCAGGACAAGGTTAGAGCCTTCCTTGGAGGCGCGATAGCCGACGCCGTTGATATCCAGCGTCTTGGAGAAGCCTTCGGTAACGCCCACAACCATGTTGTTAAGCAGGGTGCGGGTCAGGCCATGGAGGGAGCGGTTCTTGCTGGCGTCATCCGGGCGGGACACAGTGGCAACGCCGGCCTCGACCTTGATCTCCATCTCGGGAGACAGCGCCTGGGTCAGCTGGCCCTTGGGGCCCTTCACGGTGACAACGTTGCCGTCGGCGATCTTTACCTCAACGCCGGCGGGAATCGTGATGGGAGTTCTACCAATTCTAGACATTTTGTATTCCTCCCTTACCAGATGAACGCAAGGACCTCGCCGCCGACATGAAGCTTGCGGGCTTCCTTGTCGGTCATGACGCCCTTGGAGGTGGAGATGATGGCGATGCCCAGCCCGCGGAGAACGCGGGGGAGCTCGTCAGCCCCGGCATAAACGCGGAGACCGGGCTTGGACACGCGGCGCAGGCCGGTGATTGCCTTCTCCTTGCCGGGAAGATACTTGAGAGTGATGCGGATGATGCCCTGCGTGCCGTCATCAACGAGCTGATAGCTCTTGATGTAGCCCTCGGTCAGAAGGATTTCTGCGATGGCCTTTTTCATCTTGGACGCGGGCACGTCCACAGTTTCATGCTTGGCCGTTCCGGCGTTGCGGATGCGGGTCAGCATATCAGCGATGGGATCGGTGATTTGCATGGGTTTTTTCCTCCTTCATTCAGAGTTACCGCTCTCGCGGTGATTCCCCTGAGGTTCCGGGTCAATGCTGGATTGCGCTCGGCCTTTCAGGGGTTTTTTGTTTATGCGCTCTGTCCGAAACCCGGATGGGTTCCGGACGGAAAGCCTTTCGTGGGGGACCTCCGGCGAATTACCAGGAGGCCTTGCGGACGCCGGGGATCTGGCCCTTATAGGCCAGCTCGCGGAAGCAGATACGGCATACGCCGTAGTCCCGCAGATACGCATGGGGACGGCCGCAAATCTTGCAGCGGTTGTACTTCCGGGTAGAGAACTTCGCGGGAGCCTGCTGCTTCAGTTTCATAGAAAGTTTCGCCATTGCTCTTCTCCTCCTTAATTTGCGAAGGGAGCGCCCATGAGACGCAGGAATTCGCGGGCCTCTTCGTCGGTCTTGGCGGTGGTGCAGATGGCGACGTTCATGCCGCGCAGCTTTTCGATCTTGTCATAGTCGATCTCGGGGAAAATAATCTGCTCCTTGAGGCCAAGGGAGTAGTTGCCGCGACCGTCAAACGCATCGGCGGAAATGCCGCGGAAGTCACGCACGCGGGGCAGAGCCACATTGATCAGGCGATCAAAGAACTCCCACATACGGTCCTGCCGCAGGGTCACCTTCACGCCAACCTTCATCCCCTCGCGGAGCTTGAAGTTCGCAATCGACTTGCGGGCGGTGGTGGCCACGGCCTTTTGGCCGGTCAGCGTGCTGATTTCCTTGATGACATTATCCAGAGCCTTGGCATTGTCCTTGCAGTCGCCACAGCCCACGGATACAACGATTTTATCCAGGCGGGGAATCTGCATGGGAGATTTGTACTGGAATTTTTCCATGAGGGCGGGAGCGACCTCGTTGAGATACATTTCTTTCAGTCTGGTCATTTCTCGTCCCTCCCTTACAGCTCGGCGCCGCACTTTTTGC
>X279_Western_Grey_Kangaroo__coassemble_38_pt1 | contig 16574 bp, 16 predicted proteins | sample X279_Western_Grey_Kangaroo__metabat2_high_PE_001 | metagenome-assembled genome bin X279_Western_Grey_Kangaroo
CCCTGAGCCCCTCCGCGATCCGGCGCAGAAGCAGTCGGCGGATGAGACCTCGGCCGTTGCTCCCGTCATAGGCGGGAATCTCGCGGGCCTTCATCCAGGCCAAAACAGCTCCGGCGGCCCGGTCAAAAGCCTCCGGCTGGAGGAAGCAGCGCTCCGGCTGAATAACGTCATGGCTGCGGGGGCGGTAAAAGCCGCACACCGGGCCGGGGGCGAAATTATAGATGGCTTTATTCCGATAGCTGTCCTGCCGGGGCGCGCCGTGGATGCGCTCCGCCCGGAGGGCCAGCCCGCCGATGCGCTGCAGCGCGTCATTGACCCGGCCCAGCTTGAAGCGAAGCTCGCAGTCATAGCTCATGTGCATGGCGGCGCAGCCGCCGCATTTTCCAAAATCGGGGCACAGCGGCGCAACGCGGTCCGGAGAGGGGACGAGCAGGGCCTCGCCCCGGCCCCATACGGCGGTGCGGTTGACCTTTACAATCCGCACCTGCCAGCGCTCCCCGGGCAGGGCCCGGGGCACGAATACGGCCCGCCCCCCGAGACGGCATACGCCATCCCCCTGGGAGGTGAAGCCGGTGATTTCGGCCTCATATATGGAATTTTTGGTCAAATTTTCGGTCATATCCGGCGCTCCGCACGCAGTATTGTGGGTATTATTGTAGCACATCCCGGGGGATTTGGCCGTGTTTTTTCCAAAAAAACCGCGATATTTTTTGAAAAGTGGGGAATTTCCAAAAAAACCCTATTGTGCAAGAGACATAAATATGATACAATTTCTGTAACTATGGTTACAAACTGATTACAATGCGAGAGCAAAGGACAGGCTATGATTCGGAATTTTTTCAAAATTTTCTTGTGCGCGATGCTGCTGTGCGGGATGCTGATGCCGGCGGCCCTGGCCTCGGCGGAGCCTCCGGCGGAGGAGCTTTCTCCGGCGGAGCCCGGCCAGGAGACCGCAGCGGAGGCGGAGACCGGCCAGGAGCTTATGGCCCCGGTGGCCGCCGCGGACGCGCTTTCTCCGGCGGAGGATTGGCAAAATCCGGAGGACCCGCTTTATGAGAAAATGATGAATCAGCCCGGGCTGGACGGCGCCGCGCGCGGGCTGTGGACTGCCATGCCCAGCTTTGCGGACTTCAGCCCCCGGGAGCGGGAGCGGGAGACGGTGCATCCCGGCATCGACGTTTCTGTCTGGCAGAAGACGATAGATTGGAAGAAGGTTGCGGCGGCGGGCGTGGAGTTTGCCTTTGTCCGCGTGGCCTATCGGGGCTCGACTGTCGGTGCGCTGCAGGAGGACGGCAATTATAAGATCAACCTGGAGGGCGCCAAGGCCGCGGGGCTTCAGGTAGGCGTATATATCTATTCCCAGGCAATTACCGTGGAGGAGGCCGCGGAGGAAGCGGCGTTTTTGCTGGAGCGAATCGAAAAATACGATGTGGATCTGCCGGTGGTATTCGACTATGAGTATTCTAACGGCGGGCGGCTGCAAAAGGCGGAGCTCACCAATCGCCAGCGGACGGATATATGCCTGGCCTTCTGCCAGGCGGTGGAGGCCGCGGGCTATGACAGCATGGTTTATGCCAACGCCAATATGCTGAATAATGACCTCTACGCCGGGGAGCTGCCCCGGGTTTGGCTGGCCCATTTCACAAAAGAAACCGCCTATGCGGGGGAATATGAATTCTGGCAGTGCTACGATCAGGGCCAGGTTGACGGCATCAGCGGGAGCGTGGATCTGGATTTTTGGTTCCGGCCCGGCGATGGGACGGAGAACTCCGCGCCCAATCCTTTCACAGATGTGCAGGAGAAAGACTGGTTTTATGCCAGCGTGACGGAGGCCTATAAGACCGGCATTGTCACCGGCATTACCGCAACGACCTTTGCGCCCAACGCTGTGGCCCGCCGGGGCCAGGTGGTCACCATGCTGCACCGGATTATGGGAAAGCCCGCGGCGGCCGCGGCGGCGAATTTTAAGGATTTGACAGAGGAATACTATAAAACCGCGGTAGCCTGGGCAGCGGAGCAGGGAATTGTGCAGGGCGTGAGCGATACCGCCTTTGCCCCCAACGGAGTTATCACCCGGCAGGACCTTGTGACCATGCTGTACCGGCTGGAGGACAGCCCCGCCGCCAAGGGCGACCTGACGGCCTTTTCCGACAGCGGCAGCGTGCGGGACTATGCCCGCGGCGCGATGAGCTGGGCCGTGGAGCAGGGGATTATTACTGGCTATGAGGACAATACGCTCCGGCCGCAAAAATCGGCCACCCGGGCGGAGGTTTGCGCCATCCTGATGCGGTACACAGAGCTGAAAGCGGCGGCGTGACGGCGGAAGCCGGCCCGGGGAGGGGACTTCCTTTTTTGAAAAAATGCGGGTATTATAATACACTGGAATATCCAACAGGAGAATACAATCGCTATGGATGAACTGGAACGAATCAAAAATATGACTCCCGAGGAGCAGCAGGCCTATCTGGAGCAGCTTCAGGCCTGCGAGCATAACTGCGCTACCTGCACGGCGGAATGCTCCTCCAAGGTGGAAAAGCCCGCCAAGGTGGTGGTGGTCATCACCGGCGGCAAGGGCGGCGCAGGCAAGAGCACCGTGGCCATTTTGCTGGCCCGGGCGATTCAGAAGCTGGGCGCCTCGGCGGCGGTGCTGGACGCGGACATTGCCTGTCCCGCGATTCCGGCGATGCTGGGCATGACCGACCCCGTGCTGGGGGATATGCCGGAGCTTGCCCCCGTGACCGGCGCGGCCGGCATCCCGGTGGTGAGCATGGGCATCATTGTAGAGGACCCCATGGAGCCGGTGCTGTGGCCGGGAAAGGATATGGCAAAGCTCGCGGTCTGGCTTTTAAAGGATACCAAATGGCCGGCGGGGCTGGATGTGCTTTTGATAGATATGCCCTCCGGCGCGGGAGACGTGCCGCTGGAATATTATACGACCATGCCGCTGGACTACGCGCTGGCCGTGGCGGAGCCCGGCGAGCAGAGCTCCGGCGCGCTGCGCCGGGCGATCAATCTGGCGGATATGCTCCGGGTGCCTGTGATGGGCATTGTGGAGAATTTCGCGGAGGAGGGGCTGTCGCTGGCGAAAAGCTGCGAAACAATCCCGGTGGTGGCGTCCCTGCCCTATGACGGCGCGCTGCGCCGCGCGGCCAGCGCGGGAAAGCTTGCCGATTATGAGACGGACCGGCTGGATTATCTGGCCCGGGCGATCTGTGAATTGAGGTGACGTGTCATGCATAAAAACGGTTTTCTTACGAGCCTTTTCTATGTGGTCATGGTATTTCTGGTAGTGGGGCTCGCGGTGCTGGTGTTTTTTAACTACCAGACCAACACCCAGCAGATGGCGGAGCTTGCGGCGGCGGAGGCCGCGGCGGCTGTTACCCCCACGCCGCCCCCCACGGCAACGCCGGAGCCCACGCCGGAGCCGGAGCGGAATACCGATACGGTAACGCTGGCCTTTGCCGGGGATATTGTGGGCCAGGCGGGGCTGACCACCGATGCGCAGAAAAAATCGGAAGACGGCGAAGTGAGCTATGATTACAGTCTCCAGCTGGCCGGGATGATGGATGTGCTCGGCGGGGCGGCGCTGTCCTCCTGCACGCTGGTGAGCACGCTGGCCGAGCAGGGCGATTACGGCTCCTATCACATGGCCGCGAGCTTTGCCAAGGCCCTGTCCGCCTCCGGGTTCCAGATGGTGAATGTGGCCACGGACTGCATTTTGGACTACGGGCTGGACGGCCTGATTGAAACGGTCAGCATCCTCAACGGCGAAGGCCTGCAAACGGTTGGCGCCTATACCAGCGAGGCGGCCCATGAGCTGCTCATCGCCGGCGTGGGCGAGCTGAAGGTGGCCTTTTTGAGCTATACTTACGGCACCGGCGGCAATTCCGCCGCGAATAATCCCTGGTGCGTGGATATTCTCACCACGGATTATATGACGGAGCAGACCACCGTGGATTACGACCGCATCGACAGCGACATCGCCGCGGCCAAAGAGGCCGGCGCGGACATCGTTGTCTGCTATGTGTACTGGTGGGACAACACCCAGTATTACACCAGCGCCCGGAGCGACCAGCAGGCCGTTGCCGAGCATCTGACGGAGAGCGGCGTGGATATCCTCATCGGCGGCGGCGTGAAGGCGCCCCAGCCCATCCAGGTGAACACCGTGGAGCGGGCCGACGGAACCAGGGCGAACACCGTTGTATGCTACAGCCTGTCGAACCTGATGAGCTGCTTCCAGGATAAATACACAAATCTTTCCGCCGTGGCGAAGATCGACGTGAGCCGCGACGCGGACACCGGCGAGGTATGGATCAGCGGCGTGCGCTATGAGCCTTTGTTCATGCTGGACACGGAGGACGACGGCGCCTATGGCGAGGCGGACGAGCGCTTCTGGGTGCTGGACGCCTATGAAGCCCTTGCGGCCTATGAGGAGCGGCAGGCGGGCGCGGTCACATCGGAGGCCTATGAGGCCATCAGCGCCGGGATTGAGGATCTCCAGTCTATCCTGGGCGAGGAGTTTGACGGGGCCAACGGCGGCGTGACGGTTGGCTTCCCCTATTGAGGAAAAATCAGCGCAAGGAAAAATGTAAACAGGGCGGCAAGAATGCCGCAAAGCGCCCGGCCCGCAAGGTGCCGGGCGCTTTTTATATCCGTGCCCGCCAGAACGCCCAGCGTTTGAAAATGAACGCTTAAGCCGCCCCAGCCCAGCAAAAAAGCGGCGGCGGCAAGGTTGGACGCCGTGGGGGGCAGGCCGCGAAGCGCGGCGATGCCGCTGCCCAGCTCCAGAAACCCCGTGGCCATGGCGAGCCACAGGGGCGCCAGCCGCTGCAGAGGGGCGAGAAGACCCAGAAGCGCGGAGAATAAAACCACATAGCCGCATACGGCAAGCGTGGACTGGACGGCCCGCGTCACCGCGGCGGGAAAGGCCCGGGAGAAGGAGCTTGGCGGCGCGGCCGGCGGGGTATCGGTCGGGGGCGGGGCGGGCCCCCGCAGAAGAAAGCCCACGGCCAGCGCCGCGGCCACATGGGTGGCATAGAGCATCAGCCCGGCCCGGACGGAGCCAAAAACGCCGCCCGCGGCGCCCAGGATAAAGGCGGGGCCGGAATTGTTGCAAAAGGGGAGAAGCCGCTCCGCCTCCTGGCGGCTGATGAGCTTTTTTTGCCGGAGGCCCGCCACCGTGGCGGCGCCCAGAGGATAGCCGCCGGAAATGCCCAGGAAAAAGGCCTGAACGCCCCGGCCGGATACGTGGAAGATGCGCCGGGCCGCGCCGCCCAGAGAGCGCCCCAAAAGCTCCGGCAGCCCCATATCGGCCAGGAGATTTGCCAGCACAAAAAAGGGAAACAGGGAGGGAATCAGCGTGGCGGCGCAGAGAGAAAGCGCCTGCCTGGCCCCGGCGGCGGCCTGGGCCGAGCCGAACACCAGCATGCTGAAGGCAGCCAGCACGGCGAGGAGAGGGAGATATTTTTTCATAGTTTAAGACTATTCCGCGTCCAGTCCTTTTTTGAACAGCTTGTGCATAGATTTTTTCCGGGTGATGAGTATGACGAAAAAATCCGCGCTTTTGGAGCGGGTGGCGCAAAAGCTGGATATTCCCGCCGAGAGTATTACCGGCGCGCCCCGGATCACCATGTCCGGCAATGGCCGGGTTTTGGTGGAGGGGCATCGGGGGCTTTTGGAATACAGCACAGAGCGGATTGCGGCGGCGGGCGCGAACTGCCGCATCCTGATTCGGGGCGAGGGACTTGAGTTGGTGATTATGAACGGGCGGGAGCTGGTGGTCTCCGGAAAGGTATGGGCGGTGGAGCTGGAATGAAGCTGGCGCGGTATTTGATGGGATGGGTTTGGGTGCGCGTTACGGGCGCGGAGCCGGAAAAATTTCTTTCAGCGCTGGGGGAGCGGGGAATCCCCTTTTGGGACGCGGCCCTCCCCCGGGAGTTTGAGCTGACGGTGAAGCTACCCTTTCGGACGGCGAAGCTGGTGGCGCCGCTGGCGGCGGCGCTGGGGTGCGAGGGGGAGATTTTCGCCCGATGCGGGCTTCCTGCGCTGTTTTCAAAGCTGCGCCGGCGGGTGGCGCTGCTGATATGCGTGGCGGCGGCGCTGGCGGGGCTGTTTGTGAGCGGGGCTTTTATTTGGGATATTGAAATCGAAGGCTGCGAGACGGTTTCGGCCAGCCGGGTGCGGCAGGCGCTCAGCGAGTGCGGCGTGGACATCGGCTCCTGCTGGCTGGGGCTGAATCAGGACCAGGTGCGAAACGGCATGATTCTCAAAATTCCGGAGCTGCGCTGGCTGACGGTGACCGTGCGGGGCAGCCATGCCCGGGTGATGCTCCGGGAGCGGCGCACGGGGCCGGAGCCTGTGGCGGAAAACGAGCCGGCACATATCGTGGCCCAAAAGGCGGGGCTGGTGACGCTGGTGCACGACTATTGGGGCACGGCGCTTGCGGAGCAGGGCGATACCGTTTTGCCGGGGGAGATTCTGGTGGGCGGCTATGCCACCGGACGCTACGGCGTGCAGGGCGCGGTTCGGGCCATCGGCGAGGTATGGGCCCGAACCTGGTATGAGCGCACCGCCGTGGCCCCTGTGGAGCTGATGCGGACAACGCCAAATGGCAGGGAGCGGGTGAAATGGTCGCTGATTTTTGGAAAAATACGCATAAATTTTTATAAAGGCAGTAGTATTTGCCCCGGGGATTGTGATAAAATCATATATGTATATCCGCTGGCCCGGTCAGGCGTGTTCACCCTGCCGGTGGCGGCGGAAAAAACGGTCTATATGTCCTATACCGTGGCGCCCCAGCGGGCGGAGGAGCTTCAGGAGGAGCTGGAGAGCATTCTCATGGCGGAGCTTCAGGAGGAGCTTGCCCCGGCGGGGGAGATTTTATCCTCGGCCTTTACCGCCTCGGAGCAGGCGGGGCTTCTCCGGGTGACGCTGCGGGCGGAGTGCCATGAGCAAATCGGAGCGCCCCGGCTCCTGACGGAGCAGGATTTTTGGGACATCGAGGCCAAAATACCAAAGACAGAGGAAAATACATGATCGAAAAAACCATGCAGATCGACCGGATGGAAAATGTCATCAGCGTTTTCGGCTCCTTTGACCAGAATCTGCACATCATCGAAACCGAACTGAACGTTGCCGTATCCAACCGGGAGGATCAGCTGAAAATCACCGGCGAGGCGGAGAGCGTTATGCGCGCGGAAAAGGCAATCCAGGGGCTTTTGTCTCTGGCGGCCCGGGGGGAGAATATCGACGCCCAAAACGTGCGCTATATCATCAAGCTGGTGCTGGCCGGCCAGGAAAGCCAGATTGCCGATTTGGCCCGGGGCGTGGTATGCGTCACGGCCAAGGGGAAGCCAATCAAGCCCAAAACGCTGGGCCAGACCGCCTATGTGGAGGCCATCAAAAACAATACCGTCACGCTGGGCATCGGCCCGGCGGGCACCGGCAAAACCTATCTTGCGGTGGCGGCGGCGGTGGCGGCTTTTCGGGAGAAGAGGGTAAACCGCATCATCCTGACCCGCCCGGCGGTGGAGGCCGGCGAGCGGCTTGGCTTTTTGCCCGGAGATTTGCAGAGCAAGGTGGACCCCTATCTGCGGCCGCTGTATGACGCCCTGTTTGATATGCTGGGGGCGGGAACCTATAACAAATATCTGGAGCGGGGCGACATTGAGGTGGCCCCTCTGGCCTATATGCGCGGGCGCACGCTGGACGACAGCTTCATCATTCTGGATGAGGCGCAAAACACCAGCCGGGAGCAGATGAAAATGTTTCTGACCCGGCTTGGCTTTGGCTCCAAGGCGGTTATCACCGGCGATGTGACCCAAATCGACCTGCCGGCGGACAAGGTATCCGGGCTCAAGGAAGCCATGCGGGTGCTGGAGGGCGTGGAGGATATCGCCATCTGCCGGCTCACCGGGGCGGACGTGGTGCGCCATGTGCTGGTGCAGCGGATTATTGCGGCCTATGACAGATATAACAGCCGCAAGTCCGCCCAAAAGGACGACCGGGGCCGGAAATGAGGAGATGCGGTATGAAGCTTACGCTGCGCTTGCGCTGTGAAAACGGCCAGAAATGCTGCCCAAAGCTCCGGCGCCAGATCCGGCGGGCGGCGCGAACCGCGCTCCTGGCGGAGGGCGTTGCGGGGCGCTGTGAACTGTCTGTTTTGCTGACAGATGATGAGGGAATCCGAACCTTCAACCGCGAATTTCGCCAGGTGGACAAGCCCACGGATGTTTTGAGCTTTCCCATGGGGGACGCCGACCCGCGGACGGGGCGGCTTTTGCTGGGGGATATGGTGCTCAATGTGGAGCGGGCCCGCGCCCAGGGGACGGAGCTTGGCCACGGCGCGGACCGCGAGATTTGCTATCTGACGGTCCACAGCGTTTTGCATATCCTGGGATATGACCATGTGGACGAGGGCGAGCAGAAGCGGGCCATGCGCGCCCGGGAGAAGCTCATCATGGCGCGCCTGGACCCCGGCGGCCTTGAGACAGAGACATAAGCACATAGGAGAATTGACGGACATGATTACAAAAACAGCCATGATTACCATCGCGGGGCGGCCGAATGTGGGAAAATCCACGCTGACCAACGCGCTGGTGGGAGAGAAGATCACCATCGTATCCCCCAAGCCCCAAACCACCCGCCACCGCATTCTCGCGGTGACCAGCCGGGGCGGCACCCAGTTTGTTTTTGCCGATACGCCCGGCTTCCATCGGGCGCGGACCAAGCTGGGGGATTATATGGATAACGTTGTGCGCCAGAGCGTGGCGGAGGTGGACGCTGTGGCGCTGATGGTGGAGCCCATCCCCAACATCGGCCCCCAGGAAAAGGCACTCATCGAAAAGCTCCGGGAAAACCGGATGCCCGCCGTGCTGGTGGTGAATAAGGCGGACACGCTGGCGGATAAAAAAATGCTCCTGCCGGTAATCGCGGCATACAGCGAGGCTTATGACTTTGAGGCCATCGTGCCCATCAGCGCCAAGAACGGCGACGGAGTGGAGGAGCTTTTGGCTGTTTTGGACCGCTTTGCGCTGGAGGGGCCGCAGCTGTTTCCCGATGACGTTATCTCCGACCAGCCGGAAAAGCAGATTTGCGCCGAGATTGTGCGGGAGAAGCTGTTGCTCACGCTGGATAAGGAAATCCCCCACGGCACCGCCGTGGTGGTGACAAAATTTTCCCAGCGGGAGGACAGCGATATCATTGACCTGGATGTGACTATCTACTGCGAAAAGCAGAGCCACAAGGGCATCATCATCGGCAAGCACGGCGCCATGCTCCGGCGCATCGGCGAGCTGGCCCGCCGGGATATTGAGCGGTTTATGGGCGCGAAGGTTTTCCTGCAAACCTGGGTGAAGGTAAAGGAAAACTGGCGGGACAGCGAATTTCTTCTGCGAAATTTTGGCTATACGGACGAATGAGCCATAAAAACCGCCTCGCCGTGGCACACTAGCACAGCGGGGTGATTTGATTGAAGAGCGATATTCTCTGGCAATTATTTTTAGATACGGGCGAGCCCATGTGCTGGGTTTTGTCCCGGATTCGCGGGCGGAGGCCGGAATGAGCTTTTCCGGGTCTCCGAAAGGGGCGCGGTACATATGCATCTGACCACAAGAGGACTGGTCCTGCGGGAGGTCCGATATAAAGAGGCGGACCGCATCCTCACGGTGCTCACCGCTGATCGGGGGAAAATCACCCTGAAGGCCCGGGGCGCCCTGCGAAAAGGCAGCCGCATCGGCGCGGCCAGCCAGCCGCTGTGTTATTCCGAATTCACGCTTTTTGGCAACCGGGGGCGCTGGGTCACGGACGAGGGAAGCTCTGTGGAGCAGTTTTTGGGGCTGCGGGAGGATATTGCCCAGCTGGCGCTGGGGGCCTATTTCGCGGAGCTTTTGGATACGGTTTGCCCCGAGGAGGTTCCGGCGGCCCAGACCCTGTCCCTTGCGCTGAACGCCCTCTATGCGCTCAGCCGGGGAATTTATGGGCCGGAGCATATCAAGGCGGTGTTTGAGCTGAAGCTCATGTGCCTGGAGGGCTTTTTTCCGGAGCTGGACGCCTGCGGCGTTTGCGGCCGGCGGGATGTGGATGAGCCTATGTGTTCCCCCGCCGCGGGCCTGGCCCACTGCCGGAGCTGTGCAAGCGCGGTTGACGGAGGCTCGGTGGCGCTGGACAGGGAAGCCCGGGAGGCGATGCTGTTTGTGACAGGGGCGGAGCCGCGCCGGGCCTTTGGCTTTGCCATCCCGGAGGAATCGGAGCGCAAGCTGGCCGCGGCCTGCGAGAGCTTTGTGCGCCGGCAGCTGGATAAAAATTTCTATTCTCTGGATTACTGGAAAAGTGTGAAACCATGATGGAACTATATGAAAAATCTCTGCGCGTTATTGAGCTGCCGGCGGTGCTGGAGCTGCTGGCGGCCAAGGCGGTATCCGAGGGGGCGAAAGAGGCGGCCCGCGCGCTGCGCCCCTCGGGAGACGCGCGCCAGGTGCGGGAGCGGCTGGCGGAAACTACGGACGCCAAAACCATGCTGGTGACCAGGGGCAGCCCCACCTTTGCCGGGCTCAAGGACGTGCGCGCCTCGCTGGCCCGGGCGGACCGGGGCGGCGTGCTCAATACCCGGGAGCTGCTGGATATTGCGGGCGTGCTGTTTTGCGCGCGGGCGGCGGCCTCCTATGCCTCCGGGCGGGGGGAGGCGCGCACACTGAACCGGCTGTTTGCCTCCCTGATGCCCAACCGCTTTTTGGAGGAGAAAATCACAAACGCCATCACCGGCGAGGAGGAGCTGGCCGACGGCGCCAGCGCGGAGCTTGCGGATATCCGCCGGAAAATGCGGGCGGCTTCCGCCCGGGCGCGGGACAGTCTGCAAAAAATCATCTCCTCGCCCTCCTATGCCAAGGTGCTGCAGGAGGCCATCATCACCCAGCGGGGCGGCCGCTATGTGGTGCCGGTGCGGGCGGAGAAGAAGGGCGAGCTGCCCGGTCTTGTCCACGATGTGAGCGCCAGCGGCGCCACGCTTTTTGTGGAGCCCATGGGCGTTGTGAAAGCAAATAATGAGCTGCGGGAGCTGGGGGCAAAGGAAAAGGCGGAGATTGAGCGCATCCTTATGGAGCTTTCCGCCGAGTGCGCCGCCAGTCGCAGCGGCATTGATCTTGACTATAATGTATTGACGGCGCTGGATCTCATATTCGCCAAGGCGGAGCTGAGCTATCAGATGAACGGCGGCGAGCCGAGCCTGACGGAAAACGAGATTATCCTCAAAAATGCCCGCCATCCGCTCCTGCCAAAGGAGACGGCGGTGCCCATCAGCGTAACGCTGGGGGGAAGCGAATACGACGCCATGGTAATCACCGGCCCCAACACCGGCGGCAAAACGGTGACGCTAAAAACGCTGGGGCTCATGTGCGCCATGGCGGGCTGCGGGCTCCATATTCCCGCGGCGGACGGGAGCGCCGTGCCGGTGGTGCATAGTATTCTGGCGGATATCGGGGATGAGCAGTCCATTGAGCAGTCTCTCTCCACCTTTTCCAGCCACATGGTGAATATCGTGGCCATATTGCAGGAGTGCGCGCCGGGCACGCTGGTGCTTTTTGATGAGCTGGGCGCGGGCACGGACCCCACGGAGGGGGCGGCGCTGGCGATTGCCGTCATTGAATACGCACGCCGGTGCGGCGCGCTGCTGGCTGCCACCACCCATTACGCGGAGCTGAAGGTCTATGCCACCAACACGGAGGGCGTGGTAAACGCCTCCTGCGAATTTGACGTGGAGACGCTCCGGCCCACCTACCGGCTGCTGGTGGGAATTCCGGGAAAATCCAATGCTTTTGCCATCAGCCGCAGGCTGGGCATCCCGGAGGTTGTGATTCGCGACGCGCAAAACCGCCTGTCCGCGGAGACAACGGATTTTGAGCGCACCATCCAGCGCCTGGAGGAGCAGCGCGCCGCGCTGGAGCGCCAGGCAGAGGCCCAGGAGCGGGCCAGCCGGGCCGCGGAGGAGGACGCCCGCCAGGCGGAGGAGATGCGCCGCCAGCTGGAAAAGCGGCTGGAAAAGGCGGAGCAGAGCGCCCGCCGGGAGGCGGAGCGCATCATTCAGGAAGCCCGGGCCGCCGCTGACGAGGCCTATCGGGAGATTGACCGCCAGCGGGCCATGGCCAATGAAAACGCCGATCATCAGCAGGTGAATGCCGCCCGGGCGGATATGCGCCGAAAGCTGAACGAGGCGGAGGGGCGCGTCCGCGCCAGAGAGGAGACCCGGGAGATTCGGCGGCAGGAGCCCAGCCGCCCCATTCGGGCGGGGGACACGGTGGAGCTGATTTCCTCCGGCGTGAAGGCGGAGGTTATCGCGGTCAATCCCAATGGGAGCCTCTATTTGCAGGCGGGAATTATGAAGGTGACGGCGCGGCCGGCGGAGGTGAATCTGCTGGAAAACGCCCCAAAGAAAAAGCCGACCGTGGCCGCGGCGGCGGGGAGCGCCCTCCGCGCGGTCTCTTGCGCGCCGGAGCTGGATATCCGGGGCATGATGGCGGACGAGGCGGAGCTTGCGGTGGAGCGGTATCTGGATAATGCCTGCCGCGCGCGGCTCAAAACGGTCACGATTATCCACGGCAAGGGCACCGGCGCGCTTCGGGCGGCGGTGCAGCAGATGCTCCGGCGCAGCCGGCAGGTGAAAAGTTTCCGCCTGGGCCGCTATGGCGAGGGGGAGACAGGGGTAACTGTTGTGGAACTGAAATAAAACAGCTGCCAGAATACTTTTTAATATGTGCAAGTTGACAAAACCGCAAAATAGATTTGCGCCGCGGCAAAATTTTTGGTAAAATAATCTTAATAAAACCATTATTCTGTGCTTTAAGGGAAGGTGTGCGCATGATCACTCGTGAAGTTACCATCAATAATCAGATAGGGCTCCATGCGAGGCCCGCGACCTTCTTCATCCAGAAGGCTAACGAATTCAAAAGCGTGATCTGGATTGAAAAAGAAGACCGCCGCGTGAATGCCAAGAGCCTGCTTGGCGTTCTGTCTCTGGGGATTGTGAAGGGCACGGCCATCAACATCATCGCTGACGGCGTGGATGAGGCCCAGGCGGTGGATACGCTGGCAGAGCTCATCGACCGCGAATTCGCGGAATAAGACCGAATACTGATAAAAAGGGTGTGTCGTTTTGCACACCCTTTTTGTCTGTTTGAGGGACGGCTATGGACAAAATCGCAGAGCTTCGGGAAAAAGCGAATAAACTGCCCCTGCTGCCCGGCGTATACATTATGAAAAACGCCGCGGGCGAGGTAATCTATGTGGGGAAAGCCAAGGCGCTGAAAAACCGGGTGGTGAGCTATTTCCGGGGGGAGCATCTGCCCAAGGTGGCGGCGATGGTGAGCCATGTGGCGGATTTTGATGTGATTGTGGCCGCGTCGGAATTTGAGGCGCTGGTGCTGGAAAACAGCCTCATCAAGCGCCATCTGCCCCGGTATAACATCCTCCTGCGGGACGACAAGGCCTATCCCTTTTTGCGCCTGGATATGAGTGAGGCCTATCCCGCCTTTTCCATTGTGAACAAGGCCCGGGCGGACGGCGCCCGCTATTTTGGGCCCTATGGCGGGCGGGGTGTGAGCCGGAACATCTTGGAGGCGCTGGCCAAGGCGCTGAAGCTGCCGCAATGCAGCCGGAAATTCCCCCGGGATATTGGCCGGGATCGCCCCTGCCTGAATTATCACATGGGCGCTTGCGCGGGCTGGTGCCGGGGAGAGCCGGGCCAGGAGCAGTATGGCGAGCGCATCCGGCAGGCGGCCCTGATTCTGGAGGGCGGCGGCAAAGGGCTGACGGCGCTCCTGGAGCGGGAGATGGCTCTGGCCTCGGAGGAGCTCCGCTTTGAAAAGGCGGCGGAACTGCGGGACCGCATCAAAGCGGTACGTGAGGTTTCCAACCGCCAAAGCGTGCTCCGGGCGGCGCGGGCGGATACGGATGCGATTGGCTTTTGCCGCGGCGCGCGGACGGCTTTTGTGGTGCTGCACTATGCGGGCGGCGATCTGGTGGGCAAGGACATGGAGCTGATGCCGGAGCCGCTGGAGGAGGATGCCGCGGCGGTATCGGCGCTGGTGCGCCAGTATTACAGCCGGCGGGGCGCATGGCCGAAGCTGGTGCTTCTGCCGATAGAGCTGGAGGACAGAGAGCCGCTGGGCCAGCTGCTTTCCCAGCTGGCGGGCCACAGCGTGGAGCTGGCGCGCCCCCGCCGGGGCGTGAAAAGAGATTTTCTGGAGGCTGCCGCCCGCAATGCCCGGGAGGAGAGCGCCCGGGCCGAAAGCGAGGCGGAGCGCCGGAATAAAACGCTGGAATGGCTTCAGAAGATGCTGGGGCTTGAAAAGCTTCCCCGGCGAATGGAAGCCTATGATATTTCCAACACCGGGAATTTCGGCATAGTGGCCTCCATGACCGTGTTTGAGGACGGAAAACCGGCCCGGCGAAAATTCCGAAAATTCCGGATGCGTACTGTGGCCGGGCAGGACGATTACGGCAGTATGTTCGAGGCGGTAAGCCGCCGGGCCCAACGGTTTCTGGAGGGCGATGAAAAATTCATGCCCCTGCCGGACGTTATGCTTATCGACGGCGGAGAGGGGCAGGTGACTGCGGCGCTGGCGGCGCTGCGGAAGGCAGGGCTGGAAGCCGTGCCGGTTTTCGGCATGGTGAAGGACGACCGCCACCGCACTCGCGCGCTGGTGACGCCGAGCGGCCGGGAGATTGGGCTGCAGGCCAATCCCGCGGTGTTTTCCCTGGTGGGGAATATTCAGGAGGAAACCCACCGCTTTGCCATTGAGTATCACAAAAAGCTCCGGGAAAAGACCATTCGCTCCGCCCTGGAGGAGATCCCCGGCGTTGGCCCGGCCCGGCGCAAGGCGCTGATGGCGGCTTTCCAATCGGTGAAAGCCATCCGGGAGGCAACGGTGGAAAGCCTTTCCGCCGCGGTGCCGCCGAAGACCGCCCAGGCGGTATATGACCATTTCCATAAGGAGGAAGCCTCATGCGAGTAATCACCGGCGCCGCCCGCGGGCGGAAGCTCATGGAGCCAAAGGATATGGCAGTGCGCCCCACCACCGATATGGTGAAGGAGGCCATATTCAGCATTGTGCAGTTTGATGTGCCGGGGCGGCGGGTGCTGGACCTTTTTGCGGGGACGGGCCAGCTTGGCATTGAGGCGCTCAGCCGGGGGGCGCGGGAGTGCGTATTTGTGGACAACAGCCCCGCCGCGCTGAAGCTGGTACGGCAAAATCTGGAGCTTTGCGGCATGAAGGCCCCGGTGGTGCGGGCCGACGCCCAGAGCTATTTGGCCGGCTGCGGAAAATTTGATTTGGTATTTATGGACCCGCCGTACCGCAAGGGGCTTTACGGCGAAATTCTGGCCGCCGCGTTTCAATTTGACATATTGAGCGATGGTGGTATAATACTTGTCGAAAGTGAACGCGGGGAGCCGCTGCCGGAGGCGCCCGCGCCTTATGTTCGCGGCAAGACCTCGCACTACGGCAAAATATCGCTGACGCGCTACACGAGGGAGACAATATGACCACAGCGCTGTATCCGGGGAGCTTTGACCCCATCACTCTTGGCCATCTGAATATCATCCGCCGCGCCAGCCGGATTTTTGATCAGGTGGTGGTGCTGGTTATGATGAACAGCGAGAAAAAATCCATGTTCACCATCGACGAGCGGCTGGCGCTGGTGCAGCGGGTGACAAAGCGGCTGCCCAATGTTTCCGTGGTGACCACGGATGAGCTTCTGGCGGAGCACGCGAAAAAGTATGAGGGCGCCGTGCTGGTGAAGGGGCTTCGGGCTGTGTCCGATTTTGATTACGAGCTGCAGCTCGCGCTCATTAATAAAAAAATGAACGCGGAGCTGGAAACCGTATTCCTGCCCGCCAGCGAGAAATACACCTTCCTCAGCTCCACGGCCACCAAGGAAATGGCTCGGTATGGGGCCGATCTTTCAGAATTCGTGCCGGTGGAGATTATTGACGACGTAATAGAGAAAACAAAACATAGGAGGCAGACATAGATATGACCGAACATGATGGCATCCTGGAGCTTGTGGAGCTGCTTTATAACATGATTTCAGAGGCGTGGGGCGTTCCTCTCGGCAATGACAAGTGCCTGGTGGACCGGGAAAAGGCGCTGGATTTGATTGAGGAAATCAAAGCCCAGCTCCCCGCGGAAATCGCCGAGGCCAAGCGCCTTGTCTCCCGCCGGGATGAATTTATCAGCAACGCCAAAAAGGAGGGCGAATCCATCCGCAAGATGGCGGAGGAGCGCTCCCGCAAGCTTGTGGAAGAGCAGGAGATTATCCGCATGGCCAAAATGCGCGCGGAGGAAGTGGTCGCCACGGCCGAGGCCAAGTCCCGGGAGCTGCGCCGCTCCGCCAGCGAATATGTGGATGACGCGCTCCGCGGCGCAGAGGAAACGGTTTCCCAGTCGCTGGATGTGGTGCGCCAGGTCCGCGCCCGTTTTCAAAGCGTGGCCGGAAGCTTTTCCGCGCCCGCGCCCCGGCCGGAAGAGGAGCCCGCAGAGGAGTAATTTCCGGCTTCAACTGAAAAAACACGCCCAAGAGCG
>X279_Western_Grey_Kangaroo__coassemble_41_pt1 | contig 16161 bp, 21 predicted proteins | sample X279_Western_Grey_Kangaroo__metabat2_high_PE_001 | metagenome-assembled genome bin X279_Western_Grey_Kangaroo
AAATAATTCTCTGTGCACAAGCGCCGGGCAGCGCGCTTAACAGGGCCGAGATATTCGTGCCAGTTTCCTCCATGATGCTTTTCCGGCCGCCGCAAGGCAGTCGGCATGACGATTATAGCAAAATGAGACGGAAAAAGGAAGTCCTTCTTCCGTCTCATTCAGGGATTTTTTGAGCCGGTTATTCAGCGATCTCCATGGCAACGTAATCCTCGGGAACAGAGATGCCCAGGTCTTCGCAGATAACGGGGTTATACATCTTGGTAACCTCGGGGGCAAACTCAATCTCCATGTTGGAAACGTCCGCGCCGTTTACAAGGATTTCATAAGCCATCTCGCCGGCGGCATAGCCAATATCGAAGTAATCAATGGACAGCGTCGCAACGCCGCAGCCCTGGCAGATGCCGGACTCGCCGGCAACGATGGGAATCCCGGCCGGGCGGGCAACATTATCAATCGCAGAGGTGTTGGAGGCGGCGGTGTTGTCCGTGGGGACATAGAGCACGTCGCTCTCGTCGCAGGCCTTGGTAATCACGGAAGCAATATCGTTGGAATCAGCAAAGGTGAAGTCCTCCACCGCATAGCCCATATCCTCCAGATATCCGCGAATCACGGTTGCCTGATAGATGGAGTTGGCCTCCGCGGAGCAGTAGATGATGCCAACATTGGGATAATCCGCAACCGGGAACAGCTCTGCCAGCATATCGGCCTGGCCGTCCAGCGGGGCAAGATCCGAGGTGCCGGAGATATTGGTGCCGGAAACGCCGGTCCATTCATCGCCGGGAATGCCCAGCGCGGTGGCATAATCGGTGATCGAGGTGCCCAGCACCGGGATGTCGCTGGTGGCAGCGGCGGCCGCCTGCAGCGGCGCGGTGGCGTTCGCCAGAATCAAATCAACATCTTCCGAAACAAGGGAGTTTGCGATGGTGGCGCAGTTGGCGGCCTCGCCCTGGGCGTTCTGGAAGTCAAAGGTCACGCCGTCCTCCCCCAGCAGGTCCACCAGCGCGGTCTCAAAGCCCTCGGTGGCCGAATCCAGCGCAACGTGCTCCAGAAGCTGGATGATGCCGATGTTGTAAACTTCGGCTTCCGCCTCCGCCGCGACTTCGGCGGGCGCATCCTCTGCGGCGGGCTCCTCTGCCGGAGCTTCTGCCGTGCTGCAGGCGCACAGCGCAAAAACCATGCACAGCGCCATGATGAGAGCAAGAATCTTTTTCATGATTTGTCTTTCCTTTCCGTTTGCAAAAACAAAAAGTTTTTGATTGATGCTTGCATTCTATTACTTTAAATGGCTGATGTCAATAAGCACTTTGCACAAAATTTCTTTACGTTTTAAAGCTTTATTGCTTTTATGTACAAAAGTACCATGGACATAAGGGGGCCCTGCCGCATCCGGCAGGGCCCGTCCGCTGTTATTTCAGCACAATCTTCGCATAGCTTTTCTTGCCGCGCTTTAGAAGGGCTCCTTCCTTCAGCACCTTGGCAGGCACCGCCAGGAAAAGGTCGCTAACCTTTTCACCGTTGAGAGAAACGCCGCCCTGGGCAATATTTTGGCGGGCTTCGGAATTGGACTTGCAGAGCCCCGCCCTGACCAGAAGCGTTTTGATATCGGCCGCGCCGTCCACCAGCTCGGCCTCTGTAATTTCCGTAACGGGCATTTCGTCCATATTCCCTGCGCCAAAGAGGGCGCGGGCGGCGGTCTGGGAGCGCATAGCCTCCTCCTCGCCGTGAACAAGCTTCGTCAGCTCATAGGCCAGGATTTCTTTGGCGGTATTGAGCTGGGCGTCTTTCCAGCCGGCCATGGCGTCGATTTCCTCCAGCGGCAGGAACGTGAGCATTCGGATGCATTTCAAAACATCCGCATCGGCCACATTGCGCCAATACTGATAAAAATCATAGGGGCTTGTCTTATTGGGATCCAGCCATACCGCGTTGCCGGCGGTTTTGCCCATCTTGTTGCCCTGGGAGTCGGTGAGCAGCGTGATGGTCATGCAATGGGCGTCCTGCCCCAGCTTCCTGCGGATGAGCTCCGTGCCGCCCAGCATATTGCTCCACTGGTCGTTGCCGCCAAACTGCATATTGCAGCCATAGTGCTGGAAAAGATGATAAAAGTCATAGGACTGCATAATCATGTAGTTGAATTCCAAAAAGGACAGGCCTTTTTCCATGCGCTGCTTATAGCAGTCGGCCCGGAGCATATTGTTCACGGAGAAGCAGGCCCCCACCTCGCGCAGAAGCTCCACGTAATTCAGCCCCAGCAGCCAGTCCGCGTTGTTGACCATCTGGGCTTTGCCCTCGCCGAACTCGATAAACCGCTCCATCTGCTTTTTGAAGCATTCGGCGTTGTGGTCAATGTCCGCCTTGGTGAGCACCTTTCGCATATCGGTGCGGCCGGAGGGGTCGCCGATCATGGTGGTGCCGCCGCCAATGAGCGCGATGGGCTTATTGCCCGCCATTTGAAGGCGCTTCATCAGCGTCAGGGCCATGAAATGGCCGGCGGTGAGGCTGTCAGCCGTGCAGTCAAAGCCGATGTAAAAGGTGGCCTTGCCGCCATTAATCATCTCTCGGATTTCTTCTTCATTTGTCACCTGGGCAATCAGTCCCCGGGCAACAAGCTCCTCATAAATTCCCATGCGCTTACTGTATCTCCTTGTTCTGTTGAATAATCGTGCCGGCCAGCGCCGTGCAATAGTTTATAAATTCCGGGCAGCGGCGCTTTTTGGCCGCCGCCAGCAGCTCGCGGCAGTTTACAAAGCCATATTCCGCCCGAAAGCTCAAAACGCATTGCCGCGCCAAGGCGCGGACATAGGCTTTTTTTTCCTGGTCGCCGCCGTCTGTGTGGGGAAAGGCCAGCCCGATGGCCATCAGCGCGCCGGAAACAGCGCCGCAGAGCTCTCCGCTTCCGCAGCCGCCGCCAAAGCCGCCCGCCACCGCCATGGCCGTATCTCTGTCCAGCTCCGTCAGGTCCTCCAGCGCGCCCAATACGGCCTGACAGCAGGAAAAGCCCTGTTCGTGAAGCCCTCTCGCCTTTTCCAGGCGGTCTGATTCTGTCATTGATGCTTCTCCTTCCATTGCTCTGCCGCCGCAAGGGCGTCCTCCGCCGCCCGGAGCGTGCTTTCTGTAATATTATCGCCGCCAATCAGCCGGGCCAGCTCCCGGCCGCGGCCCTCGCGCTCCAGCTCGGTCACAGTGGTATAGGTGCGGCCCATGCGCTCCGTCTTTTCAATGAGGTATTGGGCGTCAGCCATGGCCGCGATTTGCGGCAGATGGCTTATGCATAGCGTCTGCCGCTCCCCGGCGATGGCGGAGAGCTTTTCTCCCACCCGGCTGGCCGCGATGCCGGAAACGCCGGCATCAACCTCGTCAAAAATCGCCGTGGGCACGGGGTCTCTCTTTCCAAATACAGTCTTCAGCGCCAGCATGATGCGGCTGAGCTCACCGCCGGAGGCAATCTTTGCAATCCGGCCCGGCTCCTCCCCGGCGTTGGCGCTGATGAGAAACAGCGCCTCATCCCCGCCCCGGGGGCCAAAGCCCGGCTCGCCGGGCAAGGGCGATAGCCGCGTTTCAAAGCGGACGGAGGGCATGGAGAGCTCCTTCAGCTCCCGCTCCACGCTCCGCGCCAATACATTCGCCGCGGCCCGCCGCTTTTCTGAAACAGCCGCCGCCGCCTTTCGGCAGCTGGCGATTTTTTCCTCTCTGCGCTGCCGAAGCTTCTCCAGCGTCTCGTCGCCATATTCAATCTCCGCAAGTCGCCGGGCCGATTCCTCATAAATCGCAATCAGCGCCCCTTCGTTTACCGCGGAGAATTTTTTCTCAAGCCTTCGCAGCTGGCTGAGCCGGCCTTCCACCCGGTCAAATTCCTCGGGGGAGAAATCCAATGCGTCCCGGAAATCCCGCAGCCGCTCGGCCGCGTCCTCCAGGAGGGCCAGCGCCTCCTGAATCGCGTCGTCCGCCCCGGCAAGCTCGCCGTTTAAGTCCCGCACCCGGCTAAGCCAGCCCCGGGCCTCGCCCGCCATTGTCACGGCGGATGCTTCATCGCCGTAGATGGCGTTAAAGGCGCCGCCGGAGGCCTCCCGGAATTTTTCCCCATGGCGCAAAAGCGCCGACCGGGCCTCCAGCGCCTCCTCCTCTCCGGCCTTCAGCTCCGCTTTTTCCAGCTCCTGCACCCGGTAGGACAGGCTCTCCGCCAAGCGGCGGCGGCTCTCGTCATCCATGGTCAGGCGGGCAATCTCCCGCTCGTTATCAAGATAGTCCTCATAAGCGGCGGTATAGGCGGCCATTTCGCCGGAGAGCTCCGCGAATTCGTCCAGATAGGCAAGATGGCGGCTTTCATCCAAAAGCTGCCGGCCGTCGTTCTGGCCGTGAATATCCACCAGGAGCGCCCCCAGGGCGCGCAGCTGATTCACGGTCACCGGCACGCCGTTGACCCGGCAGGAGCTCTTGCCGTCCGCGCCAATGGTTCGCTGGACAATGAGCTCTTCCTCGGCGGAATCTATTCCATTTTCCTCGCACCAGCTCTCGGCGCCGGCCATGTCAAACACGGCGGCCGCCAGCGCTTTTTCCGCGCCGGAGCGAACAAGCTCGCGGCTGGTCCGCCCCCCGGTGACGGCATAGAGCGCGTCAATGAGAATGGATTTGCCCGCGCCGGTCTCGCCGGTCAAAACGTTTAGCCCCTCCCGGAACTCCACGTCGGCCCGCTCCACCACAGCAATATTTTCGATGTGGAGGCTTTTCAGCATTGGTTTCCCCTCCGCTTAACGGCAGTATATCCGGCGCAGCTGGGTGCAGAAGCGCTCGGCAGAGGCCACATTGCGCATAATAATGATACAAGTATCGTCCCCGGCCACGGAGCCGAGAATGCTCTCATCCCATATCGCATCCACCGCGGCGCATACGGCCATGGCCAAACCGGGCATCGTTTTGATAACCACTGTGTGCAGCGCGTGGTCAAAGCTGACGCAGCCGCCCCGGAATATTTCCTCCAGTCGGCGGGCCGCATCGGAATTTTCGTCCTGCCCGGCGGGCACATAGTGGTATTTCCCCTCCGGGGAAATCTCCTTCACAAGGCGCAGCTCCTTGATATCCCGCGACAAGGTGGCCTGGGTGCTTTTAACGCCCCGGGCCATCAGGGCCTCCAAAAGCTGGCCCTGGGTTTCAATCTGCTCCTCGGCGATGATTTCCATAATCACGTTTTGTCTCGCGCTTTTCATACTCTCTCCCCCAGTTTTTCAAAGGCCGTTTCATAAAAGCTCTTGGTGCCCAGATGGGCGATACGCAGCTTATGCGCGGATTGCTTTACAATGACCTCGTCGTTGTTTTGCAGCTCAATCGTGCCCCGGCCGTCCACGGAAAGAACGCATTTCTTATCCGGCCCCAGCTCCGACGGCGTCACCGTTACAACGCGCTCCGGCGCCAGCACAAAGGAGCGGGCCGCCAGCATGTGGGCGCATATCGGCGTGAGGAGGATGGCCTCCGCCCCCGGCTCAACCAGCGGGCCTCCGGCAGACATAGAATAGGCCGTGGACCCCGTGGGCGACGCCACAATCAGCCCATCGCCGGAGCAGGCAAGCACCCGCTCGCCATCGCTGCTTGCGGTCAGGCGGACATTTTGAACAATGCCGGCAATCACCGCTTCGTTCAGTCCCGTGTCAGAAAAAATGCTCCGGCCATTTCGGCGGATGGTCACGTCCAGCATCATCCGGGGCACGATTTCATAATCCCCGGCCGCGGCCCGGCGCAGGAGATCCAGCGAGGTTTCGTTCAGCTCCGTCAAAAAGCCCTTATGCCCCAAATTGACCCCCACCAGCGGCACATTGCTGCTCATAATCAGCGGGGCCAGGTGGAGAATTGTGCCGTCGCCCCCCAGGGATACCAAAAGCTTCGCGCCCACCAGGGCCTTTTCCAAAGGCATTGCCTCCAGACCGCTCCCCATACCGCTGCCATAGATGGGGCTCACGGCCACCTTGTGCCCCTCCGCCTCCAGCATGGTCTTCACCCGCCGGGTACAGCCGAGCTCCAAATCCCGCTCAACATTGGGACATAGAACAATATGCTCCATCCCTGTCTCCCTTCAGCTTTCCAGCGCCTCATGGGACCGACGCACAACCTCGGCGCAGTCCAAAGGCGCATTTTCTCCCCCGAGCTTCAGCCAGGCGAGATATTCAATGTTTCCCTCCGGCCCGCGCACTGGCGAAAAGGTCAGGCCCGCCACCGCGAACCCCTGGCTCATGGCCTCGGCGATAAAATCCTCCAGCACCTCCTGGTGCACCGCGGGATCCCGCACAACACCCTTTTTGCCCACTTTTTCCCGCCCCGCTTCAAACTGGGGCTTCACCAGGCAAACCGCCTGCCCCTCCGCTTGCAAAAGCGCGCGAACCGCGGGCAAAACCAGCCGCAGGGATATAAACGACATATCCATTACCGCCATATCCATCCGCTCCGGAAACATATCCGGCGCGAGATTTCGGGCGTTTGTCCGCTCCATCACCGTCACGCGCGCATCGGTGCGAAGACTCCAGGCCAGCTGACCATAGCCGACATCCACGGCATAAACATGGCGCGCGCCCCGCTGGAGCAGGCAGTCCGTAAACCCGCCGGTGGATGCTCCGCAGTCAATGCAAACGAGGCCCGCGGGGTCTATGGCGAAGGTATCCAGGGCCTTTTCCAGCTTCAGCCCGCCCCGGCTCACATAGGGAAGCTTCTCTCCCCGCACCTCGATGGCCGCCGTCTCCGTCACGGGCGCGCCGGGCTTTGTCTCTTTCCGCCCGTCAACATATACGGCGCCGGCCATAATAAGAGCCTTGGCCCTCTCCCGGCTCTCCGCCAGCTTCAGCTCAAATACTCGCTGGTCAAGTCTTGGTTTTTTCATCCAGTATCTCCAAAACCGCCCGGGCAATTCCGGCGCCGTCCAGGCCAATTTTTGCTTTCAGCTCGGCCGGCGCGCCGTTTTCCAGGATGCCGTCTCCCAGGTTCAGCAGCGCCGCGCCCCGGAGCGTTACGCCCGCCGCGCCGCAGGCGGCCAAAAGCTTTTCTCCCATACCGCCGGAGCGGCAGGTCTCCTCCGCCACGGCCAAATGGCCGGTTTTCTGCACGGAGCGGATAATCTCCTCCCCCGCAAGGGGCCACAGGCGGTTGATTTTTATAACCTCTGCCGAGATTCCCCGGCCCTGAAGCTCCTCCGCCGCCGCCAGCGCGTCGTTTATGCCAACGCCATAGGACACAACGGTAACATCCGTCCCCTCCCGCAGGCGCACGCAGGGCTCCCCGGAGCGCTCGGCCTGATATTGCCCCTCCCCGCCCCGGGGATAGCGAATGGCAACGGGGCCCCGCTCCTCCAGCACAGCCCTGCGGAGCATGGCTCCCAGCTCCCGGAAGCTGGCGGGGGCATATACCGTCATCCCCGGCACGCTGGTGAGATAGGCAACGTCAAAAGAGCCCTGGTGGGTCTGGCCGTCCTTCCCCACAATGCCGGCGCGGTCCACGCCGAAAACCGCGTGAAGCCCCATCAGGGCAACATCGTGGATAAGCATATCATAGCCGCGCTGGAGAAAGGTGGAATACACTGCGAATACGGGCACAAGCCCCTGGGCCGCCATGCCGCCGGCCATGGCGCAGGCATGTCCCTCGGCAATGCCAACGTCAAAAAACCGCTTGGGAAATTTCTCCTGAAAGCCGATGAGCCCTGTGCCCTCTTTCATGGCGGCTGTGAGCGCAACGATCCGCGGCTCCTCCGCCGCGAGCTGCGTGAGCTCCCGGCCAAACACCGAGGAAAAATCTTCGCCCGTATCGCCGGGGATGCCCGTGTCCGCGTCAAAAGAACCGATGCCATGAAAAGCCTCCGGCGCTTTTTCCGCCGGCGCAAAACCGCGGCCTTTCTGCGTGATAACGTGCACCAGGCAGGGCTTATGCTGCTCCTTGGCCCAGGCCAGCGCCACTTCCATGTGCTTTATGTCGTGCCCGTCCATCGGCCCAAGATACTCAAAGCCGAAATTATCAAAAACATTCTCCTGGATAATCCGATCCTTAATCCAGCGCTTGAGCTTATGGGTGAAATTATAGAATACCGGCGCCCGGGCAAAGAAGGTGCGGTACCATTGCTTAAAGCGCATATATTCCGGGCGCACCCTCATGCGCCCCAGCATTTGCGCCAGCCCGCCAACGCTCTGGTCGATGGACATTCCATTATCGTTGAGGATGACCACCATCGGCTCGCCGCTGTGCCCGGCGTCTGACAGCGCCTCAAAGGCCAGCCCGCCGTTTAGCGAGCCATCGCCGATGAGCGCCACTATGTTATAATCCGCCCCCAGCGCCGTCCGCGCCCGGGCCATGCCCAGCGCCACGGAAATGGAATTGGAGGCGTGCCCGGCAATAAAAGCGTCATGCACGCTCTCCTCTGGCTTGGGAAAGCCAGACATACCGCCCAGCTCCCGCAGCGAGGAAAAGCCCTCCTTCCGGCCGGTGAAGAGCTTGTGAACATAGCACTGATGCCCCACATCGAATACCAGCCGGTCTCTCTCGGTGTCGTATACCCGGTGGATTGCCACCGTCAGCTCCACCGCGCCCAGATTGGACGCAAGATGCCCGCCGGTTCTGGAGGTGGAATTCACCAGAAACTCCCGCGCCTCCCGGCACAGCCCGTCCAGCTCCTCCGGCGCCATGGCTTTGATGTCCGCCGGATTTTGAATTTTATCCAAATAACCCATATCGGCTCCGTATTCCAAAGAAGTAATCTATCTTTTAACCTCCTTATAATAGCAAAATACACCCTGCATTGCAAGGTGTATTCTGTGAATATATTCATATTTTGGTGAATATCACGCCGGTCTTCGCGCCAGCGAAACGGTCAGCTCCCGGAGGAATTCAGCATCCGAAAAGCCCTCCAAAAGCTCCAGCGCCCGCGCGGTGTATTCCTCCGTCAGCTTAAGGCACTCCTCTTCTCCCAGCAGAGCATAAAAGCCGTCCCGATCCAGAATATCGTCCCGGCACTGAAAGGCCATGCCCAGCGCAACGCCAAATTCCTCCGCCGCCTGAACCCTGCTCTCCGCGGCCCCTGCCGCGGCCGCGCCCATGGCACAGGCAGCGCCCATGAGAGAGGCGGTTTTGCCCAACTCCGTGGCCGTGAGCTCCGCCACCGTGGCGGTTTGGCCGTTCAAATCGGCATATTGCCCGCCGCAGATGCCGTCAATCCCCGCCGCCCGGCTCAAAATGCGGCAGCAGCGAAACCGCTCCGCCTCGCCGATATCGGCGGCGCAAACGGCGGCGAAAGCCTCCGCCTGAAGACAGTCCCCGGCCAAAATCGCCGTGGTCTCGCCAAATTTCACATGGCTGGCGGGCCGCCCCCGGCGCTCCGCGTCATTATCCATGCAGGGCATATCGTCATGGATCAGGCTGTATGTGTGCAGCAGCTCCACGCCGCAGGCCACCGGCAGGCATTTGAGGATATCCCCGCCGCAGGCGCGGCAAAACTCCAGCGTCAGCATCGGGCGCACGCGCTTGCCGCCTGTCAAAAGGCTGTATGCCATTGCCTCCCGAAGCCCATCCGTTCCGGCGCCCACCGGCGCAAACCGGCCCGCCAGAAACTTTTCAATCATATTCTTATAGCGCCCGGCGCGCTGTTCCATCAGCTCACTCAAAGGGAAGCTCCTCCGGGGTTCCGTCCTCGCTCTTGCGAAGCTGAACCACCTTTTGCTCCGCCTCCTCCAAAAGGCGGGAGCAGGCTTTCACAAGGCCCGCGCCCTCCTCAAAAAGGCCCAGGCTCTCCTGCAAAGGCGCATCGCCCTTTTCCAGCAGCTTCACGATTTCCTCCAGCCGGGCCAGAGACTGTTCAAAAGTTTTATCCGCCATAGTGTATGTCCTCCACAACACAGCCGAGGCTTCCCCCGGTCAATTTCAGGTCAATTTTATCCCCGGGCGCCGCGTCTGCAACGCTTTTCAAAATCCCGCCGTTTTTCTCTGCGATAGCATAGCCCCGGCCCAGCACCTTCAGCGGGCTGAGGGCGTCCAGCTTGGCCGCCCGCTCCACAAAGGCCTGCCGCCCGGCGGAAACAGCTCGCTCGCCGGCGGCGCAAAGAGCGCTTCGGCTGAAATCCAGCGCCATGCGCTTGGCTCCCAGATATACCTCCGGGTCGGTCACCGCCGGGCGGGTCGCCAAATCCGAAAGACGCCGGGAGAGGATTTCCAGCTTTTTCCCCATGGCCTGCCCCATCCGGATGCCGCATTGGGCAAGCCCCGCGCTCACCTCCGCCATATCGGGCCCCGCGATTTCCGCGGCGTTTGAGGGCGTAGCCGCCCGGCGGTCCGCCACATAGTCCGCGATGGTCACATCCGGCTCATGGCCAACGGCGGAAATCACGGGGATTTCCGATGCGAATATCGCCCGGGCAACGCGCTCATCGTTAAAGGCCCATAGATCCTCCATGGAGCCGCCGCCCCGGCCGGTGATGATTACATCCGCAAGCTGATAGCGGTTAGCATACCGAATGGCCCCAACAATCTCCGGCGGGGCCTCAATGCCCTGAACCCGCACGGGCAGCACCATAAGCTTCGCCATTGGCCAGCGCTTGCCCAGAACGCGGATAATGTCATGCACCGCCGCCCCGGCCCCGCTGGTGATAATGGCCACCCGCGCCGGATAAGCCGGAATCGGCTTTTTATGGGCGGGGTCAAAGAGCCCCTCCGCCTGCAGCTTTGCCTTCAGCTGCTCAAAGGCCACCTGCAAATCTCCGGCGCCCTCCGGCATCAGCTCCGTCACATATAGCTGATAGGCGCCGTCCCGGGGATAAACCGAGATGCGCCCCGAGGCCGTGGCGGACATTCCGCTCTCCGGGCGAAAGCGCAGCTTTCCCGCGCTGGTGCGGAACATAACGCATTTTAAGCTTGCGTCGGCGTCCTTCAGGGTGAAATAGTGATGGCCGGAGGGGTATATCTTATAGTTTGAAAGCTCCCCCCGCACCGTCACGCGATTCAGCATGGGGTCTAATTCCAGCAGCGTTTTGAGATAGCCATTGAGCTGGGATACGCTGAAAACAGCCTCATTCATGGCCGGTCTCCTCCGGCGCGGCGGCGGCCTCGTGCAGAATCTCGCCCCGGTAAAAGCCGCCCAGCACGCCGTTAATGAAGGAAACAACCTCGCCGTCCTCATAGCCCTTGGCGATATCCACCGCCGCGTCCATGGAGGCGGCAGGGGGTATATCGTCCATATAGAGGATTTCATACATCGCCTGGCGCAATACGGCGGCGGCGCTGCGGCTGATGCGCTCGGCCCGCCAGGCCCTGGCGTACCGGCTGATATAGCCGTCCAGCTCCTCTCGCCGGGCGGCCACGCCGCGAACGCTCTCGGTAATAAAAGTCATATCCTTTTGGGAGGGCTTTTGCTCATAAAGCTTGTCCTCCGGGCCCAGCGAGGCATAGTGCTCCGGCTCAAAAAAAGCCTGGACCACCGCCTCCGGCTCCTGGCCGGTGGCGACGGCGGCAAATCCCAGCTGGACGGCGATTTCTCTAGCGGTCGTTCTCGTCATAATTTTCTCCAAATACAACAGGGAGCCCCTTTCTTCAAAGGGGCTCCGATTTTATGTCTGCGCTTATTTATCAAAAGATACGCCGGTGACATGAACATTCACCACGGCGTTCATCCCGGTGACAGATTCCACCTCGCGGCAAACGGCATCCTGCACCTGGACGGCAATATCGGTCACGCTGCCGCCAAGCCGGACATTAATCATCACGTCAATGGTGATTTTTTCATCCACAAAGCGCACTTTCAGCCCCTTGGGATTGCCCTTGCGGCCAAATAGCTCCGTGAGCTCCGGGGTGTTGGCCGCGCCCATACCGGAAACGCCCTCCACCTCCGCAACGGCGGCGCTCACAAGGACATTGATCACGTCCTCGGAAATGTTTACCGTGCCTCTTTCCTCCTGCTTGGTGATGTAGTTTTCAGCCATCGCCAAACACCTCCAACTGATAATGATCGCGCCGCGGATTTATGCGGCATAAAGCAATGACCATAAAGCCATACGAAGGTATTATATCACAGCTTCTTGCAAAAGAAAAGAGTCAAATCATCAGCCGGAGCACATTTTCCTCATCCGTTCACCTCGATCACATTCAATGTCTCGGCGGAGAAATCCGTGTTGGACAGCACCGCCTCCGTGATTTGGGCCACCTGCGCTTCCGTCAGTCCCTCCAGCGGCGCGGGCACCGCCACGGTGACCCCGTCATCATTCACGAATACCACGCAGTCGGCAAAGTCCTTGGCCAAAAGCTCGTTTTCCAAAATGCTTTCCTGGAGATTCCATGACGCCATATCGTTGATTTGCCCCATGGATTCATCAATCACCTCCTGGGAAACATCCTCTGCGGCGCAGGCAATCTCCAAAAGCTCCAGCGCCTCGTCCTTGGATTGCTGGCGTGTAAGCCGGGCGTTATCAAAATAGGCCGCGCCCACAGCGCTCGCCATCACGTCCGCCGAGGCGGCCTTATATTCCTCGTCCGCCGCCAGCGCGGCCGCGTCCTCCGCCGCCGCCATCGCCGCGTCCGCCGTGCCCCAGCGGCTGTTGTAGGACCAGTTGAGATAAACCGCCGTTCCCACAAAAACCAGCACTGCCGCAATCACAATATTCCGTTTCAAATTTCTTCGCATGCTCTGTCCCTCCATCATCATTTCATTTTGAATATCTGCACTTTATCGGCGCCAAGGCCCGTATAGCATCGTACCGCTTGCGTAACGCGCAGACTCACGCCCGCGCTGTCCGCCCCCTGACAAACAACTACCGCGCCGCTGTCCGAGAGCAGCAATTCCACCTGTCCCACCCCCTGCATCTGTGACAAGACCGCCTCCAGTCTCGCCTCCTCCGTGGCGGCCGGCTCCTCCGCGTTTCCGCCTGCGCTCCGCCCGGAGGGCCACAGAAGAAGCAGCAGTCCCAGCCCTCCCGCCAGCAAAACGTATTTCAGCCCGGAAAGCTTCTCCTTCAGCGCTCTGACCGCTTCATTCATCCGCCGCGCCTCCGCTCCAGCTCTGCCGCCGGGCCGGGATACCCAGCTCCGCCTCAATCGCGGCGGAAAGCGCCCTGTTATACTCGCCCTGAAGCTCCACGGCCCACGGATACCAAACCAGCGCTCCGTCATCCCAGCGGGCAGAGACCTTGGCCCCGGTCAGCGCCGCCTGTGTTCCTGTCGCTTTGGACAATATATATGCCGCGCACTGGTCCTCTATGTATGTCCTTTCCAGTAAATTCGCCTCCTCCTCTGCCGACTGCGTCACTTTTTGCGCCGCCTGCTCATAAGCGGCAATATTTACGGAGAACTTTTCCGCATCCAGTCTCATAATTGGGCCCGCGATTGCCAGCGCGCACATCACGCCGCACACCAGCTTTGTCACCGTCCGAACCCGCCCCGCCGGCGTTAAAAGCATCGCCATGGAGCTAATGACTGCCGCCGCCACCATCCCCGCAAGCCATTGTCTCATCCCGAGAGCACCTCCGTTCCCAGGGCGACGGAAACAAAAAGCATGGCGGCCGCGCTGCCCAAAAGCCCCAGCGCCATCCCAAAGGCCGAGGCCATATTGCCCACCAGCGCGGATAACCGCCCATCCGCAAAGGGCTCGGCGATGCAGGCCGCAGCCTTCAAAAGCAGATAGCGCAGCCCCAGCTCTATCAGCGGGCCTATGCAAACGCACAGCACCGCCGCCAGCCCGAATACGCCCACCGCGCCCCGCACCAGCTGCGCCCCGGCAAGATAAGTATCCGCCGCGTCCGACAAAATGGAGCCCACCACCGGTAACGCGGCGGAGATGGCCGATTTTGCAAGGCTTCCAACCACCTTGTCCCCATGGCCCGCAATCGCGCCGGAAACGCTTAAGCACAGCGTGAATACCGTGGTAATCCCCGTGAGCAGCGTTGTGCATACCCAGCCGATTAGCTTAACCGGACCTCCAAGAGCTCCGGCGGGCAGGGCGGCGCTGGCCGTGCTCAAAGCGGCATAAGCATAGATAATCGGCAGTATCAGCCGCTGGGACACTGTCATAAGCACATCCAGAAAAAGCGCCGAGGCCGCATAGCGGGCCGCGCCGGAGGCCGCTTTTCCCACCGCGGTGGCCGAGGCCGCTATGCACGGAAAAAGCGCCTTGGAAAAATCAGAAAGCTCTATCAGCGCCCTCTGCACCTGCTCAAGAAAGGCGCTTATGTCCCCGGCGCATACGCCAAATACCGCCAGCGCCCCGCCCCACAGCACATATTCCGGCATCTTTCCCTCCGGGCTGATTGCCGCCGCCACCGAGCATAAAAGTGTGACCGACAGCACAATGCAGGCGCTTCTGGCCGCCCCCGCCGCCGCCCGGGAGATTTGACTGCCACACCAGTCCTTAACGGATTGCATAACGTCGCCGCCCGTCATCATGTCCTGCACGGTCACGTCCCCCAGGATCTCCCGGGCCGTTTCAGGCAGCGCCGTCTCCATTTCGGAAACATCCACCGCCAGCGCCGGCGCTGTCAGCAAGCTGAAAAACAGGCCCACCAGCAGAAATATCCTTTGTTTTTTCATCCCATCTCGCTTATCATCTCCAGTAGCGACCGCACCAGCGGCAGCGCCGCCGTCATGGCGCAGGCCGTCCCGCATAGCTCCACCGCCGAGGCCACCGCGGATTGCCCTCCGTCTTTGCACATATCCGCCGCGATGCGCGTCACCACGCCGATTCCAACGCATTTGAACACCGGCCCCACCACCGCGGGGCTAAGCCCCGTCTGCTCCCGGGCCAGCTGAATAATATCCCCCAGTCCGTCCAACAGCTCCACGGCAAAGCCGGCCGCCAGAAGGCTGATGGCAATCCCAAGGGCCAAGCCCAGCTCCGGCGCATTCTTTTTCAGCAGCAGCGCCAGCACCGCACCGGAAATTCCCGCGGCCGCCGCTTTTATCAGCACCGTCATCCCAGTTCAAAAAGCGTTTTAATCAGGCGAAAGAGGTCCGCAATCCGCTCCACCAAAATAAACAGCACCGTCACAAGCCCCGCGATGGTAATCATCAGCGCCTGCTCCTCCCGCCCGGAGCGGCTCAAAAGTATGTTCACCACCGCCACCACAATGCCCACAGCGGCAATCTTAAAGATTAGATCTATGTCCATACGTCGTCCTCTGCTTTATAACAGCGCCACCGCCAGCATCAGCCCGCCGGCGGCGCACAGTCCTATGTACACGCGGCCATTTTTCTCCGCGCGGACAGCCGCCTCCCGCCGCGCCTGCTCCATTTCCCGGCGGCAGAGCGCTGTCGCGGCCAGAAGCTCCTCCGTGCCATAGCGGCCCAAAACCGCGCCCAGCGGGCTTAAAACCGTCCGCTCCCGGGGCGGCAAAGGCGCCAGCGCCCGGGACCACAGCTCCGAAAAGCTGCTGCGCCCCAGCTCCGGCAAAAGCGCCAGAACATCGCGGCAAAAGTCCGCCGCCGCCCCCTCGGTTTGGCGCGCCAGGGAATAGAAAAGCTCCGGCAGCGGCGCGCGAAACCGCTCCAGCTCATAGGCCATGCTCTCCAGCAGCCAGCAAAGCTCCGCCCGCCGGCGAGCCTCCTTCCGCAATGCTCCGGCAGAGATCAGCCCCAGCATCAGCCCGGCCAGGGCCACCAGCGCCCCGCCCATCAGCCGCATGAGAGCCTCTCCACCCGATAGCGGCGCTCCCCCCGGCGATTTTCCACCGTGACGCACCGGGAGAATACACCGCTGTCCATCAGCGACCGTCCCGCCGGCCGACGGGAAATATCGGCGGGCGCGCTCCCGTGAACCGTTGCCAAAAGGCTCACGCCGCATCCGGCGGCGTCTAAAAGCGCTTTGGCGTCCTCCGGCTCCGTCACCTCATCCATGGCGATTATCTGGGGGTTCATCGTTCGCAAAAGCATTCTAACCGCCTCGTCTTACGGAATCCCGGTTAAAACATCGGTATGGCGGCCCACATCAAACCCCGGCGCCCCGGCGGCACAGTCGGCAATCTCCCGGCGCTCGTCCGCTACGCCAACCCGCGCGCCCCCATCCGAAAGGCGGCGAATCAGCTCCCGCAGGAGCGTTGTCTTTCCCGCGCCCGGGGGCGAAACAATCATCGCGGAGGGCAGGCCGTCCGCTGTCAGCGCCGGCAAAATTCCGTCGGCGCAGCCCGGAACCGCCCGCGGTATGCGTATGGCATGAGAGGATATCTG